>SWBX01005942.1_pt1 | contig 91964 bp, 80 predicted proteins | sample 4693051 | NCBI WGS metagenome assembly SWBX01 (sample SAMN10267272, study PRJNA491770) | bioreactor metagenome | isolation source: DHS bioreactor inoculated with marine | place: Japan: Omine Ridge, Nankai Trough | reverse complement strand
AGGTAACTGGCGAGGTAGTGGACACAGCCAAGGATTACGGTGGTAAGGCTGTCGATAAGTCGAAGGAGCTGTACGAAAAGGCTACAGAGTAGCTCGCCGCTACGATGTAACAGACTACTGGTGGTGTTATAATGCCCCGCTTTCTTCCAGACACTTATGAGTATTTACTATGGAACTTACCTCCCTCACAGCAGTATCTCCGGTCGACGGTCGCTACGGCAGCAAAGTCTCTGATCTGCAGCCGATTTTTAGTGAATTTGGTCTCATCAGACACCGGGTTCTGGTGGAAGTGCACTGGCTTCAGGCCCTGGCTGCACAACAAGAGATTACCGAGGTTCCTGCCCTGAGTGAACACGCAACTAACATACTCAACAGCATCATAGAAAAGTTCAGCGTGGAAGATGCCCAACGGGTCAAGAATATTGAAAAAACCACCAATCATGACGTCAAGGCGGTTGAGTACTTTCTAAAAGAAAAGATCACCGGAAACCAGGAGCTGGAGCAGATAAGCGAATTCATCCACTTCGCCTGCACCTCCGAAGATATCAACAACCTGTCCCATGCACTTATGCTCAGGGAGGGCCGAGGACAGGTGCTACTGCCACAGATGGGCGAGGTCATTACCGCTATCAAGGCCTTGGCCCATGAACATGCCGACGTGCCCATGCTTTCACGCACCCACGGCCAACCAGCATCCCCCACTACCCTGGGCAAAGAGATGGCCAATGTAGCTTACCGGCTACAGCACCAGCGTAATCAGGTAGCATCCGTCACCATGCTGGGCAAGATCAACGGAGCTGTAGGTAATTACAATGCCCACATGGTGGCATATTCTGAGGTGGACTGGCCTGGCTTTGCCAAGAAATTCATCGAGTCACTTGGTCTGACCTGGAACCCCTATACCACTCAGATTGAGCCCCATGACTATATGGCTGAGCTGTTCGATGCCACGGCGCGATTCAACACCATACTCATAGATTTCTGCCGCGATATCTGGAGCTACATATCCATCGGACATTTCAAGCAAAAAACCATTGCCGGTGAGGTTGGTTCATCCACCATGCCCCATAAGGTCAATCCCATCGACTTTGAAAACGGCGAAGGCAACCTGGGCATAGCTAACGCCCTGTTCAGTCACCTAACAACCAAGCTGCCCATCTCCAGATGGCAAAGAGACCTCACAGACTCCACCGTGTTGCGTAACCTTGGAGTAGGATTTGCTCACAGCAGTATAGCCATGCAATCCATCGTGCGCGGCATCTACAAACTGGAAGTAAACACAGACAGCCTGGCCCAAGATCTTGATATGAACTGGGAAGTACTGGCCGAGCCAATACAAACCGTAATGCGCAAATACGGTATTGAGAAGCCGTACGAGAAGCTGAAAGAGTTAACCCGCGGACAGCGCATAACCAAGGTCGAAATGCAGCAGTTTATTGATGGACTGGAGCTGCCGGAACAGGTCAAAGATGCACTAAAAGAACTGACACCGGCAAATTACATTGGTAATGCGACAGAGCAGGCAAAAAAGATATAACCATCCTAAATTCAATAAGATGCCCCTAATATGGCAGATTGAGGCTAAGCCATACCTACCTCAGTAGCCGGGAACCTCTGGAAAATATGTGAACTCCCTCACAATCAACCAGAAGCAGATTCGTTAGAATTGACCTCAGGTTTGGAGATGTCATGGAGTTCCCGTTTCCAACCAAAGTTCCCCGATTGCCCTGCCCGCCTCCTTGGTGTGCGGGGTTCTTTTTTTGTCTGGTTAATTAGGTCTACACTTACTCAATAGCCATGGACATCAAAACATGGCAAAAACCTAACTAAAAATAGCTGGAGCGGACTGATGGCGGACAATCAGAGCATCGAGTTGTTAGAAGATGCCGTACTGGGCAAAACATCTGAACTGTTTCATTTGAGCACTGTTGCCGAATACAAACACGCGGCCCTAAACTTGGCATCCCAGGCCACCAGGAGCATATGTATATTCAGTTATGACCTGGAGCCGCAGATATACGACCAAACGCAGTTTCTGGATGCAGTAAAAGATCTTGCTATTCGCAGTCCGCTTAGCAGCATCCGAATACTGCTTCAGGACAACGCCAGGGCACAGAGAGAGGGCCACAAATTGATTCAACTCTGGCGCCGTCTAACCAGCAAGATAGAGATAAGACGCCCCAGCCCAGACTACATAGAACACTATGAAAATTTTCTGATAGTAGATGATATTGGCTACCTGCACCGAAAACTTTATAGCCGATATGAGGCAACGGCTGCCTTTGACTCCAGACTGGAAGCCAGAAGGCTCAGCAGTTTTTTCAATGGGGTGTGGGAACAGAGTGAACCTGATTCTGAATTACGGGCTCTACAGATATAATCAATCGAAACGTACCGGAACAAGAGATGATCATGAAACGAATTCTGCTGCTGATATTACTGCTTTACTGCAACATAATTCTTGCTGGCGATCCAATGGAGATCATACAACTGAAGTCACGCCCAGCCAGTGAAATCATTCCGATCTTAAAACCAATGCTGGAACCAGATGCGAGTATAACCGGCATGAACAACCAACTTATCATCCGCGCCAAACCTGAACGAATTGCGGAAATAAGAAAGATACTGGAGAAGATTGACCGCCCTGCCCGTAAATTGATCATCTATGTTCGTCAGGGTGCAACTTACAACCTGGACCGGAGCGGCGTTGGTGTAGATATGAACGCCAAGCTGGGTAAACACAGCAGGATCGTAACCGGACGAGGCGTAAAACCAGGATCTGCACGTATTAGAACCAGGTCTGCCAGCACCAGAAACCAACTTGATTCAACCCAGCATATCCAAACCCTTGAAGGCAAACCCGCCTTTATCGCAACCGGAAAATCGGTGCCGATTGATGAGCAGACCACGATAATCTCCGGCGGTGTAGTCCAACAGCAAAACACCGTGCGCTACCGTGACGTTACCACCGGATTCTATGTAATACCCTATCTTAACGGCGATCAGGTCAGCCTTGATATCTCACCTCATATGCAACGGCAAGGCTCTATCCATGGCACCTACGATGTTTCCAGTGCCCACACAACACTGCGTGGCCAGATTGGTGAATGGATAACAGTCGGAGGCGTTGCCAGCAGTATCGACAGCAATCGCTCGGATATCTTGAGAAGATCCCAAACATCCGGCCATGATGTTAGATCGATCCAGTTACTGGTTGAAGAAATCCGTTAACAAAGGTTGGGTTAATCCTGCGCATAAAAAAACGCCGACCACAAATGATATGATGATCGACGCTTGACTCCCTTCTTTGCTTCCATGCCGTACCCCTTGGGGAATTGGGTACTGTTCCAGTGGCCTTCTCCTCCATGAAGTAAGGTTGTACTTAAAGATACTACATAACAAAAATAGTGCCATCAGGATAATCCATATGTTTTGTAAGAAAACTCTTACGGCATTTCGGCAACGACAACCACCTATCCTTATTCATAAATAGGGTTTATCCTTGCGGCCTTTTTATCCAGACATTTGCGGAATATGCCCACCAAAAACCACACAATCGGCCAGCGCTGGATCAGTGACGCAGAGCCGGAACTCGGACTTGGCATCCTGGTTAAACGCGAAGGCCGTACCATCCACTTCATCTTCCCGGCCAGCGGGGAATCCAGGATATATGCCCTGGAAAACGCCCCTCTCACCAGAGTCATACTGCAACCGGGTGATATTACTGAATCACGCGAGGGCTGGACCATGAAAGTGGAGTCGGTCCATGATATCGATGGGCTTCTGGTGTATACCGGCCACACAGAGGATGGGGTCAGGGTAGAACTGCCAGAAGAGCTACTTAGCAATTTCCTCCAGTTCAACCGACCGCAGGAACGTCTATTCAATGGAGTGATCGATGACAATCACTGGTTCGACCTGCGCCGCAGAACCATTGGGCAGAAACAACTTGCCCAGTCTGATCTGCTAGGACTGGGTGGGGCCAGGATTGAACTACTGCCACACCAGATCTATATCGCTCATGAGGTGGGACGCCGCCTTGCCCCTCGAGTCCTGCTGGCAGATGAGGTCGGTCTGGGTAAAACCATTGAGGCCTGCCTGATCCTGCATCGACAATTATTGAACGGTAGTGTCAACCGGGCGCTGATTGTCGTCCCTGAACCACTGCTGCACCAATGGCTGGTGGAACTTGTACGCAGATTCAACCTGAGATTCAGCCTGCTGGATGAAGAACGCTGTAGTGCCATCGTGGAGTCGGGTCAGGCAGAAAACCCGTTTCAGGCGGAACAGTTGGTTATCTGTAGCCTTGACCTGCTAACCAGTTCCCCACTGCGTCAAAAACAGGCCATAGTCGGCGACTGGGATATCCTGATTGTGGATGAGGCCCATCACCTGGAGTGGCATCAGGGAGATCCAAGCCCAGCCTATACAGCCATAGATAAGCTAGCCGAATGCATCCCCGGGGTACTGCTACTGACAGCAACCCCGGAGCAACTGGGACGCTCCGGACACTTCGCGCGACTGCGTCTGCTCGACCCGGATCGCTTCCACTCACTGGAGGCATTCGAGCAGGAAGAGGAACAGTATCAACCTATAGCGCAGGCCACCGCACAACTGCTTGGAGACAAACCACTCTCAGAGCAGCTGATACACACTCTGTTGCAGATATTGGAACAGGACCATGCTGCCCCTCTGATCAAGCAACTCCAGGACCGGAACCTATCACCCGAACAGCAGAACCAGATCAGACAACAGCTTACAGAGATGCTGTTGGACCGCCACGGCACCGGGCGAGTTCTATTCCGTAACACCCGCGACCGGATCAAGGGATTTGCTCGACGCCAGTTACACACCTATCCACTACAACTCCCTGCTGCCTATGCAGATCTACAAACGCTGTACCCGGAAACGATCTACAGCACATCAGATGACACCATCTGGTGGCAACTGGACCCGAGGGTGGAGTGGCTGATCCGCAAGCTAAGGGAACTGAAGGGTGAAAAAGTTCTGCTGATCTGCTCCAGCGCCAGAACGGCACAAGGGCTGGAACAGGCACTGCGTCAGCGTGAGGGCATAGCGGCATCTCTGTTCCATGAAGAGAGGAGTATCATGGAGCGCGACCGGGCTGCGGCTTGGTTTGCCGACCAGGATCAGGGCAGTCAGATACTGATATGTTCAGAGATAGGAAGCGAAGGACGCAACTTCCAATTTGCCCATCATCTCGTCCTGTTCGATCTCCCCATCAACCCAGACCTGCTGGAACAACGTATTGGCCGCCTGGACCGCATCGGTCAACATCACACCATACAACTACACCTACCGTATTTTGAACATAGCGCCCAGGAGGTGCTATTGCGATGGTACAACGAGGGACTGAACGCCTTTATACACACCTGCACACCGGGACAGCAGATATTCTCCCAACTTAGAACCGAGCTGATGCAGGCCATAGATGACGCCGCCACGGAACCTGAGGCATTAGACAGCCTGATCGCAACCACAAAGGAGCTACATCACCAGATCAACCAACAACTGCAAAACGGACGCGACCATCTGCTGGAGCTGAACTCCTGTCGCATGCAAGAGGCAAACAGACTGAAACATCTGTTAGAGACAGCGGATACCTCTCCCGATCTGGCAGATTATATGGACGATCTTCTCGCGGCCTATAACCTTGATGTTGAATTTCACAGCAAACACAGTCTGGTAATCAAGCCTGGCTCCCACATCCAAGTGGAGCATTTTCCTCAGCTGCCAGAGGATGGCGTTACCATTACATATGATCGTCCCCAAGCCCTAATTCATGAAGACTGGCAATTCCTCACCTGGGAACACCCCATGGTGTTCGAGGCTATGGAGATGTTGCTGGAGAGGGAAAACGGCAACAGTGCTGCTGCCGTCATAAGACACGAGGAGATAAAACCTAATTCAATATTTCTGGAACTCCTGTTTGTACTGGAATGCCCAGCCCCCAGAGAACTGCAAGCAGGTCGTTTCCTGCCCCTAACCTTGATACGCAAACTTATTGATCAACACCATATCGACCAGGGCGGATTACTCTCACCTGATTTCATAACGGACAACATACTGAAACTGGATAAGAACATCATCCGCAAGATGATCAGCCCACTGCGCAAACGTATTCAAGAGATGCTGGACCGGGGAAAGCAACAGGCAGAATCCACACAGACCGAGTTGATTACCAACGCTATAAACGGAATGCAGCTGGAATATGATTCGGAGATTGAACGGCTGAAATCACTACAGCAGGTGAATCCAAACATAAAGCCTGAAGACATATCTAGACTAGAGGCACACAGCTCTTCCTTAAGAACGCACATGGACGCCTCAAGGCTAAGACTAGATGCGGTCAGGCTAATTGTTGGTCTTTAATCCAACGCTGACGCAGGTCTTCCCGATTCAGCGCCAACCACTGCAAGGCGATAATAGTTGCAGTGGAATTGATTCGCCCGGAGCTAACCCCAGCAATGGCCTCATCAGCTGGCATGACCATCACTCTGATATCCTCACCCTCACGGTCCAATCCGTGGATACCGGCAGCTTTGCTGGCATCCACCCGGCCACAGAACAGATGAATACGTTCAGTTGAGGTACCTGGGCTCACCAAAAACTCACATATGGAAACCAGTTCACGCACGTCACAACCGGCTTCTTCTATGGCTTCCCTGCGTGCCACCTGCTCAGGGCTTTGCCCCCCTTCGATTATCCCGCCTACCACTTCGAGTATCCAGGCACCGGCCTTATCCTCAATCGCTCCTATCCTGAACTGCTCTATCAGAACCACTTCATCTGATACCGGGTCATATGGAAGCAAAGACGCGGCCCTGTAGCCCTCAACCCTCTCACGAATCAGTTCTTCACTAGTGCCTCCGGCGAACAGGCTGTGTTGTAGACGATAGCGCTTTACCGGAAGAAAGCCATCCGTTTTAGACTCGGTTTGAAGAATCTTGTATTGGTATTTCATCGCAACATCTCGGCCATCACGGAGTTAATCAGAGGTTCCCTTATACTAGGAGGCTATCGGGTTTAACGCTATTTGGCTGCAAATCCCTGGATGGCGATCAACTCAGTTTATCGAATTCGTTAAATAGGTCCACTATTCGCCTCATCCGATAAACTGATTTGATTCGCCACCAGTGATTTTCGCTTCAAACGGATAAACCCGACAGCCTCCTAGCAGTAAGAAAACAGCAGTCACAAAAAAACCCGTTCCCCTAAACAGGGAACGGGTTGTTCTGAAGCATATTCAGTTACTTGGACTGATCTAAAGATTGATAGTAGTCCATAAGTATATCGGCTACCTCTGGACGCGAGAACTCAGGTGGAGGAGCAATCCCCTGCCCCAACATCTCACGCACCTTGGTACCGGAAAGAAGCACAAAGTCATCTTTGGAATGATCTGGTGCATCACGCATCATAACCACTCGATTCAAGCGCTTTGAGTATGCAGTATGGTCGGCATTAAATATCTCAATATCCAAAGCTCCTTCAGGAACCTCTTCGTCGAAGATAGTCTGGGCATCAAAAGCCCCGTAATAATCGCCCACACCGGCATGATCGCGTCCAATAATGAAATGGGTCGCACCCATATTCTGGCGGAAGTAAGCATGGAGTACCGCCTCACGTGGTCCGGCGTAGAGCATATCAAAACCATAGCCACTGATAGATACTGTATTAGGCGGAAAATATAGCTCTGCCATCTTGCGGATTGACGCATCACGAACCGGCGCGGGGATATCACCCGGCTTGAGCTTGCCAAGCAGCATATGGATGATTACACCATCTGCTTCGATTGCATCTATGGCCATCTTGCACAGCTCTTCGTGGGCACGATGCATTGGATTGCGGGTCTGGAATGCAACGATCTTTTTCCAGCCACGCTCTGCTATCTCATTACGTATTTCGACTGCGGTGCGAAATGTATCTGGAAAATCGTCTAGAAAATAGCTGAAGTGAAGGACCTGGATTGGACCAGATACGGCCATACGCCCCTGATTGATAAATTCGGCTACACCGGGATGCTTTGGATCAAGTGTTCCATAAACACTCTCGGTCATCTGCTGCATCTGCTCTTCGGTGACCTGCTCTATTGCAGTTACATCCATGATTGCGAGAACAGGATTTCCGTCTAGATTCGGATCACGCAAGGCAACGCGTTTTGCATCCTTGATATCATCCACACTCTCCAGCAGACACAGGACAGGAACGGGGAAGAATGAACCATCGGACATCTTCATGTTCTTGGCGCATCCAACGGCATCGCCGACGGTCATAAAACCCTTTAGGGGGGTGAAGTATCCGCCGCCCATCATCACTGCATTACCTGCAGCTTGCGAACTGATTACCACCGATGGCAGGGTTTCTGCCTCACGCATCAGCTCGTGACGTTTCTCTGTGTCGTAGACAAACAGCGGTGTCAAAGTATCGGAACCGATTGGTTTGATCATGAACTTAAGTCTCCTTCAAATCTCTTTTGATCAGTTTGTTTACGGCCTGTTTGTGCTGCTTATAGCAGTAATCACTGATCGTAAATTGATAATTCATTAGGCATTAAAACCATTGCACCATCTGAATAATCTAAAAGGTCAAAAGTATTTGATATATTATATCTGCTTGTTTTAATGGAAGTTATTGTATTTAAAACGCAAGGTTTAGTTGCTTATGAGGCATAGACTATCACAACATACCACACATCCAGCCAAAGATTTTATTATAGATACCAACACAATAATTATGGTACGAACAATTTTTGTGTGGACACCAAGTCACAAAGATGACCGAGGACTGGTAGGCAACCGCCTGAAAAAACCGCTGCCCACCAGTTATTGACAGGATTACTTGGTTTTCGAGCTGGCCTCAAGACTAATCATGTCTCTGTTACGATCTAGAGTCTTTATGCCTATACCCTTTACTTGTAGCAATTCATCCATTGAACTGAATGATCCATGCTGCTCTCGGTATGCAACTATAGCCTCGGCCTTTACCATCCCCACACCATTAAGGTTTGTAGCAATACTTTGGGCATCAGCGGTATTCAAATTGACAGGGCCAGCAAAGGTAAAACTGGAAACCATCATGATTATTAATATTGTTAGAATCCTTGTCAGACGTAACATGTCTGTCTCTCCTTAAATAAAGTTATTTTCCATTATTGACTAGGATGAGTCCCAGGCAACGCATCCATCCAGGATGCGGTAGATACACTAATCTGCAAGGCAAACCATGTCAATTGTTGAGTTTAGAACGATAGAAGTCTTGTTTAAGATATCCCGGATAGAATATCACGCAGTGACTGCATCGGATCCACGGACGCAGTGATAGGTCTACCAATAACCAGGAAGTCGGCGCCATTTTCCAGAGCATCTGCCGGTGTCATAACCCTTTTCTGGTCATCTTTTTTCGCAGAAACAGGTCTTACGCCTGGCGTTACCAGACGAAAGTCAGCGCCCACGAGCGGTCGTACCTCACCAGCCTCGAGCGGTGAGCAGACTATACCATCCATTCCTGAGCTGTCTGCCAGTTGCGCCAGACGTATTACATTCTCGGCTGGAGTTCCAGAGTAACCTATCTCGGCGATGTCATGTTGGCCCATGCTAGTGAGAATAGTGACCGCAACCAACAGAGGCGATTGCTGCAACTGTTGCAGCCTGTCTCTCGCCGCCTCCATCATCCTGCGTCCACCAGATGCATGTACGTTAGTCATCCAGACACCAAGATCTGCCGCAGCCGCACATGCTGCAGCAACGGTGTTTGGAATATCGTGGAATTTTAGATCCAGAAACAGATCAAACCCCCTGGCCGCCAATTGTTCTACCAACGATGGCCCAAACCGGGTGAACATCTCCTTGCCAACCTTAAGTCTGCATAGGTTTGGATCAAGCCCAGAAACCAGCTCCATGGCAGCCCCGGAATCAGGGAAATCCAATGCCACAATAACGCGTGGCCCAAGGTTGTTATTTGTCACTCCAACTTTCCCCTTAAATTATTTTTATCCGACTGCAGCTTGAACCGGTTTTATGCTGCTCCACTTGTTACAACTGGGGCATTGCCAATGCATGGTCTTGGCATTGAACCCGCAGCTGACACATTTGTATGGTGGATTCTTCTCTAACATTTTCTCCAGTAGTTGGCGCAAAAGCAACAAGGTCTCAGATGAAGTGATTGAGTTTGCATCTGGATTAAGTGAAACCAGATGGTATAACCCATCCAAGCTAGGGTTATCCTTTAGATACTCCTTCAAAAACACCACTGCTGCTGTATCACCCTCATCTTCCTTGATTATCTGAGTCAGCATAATAGCCTCAGTCAGACCCTTATGGCTTTGAAAATAATTGTACAAATATTCCTTGAATTTATTTTCGGCATTTATTTTTTCATAACACTCGCGCAGCGATGAAAGCATCACCGACAGGTGCGTCGGCTTGTTCTGAGAGATCCGTTTAAATGTCCTGATAGCCGCTTTATAATCGCCCCTGGCCTTTTCCATATCGCCTAGGAGAATGGCTGCACGTACCGAGTCTTTGTTACATGTGTAAGCCTGTTTGAGATAAGAGGACGCGAGTCCTATATCCCCATCTGCATGCGCCTCATCAGCAAGCTCACAATAGTAGTGAGCACGTTGATTATTCAGCTGCTCCCCGGTAATTGACTCAAGTTTACTGGAAATCTGCAGTGACTTTTTCCACTCCTTCTCACGCTCATAGATCACCAGAAGATTACTCAAAGCCTGCTCTCCGTACAGGTTGAATTCCGTCAGCTCGTTGAACAGACTTTCTGCCCGATCAAGCAACCCGGCACGCATATAGTCCTGGCCCAATTCGAGCAGTGCCTGGGCGCGATGTTCTCGCTTAAGGTTTGGTCTGGCAATAAGGTTCTGATGGATACGGATTGCCCGTTCCACCTCACCACGACGACGAAACAGATTACCCAGAGCCAGATGGGTCTCAACCGTGTCACTATCCACTTCCAACATCTGAACAAACACATCTATTGCCTTATCCGGCTGTTCATTCAGAAGATAGTTAAGCCCTTTGTAATAGTCAGGGTTGTGATCAGAGTAGAATAGCTTTCCCTTTCTCTCACTGCGTTTTGCCGCTATCCAACCGGACGCAGCAGCAACAGGCAAAAGCAGTAACAGTAGCTCCATCATGGAAAATATTACTCCTTGAGAGGAATAGCTCTAAGGTTCTCAACCTCTTCTGAAACCACCTTGGTTTTATGCCGCAGCACTGAGTTTTCCCGCTTAAGTCGCAGAATACTACCTACAGCTGAAAACATACCAATCAGGGCGCCAGTGATCAGAGTGCCAATCAACAACAGTGACAGCGGCATATCCTGGGACCCAAAGTAGAAGTTCAGGGTTACAGTATCGCCGTTATGCACAGCGAATACCGTCCCAATTATTATTAACACTAGTATTATCAGCAGCTTAATTAAGCGCATACCATTGTCTCCAAAATAAATGTCTTACAGACTCCATCATACTTGGCGCAAGTCTCGCACCACTAGAGTCTATCCTAAACCGCTGGGTATTTTTACCAGATATTAGACCTGCGACAGGTTATTTACTATGCCTCATCTGTATTGGAAAAATCTGTGGCCTATTCTAGATTTCTCTTGATGAGCGCTTAGATTCGGCAGCCTCTGGTTAAACCGCGGCGCAGGTAACTCCACCATTGGTAGTTGAGAACTTAGTGTCATACATTGCCTGATCCACCTTGTGCAGTAGATCCTCAAGGCTGCTCCCGTGAGTTGGAGATTCACCAATGCCAATACTAAGACTAAGATCAAAATCACTGTTTTCAACCCACTCCCGGATCTGTAGCTGAATCCTGTCTGCTACCTCTGCTGCACATTTAATATTTGAGTCGCGAATAATTAACACAAACTCATCACCACCAAAGCGAGCAGCAACATCATCTGCACGAATGCTTGCCTTTAGAATGGATGACAGTTTACACAACACCCTGTCACCCTGAATATGCCCCTGACTATCATTGATAGCCTTGAATTTATCAATATCAATAAACATTACCGTAAGGGTATGTCCATACTTGCTCGCCTGCTCCAACATATCTTCCGCTACATCAACAAAAGAAAGACGGTTCAGCAACGAAGTAAGGGAGTCTAGTCTGCTAGTCTGTTGAATCTCACGATGTGATTGATCAATGCGCGATGTAAGAACATAACTATAAACAATTACCATCGCAGCAAACATAGCTTGCACACTAATACCAGAGATAGAATCGTAGCTGGCACCGTAGGACTTTATGAACAGCGTGATTGAAGCCACTAGAAAGCATGCTGCAAGTGCCTCGCGGAACATACGCATTCCGAAACGCATACCATTTCCCATTACAATAATCACCCAGACCAATGCTGTTGAAGGTATAGACGTTGGATCATTCATAACTACAAAAGCAATGCCCAGGATATCAACCCACATGGTTAATCTAATCTTCCAGGTCTTGTATTGATCATAATAGATCATGAGGTAGGCAGCACTTATCCAAAGAAAAAACCCACCAAAGAACATGTTCATCTGGACAAGAGATACATATGATGGTGGCAAATGATAGACCCAATTGAACAGTACTGCCCCTGTTATAGTCAGAAGGTATCTGGTTTTAAATTGGAGTTTAAGGTCTACCCATTTTGGGAGATGCCAACTACTTCTGAGTGACTTATTGGTACGGCGTTCACGCTTAACCTGCGGATCTGTTTTCCGCCGCATCTGCTCTTGTATAAATCCCATCTCAAAAATTCCTTGTTAGTGATTTATTAACAGAACATTGTGTATCTATCTAAAATCGTAAACCATGAGAAACTATCTAATTGACACAAGTTATTAGACTGCCTTTTATATTGCTTATCGCCTTATGCAATTTCAGCAGCACAATTTGATATTCGACAGGTATTATACCCATTTTTTACCAATTCTCAGTCAAGTCACCACGATATTTCTGTGTATCTATCTTGAGTTTATCAAAATACCCAAATATTTATCTGAGTAGCTTCTTTGTCACTTAAGCAGTCATTTGAACTTATGCTGTCTGATATCCTGCACCAGTTCCAATGCAGATCTATCACAAGGAGGTAATTCAGCATCTGAAGTTGTCAGCGGATGAGTTCTTCCCCCCCACTTCAGCAGGTGGGCATTCCAAGTTAGACCGCCACCGAATGCAGGCATCAGAATACTGCTTCCAGCTTCCACCCGCCCCTCTTCCAGCGCTTCAACCAAGGCTACTGGGGCAGTTGCCGCCGACATATTGCCGTAGCGTTGAATATTGACGAAAACCTTCTCAGCCGGTATACCAGCCCGGTTCGCCAACGCTTCGATGATTCGGAGGTTGGCTTGATGAGGCACTACAAGGTCGACTTCATCGGTAGACAAACCAGACTTCTTGAGTACATCCTGGCACGCATCTGCCATCCCTTTTACTGCCCGTTTGAATATCTCTCGCCCATCAAACTGCCATTGGACATCACCTAACATCATGCCCTGATTGGCATACTCTACACCCCAACCATGCAGTTTCAGGATATCTCTTACCTCGCCGTAGCAGCCGAGTGATTCCGCCATAACCCCTTGCGGCTCTTCGCTTGCCTCAAGAAAAAAGGCGGCGGCGCCATCGCCAAACAACACCGCCACATTACGGTTATTCCAATCCATCATCGGTGAAATAACCTCTGCACCAATCACCAGGGCATTGCGCACCACTCCAGTACGAATCATGCTGGTGGCCACTGTCATGGAGTAGAGAAAACTGGTGCAGGCGGTATTTAGGTCCATACAGGCAGCGTTGCTGGCAGCCAACAGTTTCTGCACCCCTGAGGCGGTATTGGGGCAGATGGAATCCGGAGTGGTTGTACCGAAGACGATTAGGTCAGCATCCTCCGCTGTTTTACCCGCTGCGGCCAAGGCCCGCTGTGCCGCCACATAGGCTAATTGTGAAACAGTAACATGAGAGATACGACGCTCCTGCATGCCGGTTCGTTTACGAATCCACTCGTCATCCGTATCGAGAAAGGTAGCAAGATCATCATTGGTCAAAACGGCAGGCGGAAGACATTTCCCCCAGCCGGTAATTGCGGCATATCTCATTATTACACTCATCTTTATGTTAACTGCGGTCTCTCTACACACCTACCATGAAACAGCCTATTGCTGTGGGCAAGCTTGGCAAAGCCATGCAGTTAAGTAACACTTTACAGTGGGTGATTTGTGCGGACGCCTCACGACATTGCAATGATATCATTCTTGTAATAGATCTTGAATTAGTCTGCCGTCGGCACCAGCACCGTATGTTCCATATGGTCATCCAACATGGGAATTAACTGCCCATCCTGCTCAATTGAGTTGGTGACCCTCCAGGAATGGTTACAGGTGCATCCAACACGCCGGTGTCACCACTGCAGAACACATAACGGCTGGTACCCAGACTGCCTGCCAGATGTGCGTACGCGAGTGCCGCCGGATTCCCCCATGCTAGAGTTACGCCCGACGTTTTTCTCATCAAAATATATGATTAGCTATTTTCCTAGTTAATTACTAAGGTATTAATAACCATCACCACATCCCGAGCCGGAAAGCGGTGTATTTAGAACGGGGTGAAGTTTTCGCAGCAAGCGGCGCATAACGCGCAGCCTTACAAGCGGCGGAGATGAGTTACTGGAGAACACCATGCCGACATCAACACTTTCCCACGCACCACCCAGCATCAGATTCGAATTCTTAAATTGGGTTGCAACCGATCCGCTACCTCGCGATCAATCCCAGAGCCATCGTTTGCACGAACCGGATCATCTCATCAATACTATCGATCCCATGACGGGCAATGATATTGAAGACGTCACACATCATCCATCTGTGGAGGATGGCAATCTGACTATCTATTTCGAAACTGAGGCAACGCGCAAGGCGTATCTCAATATGCCAGTCAACCATCCCAACAGACACTTGCCTTACCCTGCTGCTGCAGACGACGACAGAGGCGGTTAAACCTCACTGCTTGACTATACGCAACGCCTGACGAACCATAGTTCTCGTACATATTGGCAAGCAACTTAGGCCGTACTGATTTCCAGTGTGGGGACACGGAGATCAGTTACGACCACATCACCTCCACGCGCTCACACTGCAGGACGCACCCGTTATACCAGGCACCAGCCTACACAGGACTTACCACCGCCACCTCTTCCAGAGGTAGGGAGGGATTAGCCCCGTACGGTCACTGCTACGCGCATGCGCGCTCCGCAGTCGAACCACTTTTTTGATTATCTAGGGTTCGAATATCCCTATCTAAAACCTAAAAACCCGCCATAAAGGCGGGTTCTTTGGTTTTGGCGGAGAGGGAGGGATTCGAACCCTCGATACGTTGCCGTATACACACTTTCCAGGCGTGCTCCTTCAGCCGCTCGGACACCTCTCCAAAACTGGTTGTTTCAATATTTGCGAGCAGCCTAGGAATGAAAGGAGTAACTGCTACAAAAAACAAGGGCGCAAGGTTAAACCAGTTTGGCGCTGTAAGCAATCGCCGTAGTGGTTTTCTGGTCAAAAACCCCGTCCTGACACCACTTTTTCTGCTGCAATTGCCAGGGACGTGAGATAGCTGGCACCGACCGCCAGGGCACCTTCATTAAAATTGTATCTGCTGGAGTGTGCTGGGCTAATCTCTTCTGCCCCGTTCCAGGCACCTATCCGGGCATAGCATCCATCTACATCTTCGAGAAAACAGCTAAAATCTTCGGCTCCCATATTGATTGCAATGGCCAGTTCTATACTGTTTTCACCCAGGCACTCTTCAGCTACCTCCCTGGCCATTTGTGCAATATGCGGTTGATTGATGATGGCAGATATGCCCTGCTCCATCTCTACTTCTATCTTCGCCTTGTGAGTATCGGACATAGACTGAGCCATCTGTCGGATAGCGTCTTTCAGTGCTGCGCGCAGCGTCTCGTCCTGCGCATATATCGTTCCATCAAGCACTGCGGTTTCAGCTATCACATTCGCAGCGGTGCCCGCCTTGAAGCACCCAATGCTAACTACCGCAGGCTTATCCGATCCGATCTTACCGAATGTCATGGCCTGAATCTCCTGAATGAGCCTGCTACCGATCATGATCGCGTCTATGGTCTCTTTTGGTCTGGCTGCGTGGCCGCCGCGACCGGTTATTTCTATCCGAAACAGATCGCGTGAGGCACTAACTGCGCCGTCATTGATTACTACCTTGCCCACAGCATGGTTACAATCCAGGTGTGCACCAAAGATCATTGCCACACCGTCCAGCACTCCATGTTTGATCATAGCCCGAGCGCCGCCCGCAACCTCTTCTGCCGGTTGAAACAATAGACGCACCGGCAACGGCGGTAGATCCTTTGCGCCGGCCAGGGCCATAGCCACTCCGAGCAGAATGCTGGTGTGTCCGTCGTGGCCACATGCGTGCATTACACCTGGAACTTGGGAGGAGAAATCCAAACCCGTCTCTTCCTGCACTGGCAATGCGTCCATATCTGCCCTTAGGGCGATGATAGGGCCATCTATTTGACCTGGGATATCCGCCACCACCCCGGTTCCTGCAATACCGGTTTTGTAAGCTATTCCACACTGGTCCAGCACCTGGCAAATCGTTTTAGCAGTATGTCCTTCCTGCCAGGCAAGCTCAGGATATTGATGCAGCTCGCGCCTGATAGCGATCATCTCCTGCTCTATCTCTGGTGTAATCCAACGCATCATGATTCCTGGGATATTTTTTCACTATTAGTTAACAATAAAAGAATCTTTTCTAGTATATTCCACAACAGTTAATACTTCTCACGGTAAACACCAGATGGCAAAGAATAAATCTAGCAACAACAAGCGTAAACAAAAACCAACTCTGGCAGACAGAGCTGATCGTCACCAGTTGTATGAGCTGTCCGTTCAGTGTGCCGAGTCTGAGGTTGACTTTGTCGATGACACCTACAAAGCACTACGAGGTCGCAGGGCAAAGCTTTTGCGCGAGGATTTTTGCGGTACGGCAAACGTCTGCTGCGAATGGGTTAGCAGACGCAAAAATAATCGTGCCATTGGTGTGGACATAGACAGAGAAGTACTAGCCTGGGGAAAGAAGCATAAGGTCGGCAGGCTTACATCAGGTCAACAGAAACGCATCAAGCTGATTGCCGAAGATGTATTGAAGGCAAAGACCAGTTCACCCGATATCATCTCTGCGATGAATTTCAGCTATTGGCTATTCAAGAAGCGCAAAGATCTGTTGAAGTATTTCAAAGCCACCCACTCTGCGTTGAAGAAGGATGGAGTCCTTTTTCTTGATGCCTATGGCGGTTATGACTCTTTCAAAGAGATTGTTGAAAAGCGGGTTATTGAGGATGGTAATTGCAAGTATATTTGGGAACAGGAGAAATACGATCCGATTAGCGGAAATCTCATCTGTAACATACACTTCTCTTTTCCTGACGGTTCCCGCATGGATAACGCATTCAGTTACGACTGGCGGCTGTGGACTCTGCCGGAAATTCAGGATCTGTTAAAGGAGGCTGGATTCAGCTCTATCACAGTATATTGGCAGGGATTTGATAAGGATGGCGAACCGGACGGCGATTTTAAACCAGCCAAACAAGGCGATGCTGATGCTGGTTGGATCTGCTACATTTCAGCCGAAAGGTAGCATTTAAGTAACCCCATATAACATCAGAGGTTGCCTAACTGTCGAAACCAAGAAAGTTTGTTACGATAAACTTGGTAATCGTATGAATGTCATTTAGATCCAACACCGGCAGTTCGGTTGGCTGTGATAACTCCCCATCTGTAGCTAGCGCAATGATGTTTCGGTCCTCAGGAAAGATTAGCGGCTTACCAACGCTGGGACGATGTAACTCGATCTTGGGGAACGCTTCATACTTGAAGCCTTCAACCAAAACCAGATCAAGATTGGCAAGATCAAGGCGATTTAGCATATCGTGCAGAATAGGATCTCCATCTGCATCCATATCAACCATCAGTGCCCAACGTCTTCCAGATGCAATCAGCATCTCATTGGCACCGGCCTTGCGTAGTTCAAAGCTGTCCTTACCTGGTGTGTCTATCTCAAAATCATGGTGAGCGTGTTTGATCACTCCCACGCGCAATCCCCTGGCGCGCATCAGGGGAAGCAGCTGCCTTAGTAAAGTTGTCTTGCCAATACCGCTGTAGGCAGCAAAGCCAAGAACTGGAATATTTATTTCTCGCATTTTCTGGTCGGTGGTTACTATGTTAAACCGTGCCTGATTATAGCTGCTGTGGGGCATCACGCCTATTAGGGGATAACAAAAAGGCCAGCTGCTGCTGACCTTAAAGGTTTATATATTATCCGGGATGCTGTCTTCTTTGACTATACCGCCTTTTTCATACCATGCAGCATAACTAGCAGTTCCGCCTCGCTATTGCTCATTCCCAACTCGTCTACCAGTCGAGATGCAACAGCTCCTTTCTGCACCATCTGAATGGCCTCGCCGTAGGGTCGATCTGCAGTATGCTGCTGCGACTCAATGCTTTCCTGTCTATGCACCAGATCCCTGCTATTGCGTTCCAGCTTTACAACACGTCTATCCACTCCCACAGCGCCTGCACACAAAGCAGTCGCGGTAGAAGAGAGCTGTTCAATCTGTTTGCCCAGATCAGTTATGCGGTTGTTTTGCCGACGAATGGTCCGTGCCTGCGTCAGTAGGAAAAACAGGGCAATGCAACCAACAGTAATCAACAATATAAATTCTGGTTTCATCTCATCACCTATCATGCATAATCATCTACGTGAGGCCTACTATTATCCGATGGCTGTTGCTTTTTCTTTTCTTCCTTTTCCTGCTCACTCTCCGTATTGGGAGTTCGCTTTTCACCAATACTCTTCCCTGGCCTGGTGGGCCATACAGGTTTTACTGGATACGGTTCGCGAATATCAACCATTTACCATCCACTCATACGAGCCTATTATCAGAGCATTTTGACTTCAGCCCACTCCTCATCAGTCAGCAACTTGTGCAAATCCACCACAATCAGCAGCACTTCACCCATGGTGGCTATTCCCTGAATATATCTTGAGCTCTCCTCATTGCCGACATTTGGTGCGGCGTCAATCTGGGACTCTGTCAGTTCTACCACTTCGGCAACTGCGTCCACCATGATTCCAACCACCTGCTTCTCACTCTCAATGATTACAATTCTGCTGGAATCGGTAAGTTCACCTGCCGGTAAACCAAAACGTAATCTGGTATCTATTACGGTAACCACGTTACCACGAAGATTAATGATACCCAGGATGTAGTCTGGAGCACCTGGCACCGGGGCAATCTCGGTTACACGCAGTACCTCCTGTACGTGCATTACATTTATACCGTATGTCTCATCCTTCAAACGGAAGGTAACCATCTGGATGACTGGATCGTTCCTTAATCCGTCGATATCATCTGAGCTCATTTTTTTCTCCCGTACAATCAACCATAGCCGTCAAAATCCAGTCATTACCTAGTGTAATAATTCAAAACGTGCATTATTCGTGCCTAATCATCTGCAACAGGGCTTTTGCATCTAATATCACTGCTAGTTTTTCTCTTATTGTCCCGGCCATCCAGGGACGATCCGGATGCACAACGGACCAGTGTACATCCTCTTTGGTTAGGACCATTGGTTTCGCCAGACTATCGCAGGCCAATCCAAATCGATTGTCCCCTATTATCAGTATATGGCTACCATTTTCCCTCTTGGCTGGGATACCATCCTGCTTCTCCGGCATCAGCAACCTTGGCAAATCTACAACCACGATCTTGTGATCACGGTGATGTAGCACTCCCAAGTGCCATGGTGGTTGCGCTGGAATTAGCGTCAGATCCGCCTCCCACTTAACAATGTTGTCCAGGGCAAGCAAGGGAATGGCCATGGTAATGCCTTGTACTGTTATCAGCAGACACTGAAATCTCTCTTGTGCCCAATCCGGTGCTTCTCTAACCTCCTGACTAGCCGCCACTTTTTCAGCCAGCTCGGCCATTAGTTCAACCGTCCGCTGTACCCGCTCCGACGTGATCTCTCGCGTCGAACCAATTGTCACTATCTCAGCGGTTTCTTGCCTGGTCTTGACCTCTGGTTCACTATATTCGGCAACTTCACTTAACAGCGCTTCCAGATAGTTGTTTACTATCTGGTCCTGATCCTCCAGCAGAGAAATTTGATTTTTGTTCTTCTCCATCACCCCACCATCTCCCTGCTGGAGACTGTTTTCTCACTATTGTGTAGAAACTCCAGCAGCCTTGCATATGCCAATACACCATGGGAATTTGGGCTGTAGACTGTCGGTGTTATGCCTGCCTTACTTGATTCACGAAAATTGGTATCAACCGGTATGACATCATCCCACAGCATCTCTGGGTAGGTTTCTCGCAACACCCGGAGACTATCTATTGATGCTCTGGTGCGGCGATCAAAGAAGGTTGGAACAATAGTGTATGGCAGTTCTTTCTCTTGTGATCTCAAGATCATGTTCAGAGTGTGCATCATCCGTTCCAGACCTTTCAAAGCCAGAAACTCGGTCTGCACCGGCATGAGCAAACGTTCGCAGGCCGCCAGGGCATTCACCATCAGCACACCCAACATAGGTGGGCAGTCAATAAGCACATAGTCAAAGCTGTCAGACAGACTGCTCAGGGCTTGTTTGAGTACCAGCCCCATACCTTCTAATCGACCGGTCTGGCGATCAAGAGTTGCCAAGGCCATGGAAGCAGGTAGAAGTCGCAACCCTTCAGCTCCGGTATCAAGTATCAGGTCTCTAACATCTATGTGTTGTTTATCTATCTTAGACCGAAACAGGGAATAACTACTTTGTTCCAAGGTATCCGGGTCATAGCGAAAATAACTGGTCATGGATCCGTGCGGATCTATATCTACCAACAAGGTACGCAAACCCCAACTTGCCAGCAGCCCACCCAAGGTGACTGTGGTGGTGGTTTTACCTACACCACCCTTCTGGTTGGCAATGGTCCACACCCTCATGGCGCCACCCGGCCTTGATAGTCACCGATATCTCCGCTGTTGCGTTCGTTGTCCTGGTTCTTGATGATCAGTGCTACACGACGATTTTTCTGCCTTCCATCCTCGCTCGTGTTGTCAGCGGTTGGTCTGTATTCTCCATAGCCAATGGCGGCCATTCGCCCCGGGGTTATACCAAACCTGCCCAGAAGGTGCACCACGCTGGCGGCTCTTGCCGCTGATAGCTCCCAGTTTGATGGAAATAAAATATTTCGAATAGGTACGTTATCGGTGTGTCCTTCAACCAGGACCTGGTTAGGCAATAGCTTGAGGATATCTGCCACATCACGTAACAATTTGATTGCAGTACGCGAGAGACGAGCGCTACCGGTGGTAAACAGCATCTTGCTCTTCATCTCGACTTCCACGCCACGTTTTGTCTGGGTGACGGTAATCAGATCATCAGCAATTAACGATGACAGGGCAGATTCTAGGTTTCCAGCGGTTTCTGCAAGAGTTGTATCTGCCTCGCTCTTCCCATCTCCGTTGTCTCCCTTTTTTCCGGTACCTTCAGCTTCCGGTCTGCCTTTGGTCTTGATTTCCTTATCATCGATGATATCCAGAGGATCTTCGATATCAGAGGATTCCAGCGTGCCAGGTTCAGAGGCCGCATATTCACCGGCAACCGGTGTTATAGTGCGCACTTTTTCGCCTACCTGGATTGGATCAAGGCTTTGGGCCGAGGTGAGAAATGCGTCGTTCAGTGTCTCTGATAGCACCCGGTATTTTCCATCATTGACAGATGATATTGAGTACATAACAACAAAAAACGCAAACAACAGGGTTATGAAGTCGGCATAGGAGACCAACCAGCGTTCGTGGTTTTCGTGCTCTTCATGTCTTCTCTTTCTTGCCATTTCGTCCTGTTCCAAAAACTCAGTTCAGGTACCCCTGTAGCTTCGACTCAATGTTTCGTGGATTCTCTCCCTCAGCAATGGAAACGATGCCTTCTATTATCATGTCCCGATAATGGGACTTACCTATGGCTAAAGATTTCAGCTTGTTACCAAATGGAAGCAGAAAAAGATTGGCCAAACCAACACCATAGATGGTTGCCACAAATGCAGTGGCGATACCACTGCCTAATTTGGACGGATCGGCCAGATTCTGCATTACATGGATCAATCCCATTACCGCGCCGATTATGCCTATGGTCGGCGAATAACCACCCATGGACTCGAATACCTTCGCGGCCTGTATGTCATGTTGTTCCCTGCTATCTAACTCTACTTCCAAAATACTGCGGATTATCTCCGGCTCACCACCATCAACCAGCATTTGCATTCCCTTACGCACAAACAGATCAGGCTCTGTCTCAGCAATCTCCTCCAATCCCAGCAAACCTTCTTTTCTCGCGATATTACTCCAACCAACCAGCTTATCTATTGTTGCGTTCAGATCGAGCTTTGGAGGTAGAAATACCGTACTTGAAAGCCGAATGGCATGGATAAAGACACTTACCGGGGTCTGTAACAGAATGGCGCCGATGGTTCCGCCAATTACAATCACCATGGCCGGACCGTTGACCAAAGAGTCGATATGGCCGCCTTCCAGAGCATTACCACCAATGATGGCTGTGAGGGCTAGGATTACTCCAATGATACTCAGGACATCCATTTAGACCGCCTTTACCAGGGTGGGACCTATATCATCCAATGGTAGTACAAGGTCTGACAATCCCTTTTTTTCTACGGCCTGGGGCATCCCGTAGACTATACAACTTGCTTCGTTTTGGCTCCAAACCGTAGAGTCACACTGCTTCAACATACTCGCACCATGACTGCCATCTGAACCCATTCCCGTCAGGATTACAGCCAATACTGAATCACGTAGGACATGCGCCGCTGACTCCAGAGTCATATCTATGCTGGGTTTATATGTCTCTTCGGATAAACCATCGCGAATGCGCACCTGGGACCTGGTTCCTTTTCGTTCGAAGCTAAGCTGCTTCCCACCTGGTGCAAGTAGAATTTTGCCTGGGACCAGTGGGTCACCATCAACCGCTTCAGAAACATTCAGGGCACATAGAGCGTTCAATCTATCGGCATAGGCCTTGGTAAAACTTCCTGGCATGTGTACCACCAATACCATTGGCACTGAAAATGAGTTCGGCAATGTGCAAAGAAGTTGCTGAATAGCTACAGGACCTCCGGTTGATGCTCCAATAACTACTAGGTCATAGCTACCTTTCCTGGACGCAAGTGGTAACACACGGCGTCTTGAAACCGCTGGTGCAGATGAAGCCTCAATGGATGCCAATGCTGGCCTTACCACGCCCTTATTGTGGATTGCCAATACCCTCTGTACCAACTTGGTAGATAGCCGGTCCATGGATTCGTAAGCCGAGTTGCTCTGCTTGGGTATGAAATCCACTGCACCTGCGTTCAGAGCATCAAGTGTAGCCTTAGCCCCTTCACTGGTGTAGGACGAGAGCATTAGGATGGGAGTTGGTACCTCAGACATAATCTTCTTTACTGCGGTAATGCCATCCATAACCGGCATTTCAACATCCATTGTTATGACGTCTGGCTTTAATCTGAGGGCCTGTTTAACACCCTCCAGACCATTTGCGGCAGTGGCAACCACTTCGATTCTGTCATCAGATGAAAGAATATCCGAGATACGCCGCCGGAAGAATACAGAATCATCTACAACCAGCACTCTAACCTTGGTCGGCATATTCCGATCCTTTATCATCGAACACCGCCAAAGTTACCGACCGGATCAGTTGTGCTAGTTCGCAGGGCAGCCACGCAGTATTGCAGCATGTGGCATGGCCGCTTTGTTTTTATCAGACGCCCTGAATCCATATTTAAAATCATCGTGCATATTTTCTTAGCAATCCCGGCACATCAAGGATAAGGGCAATCTTACCGTCCCCGGTAATTGTTGCACCGGCCATACCATCCAATCCCTGTAACATTGAACCAAGAGGTTTGATCACCACCTCTTCCTGACCAACCAGATGATCTACCACCAGCCCCACCTGCGCACTGCCAACATTGGTAACCACCACATGGCCGGTTGCATAGCTCTCTTCATTTTCCACATATTCGGTTATGAGCCATTTGCGCAAATAGAACAGCGGCAGTGCCTTCTCCCGCACCATAATTGTGAGCTGGCCATCCACAACATTGGTATGACTCAGGTCGAGGTTGAATATCTCGACTACAGCAGATAGCGGCAGAGCAAATGGCTGTGCTGCCAGCTTGACCATCAGGGTTGGAAGAATTGCTAGGGTAAGAGGTAACTTGATGACTATTCTACTGCCGACCCCGAGTTCTGAGTTAATCTCTACTGAGCCGTTAATCTGCGTGATGCGGGTTTTAACCACATCCATGCCTACACCCCGGCCCGACACGTCCGATATCTCGTTCTTGGTGGAGAAGCCAGGATGAAAGATCAGATTGTACAGATCCTTTTCACTGAGCCGCGCTGCGGCCTCCTCATCCATCATGCCTTTTTCCACGGCCTTTGCGCGCAATATTTCCGGGTCCATACCTCTGCCATCATCGGTAATGGTGAGAAGAATATGATCCCCTTCCTGCGCTGCGGACAGCACCACGGTACCTTTTCTCGGTTTGCCTGCCTGCTCCCGCTCATCCGGCGGTTCAATACCGTGATCCACTGCGTTACGCACCAGATGCACCATAGGGTCAGAGAGGGCTTCGACCAGATTCTTGTCCAAATCGGTGTCCTCGCCATGCATCTCCAGTTCGATCTCTTTATTCAGGTTGCGGGCCATATCACGCACCACCCGGGGAAAGCGACCGAAGACCTTTTTTACCGGCAGCATGCGGGTCTTCATTACTGAGTTCTGGAGATCGGCCGTTACCACATCCAGGTTTGCCACAGCGGTGGCCACCTCTTCGTCACCCAGCTTGTCTTTCAGATTTGCCAGCCGGTTTCGTACTAGCACCAACTCACCGACCATATTCATGATGTCATCCAGCCGAGCGGTATCCACCCTGACTGTTGTTTCGGCAGACGTCGCTTTTTTTGTGGCAGCTGCTTTAGGTGCGGCTTTTTTGCTCGCCTTAGCCTGTGGTGCCTCCGCTTTTGGCTTTACCTTGGGAGCAGGCTTCTTCGCAGGTTTCGGCTTCTTGACCTCTTCCTTTGCCTTGGCCTGTGGTTGTTTTGGTTTTGTGGCTACTTCCTGCTGAGGAACTCTACCGTGTTTGCCTTTACCATGCAGTTCGTCCAGCAGAGCATCGAACTCATCCTCGGTTATCTCATCGGCGCCCTTCGGTGTCGTTTTGGATGCTGGCGCCGGTGCCTCTGCCACCGCCGGGCTTGGAACCCCGCCATGCTTGCCCTTGCCGTGCAACTCATCCAACAGCGCATCAAATTCATCTTCTGTTATTTCATCTGATTCCGGTTTTGCCGCAGATTCTGTTATCTTGTTGTCCGCAGCTTCAGCCTCATGAGCAGGAACTCCTGAGTGCTTGCCTGGGCCATGAAGCTGATCCAGCAATGCCTCGAATTCATCCTCTGTAATTTCATCACTAGCTGGCGGGATGGAGTCTGTGGCAGTCGGCGCAGATGCCTCTTCTGTGGCTTCTTCTGGCTCAGGTTCTTCTTCTACCAACTCATCGTCAGCCTCTGGTTTAGCCAGTTGTTCCAATGTATCCAGTAGCGTCTGATCTGCAGGGGGTGGTTGTGTTCCCTCCTGCACCATAACGAACATGTCATTCACCTCATCCAGCACCTGGAGTACAGCATCCATCAGGGTAGCATCTACCTTACGTTGCCCCTGACGCAGTAGGTTAAAAACGTCTTCCGATCTATGGCAAACTCCAACTAATGCATCTATCCCCAAAAACCCTGCGCCGCCTTTAATGGTGTGAAAACCGCGAAAAACTGTATTCAGCAAGTCATAGTCATCCGGGCGTTGCTCCAGATCGACCAGCTGCTCATTCAGCTCTTCGAGTATTTCTCCAGCCTCTACAAGAAAGTCTTGTAGGATTTCGTCATCGGTATCTATGGGCATTATCTCTGACCTCTAAAAGCCCAAACTGGATAGTAGGTCGTCCACATCGTCCTGTCCCTGCACAACGTCTCCCTGATCTACCCCAGGCACCACCGGCCCTTCCAGCTTGTCTTGTTCTGATTCGTATTTATTATCTGGTAACTTGGATCCAGAGATTCGTACTAACTGCACCAGCTTATCTTCAATATCTGTCACCAGTGCTATTACCTGGCGAATAATCTGTCCAGTCAGATCCTGAAAATCCTGCGCCAACAGGACTGAGGAAAGATTTCCATGCAAACTTTTGGAATGATTTTTTGTTATATCAAGAAAACCAGACAGCTCTGCACTAAGGACACGAAAATCATCTACAGATAGTTTTCTTCCTTTAAACAGTTCCCATTTATCAGAAAGCTCTGTGGCCTTGGCCCCAAGTTCATCAGCAAGGGGCAGGCTCTCTTCTACCGCGTTAAGAGTGGTATTCGCCGATTTCTCTGTCATGGTGATTACGTAAGTGAGCCGTTCGCTGGCATCTGGAATCTCACGTTGGGCCAAGTCAGAAATCTTGGCATCCAGAAGAAAACCGTTTATCGCTTCATGTAGTTCCCGGGTGAGTCGCCCAACCTCACGAAACATGGCGCTATCCGAGAAATCGACCAGCTGTTCCAGCATCCTGTCCGCAGCTTCGACATCATCGGATTCAAGAAAAACCACTAGTTGCTTGGCCTTCTCTAACAGGTCGTTTTTTGATTCCGAATTAACCATTGCGGGTCTCCTGCTTCAGATGCATATTAACTCTCCACCCGCTCGAATATCTTATCGATCTTCTCTTGAAGGGTTGCCGCTGTGAAGGGCTTGACTACATAACCATTGACGCCGGCCTGAGCCGCCTCAATGATCTGTTCACGTTTGGATTCCGCGGTCACCATCAGCACCGGAAGACTCACCAACTTGGGGTCATTCCGGACTGCTCGCAGCAAGTCTATACCGGTCATCCCAGGCATATTCCAATCTGTCACCAGAAATTCATATTTGCCCGTCTGCAACATCGGCAAAGCGGTTGTTCCATCATCTGCTTCATCTGTGTTTGTGAACCCAAGATCCCTAAGGAGATTTTTGATAATCCGCCTCATTGTGGAAAAATCGTCCACAATCAGAATCTTCATGTTCTTATCCAAGGCAACCTCCTAAATTTAACTTTCAATGGTAATCTTTTCATACGATTATGTTTAACCCGATTGTTTGCTGGCCATAACAATCATCCTTTGCGGCCTTGGTTCATCTATATCCCTCATCATTTTCTGATAACCACTCCGTGAGTCTTGAACGTAATCTGAGGGTGGCCTGGCTATGGATTTGGCATGCCCTAGATTCAGTAACACCTAACACCTGACCAATCTCCCGCAAGTTCAATTCATCATCGTAGTACAGAGCAATTACCAATCTTTCTCTTTCCGGGAGACCGGCTATAGCATCTGCCAGCAAACCCTTAAATTCATTTTTCTGGAACCCATCTAATGGTTCTGAGATGGAACCATTTGTTCCATTTTGTGGAAGCTCACCCACCACTCGCAACTCTTCTACACTGAATACCCTGCAACCGGTGGAATCCAACAAAATCTTGTGGTAATCCTCTAGCGACAGTCCCATTGCATCTGCCACCTCCACATCTCGTGCATCCCGCCCAGCTTCGTTCTCAATCGCTCGCATGGCCTCCGAAACCATACGCGCCTTTCTGTGGACGGATCTTGGTGTCCAGTCACTGCGCCGTATCTCGTCCAGCATGGCTCCGCGTATCCGGATACCGGCATATGTCTCGAAACTTGCCCCACGGCTCTGATCATAATTACGACTGGCCTCCAGTAAACCAATCAATCCAGCCTGTATCAGATCATCCACTTGTACGCTTGGTGGCAACCTGTTCATCATGTGATAGGCGATACGCTTTACCAGTGGTGCGTGCAGGTTTACTAATGTATCGGCATCTTGCTCTTGAACTGAACTATAAGCCGCTAATCCCTTCACAGTTGCATCCCTTCTTTCTTATTTGAATACTGCACCAACTGTTCAACAAAAAATTGCATGTGACCACTTGCACCGTCCGGCACAGGCCAGTTATCGACCTTCTTGGCCAAATTCTTTAATATTTGAGCAGAAGGGCTGCGGGGATATGCATGGACCACTGGTTTTTGACTTTTCACGGCCTTACGCAAGCTCTCATCGAATGGAATATTACCAGTGTAGCTTAGTATAACGTCCAGATAACGATCGGTTACCCGGCAGAGTTTGGTGTAGAGATCACGCCCTTCTTGAACACTCCTGGTCATATTGGCCAGAACCCGGAATCTACTGATGCCGTATTCCCTGTTTAGCAGTTTGATCAGGGCATAGGCGTCCGTTATTGAGGCCGGTTCATCACATACCACCACTATCAGCTCCTGCACCGCGCGGCTGAAACTTATTACGGTATCAGAAATACCTGCTGCAGTATCAACGATCAGCACATCCAAATCATTGCCAATATCACTGAATGCCCGGATCAAACCAGCGTGTTCGGCTTCACTCAATTCCGCCATATGCCGCAGACCAGAGGCCGCAGGCACTACCTGGATACCTGATGGTCCTTTGATGATCACCTCTTCCAGGGTACGCTCACCCCGCAGCACATGGGACAGATCGTATTCAGGATGCAACCCTAGAACCACATCGACATTAGCTAGGCCAAGATCAGCATCCAGCACCAGGACGCGCTTGCCGATATCCGCCAGTGCCACAGCCAAGTTGATTGATACATTGGTCTTACCAACCCCACCCTTACCACCGGTGACAGCTATTGCCTGGATAGGGCTTGGCTCTACCATTCTTCTCAGCCCTGCTGCCTGATCGGTATTAGTTTTAGACATGAGCATCTGCTCTCGTTCTCCCAAGTGCTAATGCCAAAAACTCTTCACTCAGACCTGCACCATCCTGAAACGCCAGATTAACAGTGCGGCTTACCAGAGTGTGTGGACGCGCCAAATGCAGGTCCTCTGGCACCATTTGTCCATCTGTCACGTAAGATATCTTCAATTTATTTTCCAGTATTGCCGAGAGGCCACCACCCAGGGACCCGGCCTCATCCAGTTTAGTCAGGATCACAGAAGCTGGATTCGCAGCACCAAAGGCGCTTATTGCTTGCCGCATGGCAGCCTGTTGAGTAGTGGCGGATAGGGTCAACATACTTCTTACTTTCCTGTTGCCCGCCTTAAGCAGACTCAACTGTTCACTGAGCCGAACATCACGTTGACTCATGCCAGCGGTATCTATCAAGATCAGACGTTTATCGGCAAATGCATTGAGCGCAACATTCAGCTCTTCGGCATTTGCTGCTGATCGCATGGGCACATCCAGGATACGGGCATAGGTAGTAAGCTGCTCCTGTGCCCCGATGCGGTAGTTGTCAGTTGAAATCAGTGCGACGTGGCGATTGCCATGGCGTAAGGCATAACGCGACGCCAGTTTGGCCAGCGTAGTGGTCTTGCCTACACCAGTCGGACCAATAATGGCCACAACACCACCATGTTCCAGTACGTCGTCCCCGGTAGTATCAAGTTCAGTGGAGAGAAAATACAGCGCCTTACGCCAGCCCTGATCCAGGTTGGAGAATCCGCTGCATTTTTCCGCAAGTTTGTGGCATATCTCAGGGCTAAGTCCTAGCTTCATCAATCTGCGTAACAACTCCTGCACTTCTGGCTGGCGCTTGCCCATCTCCCCCCAAGTCAGTTCAGAGAGTTCGTTTTCCATCATGCGGCGCATGGCCTGCATCTCCTGGCGCATATCTATCAGGATTGGGTCTTGGCTCCATTCTATCCGAGGTGCCGGGATTTTAGATTCTGTTACAACGTTGGATGCAGGCTTGGATTCGGTTGAGTTACGCTGGGTTTCTTCTGATTTAACTGGTTTAGCGACATTGACCTTATTCGATGAGTGAAGAAATTCCAGCGGCGGCTCTGGCGCGTTTAAGGCCTCCTCATCGAAATCCAGGGCGGCCATAAGTTCAACTCCACCATCAACGGATTTATTAGAAAGGATCACTGCATCCGGCCCCAGGGTCTCACGAACCTGCCGAATGGCACTGCGCATGTCTGCTGCAAAAAAACGTTTAATCTTCATATCCAGCCTTCCTAAAATCGGATGTGCTTACTTCAAGCCTTCCTGCCAGTTTGGTCTTCACTAGCACTTATCTATCGTTGTTCCCTAGTTCGCCGCCTGGTCTGCCTACTGTTGCTACAACCTTTATCTGACGGTTATCTGGTATCTCGTTGTACGACAGTACCTGCATTCCAGGGACACTGTGCTTCACGAATCTGGCAATCCATGGTCTGATTGGTGCCGCCACCAACAGGATCGCGCTCTCACCCAACATCTCCCTCTGCTGGGCTGTCTCTACCAAGGCCTTTTGCATCTGTTCTGCCAGTCCTGGTTCAAACCCAGCTCCACCATCTTCGGAACTCATTAGTGCTTGCTGCAAAATCTGTTCCAAACCAGGATCCAGGACAACTACCGGAATTTCTTCTGTTGGACCAACTAGTTGCTGCACAATTGTGCGCGACAGGGCTACCCTGACGGCAGCCGTCAAAACGCCAGTGTCTTGACTCAAGACTGCATGTTCCGCCAATGTTTCGGCGATTGTACGAATATCACGGATAGGCACACTCTCCATCAAAAGATTCTGCAAAATCCTCAGCAACTGCCCCAGAGGCATGGTCTTTGGCACCAAATCCTCAACCAGTTTAGAGGCGCTCTTGGCTAGTACATCCAGTAACTGCTGCACCTCTTCGTGGCCAATCAGTTCATGGGAATGGGTCTGTAGGATCTCGCTAAGATGGGTAGCGACCACGGTGCTGGCATCCACCACTGTATAGCCCAAGCTCTGGGCATGATCACGCTGATCCGGTTCAATCCATACTGCATCCAGGCCAAAGGCGGGATCCTTGGTCTCTACACCTTGCAAAGTGCCAAACACCCTTCCGGGATTGATGGCCAATTCGCGATCAGTTCTTATCTCTGCCTCAGCTATGGTGGCGCCATGCAGGGTAATGCGATAACTGTTTGGAGACAGGTCCAGGTTATCCCGGATATGCACCGGTTGTATCAGGAAGCCCAACTCCTGGGAGAGCTTTTTGCGTACCCCCTTGATCCGCTCCATCAACTGTCCGCCCTGATTTCTATCCACCAGCGGTATCAGCCTGTAACCCACCTCCAAACCGATAATATCCACAGTCTGCACATCGTCCCAGGTAAGCTCCTTGGGTGGCGCTGCCACCTCAGGCTCTACCTCTCGTACCTCCTGCAGTTGCTCGGTCTCCTGACGTTTTGCAATCATCCATGCTCCCCAGCCTGAGGCCGTAGCCAGGGTAAGGAAGGCAAAGTTTGGCATACCGGGGATTATGCCCATAATCCCCATAACCCCGGCCGCAACCGCGAGGGATTTGGGATTGGCAAATAGCTGACTGATTACCTGAGTACCCACATCCTGGGTGCTGGAGGCGCGGGTGACGATGATGGCTGCCGAGGTTGAGAGCAGCAGGGATGGGATCTGCGCCACCAAGCCGTCACCGATAGTCAATAGAGTATAGAAACGCAGGGCGGTGGAAAAATCCAGATCGTGCTGGAGCATGCCTATACCAAGGCCGCCGAGGATATTGATAAACAGGATCAGGATACCGGCAACGGCATCACCCCGTACAAACTTACTGGCACCGTCCATTGCACCGTAAAAGTCCGCCTCCTGCGAAACCTCTGCACGTCTGGTTCTGGCCTCGTCCTGGTTAATCAGGCCGGCATTGAGATCTGCGTCAATGGCCATCTGTTTACCCGGCATGGCATCCAGGGTAAAACGCGCACTAACCTCAGAGACCCGTCCTGCACCCTTGGTAACCACCACGAAGTTGATGATGACCAGGATAAAGAAAACCACCAAACCCACCGCGTAGTTGCCGCCGATCACGAATGACCCAAAGGCCTCAATCACCTTACCCGCAGCATCCCCGCCCTGATGCCCCTCTAATAACACCACCCGGGTTGAGGCCACGTTAAGGGCAAGACGCAGCAAGGTAGCAACTAACAGAAGACTGGGGAATACGCCAAAATCCAGGGGTCTACTGGTATAGACCACCACCAAAAGCACCACCAGTGACAGGGTTATATTGAAGGTGAAAAAGATATCCAGGGCAATGGGTGGCATGGGGACGACCACCATAGCCAGCATCATCACCAGCATCAAAGGTACGCCAATACCCTTGGCCCCGCTTGTTCTTATGTTATATAGGATCGTTGCTGCATTCATAGTTAAACTATTAGATCTCACTAACCAACTGGTTACCTTGAATCACTCCTCTTTACTCTGGTACCTGATACTCACCAGGTATGGATAAATCTACCGGCATTTCCGGCCTCAGCCCGCCATCAGTGCGGTATGCCCGCAGCTGAAATATGTAGGCCAGTAACTTGGCTACCGCAAGATACAGACCTGCTGGGATCGCGTCACCCAATTCGGTGTTGAAGTAGATTGCTCTGGCCAGCAGAGGTGACTCAACCAACGGCACCTTATGGTCCAGTCCAACACGACGGATGTTAGCGGCGATCAGCCCACGTCCCTTGGCCACCACCTCCGGCGCCAGCATCTTCTCCTGGTCATAACGCAGAGCTACCGCGTAGTGGGTCGGGTTGGTGACAATGACATCCGCCTTGGGTATCTCTTCCATCATGCGCCGCTGGGCGATTTGTTGTTGTAAGGAACGAATCCTGCCCCGTACCTCGGGACGCCCCTCCGTATCCTTCATCTCCTCGCGCACTTCCTGCTTGGTCATCTTAAGCTGACGCTTGTGATCCCAGAGCTGGAATGGGACATCTATCATGGCAATCAGAATCAGAGTGGCCGCTATCAGTACAAACGACCCACCGATCAAACTTCCCATTTCAGAAACTGCCTTGCCTAACTCCATCTGACTAAGGCTGAGAAAGTTATCCAGTGTGTTCCAGAGCACAATCCCAGTGGCGCTACCAACCAGAAGAAATTTTGCCAGGGCCTTGAACAGTTCAACCAGCCCCTTCAGAGAGAACAAACGCTTAAGCCCTTTAAGTGGATTAAGCTTGCTCAATTTCGGCGTCATTGACTCGCCGCTAAATGCCACACCACCCAAGACCACTGAGCTTAAAACAGCCAAAATCATCACCACCAGAAAAAACGGAAACAGCATGAACAGAGCATCCTCCATGGCCAGTGCAAGCCTGGTTATCATTGCCATGGGATCGTACATATCCTGACGGGGGATGGTGAAGTTATTACTCATCAGATCCCACAGGCCAGATCCAAAATGGCTACTCATACTGACCAGAGCTATACCTCCTATCAAAGTAATAACCATGGTATTCAATTCTTTGGAGCGCGCTACCTGACCTTTTTTCTTGGAGTCGTCCAAGCGTTTCGATGTCGGTTCTTCTGTTTTCTCCTGACCGTCTTGATTCTCTTCTGCCATAACCGATTACCTCAGGTTGCGATCAGCACAAGACTACGGATAAAGATCAGAGCCTCATCCAACAGCTCAGAGAATTTTGCAAATACGTTAGGGAGTGTTATCCACATCAACATAAAACCTATCAACATGGTCATGGGAAAACCTACGGCGAAGATGTTGAGCTGAGGCGCTGCCCTGGTGATAACGCCCATACCAAGATTAACCAGAAGTAGTGCTGCAATTGCTGGCAGAGCCAGCAGAAGGCCACTGGCAAACATCCGGCTGGCCCACAGGACTATCTGTTGCAGGTTGTTTTGGGTTAGGCCGTCCACGCCGACTGGAAGCGTATAGAAACTCTCGGCCAGTATCTCGATCAGAAACAGGTGTCCGTTCAGGATAAGAAATAGCAGGGTTAAAAGTATTAAGTAGTACTGGGACAACACCGGTACCTGAACACCATTTTGCGGATCAATCATTGAGGCAAAACCCAGGCCCATGCTATAGGCCAGGGCCTGACCACCAAACACCAGAGCACCGAATACCATCTGCAGGATAAAACCCATAGCCAGCCCGATAAGTACCTGTTGCAGGGCAATAAGAAGGGCTTCAGGGGTAAATACATCAACCACAGGCGGCTGTGGAATCAGCGGCATCAGCATAAAGCTGAGCAGTAGGGAGATGCCAACGCGCAGACGGACTGGGGTCTGGCGTGAGCTGAACACAGGGGCGGCGGTGATCATGGCGCTAATACGGATCAGGGGCCAGAGGAAGGCGGCCAGCCATGCGCTTAATTGTGCCTCTGTGAAGATCATGCCTATTTCCTGACACCTGCCTGTTTATCCTGTCGACACAAACAATTGAATGGTGTTTCTATCCAATCAATTCCGGGATACTCTCTATCAACTCGATAGTAAAATCAGTTATCAGTTGCAGCATCCATGGCCCTGCCGTCATCAAAACAACCACTACAATGATCAACTTGGGTATGAAGGTAAGGGTCATCTCATTGATCTGGGTTGCAGCCTGAAACATCGCCACCACCAGACCTACCATCAGTGCCGGGATCAAGATTACCCCAGCCAGCAAAGTAGTCACTTCCAATGCCCGTTGACCGATATCTAATACTGTATCTGGAGTCATGATCTTTTAATCCGATCAGAGCGCAAAACTCGCGGCCAAAGTGCCAAACACCAGAGCCCAGCCATCCACCAGCACAAACAACATAATCTTGAATGGCAATGAAATAATCAGAGGTGACAACATCATCATACCCATAGACATAAGCACACTTGCCACCACCAGATCGATTATCAGAAATGGAATAAACAACAGAAAACCGATCTGGAAACCTGTCTTGAGTTCACTGGTGGCAAATGCCGGCAGCAACATGGTGAATGGGACCTGGTCTGGTGATTCGATCTCGTTGAAATTACCAATCTTGGCAAACATGTTCAGATCAGACTCACGGGTTTGGGCCAACATAAACTCACGCATGGGCAGCTGAGCTGCCTCCAAGGCCTGGGCCGAGGTCACCGTCTCTTCCAGATACGGCTTTAGAGCAGTGTCATAGACCTCATCGAACACTGGCATCATGATAAAGAGGGTAAGAAACAGCGCCAGCCCAACCAGCAGTTGATTGGACGGGGTATTCTGGGTGCCAAGGGCCTGACGCAGAATTGCCAGCACAATAATGATGCGAGCAAAAGAGGTCATCATCAGCAACGCGCCTGGCAACAGGCTCAGCGCAGTCATGAACAGCAGGATCTGGATACTCAAAGAGTAGGTCTGTTCACCACCTTCACCGGGTGACACAGTAATGGCCTCAAGACCGGTGGCAGCCTGGCCAACTATAGGTATCAGATTCAGGAGTAGCAGTAATAGTGATGGAGAAAGTAACCTCATCTGGACTCATCCTGTAGTTGAGCATCCAGTTGGGTTGAAAATTCTTCGGAAACATCTTCGGTAGAAATGTCATTCTGTGTATCGGCTTCACCTAGCACACACAGGGTCTGAACCCTGCCGGGTGCAACACCAACTAACAGCCTTTTGCTGCCAGCCTCAATCACAACTGCCCTTTCTCTAGGACCCAGTGAAACGCCACCAAGAATCCTGACCATACCCTTACCTGCGGTCGGGAAATGTCCCACTCGTTTCATCAACCAGCCCAGGCCTATAATCAGGATTACCACACCGGCCAGAACGGCGGCTATCTCTAAAACAACTCCAGTTCCGGCTGGATTTGTGGCTAACTTGGAAGCGCTGTCTGTTTGAGTAGGAGCAGCCAGCAACACAGCAGGCATGGCGCTGATGATTAAGCCTAACAGGCGGAAGCTCATCATTTATTCAATCTCTTTACCCGTTCGGCCGGACTGATTACATCCGTAAGGCGAATGCCAAACTTCTCATTCACCACCACCACCTCGCCCTGGGCTATGAGAGTGCCGTTTACCAGCACGTCCATCGGTTCACCGGCAAGCCGATCCAGTTCAACCACAGAGCCCTGATTTAGTTGCAGCAGGTTTCGGATGTTGATATGGGTACGGCCAATCTCCATGGAGATGGTCACCGGAATATCCAGAATACCATCCAGACTCATATCAATATCATTTGCCCCCATTCTAGAGGAGTCATCTTTCAGCTCCTGGAATTGAGCAGATTCGGTATTGACATCAGCAGCAGCGTCACCAACTTCCTGCTCCTCCAATGCGTCTGACCAATCGTCTGCCATAGCCTCATTAGGGTCTTTTTCAGTTTCGTTCATAATCAGATCCCATCACATGTTTAACTCATTGTTTATCTATTTCTTCTAGATAATTTTGCACATCATCTTGCGATTCCATTTCTATCTTTTCCCGTACTTTGACTGCATAGTTACCCCCGGCAACACCTAGCTGGCCACGAAACAACGGGATATCTGAGGTGCATAACTCCACCATTTCGGGTATGTCCAGGGGAATAATGTCGCCCTTTTTCAAGGCAGCCATCTCTTTAACGCTAATCGTCGTTTCCGCCAGGATGCTGGTCAATTCCAGATCGGCATGCTTGATCCGCGATCTCAACGACCGCTCCCACCGATCGTCCTTATCACCCCGATCACTCTGAACCCCTGCATCCAGCAGATCCCGGATCGGCTCAACCATGGAGTACGGCAACACAAAATGCAGATCTCCGCCGCCAGCCTCCAGGTCGATGTTGAAGGTGGTAACCACCACTACTTCAGAGGGGCTAACAATATTTGCAAACTGTGGATTCACTTCAGAACCCAGATACTCGAATTTCACCTTCAATATCGGCTTCCAGGCCTCAACCATATCTGCAAAGATCAGGTCTAATAGCAATTTGACGACCCGAAGCTCAGTGGGGGTAAAGTCCCGCCCCTCAATCTTGGTATGAAACCTACCACTGCCTCCGAAATAATTATCTACCACGCTGAATACTAGCTTGGGGTCCAGCACGCAGAGTGCCTTGCCCCTGAGTGGAGCGATACGTACCAGATTAAGGCTGGTGGGGACAAACAGGGTATGCACAAACTCTGAAAACTTCAGCATCTGTACACCAGATGCTGATATATCAGCGGTGCGTCTTAGCATATTGAACAGACTGGTACGGTAGTAACGGGCAAATCGTTCGTTGATCATCTCCAGGGTTGGCATACGGCCACGAACGATACGATCCTGACTGTTGAAGTCATATCCTTTGGCTTCACCGTCATATTCTTCTGGCGTTTCTGTCTCTACTTTGCCGTCATCTACACCATGCAATAAGGCATCAATCTCGTCTTGTGATAGTAGGTCGTTTGCTGACATGGCAGTTATTGCATCACAAAACTAGTGAAATAAACGGCCTCAACCTTTCCGGGGCCACCCTGTTCTTTAACAATCTCCTGGATTGCATTCAATGTCTCAGCCTGGAGCTTTTCCTTGCCGGATCGCTTACGCAGTTTTTCCGAATCCTGAACATTGAACAGGTTAAGGAGTTTATTCCTTATCATAGGATCATTGAATTTGAGGAATTCCAGCAGTTTCTGATCCCGCACTCTCACATCAACCCCGACCTGTAACATCTTGGCCCCACTACTAGGAGGAAGATTAGCCACAAATACAGGATCCAGGGAAAGATACAGGGCAGGCCCCTTTGCTTCGGCAGCAGCCGTATCCTTCTTGTCTTCATCGGATTGTTCGGTTTCGGCTGACTCAGGGGCTGATCCATCGTCTCCGGACATCAACCACCAAGCTGTCCCACCACCCAGTATCAGCACTAGAAGTACCGCACCGCCGATGATAATCAGTTTTTTCTTCGATCCAGCTTCCTTCTCTTCACCTAGATCAAGATCCTCTTCCAACTCTTCTTCTGCCATTATTCTTACTCCAGGGGTTAGCTTCAGAACCATAGTTGCAATTGACGTGCCAGCAATATAGATAGCATTTTCTCTGGTATTACAGATAGTTACACGAGGCGCCAGACGAAGACGTCAGACTATTGACTCAAGAAACAGGAATTTAGGGCAGATTTCCGTCAGAAACAAGCTTGGCCTCGAATGCATGCGCCTGAGCCCGGCCCTTCTCTTCGTCCACCAGGGCAAGCAGGATGGCCCCAGCAACAAATAACACCAGAACAGAGAGTATAGATAGACGTGGGCTCTCGGTTGCCAGGGCAACCCAACCCATCATCAATGGGCCTAGCACCGCAGCAAACTTGCCCATCATGTTATAGAAGCCAAAAAACTCACCGGACTTGGTGCGAGGGATCATCCTTGCGTAGAAGGAACGACTGAGGGCCTGTATACCGCCCTGTACCATACCGATAACTACCGCCAGGGCGTAAAACTCCCACACCTGCTGCATCTGATAGGCCCAGAGAACTACCACAAAATATACAAATATCGCAATCATCACCCCCTGGCGCGCCCCACGCCTCTCCCCCAACCTTCCAAACAGTATGGCTGAGGGGAAGCCGATAAACTGGGTCAGCAGAAGAGCTACCATCAGATGATTGGAATCAAACCCCAGTGAAAGGCCGTAGTCCACGGCCATACGAACTACCGTATCCACCCCATCTATGTAGAGCCAGTACGCTACAAGAAAAAGGAAGGTTACTCTCAACTTGCGAATCTGGCGGAAGGTCTCCCACAGTTGTTTGAATCCACCGCTAACAGCGCCAGTCATCCCGACGGCCCCATAGATCCTACGCTCCTTCACAAACAACATAACCGGTATCGAGAATAGTCCCCACCAAACCGCCACAGAGAGGAAGGATACGCGTACAGCCTGGGCAGTACTATCCAGACCGAATGCTTGGGGGTAGAGGGTCATAAATACATCAAAAGCAAACAACAGCCCACCGCCCAGATAGCCAAAACTGAAACCGATCGCAGAGACCATATCCAGCTCACTGTCATCTGCTACCTCCACCAGCAGCGCATCATAAAATACAACGCTGCCGGAAAAGCCCAGAACTGCCAGGATGTATACCACCAGCGCCATGGCCCACTCACCCTGAGCAACCATATACAGAGCCCCAGTCATAACCACACCCATCATGGCAAAGAACAGTAGAAATCGTTTCTTAGCGCCAGCTCTATCTGCTATTGAACCAAGTATTGGAGCCAGGACAACAACCAGAACACTGGCCAGGGCATTAGCGTTACCCAGCAGGAAGGTACTCTCTCCCACTGCCATCTCACCGGCCCAGTACTGCTTGAAAAAAAGCGGGAAAAACCCTGCCATAACGGTGGTAGCGAAGGCAGAGTTGGCCCAATCATACATGGCCCAGGATAGCTTCTGCTTACGGTCTCTCAAATTACCCCCGCTGCTTGTAACCAAATTATCGAACTACAGGGTATCAGCACGGTTAAATAATCCCTATTAATTGACAACAAACAAGGGCCTGAAGCACACAGTATGTTATGTTTATTTTGGTTGTTTACGTATCGATTGGCATTCGACTGTCACTGTTTTTCATCTTTAACTAGGGAGAGTAACATGAAGCAAAATGTTGGAGGTATTGATCGTATTCTTCGCCTGATAGTCGGCTTGGCGTTAATCGGCTGGGGTGTGGCAACGCAAAATATGTGGGGGCTTGTAGGTATTATCCCGCTAGCTACCGCAGCAATTGGCTGGTGTCCTGCATATCTACCCTTTGGTTTGAATAGCTGCAAGACCAAAGATTGACACCGGCAATATCTTAGAGATTCTCGTACTAAAGAGTGCCCACAAACCATGGGTACTTTTTTATTCCCCCTTACCAGCCAGATGCTCCGTGTAATGTCCGGCGAAGAGCTCTTCAAGTTCGTCAATTACGTCGATTACCGGTCGTCCATGGATCAGATGCGCCGTCATAAGAGAAGATGTTTGGGTCAACAACACAGATCTGTCTAACATGTGGTAGCTGGATGACAGTCTTTTAATCGCCGCCACCACGCTCTCTTCTGCCGGGCGTGGGATTGGAATCGGCTCTGGGGATAGATTCGATTCATCTTCTTCCCCTGCATCACCGTTCCGTTGTCCCAGAAACTCGGCAAACGCAAGCAGACTGGCCCGTTCCTGTTCACCAAGCGCCTTATATAGCTGAATCAGCTTGCGCTGATCTCTCGGCAGGTTTGGTATTTGCGGTAACACCTCTATTCCTGAAAGTCGTTCTCGTGCTCTTTTATATAGCATCTAGCGAAATCGAGCAGTTCTTCCATGACGCGCACGCGGAACTTCTGTTTCTGATGTACAAACGAGAATGGTCGTTCCAACATAGGATTCAGTTTTATTGGCACCAGGGTTCCCAGCTTGATCTCCTTCTGGATTGTGGCGCGAGACACAATGGATATCCCCATACCTGCCTCTACAGCCCCCTTTACCGCCTCAGGGCTACCCAATTCCATAGATATGTTTAGTACCTCACTCCCATTAGATATCTCCTTGAGATATTCTTCGATCACCTCACGGGTGCCAGATCCCTCTTCCCGACAAATAAATGGATATTTCACCAATTCGGAATAGCCCATGCTCCCCGTTTTCGCCTCGGGATGACCTGGCGGCACTATAGCGACCAGTTGGTCAGGCCTGCACTCCTCAACAACCAGATTCTTATTTCCAACCGGGGCCTCAACGATACCCAGATCGATAGTGTTATTCTCAACCATAGACACAATACCATCTGTATTGGATACCTTTAGGTTGATTGTTACCTCTGGATACTTACCCTTGAAGTCACCTAGCAGTGATGGGAGCATATAGTCTGCAATGGTTGTGCTGGCTCCAACCGTCAGGGAACCACCGACACCTCCAGTCATATCCTGAACTGCATGCTCCATCTCTTTATATAACTCGAAGATACGACCGGCATATCGGTACACCATACTGCCAGCCTCAGTAAGGCTGATACGATTATGCGTCCGATCAAATAATCTGGTATCAAAATACTCCTCAAGCTGGCGTACCTGAAAGGTAACCGCTGGTTGAGTCATATGTAAGAATTCTGCTGCTTTGGTAAAGCTAAGCAAACGAGCAACGGTATGAAATACTTGAAGTCTGCGATCAGCCATCTGCGCCCCCAACCTTATATGGTGTATTTATTTGCGATTAAGTATATCTTATTAAGTATATTAATAACATATAATACACTTCATTAATCTAGAATTTCATATCCTCTTATTCCGTCAGCTTACAAAGTCTTTATTAGCCAAACGCTTAACCCTCAATATCGCTAATATTTGCATATTGTAATACATCAAAAAAGCAACCCACCACCACCGATCATGACAACAGTTAGATAAACCAATATAAGTGTGGGCAGATAAACATATCTGGCTGATATTATGCGTTTCCATAAGATTTAGTGTTTTGAATATTTACGCTTACATTGTAACATCAGCATACTAAAACCCTGCCAGCAGTCTGGGGATTTATAAAAACTTATAACACGCACAAACCATAGGGTATAATTCATGAATATCAAGCACCAAGGCTATTTTAAATATCTGTTGGCCGCGGGCTGTATAACCAGCCTTATACCAGCGCAACTGTTGGCTGGTGGTTACAAGATACCGGAAAACTCCATCAACTCTACTGCACTCTCCGCAGCCTATGTCGCCAATGCACACGGAGCTGATGCCGCATACTACAATCCGGCTGCCATGGTATTCAATGAGGAAGGCGCCTCGATGGAGGCGAATCTAACCTATATCCACCTCTCTGCTATTGACTACACAGATATGAATGGGGGATTTCCTTCCGATTCTTCGGAAAAAGAGAACTTCCTGATCCCCTCCTTCCACTATGTCAGCCCCAGCATGGGTAACTACCGTTTTGGCCTATCAGTAGTGACTCCGGCTGGACTGTCCAAACGCTGGGATGGATTCGGTAAGGCAACTACTGAAGAGTTCACCCTTAAGACCATTGAGGTCAACCCTTCGGTCGCATATAAGTTCAACGATCAGTTCTCCGCTGCGGTTGGTGCAAGGGTGGTCTACGCCAACGGTGATGTAAGAAGCAACGCATCAGCTTTCTCAGCCGCAAATCCAATACGTGATCTGGGTGGTAGTTCCTACGACCTGGGTTATAACCTGGCGCTGCATTTCAAACCAACCGATGAACTGGCTCTAGCACTAACATACCGCTCAAAGATTGATCTTACATTAGAGGGACAAGCTGAGATTCAAGCCTTGGCTGTGTTCCTGAGGACTTACGATGGCGATGCTAAAGTATCGGTTCCTCTGCCGGCAGCACTGAATCTGGCTGCGGCCTACACCTTCAATGACACCACCACGGTGGAACTGGTGTATGAGAAGACCTACTGGTCAGCCTACAAAGAACTGGATTTTGACTACGATTCAACCATTGACCCCGTGTTGAATGGAATCTTTGGTGCCCCAATTACAAAAAACTGGTCTGACACCGATACCTACAGGATCGGCGTCACCCATAAGCTGGATAATGACTGGACCCTGATGGCCGGTTACGCCATTGACAAGACCCCGGCACCCAAGAGTACCGCCGGGTTTGAGCTACCTGATAGCGACGCTCAACTCTTCTCGTTCGGTGCTCGTTACCAATATTCCGACGACCTGAACGTCGGCTTTGGTCTGCTGTATGACAAGAAAGAGACCCTCAGGATTACACCGACTGATGGCAATAGCGGTACAGGCCTTAGCAATGCAAAATTTGAAGATACATCAGCCTTTCTGCTGACCGTGGGTATGCAGTATAACTTCTAACAGTTGTTGATTAAACAGACAAAAACGCCGGAGCATCTGCTCCGGCGTTTTTGTATCTAAACTACAAAACATCAATACATGGAAAGATAGACTACTCCATAGACTCCTGCACCAACACCCAGGGCGCCACCACCACCGCCCATAGATCTGGATCCTCCTCATTCCATCTTCTCGCATCTTCCATGGTTGCCTGCACAATCTTTCCCTGTTCTAGCCACTGCTCGACACTGCTTTTTTCATCCTGAATCATCCTGGCAGCCGTGTCGATCAAATCCATCTCCGGCATCACCTTAAGCACCACCCCCTTGGCAAACTGTCTTTGCAGACCCTCCCAGCCTATCTTGGCCGTCTCCAGGTTCAACCTGGCGCGTAATACTTCGATGGATTCCTGCATGTGGCTGTTCTCGATATATCAAATTTAATTCATTCTCTGTCTGATCGCCTCAAACAGACATACCCCGGTTGCCACCGAGACATTCAGGCTCTCCACGTTACCAGCCATCGGTAGCTTTACCAGCATGTCACAGGCCTCGCACGTGAGGCGACGCATGCCCTTCTCCTCCGCTCCCATAACCAGTGCCAGCGGTCCCTTCATATCTGCTTGGTACAGACTGGTCTCAGCCTCTCCAGCTGCTCCAACTACCCAGACCCTATGCTCATCCTGCAACCAGCGAATGGTCCTAACCAGATTGGTCACCTGAATAAATGGAACGGTCTCAGCAGCGCCAGATGCCACCTTGCAGGCAGTTGGGGTAAGACCTACAGAACGATCCTTGGGTGCGATCACCGCATGCACGCCTGCCGCATCAGCACTGCGCAGACAAGCCCCTAGATTGTGTGGATCCTGCACTCCATCAAGAATAAGCAGCAAGGGCGTATCGATACTCTGCAGCAGATCTTTCAGATCAGTTTCATCACGGGCAGACGGTACCTGAACCTGCGCCACCGCCCCCTGATGATTGACTCCAGGCACCTTAGCATCCAGTTCAGCACGTTCTACCTGATGCAGTACCACACCGGCCTGTTTGGCCAGTCCGATAATCTCGCGTATCTTTTGATCCCTACGCTTGGCTTCCACCCATACCTCAGATACCCCATCTGAACCATGTTTAAGTGCAGTGCGAACACTATGCATCCCGGCAACGATATGCAGATCGGTCACGATATCGCCTCAGGTTTAATCTTGATGGCTATAACAATCATTTTTTATCTTTATGCTGTTTGCTCTTAGGCTTTTTTTTCTTCTTGGCCTTTGTCTTCTTTGGCTTTTCGCTACTGCCCTTACTCTCAGTATTAGGGCCTTTATATATTGCGTTCTGTTTAGACGACTTGCCTCTGCTCCTCGACTTTTTTGTTCTACCACTACCAGTTTCAGAACCTGCCAATATAAAGTCGATCTTACGATCATCTAGATTAACTGCCGCTACCTTTATCTTTACTTGGTCCCCTAGGCGATACACCTGCCCGGAGCGCTCACCAGCCAGCCTGTGTCCCACCGGATCAAAATGGTAGTAGTCATTATCCAACGCGGTTATATGCACCAACCCATCCACATAGATCTCATCCAGCTCAACAAAGATACCAAAGGAGGTAACGCTGGTTATGATTCCATCAAACTCCTCGCCCACCTTATCCAGCATGTACTCACACTTGAGCCAGTCTACCGCATCCCTGGTGGCCTCATCGGCACGTCGTTCGCTGCTGGAACAGTGTTCACCCAACCCCTCAAGACGGGGTTGTGAATATTCAAACTCCTCAGGCCTGCCGCCGTTTATCAGATGCTTTAAGGCGCGATGTACGATCAAATCCGGGTAACGACGAATAGGTGAGGTAAAATGGGTATAGGCAGAGAACGACAGGCCGAAGTGGCCGAGGTTTTCTGAGCTATACAGCGCCTGCGAAAGCGACCTCAACAACACAGTCTGAATCAGGTGACAATCCGGACGTTCCTTGACCGAATTCAGTAGGTCAGCATAATCATTTGCCTCCGGCTTGGCACCACCGGATAGAACCAGCCCCAGTTCAGCCAAAAACTCCCTCAGATTGGCCAGCTTATCCTCTGGTGGACCTTCATGGTTGCGATAGAGTGCAGGTATCTTATTACCCAGCAGGTAACGCGCCGTGGCCACATTGGCTATCAGCATGCACTCTTCAATCAGACGATGGGCATCATTTCGATGCACCGGCACTATGCGCTCAACCTTCTGCTCACTATCGAACAGAATCCTGGTCTCGGTTGTATCAAAATCTATCGCCCCACGCTTGCTGCGAGAACGCTGCAATACCTGAAACAGGGCATATAGCTGATGCAGATCCGGCAACAGATCGGCGTACTTCTGACACAACTCTACATCGCTATCTATCAGCATGGCCGCCACCTGATCATAGGTGAGCCTGGCCTGGGAACGCATCACACCCTGAAAGAATCTGGTGCTGGTGACCTCCCCGCTTCGATCGATAAACAACTCGCAACTCATGCAGAGGCGATCTACATGTGGGTTCAGGGAACAAAGACCATTCGACAAGGCCTCCGGCAACATCGGAATGACTCGATCTGGAAAATAAACCGAGTTGCCCCGATTCTCGGCCTCACTGTCCAAGGCGCTATCCGGTTCTACATAGCTTGAAACATCCGCGATACAGACCAGAAGGCGCCAGCCGTTAGGGCGTTCCTCGCAAAACACCGCGTCATCAAAGTCGCGGGCGTCCGCACCGTCGATGGTAACCAGCGCCAGTTCACGCAGATCCTCGCGCCCCTGTTTGGCTGACTCATCCACCTCTACCCCAAGACCGCCGACCTCCTGTTCCACCTCCTCCGGCCAGTCCACCGGAAGCTCATGGCTACGGATGGCCAGCTCAATCTCCATACCCGGGGCCATGTGTTCGCCCATGACCTCGATGATACGCCCCACGGGGCGAGTACGTTTGGTGGGTTGCTCCATGATCTCGGCCACCACAATCTGGCCATGACTAGCTCCGTTCCATTCTGACTCTGGCACGGCTATCTCTTGATGCAGACGTTTATTATCCGGCTGGACAAAACCCAGGCCCGACTCAATATGCAGCCGACCCACAATCTTGTGATTAGCACGTTCCAACACCTCTACCAGCGCACCTTCCATGCGTCCACGCTGATCAACCCCAACAACACGCACCACCGCACGGTCACCATGTAACACAGCCCGCATCTGCCTTGGGGTTAAAAAGAGATCACTGCCGCCTTTATCCGATTTAAGAAAGCCAAAACCATCGGGATGGGCAATGATTCTCCCGGCAATCAGGTCACTTTTGTTAACCAAACAGAAGGCACCGCGTCGATTACGTACCAACTGACCATCCCGCTCCATGGCATTCATCCGCCTGCGCAGTGCCTCAATGCCCTCTTCTGACTTCAGATCAAGACGCTCAGCCAACTCGTTGCGCCACATCGGCGCACCATGCTGTTCCAGCAGATCCATGATGTATTCACGGCTGGGGATGGGGTTTTGGTATTTTTTAGATTCCCGCACGTGATGTGGATCTAGTTCACGGGTACCTTTAGAGGATGGGTCTTTTGTCACAATCAATAATCCTTGATAGACATCTAATCGGGTATTGTACCCCTGATCCGTATAACTGTCCCGACACACTCAGATACTTGAGATATAGGACAAGCTTCCATGTATAAAAAGCAACAATTTAGATGCGGATAAAGGGCCCATTGACAACCAATCCATGTGACGGTAAAGTTCGCCGTCTCGCCCGGTTGCAGTTACATAGATAGAGCAACCAAACCTTTGCCGAGGTGGTGAAATTGGTAGACACGCTAGCTTCAGGTGCTAGTGAGCTTTGGCTCGTGGAGGTTCAAGTCCTCTCCTCGGCACCATATTGAAAGACCATCAGAAACAACGGAAGGCACTGTATTTACAGGGCTTTTTTTATGTCCAGGGATGGACTGTATGCCGCAAGGAGCCATGGATGGCGGTGCGGCGATCATGTAATTTCGTTTCGTTGTATCTCATTGTCCACGATAGTCCCAATAATGGAGCGCGTATGGAGCGTGGGTAAAGCGCGTTTTGGTTATTTTTTGCACAAAGCGCATACACTAAGGTTTTATAATTCGACCGCAATCACATCTCATTAACTGACGAAAGACGCGCACGCATACGTCCGTGCAAAGACTGTCGAACGAACAGCACTGAAGCGCTCTCATTCGAGTTAATGAGCTGCCGAATCTGGTCTGTTACCTCGTCAACTTTATTCAACCTGGCTGCGGCATCCATCGCCCGATCATTGGCCTCCACCACATCGGCGCTAGTCACTTCGTAGCCCCAGCCCTCACTCAACCAACGAAGAGCAGCCATGGCGGAACCGAGGGCAAATGCCGGTTCTGTATCTACGTAATCTCTTGCCGCTCTTGTCAGCGTTTTCGGATCACAGGGGGTCCGGTTCGCGAGCTCCAGTGCCAGATCATAAAGCTTGAGATCCTTGGCCGTGGCGAACCACTTGCCCTCTTCTCCCGGTGTCGTGGCAATCAGGTCGGCCAAGATCTGTGACGGGTCCTTCATGGGGTAGCGCTTCGTAACCGCGCGAAAACGGGCGATATAGGAGTTGCCCACCGCAGCGCTCAATCCGTAACGCTGGTAGGCCTCCGCATACAGACCGGAGGAGATCAGGATCTCCTCACAGGCCTGGTCAATCGCGGGATCCGGCTGATTCAACCCACGCGAGGCCTCGGTATACTGGATGGCTTTCGCCTTCTTGCCCAGGGCCAAAAGCGCCTCGACACCATAACGCCGGTAATGCCACATAGGGTGGCGATCCAATTCCAAAAGCTCTAACAACTCCTGGTGCCGTCCCGACACCAACAGACAGGACAAACACGCCGTCGCACCGTGGAAATAGCTACCTGGATTCGGATCCGACCAACAGGACCGCAACATGGGCACCAGATCATCGGCCCATCGCCCGGCAACTTCCGCCGAGCCACAAATCTCACCCCACTGGTCACCAACCGGACTGAGGTAGTCAACACCATCATCCTCCATCGCCTGCCAGAGCCGGTCGAGCCATTTGTTACGAGTATTCTCGTCAGCAGGTGCCTTGACGATGATAGGTATCAACGCATCCAGCGTCTTGTAAACGGCCGATCCCAGGACACCACTGGAACTGTCTACACGCTCCAGCGCCGGCCATAGCTTCTCCATCAGACGGACCGCACCCTCCGCCCCGAGAATAGAATCTTTCTTCGCAACCTTTTTAATCTCGGAGACGGCTTCACGAAGGCGCTGGCACGCCAGCCGGGATGCCTTCCAGCTGTAGGCGCCGGTTCGAAAGCGTGCGGGGAAGGTCCATTTGTGTTTTTCGGACTTTGTCTTCATGCCAACTGAATCACCCTCCATATAGTAGATACCGAAAGAGCTAATGTATGATGGTGCACTAAACCTCGATCACCTGCTCAAGTATAATTTGTGCTGACACTTCACTATAGATATCAACATCAACGTTGGGAACTGCTATCGATACAACCAAGGCGTACCTCGCTTCTTTGTCATAGCACCCCAACGCGGTTCTTGTTCGCCACCATCCCATTGCAGGATAAACAGCTATCTGTCCGCGCTCGGCAAGGTCTGCTGCTTTCCCACGCCAGACGTCCTTGTGGATAAAGCCTTTGTGTCTGAACTGCGCGCCAAGTAGCCAATCTGGGTCTGCCGGAGCCTTCGTCGTACCCTCCTCCTCGTCCCGAGCCTGACGATTGATGCGTTTTCTAAACTCCTCGGGTGATTCGAGCTGGCGTTTCACATCGAACCGCAGTCCATGACTCTGATAGCTGTACTTACCGCTAACGACACGACTGGAGGGATTGGGCTCAACGATGATAGTGATTTGACATGACCGAATAGGCACACACATCCACCGCAAATATTTCGGCCAAGGCAAATAGCCGATCCTGAATCCAGGTGCGGCGGTGTTCAAAGCTTCTACCGGTAACCGAGTCTTCACCACAGAGAAAGGCGCGGCGTACACAACGGCAGACGATATGGTAATAAGATGTAGCGGCGAAAGAGATCAGCGTGCACCGAGGCTTTGGCATGGCATCAGTCCTTGATGGTTGGCTGCGTCTACAGGTTGGCAGAGGTCCGCTAGGCTATCCATGGTATTTTATTTTCGTTATCTGAAATTAGGCATCTTAATGATTGGTAACTGGACATTGACTGTTTCCGTCGAAACCTGAACTGATAAATAAAAACTGTTGTTGTTTCCAGGTCTTTATCCTACCCATATCACCCGGTCGCATGGAGTAACTGCCAGCCAAAAATCACAGTCAATACGAGGGTATAAGCGGTAATTCCATAATACCAACCGCCATTAAGTTTGGGAGTTCTAATTGGCGCCACGTTTAAAGCTGCCAATGCCAGTAGGACAACGTAGAGTAATGCGGCAAAATCAGACGTACTGATAAGACCATCAAAAACAAAAAGTAGGGCCAGGATAATCGCATTATTGTCTAATGCTAATCCCTGATAGGTTGATTCGCCAGCCAAACCAAACACATTAAAGTAACTTAATCGGAGTACTCCCGCAGCCACAATTAAAAAAGCACCCGGAACGAACCAAGGGCTAAAATCACCATAGCTTAATAAAACGATTGCAGGACAGATACCGAAGCTGACAATATCGATAAGTGAATCGAGCTGCCCTCCGAATGATTGCTGTTGTTTAGTCCGACCTTGCATACGTCGGGCGATAATGCCATCGCTCCAGTCAAAAAATATGGCCCAGATCAGCCCGATCATTGCGGCTGGAAAGATACCTAAAACAGCGAAGTAAATTGCCAGAACAGCAGAAAAAAGCCCCGCCAGTGAGCAGAGGTTGGGTAAGTCTTTGGCGAAAGAGAGAATTGTCGGTGGTGTCACCAACGAGTCGTCGACGGTGTCTACTGCTGGCATGAGCTTTTCTCTGACCCTGTTTTTCTTACAGATACGGCATTATTCTCTGGGGCCAACAGGTCACTTAACGCAGCGACGATATTGGCATTTTCAGCTGGAGTACGACTGGCCATACGAACATAGCAGTCAGAGTCTGGCATGCTTTTTCCCTCGCAATGTTTAATATAAATATTGTGTTCCACAAACAATCTCTGAGCCACCTCCGGGCCAGATAGTGAGTGGTCGGGAAGGCGGCAGAAGATATAGTTGGCATCAGGTTTATAGACGACCATACCTTCGATCGTACAGAGATCTTGATAAAAACGATCCCGATCCTTCCGCACCTGGGCGCAGCTTGACTTGAACTCTTCACGGTATTCCGGCGCCATTTTTAAAAAGGTTTCGGCAAAACCATTCAAGTTCCAGATATGCAATCCTGCACGAACCTTATCAGCAAATGCGGCGTTGGCCGTGAGCATATAACCGATACGTAAGCCACAGATTCCGTAAGCCTTACTCATGCTCTTAAAAATCGCCAAGTTCGGGTACAGTTCGATATCTCTTTCAAGCGTCTCCTGATCACGATTGCTGGCAAAATCAATAAAGGATTCATCTACGATGAGCATGCAATCGTGCTCGGCCAATTTTCTCACCAAACGAATAATGTCAGCCTTTGGCACCAACAAAGAGGTCGGATTGTTGGGCGTCACAACTACCGCAACATCAGCCTTACAGCGCCGCGCCTCCGCAGCAAACTTATCCACGTCGAGCTGGAAAGATGGCGCGTCAAGCGCAAACTCGACGACAGCTCCCGCTGGAGCCGCATTGGCATATTCGTTAAAAGACGGCACAGGAACAATAAGTTTTTTTGCAATATGACCCGAGAGGATTTTGATAAGTTCTGCCGCACCGTTTCCCACCACAATTCGCTCTGGTGGTTGATCTATCAAATCGCCTACCCAACCGGCCAGTGTAGATTGGGCAACCGGATAGTTTAAAACCAATTCATGAATTTGATTTTTAAGCAGGTCAAAGAATCGCTCTGGTGGAAAGTGAAGATTATACAAGTAGGCATGATCAATAAAGCCATAGCGCCAATAACCTCCATGGGCTGTGGCTAGTGCTTCGTATTGCTGTTCTCTAGAAGATTGATCTTGATTATGCATTACTTGGATTCTTACCTTATCAGGCTATAGCAGACGATGTTAGTGCACTTAAAGAGCACCATTGCACTATTACAAAGTGAGGGTGAAGCAGGCACTCTATACCGGGACTGTCTTTTTAGTAGCACCGATATTGTTAAGATCCGTTACCAGAGGACCGAACAGGCGTTCAGCGGCTGTGACCTGCGGGGAACGAGGAAATATCAGCTGAGCCTGATGCAAATCCGCTACGGTATCAACCTCATACCATTTGTCTTTTTCGAAAAAAACAGCATCAAAATTGAGTGTCCCGTCAGCCACCATATCGGCAAATACGGCCTCATAATATTCGTCAACACGCTCACCATCTACATAGCGGTCTAACTGCGCTATTATTTTATGCCAGCTCTGCAAGGACAAACTGTAGATGTTAACAGTTTTGTAACGGGGTTTATCATTTACATCAGGTTTAACATGGAAAGCGGTGACGCCTTCTTGAGCATTGAGTTCAACGGTTGTTCCATTCATCCAGGGCAGGATATGGGAAATCGCAATTTTGTCCGGTATTAGCATATCCTTTAGCAATGACTTTTCAAAAACCAGATCGCTTTCTATCAGCACAAATGGCTCCTGGATAGCTTTCTGCGCTAGCCACAGGGAATAGACATTGTTGGTCGTCTGATAGACTGGATTGAAAACGTACTCAACCTGCATGTCAGCCGCATTTTTTTGAAGAAATTCCCGGACACAATGATCCAGATACCCTGTTACCACCACCAATCGCTTAATACCCTGCGAGCGAAGATTGTCAACCAAGCGGCCTAGAATAGGCTTTCCACCAACCTCAGTTAGACACTTTGGCGCATCAAGGGTCAAGGGTTGCAGGCGAGACCCGGTGCCAGCGGCTAAAAGCAATGCAGTCGTCAAGCGATTGTTGTCAATCATATATTCAATTTTCCTAAATCTTTTAACTGGCTGATACAGAATGCCGCCCATTTGAATAACGTGGGCCTGTAAGCGCCAGCACTTACTTTTTTCGCCACACCACATGGAACGGATGTCTATACGAGTGTTTCTCAGCGGCTATTGCCATAACCGTTATCAACGCTGGGGTTTTTAGTTCTTCATCCAGACGTCGATTCATCACGATCAAAGCGCCAGCAAATCTATACCCAATAGCGTAAATATTAGGGGATCTCACATTTGTGTGTGTGTGTTGATAGAGATGGCTTATGCTGAGCTTCAAATGCTCAGCTAACTCAGGGTGAGCCATTTGTCCGCACCCATAGGCATCTTTTCGAAGACGCACAACTTTTTAGAGCCTTAGAAGCATAGAAAACGCCAAAACAACTCATCTATTGTACGGCAACTGGCTAGCTCGTCAAGCATCAGGCCGTCAGCTAAATTGGTGCTTCAAATTTTGTTCAGCATTAGCGCAAATGCTCTGGCATTGTTAGTGTGTGTTGAATTGCATCGAATTTTGACCCGAATCGACCACTTATTTGCAGCAAGCCTTAACCAGATCTTGTCAGCGTACCTTCTTATAGGATAGGTATTTAGCAGAAGAACCATGGGCCAATGTTCGATGCAAATCCCGGGGCAAATTTCAGTGCGATTCAACAGCCAGTAGATCATATTCTTAACACCGATCAGAAGCTGGGGACTTTTATTGTCGAACAGCGCAGAGAGCTAGGCAAACCAGAAAAACACAGCGCTTGACAATACCTGGGTCCCGGCAACCGGTGAGACGCGGCAGGATCAGACATTTGCTTGTTGTATGGGCAACCTTAAATTTGATGGTTTGATCGCTGGTCAGTATGCCGTGGGATTTGTTGGGCAGGCCCTGGACACTTTCGTCGACCACCACCTTATTTCGTCCAGGCATGACCACTCATGCAATCGGACTGAACAAACTCGAAGCCAAGCGGGAGCAATTGTTTGCATGGGTGCGCACGGCACTTTCAGAAAACGAGCGTCCCTTCTCCCTCCGGGATCTCGATGCCCATATGGGTAGAAGGACAGGATGAGGGGGCCAGAAAAATCAAAGCGTTAGCTTTTCAAATCCCATCTCATCCCAACCCTCTTCCGGAGGGAGAGGGAGTTAATGGGACAGCAGTGCAGAGACTTATAAGGACTCTGTGCCCTGAATATTAGGTGGTATTTTGATGGAGTTAGCTATAATCAGATAGTTCCTGCTGCCAAAATATTTTTCGGAAGGCGTTAGGCTATGTCAGTTGAAATTATTGAAACAGACTATGGATACAGGTGCATCGCTATAGAACCGTTAAACGTTGCGGATTCAACTGCAGCAGTGAAGATGATAAAGTCAATTGTTCAGAGACGGAAGTCCTTTAGTCAAATCATAGAAGTTCACGGAAAAAACCATTTCAACATTGCGCCGGAAATCTTAGACATTATTGAAGAACAACAGAGACACGTCCTCAGTAACGGCTTGCGAAGGTCGGCTGTGCTTGTCCCAAACCGTAAAACAATTATAAAAATCATCCAGGTTTCTTTTAAAACTGGTATGTATGAGTGGGAACGTTATATTGAAATGACAGATCCCGATCATGAAAAGTTGGCACTTGACTGGATACAAAAGGGTATTGATCCTGACGATAGAACTATATGAAAAAGAATCTTATTTTTGTTTACACCTCCATAGCCTTCACCTTTGCCTGGTTGTTACCACAAGCATCTGCGCAGGCTGAGGAAGCATCCGTAGCATGCGGGCTTTATACCAAGACTGATGTAGAGAGCCTGTTAAAAGTGACTGTCGCAGATGGCATCTCCCATGAAACCATGCTGCCAGCCGGAGATAGCTGTCTATATTCGTTCAACAAGAATGGGGAAAGCTACAGCCTGAAACTGAGAGTATCGAACAGCGATGCGATCAAGAAAGAGGGTATCCAGGATTCCGCAGCAGATGTGATGGAGCGGCAGAAAACCGCCCGCCACAACAGTGCGTATACCGCCAAAAAGTTTCAGGAAATTCCGAATCTAGGCACTAATGCATTCTGGGGTGGAGACGATCTGTGGGTCCTTAAAGATGACATCCTGCTCATTATCACAGTAGATTCGTTTTTAGATGGTTCTTTCCCGAACATGGAAGCACTTCAAAAAGCCCGCGAACAGCAAGACCGGGCTCTATCTCTTCAGGTTGCCGAAACCGTGTTAGCTAGGTTGAATTAATTTCCAGCCGACCAATAGCCAGCTCTACCCCACATTCTACTCAATAGCTTCTTGCCTGTTTTTGAGTCTACGCTACAGGAATCATGTTGTCTGGGACTGGATTCCAAATATATAGAACAAAAAAGATTCAGCCGAGAATAAAATATTTTCACAACCTGCCTATACTATATCCAGTATCGTCAGCCTAAGTTCTGTGAACTTTTCACCAAGGGTATCGTTGTGATTAGTTTAGTAAACATATTTTGGTCATCTTGCTTAATCGCAGTGATACTGGCATTAGCACCACACAATGCAGTCGCAAAAGAATATCTCTATATCTCCTCCTACCACAAAGGGTACTACTACTCCGACATACACCAGGATGACAGAGATATAATTTACCAGAGCTTCCCTGACACCTTTACTCTAGTCTATCGTTATAGAACACAGCTTCTAACTTTGCCGAAGCCAACAACTAGTGGTGATGGTGATGATGACCATCCCCATGGTTACATCCCTGCCCCACTGCAAGTGCCTGTAGATGCCCTTCCAGATGGGCGGCTACAGCTAAGTCAGGGTTCTTCTCCGTGGTAACCACACCAACGATCCCCTTGGCGGCGAGGCGTTTCACCATGCCCTGCCCCATGCTGGCGCTGATTACAACAGCGACATCATCCAGCGGGTGTGGTGCAAGCGACGAGCTTTCATGAAAAGACTGTTCAGCGGAAATCTCCAGCAGCTTTTTGCCAAGAACCTGCTTGTCTTCGATATCATAGATCCAGAATTTACGACAACGTCCGGCATGCTCAGTAATCTCACGACGGTTCTGGCTGGTAACAGCAATCTTCATTTATATAAACTCCAATAATAAGTGGGCGTCCCTGCCCTGGCGGAAAAATGTTTTATTCAGGCAGCGGTAAGCATCGACATAAGTCCTGTAGTCATCAGCAGCCAGCCAACCAACGGGTTAAATACAATGCGCCATATAATCATCCTGGGCACAAATCCCACGCCGTGAATAAACCCTGCTGCAACACCCAACATAACCAATGAGAGCAAACCATGGTTCACCTCACTAATTGAGGTAGCCACTGCCCGTGGATAGATAAATAGCAAGGCCGTCGTTGCTATAGCCATCAGCAATGAAATGAACTGTGACCAAGCTGGGTTAGGGTAAGGGATTACCCCCCCACGGCGTGGTTCTATCTCAGACATATCAGCCGTTACGTTCATCGTCACTGCTAATCTCTTGCGCTTCCAGCCACATTGCATTGATGATGCCGAAACTACATGCCAGAAACAGTCCAAGTATCCAAGTGAAATACCACATAAATATTCTCCTCAATTTTGTTCAAGCTTACGGTTTATGAATGGACCACTAGTAAGCGTCATGATCGTGTTCGCGAATATGCTCCACCGTCACCCGTCCCCACATGACGCTATAAGTCCATGTGGTGTAAATGAGGATGATCGGCACAAAGATCGCCGCCGCCCAGAACATCACCGTAAGGGTCAGATGACTTGATGGTGCGTCCCACAAAGTGAGAGACATCGAAGGAAAAGTGATTGAAGGCATCACGAATGGGAACATGGAGAAACCCGCGGTAAGGATTACACCCGACATCGCTAACGAACTGGTAACGAATCCGAAGCCCGGACGGTTGATCCATGCCATAAATGCAGTGGCGAGAGCTCCGCCTAAACCTAGCAGTGGAGCGACCATCATCCAGGGGTATGTAGTGTAGTTGGACATCCAGGCACCTGCCGCAATCTCCACGCTCTTGGCCAGAGGGTTGGGCAGTGCATCCAATGCAGGCTGGGAGATAATGCGGTATCCGTCAATACCCATCGCAAGCCAGACTCCAGCTAAGGCAAAGGCAACAAACATAACCAGCGCCGCCCCCATAGTCGCCTTACGTGCACGCTCCTGCACCGGAGAACCGGCACGCAGGTGCAGCCACACCGCACCGTGCGTCACCAGCATGGAGAGACTGACCACCCCAGCAAGCAGGGCAAAGGGACGCAGAAGACCGAAGAAACTACCGGTGTAGGTAGGACGCAGAAATTCATCGAACTGGAACGGCACACCGAGAATCACATTACCGAAGGCGACTCCAAACAATAGTGCTGGAATAGCACCGCCAGCAAACAGCCCCCAGTCCCAGGTATTGCGCCAGCGCGGGTCGGCGACCTTGCTGCGATAATCAAAACCTACCGGCCGGAAGAACAGCGCGAACAGCACCAGCAACATTGCTACGTAGAAGCCGGAGAAGGCAGCGGCATAGACCGCTGGCCAGGCGGCGAAGATCGCCCCGCCAGCGGTGATGAACCATACCTGATTGCCGTCCCAATGTGGGCCAACAGTGTTGATGATCACCCGCCTCTCCTCATCGTTCTTGCCAAGGAATGGCAGCAGCGCACCAGCGCCCATGTCAAAGCCATCGGTGATGACGAAGCCGATCAGCAATACACCAACCAACACCCACCACACTAATTTCAAAGTTTCATAATCAAAAATCATTTGATAATTCCTCCAGATGCCTGGGCAACGTCTGCTGTATCGAAGTGATAACGACCAGTATGCAGGCTACTAGGGCCGAGACGAGCGAACTTAAACATAAGATAGAGTTCAACTACCAACAGCAGGGTATAGAAGCCGATGAAGCCAGCGATACTGAAATATAGATCGCCAGTGACCAGGGTGGAGGTGCTTAGATGGGTTGGCAGGACCTCGGCAATAGACCAGGGCTGGCGACCATACTCAGCCACGAACCAGCCAAGCTCAGATGCGAGCCAGGGCAACGGTAAGCTCCACAATGCCGCCTTGAGCAACCATCGCTTGCTATCTGACTCGCGTTTTGCGCAGTACCAGAAGGCCATAGCAAACAGCACGATGAACCAGAAGCCCAGCAACACCATAAGGCGGAAAGTCCAGAACAGCGGTGCTACCCTGGGGATGGTGTCGTTCACCGCCTGTGCTATCTGCGCTTCACTGGCATCAACTACATTTTCGGCATAACGTTTCAACAACAGACCATAGCCCAGATCCTTCTTTACCTGTTCGAAGGCGTCACGGGTATCGGCATCGGTCTGTCCGTTGCGCAGTTTCTGCAACAAGCCATAAGCGATCATGCCGTTACGGATGCGCACCTCATGTTCCAGCTTCAACTCCTTTATACCCATGATCTCCTCGTCGGTAGAACGGGTGGCGATCAAACCAAGAGCCCAGGGGATCTTGATCGCCCAGCTGGTTGTTTCATTCTCCTGGTCCGGAATACCGAACAGGGTAAAGTCAGCCGGGGCCGGCTGCGTCTCCCACTCCGCCTCCATCGCAGCCAGTTTGGTCTTCTGCACATCTCCCAGTTCATAACCAGACTCATCGCCTAGGACCACTACCGATAGCGCCGAAGCCAAACCAAAAGCAGCGGCAATAGCAAAGGAGCGGCTGGCAAAGGCAATATCGCGCTTTTTCAGCAGGTAGTAAGAGCTGATTGCGAGAACAAACATCGAACCGGTTACATAACCAGCAGATACAGTGTGTACGAACTTCACCTGTGCCACCGGGTTGAGCAGCAGCTCGGCGAAGGAGGTCATCTCCATACGCATGGTTTCGAAACTAAAGTCGGCGCCCACCGGATTCTGCATCCAGCCGTTGGCCACCAGAATCCACAGCGCAGAGAGATTGGAAGCGAAGCCGGTAAAAAAGGTGACCATCAGATGCTTGCGCCTACTCAATCGATCCCAGCCAAAAAAGAACAGACCGATGAAGGTAGACTCGAGAAAGAAGGCCATCAGACCCTCAATCGCCAGCGGCGCGCCGAAGATGTCACCGACGTAGTGGGAGTAGTAGGCCCAGTTGGTGCCAAACTGAAACTCCATGGTGATGCCGGTAGTCACTCCTAAAGCGAAGTTGATACCAAACAACTTGCCCCAGAACCTGGTCATGTCCTTATATATCTGTTTGCCGGTCATCACGTAGACCGACTCCATAATCACCAGCAGCATTGAAAGTCCCAATGTGAGCGGGACAAAAAGGAAGTGATACATCGCGGTAAGCGCAAACTGCAACCGTGAGAGGTCAACTACCGACTCAGAAACCATTCTCTACTCCTGTTATATTTCTTTGCGGATTGATCAAGGGGTTGGCCGCCCGGTGGGACTCGCCCAGCAGGAGATTACCGACATCAAGAGGGGTCAACTCCCGTTCGTCAGGATGGTTAAAGAAGGTTATCCAGATCCCATAGAGTAGGACCAACTTGATTACCAACACCACTGCAATTTCGCGAACGCTTGCGTCTTTCCACATCTTTACTATTACCCCAATTAAGTGCGGTGAACGGCGGAGATATCGAAAACTTAGTTAACAAAGCACCGCCCATCACAGCAATCCGGATTTCCGGACTACAACCACTTTGCAAGTGCGATGCCAACTGCTGTTTTTATTGTCAGATTGATATATTTACCTAGTAAATCAGTCAAATAACACGCTATGACAATGTATTTATTACAAATACTGTGGTATTTAGCGCCCAACAAAAAGATGAGTCTGTCATTTTTGTCAGCTATACTGCCGATTGTGGCAGCTTGTTCAGCGAAATAATGGGGTGTTCATAATGAGAGACAGAATGATACAGACAGAGCTACAGGGGATGCTTGAGAGCTTTTCAGATCCGGCCGCAATCCTCTCCCCAGATTACCTGGTGCTGGCTGGTAATAGCCGCTATCTAAGCGAATTCGGCGACCGCCTAAAATCGGCCAAGAACGTCCACTGTTATGAAATATCCCATCACTACAGCGCCCCCTGCGATCAGGCAGGCGAGGACTGCCCCGTGCGTCTGGCACGTGAATCTGGGCAAGCGGCGCGGATGCTGCACCTGCACCACACCGCCCAAGGCGAGGAGCACGTTGACGTGGAGATATATCCGCTGTTCGATGACCAGCGGCAGATACGCTACTACTTGGAAGTGATGCGCTACAGCCGCCTGGCCAGCCTCGATCCCAGCGCAGCCCCCCTACTCGGACGCTCGACCGCATTCAACAAGGTACTGGAAATGGTCGAACGGGTGGCGCCGAGCGAGGCTAGCGTCATGCTCCTCGGTGAATCTGGAACCGGCAAAGAGGTGATCGCTACAGCCATCCACAAAGCCAGCATGCATGCAGCCGGGCCTTTTGTTCCGGTGGAGTGCTCCGGCCTGACTGAGACACTGTTTGAGAGTGAACTGTTTGGCCACGAGAAAGGCGCATTCACTGGCGCGGTGAGCCGTAAAGTTGGCTTGGTAGAAGTGGCGCGTGGTGGCACACTGTTTCTGGACGAGATCGGAGATGTACCCCTTACACTCCAGGTCAAACTGCTTAGGCTGCTAGAGACAGGCACCTATCGACGGGTTGGCGGCATAGATGCACAGAAGGCCGAGTTCCGCCTGATCTGCGCTACTCATCGCGACCTTATACACATGGTCGACAGTGGAGATTTTCGCCAGGATATGTACTACCGCATCAACATCTTCCCCATCAAGCTGCCGCCGCTGCGCAAGCGCCTCGACGATCTGCCGCTACTGATAGAAAACCTATTACACCGCTTTGCCCCCGGACGCGACATCAAACTCTCGCGTGAGGCTGTGAACTGTCTGCGTAGCTACTCCTTCCCCGGCAACATCCGCGAACTGCGTAACCTGATCGAACGCGCCCTGCTCCTTGCCGACGGCAACCTAATCCTACCAGAGCATCTGCCTCCAGAGTGCCGCGCCAGTGGTCAAGCTGCACCCACGCCGTACCCGGAAGAACTGGTGAGTCTGGAACAGGCCGAGGCCAGATACCTGCGCTGGGCCACTACCCGCTTCCAAGGCGAAAAGAAAAAACTGGCTGATAAACTGGGTGTGAGTGAGCGCACCCTCTATCGCAAACTTAGCGAACTGGTACTAACATCACCTAATGAATAGGGGTATGGCCATTGGCGACGGTTCTGTTTTGTCGACCTAATGCTTTCAGAGGTTAATCTAGAAGCGTGAAGGCATCATTCAGATTTCTGGAGGCATTGCGGCAGATCGCCCCCAGTCTGCGTCACCTGTGGAGGTGGCATATCAGCATTTTGATACAGCACAGATTTTGGAAAAGCACTTATTATCGACAGACAAAATGCAGAAAAATAGGGTAGTGATTGCACCATTAACACCGTAACCCATAACAACATATCCCATGTATCTACGGGCAATTTAAAATAAATGGTAGCAGCAGCCAACCACAGTGCCACTGTCATCAATGTCTCTTCTGATGCTGCAGCTATGGCCTGAAGCAAAGCAGCAGATTCCTCCTGCTTAGGCGTGCGTACAAAAGGTCTACCATCAGTGAATAAGCCTAGCCACATTGCCTTGGCAATGGTATGTGATAACGACAAACCAGCTAATGCTGCCGCAATGGTTTCTCTTAATGATCCGACAATTTGCGCCCCATGATAGAGATAGATAACTTTAGCAATCTTGAAGGTAAACAGTGAGAGCGGTAATACTGAAAATATCACCAATGGTGGATCGATCTCATCCGGCATGGTTATAAGCGCTAACGACCATGCAATCGCAGCAAAGTTAAAGATTAAATTGATGCCATCTGCAATCCACGGCAACCACCCCGCCACAAAATGATAACGCTGGCCGGTCGTTAATTTACTTTTAGCCAGTCCTAATAACTCCCGGGCGTGATAACGCAAGATTTGCATGGCACCATAGGCCCAGCGAAAGCGTTGGTTTTTATAATCGATGAAACTATCAGGCATTAGGCCCTTGCCATAACTTTTGTGGGTATACACTGCCTGATAACCAGCTGAGAAAATCATAAAACCCAGTTGAGCATCTTCGGTAATGGTTTTCTCACCCCAACCACCAACCTCCTCAAGACAGGCTCGTCTTACCATAGTCATGGTTCCGTGCTGGATTATCGCGTTGCGTTCATTGCGGGTCACCATGCCGATATGGAAAAATCCACGATACTCAGCAAAACACATCGCCTTGAAGGCATTGTCATTCAGATCACGATAATCTTGAGGGGCTTGCACAATGGCAACATGTTCTTGGCTGAATTGCGGAACAAGATCACGTAGCCATGTAGGCTCAACACAATAATCACTATCAATAACCGCTATGATATCTGCTCCCGATGCGGTTTGTGATAAAGCAAAATTCAAGGCACCTGCCTTAAAACCGGCCAACGGTGCTTTATGGAAAAATCGAAACTCATCGCCCAGGGTATCGCAGTGTTGCTCTACCGGCTTCCAAACCGCGTCGTCCTTGGTATTGTTATCTATGACAATAACCTCGTAGCGCGGGTAATCTAAATTTGCCAACGCATTGAGTGTATCGATCAGCATATCCGGTGGTTCGTTATAGGCCGGCACATGAATAGACACCATCGGTAGTTTGTCATCGTCGACAGTAATCGGTATTAACTCACGCCGCCTACCTCTCACCCATAACGTCTCGGCCCATTCATGCGCTTCGATCAACAACACCATGATCACGCCCAGCATGCCCAACATCAGAAAAATACCGACGATAACGGCACCAATAGTCATATATTGGCGTGAATAGTCGTAGGCAATCCAAACAACTACCGTTGTTAACAGATAGGCGATCATTGCCAGAAAAACCCGCCCACGACGATTCAACGTAACTGAATCGGTCAACAATATCGCAAATATAATGGCGGCCAATAACACAGAGATCATGGCGAGCGATTGCCATTGAGGCAGGCCAACAATGGGTTTTACAAACTCAAATTTGGCATTGCGTTCGACATCATACACCCCCCAATAGGCACCGACCGAACCCTCAAGTTTGCGTTTCCACGGCTGATCGAACGCTTCCATTACGTAATATATGTACTGCTCTTGCTCTGCCCGGTGCAGGAAACGGCGGAGAAACTTGGCCTGGGCTGCCTCATCGGCCACAGCCGATTTCCTGGTCCGACCATTACTCGGCCAACCTACTTCAGCAATGACGATGGGTTTGTCGGGAAATAACTGTTTTAACAGATGCATTTTTTTGGTGATGTAGTCAACTGCAACCTCATTATCAACACCTTCCCAATATGGCAACATATGAACCGCAATATAATCGACATACTGGGCCAGTTCAGGATGCGCTTCCCACACGTTCCAAGGCTCAGCGGTACTGACTGGCATGCCTAGCTCTGCACGGACATGGTTCACATATTGGCCTAATTGTTCAACCGATAGGTTGTGCCGATGTATTACCTCATTACCCACGATGACTCTAACAACATTGCTGCGATTTTTATCTGCAATCTTAATTACGCTATCAACCTCAATCTGGTTTTGTTCTAATCGTTCATCTATCCAGGCGCCCAATGCCACATTGAGATTGTATTTTTTGGCTATTTCAGGCACATGAGCCATCGGCCCATCAACAGTATAGGTGCGTATCGCATGTGTTTTACCAGCCAGCAGAGCAACATCTTGTTCTATTTGTTCAACTGTAGACACATTGCCGACAGTTGGATCATGCTCCGCGCGCATAGGTGAAAAAGAGAAACCTTGTATCGTGTCCGGCCAGGCTGGTTCAATTTCCGGGCGATTAATATAGGCCAGTAGGCCGTAGGTGACTGCAGCAACAGCAACAGCAATAGTGATATTGATTCGAATCATTGAAACTCAGACTCTCCGACAGGATTTTTATACTTCAATTCATTTAGGCATCAAAGCTGTTATTCATCAATCATTTTGGATTGGTGGTAATGGCTAGTGGTCCATATTTATTTTCAACTTACTGACGCGAATAGCGTCATCTGCGGGAGCAATGAGCCAGCCACTCCGCATATGCATATCTCTTCTTTGTGGTTCTTTACCGGCCTGTTAACAGCATGCTCAATGTTAACGAAGCAATAGTCTATGGGATAGACCGCCTCAAGCTCACTACAGTTCTGCTAGCTCATTCGCCTGCATAACTTTAATATTCTCATGAGAGCACGAATTAAGACTTTTCAACAAAATCGCTCCAGATGCTATCAAAGAAAACCACAACCTCATAGGTCTCTTTGATCAGAACGTGAAATTGATTCAGAACGCTCCTCAACACTACGATCTCTTCCGGTCTTATTCATCGATTCGCACGCCATCTTGAGACAATATTATCAGCTAAAAGATCAATCAGTCATTCCTTAACAACCCAGGTGATCTTGCCATCATTGATGGCATTATCGGTCTGACCAACCCCTTCCAGAGCGAACATTGGAGTACTAGTCTGCATACTGAGTGGCTATCTGGTGAAACCTATCGATCAGTTCAGCGAAGGCGTCCACAATGTCCGGGTCGAAATGGCTGCCAGCCCCTTCAAGGATAACCGACTCCGCCTGTTCATGGGGATAGGGCTTTTTGTAAACTCGCCGACTGATCAGCGCGTCGTAGACATCCGCAACTGCCATAATGCGGCCAGAAATAGGGATGTCGTCATGTTTCAACCCGAGGGGGTATCCTGAGCCGTCCCAGCACTCGTGATGCGAATACGCTATCTCCCGCGCCATTTGCACGAAGTCGGTAGTACCCAGTTCCTCCTCCGCACGTAGCAGCGCCTCATGACCATAGATGGCGTGCATTTTCATCTCTTGCCACTCGTCCGGCGTCAATTTACCCGGCTTCAGCAGAATATGGTCGGGAACGCCCACCTTACCGATATCATGCAGCGGCGAGGTTTTGTAAAGCATTTGGATGATTTCATCACTCAGGTACGCAGAAAAGCGCGGATGTTCCTTCAGCCTCTGCGCCAGTATCCGCACATAGTTCTGGGTGCGCAGGATATGCTTGCCGGTCTCGGCATCGCGGGTCTCGGCCAGGGAGGCCATGCAGTAGATGGCCACGTCTTTGGTGCGACTCAGTTCGGCGGTACGCTCCTGCACCCTCTCCTCAAGCATGTGGTTCTGGTCAGCCAGTTGGCACCGCGCTTGGTTGAGGGCCAAGTGGGTGGCAACCCTCGCCTTGATGATGGGCGGACTGACTGGCTTGAGAATATAGTCCACCGCGCCCAGCTCGAAGCCTTTGACTTCGTCGGCCACCTCACTTTTAACGGTAAGAAAGATCACCGGGATATCTCTTGTCGCTGGGTTCTGCTTGAGCCGTTTACACAGCTCGTAACCACTCATGTCTGGCATCATGATGTCGAGCAGGATCAGGTCCGGCAACGGATCGGTTCCAGCCCGGCGCAACGCCTGCTCGCCATCCATGGCAACCACAACTTTGTAATCACCGTTGAGCAGCTCTACCACCACATCGATATAGAACTTCTCGTCGTCCACCACCAGTATCTTAGCTCTGTCATCGTTCATCGCTTGTTACCTGTCAAGTGTCACAAACAGTGTGTCCAGTGTACTTTTTGCGCCGTCAAAATCATAATCGCCGATCTGTGTAGCGATCCGTGTTAGTTGTTCTTGTTGCGCCTCATCGATCAGCAACTGCTCAATGGATGCTAGCACCTTCACCGCATCCGGTTCGCCCTCGATCAGCATTTGCCGCAGTTCGCGCAGCAGGCTGTGGAGATCACCGTCCGCTGTGCCCGCCCCTTCGATCACGCTGGCAGCGGGCGGTTCTTCGTTCTCCGGCAGGGTGGCGAGACCGTCAAACAGGGTGGTAAAGGCATCGCGAAATGATATCGGCAGATCCGCGCCGCTCTGTAGTTTCCCCACCTTTAGTGCCTGCTCCAGTTGCGCCGTTTCCCGCTGCAGGATCAGGGCGCCAATATTGCCAGCCACCCCTTTCAAGGTATGCAGTTCACGCCGAGCGCTGTCGAGGTCGCCTTCGGCCAATCGCCGTGACACCAGCTCCAGGGCGTGGCCGTGGTTGGTGGCAAAGTCACCCAGCAGTTTGCGAAACAGGCGCTTGTTGCCGCCGATACGCTCCAGCCCCCAACGCAGGTCGATGCCGGGAAGGTTTTCCGGCAGTGTTACATCGACTTCATCGATCATCCGCTCCGGCGCCTTGTCGCTGGGCTTCAACCAGCGGCTAAGGGTGGCAAAGAGGCGCACCGGATCGATGGGCTTGGGTACGTGCTCGTTCATCCCAGCTTCCAGGCAGCGCTCCCGTTCGCCGCTCATGGCGTGGGCGGTCATGGCGATCACCGGCAGTTGCTGCAAACGGGACTCGGCGCGTATCCGTCGAGTGGCTTCGTAACCGTCCATCTCCGGCATCTGGATATCCATCAATACCAAATCGTACTCACGCCCCTGCACGGCGTCGAGCGCCTCTCTACCGTTGCCCGCGATCTCCACCTCCAGCCCCATCCCCTCCAGGATCTCCCGTGCCACCTGCTGGTTGACCGTGTTGTCCTCCACCAGCAACAGATGGCCCTTCAAATAGCCGACACCCAATACGCCATGGACAACGCCTCCGCCCTCTTCTCGTACGCCGCCAAGGATACGGATCACCGTATCGAACAGGGTGGATGGGCTGACCGGTTTGATCAAGAAGCCGTCCAGTCCCGCCGCTTCCGCCTGGCGCATCACCTCTTCGCGTCCATAACCGGTCACCAGGATCACCGCTGGGACATGGAGTAGTTCGCCGCCATGCTTGATCCGTCTACCCGCCTCCACCCCGTTGACGCCGGGCATGCGCCAATCCATCAACACCAGTTTGAACGGTCGCTCCTCACGATCCGCCTCCTCCAACCGCTGGAATGCCTCGGCGGCGTTTCTCGCAGTGACGGCATCGAAGGTGAAGGAGGTAAGCCGCTCGGCTAGGATCTCCCGCGCCGAGGGGTTGTCATCCACTACCAGCGCACGCAGGCCACGCAGATCCGGATCTGGAGTCAGATCATGTGCCACGGCATCACCCAAGGCAAAGGGCAGGCGGAAGCTGAAGGTGCTGCCCTCCCCCGGCGTGCTCTGTGCTTCTATCTCCCCGCCCATGAGCTGCACCAGATGACGGCAGATACTGAGGCCGAGACCGCTGCCGCCATAGCGGCGGGTAGTCGAATCATCTAGCTGGGTGAAGGCGCCGAACAGGCGCGAGATCTGCTCCTCCGGGATCCCGATACCGGTGTCGCTCACGCTGAAGCGCAGCCACACCTGTTGCCCCTCCTGCCGCTCCTTGTCAACGCTGACCCGCACCTCGCCCTGCTCGGTGAACTTGATCGCGTTGCCCACCAGGTTGGTCAGCACCTGTCCCAGGCGCAGCGGGTCGCCGATCAGGTTGTCGGGGGCTGCCGGGTCGTGATGAAAGGTGAGTTCCAGCCCCTTCTCCTCCGCCTTGATCATGGTGATGTTGGCCAGGTTTTCGTACACCTCATCGAGGGAGAAGGAGACGTTTTCGACCTCGAGCCTGCCCGCCTCAATGCGGGAGAAGTCGAGGATGTCGTTGATTACCCCCAGCAAGGCCTGGGACGAGGAGTGGATCTTGTCCATGTAGTGGTACTGGCGGGAGGTCATCTCGGTCTGCAGCGCCAGGTAGCTGAAGCCCATGATGGCATTCATGGGGGTGCGGATCTCGTGGCTCATGTTGGCCAGGAAGTAGCTCTTGAAACGGTTCGCCTGTTCTGCCTCGGCCTTGGCCTTGGCCAGCGCCGCCTTCTGCCGCCTGGTATACGCCACCCACATCAAGCTGAGCAACAGCAGCCCCGCAGCGGCCGCCACCACCTTCCACAGCAGAGCGTAGTTGACCTCCACGTCGTAGCGGATCGCCAGGGACTGCTGGCGGATGGCGCGCCGCTCTTCGTTGCTGATGGTAGCCAGTGCCTTGTCGAGGATTGTTACCAGTTCCGGCCAGTCCTTGCGCACACCGATGGTGATGTCGTTACTGTAGGGGGTGGGTGCCGCCACCTTGAGATTACCCAACCCCTGTTTGTCGATTAGATAGCTGGCCATGGCAAGGTTGCCCACATAGGCGCTGGCCCTGCCGGTGGCGACTGCACGTAGCGCCTCTGCGGTGTTGTCGGTCAGCAACCGTTGTAGCGCCGGATAGTCACGCTCCAGGTATTCCCGCGTGACGTAGTCCCGCTCCACCGCAATGCGCCAACCACCCAGATCCTCCATGCCGGTGATCAACGGCGCATCCGTGCGGGTGATGATCATGAAGGGAAAGTGGAGGTAAGGCTTGGTGAAGTTAAGAAACTCCGCCCGCTTGGGTGAGGCATTGAGCGCGGGCAACAGGTCGACCTCGCCATTTTTGGCCCGTTCCACCGCCTCGGCCCAACTCTGTTTCGGATCATAATGCAATTCCACTCCCAACAGGTCGGCGAGGCGCTGCATGAAGGCAGACGAGATGCCACGGTATTTGCCCTGTTTATCGATGAATTCGATCGGCTCCCAGATAGGATCGAGGCCCAGACGAAATTGCGGATGTGCCTTGAGCCATGCCCGTTCGTCGTCACTCAACACCAGCTTAGGTTCGGGTGCCACTTCGCGGTTTGACACCCATTTACTCAGGATGGCGTGTCGTTCATCCACGGTGATGTCGGCCAGCGCCTTTTGCAGGATCCCTTGCAAGATCGGCCAATCCTTGCGCACACCGATGGCGTTGACCGAGGCTATGTCGCCGATCTTGCCTTGAATTTGTAGATTGGAAATCAGCTCATGCTCGATCAGATAGAGCGCCACCGCGCGGTTGCCGATATAGGCATCGGCCTCCCCCTTGGCCACCGCATCGAGGGCATCGCTGGTGCTGGCGTACTCCTGCAACCTGATATCCGGGGATTTTTCCGTCAGGATACGGGTCATGACGAAGCCCTTCTCCACGGCAATGCTTCGTCCGTTCAATTCGGAAATATTTCGCGCATAGGGAGTTCCCTGGCGCGCGATAATGACGTAGGGGATGGTGAGATAGGGGTCGGTAAAGAGAAAATCCTTTCTCCGTTCCGGGTGTGGGGTGATGCCTATCAGTGCTGGCAGGCGCTTTGTCTGCACCGCCCCATAGATCTCCTCCCAACTCCCAGGATGCGGGTGCAGCACATCGCCTAGGCGTCGGTTAATGGCGCGGATAAAATCGGCGCCAATGCCGATGGAGCGTCCTCTTTTGTCCACGAAATCCATCGGTGGCCAGGCATTCATGACGCCGACCTCAATCACCGGATGGGCCGCCAGCCACGCCAGTTCGGTTTCGTTCAACAACTGCTGTGGCGTCTTCTCCTTTTTCTTGCTGAAGGATATCCAGCGATTGTGAATGCGTCGCCGCTCCTCCTCGCCGATAGCGTTTAACCCCTTTTGCAGGATGGACGCCAGCTCCGGCCAGTCATTGCGGCAAGCCATTCCCATCACACTGGACTGGCCGAAGGCATCGGCGATACGCAGGTTGCTGATCTCGGTACGCTCCAACCAGTAACCGGCTATGCCGAGGCTGAGGATGGTGGCGTCCGCCTCACCCAACGATACCTTTCGCAATGCAGTGGCTATGTCTACCACCTCTACCACCTTTGCTTCCGGCACACTCTGACGCAGCTGATCGATCACGGCGTAATCGACAGGCAGCGCTACGCTGCGACCCACCAAGTCAGACTCGCTACGGATATCCTCGCTCTGGGTGCGAACGATGATGTACTGGCTGGAGGTGATGTAAGGATCGGTAAACAGCAGATGCCGCGCACGTTCTGGGGTCTGGATGAGCAGGGGCAGCAGGTCGACCTCCTTGGCATAGCCCTTCTTCAGGGTCTCGTTCCATTTTGCCGTGGGCACCAGAACAAACTCCAGCCCCAGGTGACGGCCAAGCAATTCAAGATAGTCGGAAGACATCCCGCTATGGTGGTCTTGTGCATCGCGGAATTCGTAGGGGGCATAGTCGGGATCTATGGCAATGCGCACGCGCTGATGCTGCTCAATCCAGGCCTGCTCACTCCGGCTTAGCTGCACCTCGGCTTGATACGGAAACCTGATACCGTAATCCGCCACCTGACGTCCCAGCCAGCGGTGCAGGATCTCCTGCATCTCAGCCTGCGAGATGGCACCCATGCCTTGTTCTATCTGCTGCAGTAGTTGTGCGCGCCCCTTGGGCACAGCGGCTCGCAAAGCCAGCTGATAGAGCGCCGAATCCAGCATCTTGAAGTCGCCACGCAATCCCAAGGTCAACAGCGCCAGATCTGCGGAGGGCCGGTCGGCGATGAAGCCAGCGGTATCACCTTGCTCTACAGACTCGATCATCTGCGGGATGTTCTGGAAACAGACAAACTCCACCTTGGGTAGCAACTGCTGGAGAATATCGCCGGGAGGGGGGCCACGGATGGCGATGCGCTCCTGCTCAAAATCATCAAGAGCGCGTATTTTACCTACAGTGGAGCGATAGTAGAGCATAGCTGGCGTACGCAGATATGGTTTTGAATAATCCAGCAACTGGCTACGCTCGTTGGATATGAACAGGCCGGCATGCAGATCGGCGCGTCCCTCTTTTAGATCATGCAGCGAACCCGCTATGTCTGTAAGCTTGAAGCGAACTGGAATGCCGCTCTTTTGCGACCACAAGCGCCAAATATCCACGCCGATGCCAGCTGGTTCTCCTTTCTCGTTTAGCATGCTGAAGGGTGGCAGGTTGCGGCTACCGGCAATGGTAAGCACCACTGGTGCAGATGATTGGCGCGACTTTGCCGGCTCGTCCGCCGTGCTCATCCCGGCAAGCACCAGAAGAATAATCGGCATAAGCCGGAAATGGAGTATGGTGTGGTCCTTCACGTTAGGCGAATCCTGCTCATCGCTATCGAGTCACTTACATAGCATTCTAGATCAATTCCGTGTTGCGGGGAGGAAGCAACACGCGTCGATGGGCCAATCCGGTTGCGTCTATACAGGATGAAGCATTTCGCACCACAAGCTGACCCAAGAAACCGGCCATGGCCTGTTTGATATAGATACAGTATCAGCCATTGCCATATCACACGCTCCCTGTCTTATTGTTTTTATCTAATCTGGACAGCTTCCTCCATTCTGCTACCGTTTTCAACAATCAATAGCTCATTTTTCGGCATATGACTTTCGCTACCCCACCTGACAGAGCACTCCCATAGCCGCCTAAATGCATACATGTATAAGGTAGTTAAATCCAGATTGGTGTCTATGCTTGTAGCATGCTACCAAGGGAACGGTTGAATATGGACGTGCAAAAATCCCCCTCACCACTCTGCACAACGATTGGCATAATGGATCCATGCTGTATTCCGCTATCCTTGCTGCTGAAAAAAACGCTTCTCCTGGCGCTGCCGTTCGTCATCATCATCGGCCTGGCCATCAGGCTCTATTACAGCGAACAGGTGGTTGCGGTTGAAAACCACGCCCAGCATATGAACAAGTATGCCGTTCGTGATCTGCATCTGACACTGCAACAACTGCTACAAAACATCAAAGGCGATGCCCACCTCCTGGCAAGCCACTCACTTCTGCCTGCGGTGCTGAAAAATCCTCAGGGGAACAAAGCAAAACAACTGGCCAGCCAGTGGCTTGTTTTTGCGGCACAAAAGCGCATCTATGATCAACTCCGACTGCTGGATCTTCAGGGGCAGGAGTTGTTGCGCATCAACCTCACAGATACAGGGGCGACGGTGGTGCCGCGTGAGCAACTGAAGAACAAGGCCGACCGCAACTATTTCCGCGAGGCGGTGACGCTCCCCGTGGGCCAGATTTATCTCTCTCCGCTGGATCTGAACATAGAAAACGGGCAGATAGAGCAGCCGATCAAACCGATGTTGCGCGTAACCATCCCGGTAACCGATGCCCGGGGAGACAAGGTCGGCACAATCATCCTCAACTATCTGGCCGCCGACATCATGACTCGTATCGATTCCCTCAATAGGTTGATCGAAGGCCAGGCCCTACTTCTCAACCGGCAGGGCTACTATCTCCGTGGCTTTACCCGGGAGCAGGAGTGGCGTTTCATGTACCCGGAGCTTGAGCAGAGCGATGGATTGTTCGGCACACACTTTGCGGAAATCTGGCAGCAAATTACCCACACACAGCAGGGTCAAATGAACAGCGAACCGGGTCTGTTTAATTACCAGTGGATATCCAGCGATGGCGACACAGGCTCTTCCACACCTTACACCAGGCACTTCGTCCTGATCTCAACGATCAGCGCCGATCGTCTTGCAGCACTTGAAGCACCTTATCGCAATGCCGCATGGGCGGCGCTGCTGTTGGCACTACCGACGATACTCATCATTGCCGCCATCGCCGCACGTTTCAGGTTGCGCGAACTCAACACCTTTGAGCGCTTGCGCGTGGCCGAGGCCAATCAGCGATTGATGCTGGAGTCCGTGGGAGAAGGTATCATCGGCCTCGACGGTGATGGACACCTCACCTTTGCCAATTATCGCGCGGCGGAACTAACCGGCTATCAACCGAGCGAAATGTGTGGTCGCCAGGTGCACAGTCTGCTCCACTCCTGCAATGAAAACGGATGCAACCACACCCTGGAGACGTGCCCGTTGCAGTTGAACCTACGCCAGGGCGTCCCGCGCCGTGTCGACAACGACGTGTTTCTGCGCAAGAACTGCGATGCCTTCCCGGTCGAGTACATCAGCAATCCGATCATCAAGAACGGAGAGTTGCAGGGAGGCGTCATCTCCTTCTTTGATATTACCGCTCGCAAAGATGCCGAGCAGCATATCGAATATCTGGTGCTCAACGATCCGCTCACTGATCTGCCAAACAAAAAACTGTTTATCGACCGCCTGAGTCAGCAACTCGCAGCATCACGCTCCACTGGCCAACTAGCCATACTGCTATATATCGATATTGATCGCTTCAAACAGATAAACGATGGATGGGGATACAGCAACGGAGACAAGATCCTGGTGGAGACGGCGCAACGCCTGAAATCCATCTCCCAGGATGGTGACACGATTGCTCGTATCAGCAGCGACGAATTCGTCCTGCTGCGGCCCGATAAGATCGCCGATACAGAACAGGTGGCGCACGCCGCGCAACTGTTGGCAGATGAGATTATGTTGATCATGGAACAGCCCTATCGCCTTGACAGTTACAACGTGCGCATCACCGCCAGTATCGGCATTACCCTATTACCCCTTGCCGATGAGGATGCCACTACCGTCCTCTCTCATGCGGACACCGCCGTTACCAGCGCCAAGGAGGCCGGCCGCCACACCACGCGTTTTTTCGAAATGGAGATGGAGCACAACACCAGAAAATGGCTTGCTATCCATAACCGCCTGCTGGAAGCGATTGCCAACGATACATTCTCTCTTGTCTACCAACCCAAGGTATCCCAGGACGGTCGTCTGGTCGGTCTTGAGGCCTTGTTGCGCTGGACCGATAGGGAGCTGGGTTATGTCAGTCCCGCCGATTTTATCCCGATTGCCGAACAGAGCGGCTTGATAAAGCAGATCAGTGACTTTGTGCTGACCAGCGCCTGCCAACAAATCAAGGAGTGGTGTGATGCCGGACTGGAGCACGTATTCAACCACGTGGCGATTAACATCACATCGGAACAGTTCAGTGACATGGATTTTGTTGACTATGTACTGGGGCATATCGAGCGTATGGGCATCAACGCCAATAACATTGAACTGGAGATCACTGAGCGAACCCTAGTGGATGACGTCGCTACCACCCGCGACAAGGTGCTGGCCCTGCGCGAGCATGGGGTACGCTTCAGCATCGATGACTTCGGCACTGGATATTCATCGCTTGCCTATCTGCAGCAACTCCCGCTGGATCGTCTAAAGATTGACCGCACCTTTGTCACCGATGTGGACAAAAACCGCGACCGGCAAACCATCGTAGAAGCCATCATCCTCCTTGCCAAGGGACTGGGCATTGAGGTTATCGCTGAAGGGGTGGAGAACGAAGCAGAGATGCATTTCCTGTTGCGGGCCGGCTGTCACGAATTTCAGGGCTATCACTTTTATCACCCTTTGCGTCCCGATGAACTCACCAACTTGCTACAGCAACAGGCATCTGAGCTGGTAGAGCAACCTGTTGCCTAAGTACCGATTAAACGTGCCCGCTAATACCCAGTTGCGGAACCTGACTGGGCTTTCGCCAAAAACAGGCACAATGCTTATCCCACGGCGTAAATACCTAAGGGGTTACACCCTACGCCCATTTCCATTCCAACAAATAACAATACAATTAGAACGAGAAATGGAACTAGCAAAAAACTCAAATACTGTTTTCCCCGTGATCATTTCTTTGCTAACGCCGCAATAAACCACCCCGCTGCAAGCGGACGGGGTATTAACATCATCACGTCATCCCGGCGAAGGCCGGGATCCATATCCACCAATGGTGGTCACTTCGCCGGAATGACAACATTCGCAGCAAGCTGCGGGGAATTGACCCCTCAGAGATTCAACACGCCAGCGAACCGATACGGCCCAGTCGTTAGCCGTTTTCACCAAGCAGTTCGTTGGCCAGGTCCGCCGCTTCGATTTCAATCCCTTCCAATTCGCTGTTCCAGTTGGTGCCAACAAGTACACCGTCCTGACTCATGCCCCCCAACCAAACCTGGATAAACTCACCAAGTTCAATGGATGCTGGTCTGTAGTGTGACCATTCATCCACGCAGTGGATTTTGGCGTACTCCGGGTCGGACCAAAAGGGGAAAACCGTTGCGTCTACATAGTCATTGGATGGGCAGACCGCCCAGCCAGCATCAAACTTCAGCCCCCAAACCAAGCTGGTTTTGTTGGCCTGGAGAATGAAGCTGTCGTGGTTCTTTTCAATATCGTCGATTAAGGGTGGCATAGGCGATCTCTTTTTCTACTTACATGATGGCTGGTGCGCTACAGGCTAAAAACCGTTTCAGTGGCATCAACATGTGATTTACTGCACATCCCTATTTGCATCTCCATCTGATAGAGATTACTTATTATTTTCTGAATCCAGAATACTCCAGGGTATCTCCGTCAGCATCAACAGGTGAGACTCCCCCTCTCCGAGCTCAATGTTTTGCATGTGGATATCATCTCCTGCGGCTCCCAGTGCCTCTGATACTTTGATACCCATTCGATTAATTCTTACTGTATTATCATGCAAATGTATCAGGTCCTGCGGCAACTCAAGCAGTTCAACCATGGTACGCAGATATTCCAACGGATTATTCAGGCTTTGCATCTGGTCCTCAATAGTATTTCTGTGACCAGCTGCCATTTGCATTTCTTTCCTGTGTCTGGATACGAGTTGTAGCTTCAGATACTCAACTACATTGTTAAACAAAATAATCTTTATGGTCTGTTTAACCTCATATTCGCTTTTTGCCGGCGCCAGAATTTTGTGGTCGGTAAAAATAATACTAGTTTGTTTGACCTCACGCTGCAGGACGTCTCCCCTAAGCTCGTTTCCGAAAATCTCTTCTTCTCTGTATCGCATTAACAACAGTGCAAAGAACGACTTACTGCCGATGGTTGCAGATGCTGTAATATATTCACTTACCTCATGGCTTTCTCTGCAAACCAGAGATATCTCATCCATGCTGGTAAAAAAAGTGCTTACTTGAGGATCATATATAAAATTATGGTGCGTTAAATTAAGCGCCCCAGGCAAGCGGTCAATCATGCTATCTATATGCTCTAACAAAGCCCGGGTGCCTGCTCGCAATACTTTTTTATGATTGTAAACTGCACGTACTCTTGCGTCCGTGCCATCCACCAGTACATCTATGGCCTCCCCCGTGGCTTGGGAGTCATATCCTTCAGCCAATTCGCCGCTAGCGTCAGCCCCGAGCAGTTCGATCAGATGCTGCCAATGTTCCTGGAAAAAGGCACGAAATGCCGACGCCTCTGCGACTCGTCTGTCAATCGACATTGATAACCTCATCGTTAGGAGTAATTTTTTTATTCCTGTCCGGCCTTAAGATAATAGACCACGCTGCTGAGAAACGTCAGTACTGATTTAGATAGATCACAAAATAAAGGGGGTGGTGCATTAGGACAATAATGAGCAACCACCCAATCGCAGTAGCAGTAGAGTACAAAATACACATCCATGTGGATATAAAATATCCCATACCTAAAATTACTAGCGACAGATGAAAGTATGCCTACAGTTGGACGTAGCTTAAGCTATGGGGCAAAAAAAAACACGGTCAGGAGTGGCCGTGCTTTTTATTAGATATGTTGTACAGGGAGGTTCTTAACTTCTATATGCGCCTTCTCGAGAAACCAAGTAAACCTAGCAAGCCTGAAGCGAATAACCACACCGCCGCTGGTACAGGCACTGCTGAAATTGTTGCGCCATATACATCGCCTGTTATACCGGTGATATTCACTATATGAGTTGCAACACCAGTAGATGTGTTTATGGTATACATACCCTTTGCTGCTGAAACTCCGTACATAACGCCATCAACAAAAGCTAAGCCATAAGCATCATTGATGCCAGTTAAACCTATAGCTGAACTACTCCATGTGCCAGTGTTAACACTTGCCAGGGTGTCATTAGAGCCGGTATCAGCCGCAAAAAACAGATCACCGGCTGAGTTAAAGGCCAAATCCCCTGCCGAAGCATATCCGCCAGCTCCTAGACTGGTCGCTGAGCCGCTTGTAGTATCAATGGAATAAAAATTGTTGTTGGTAAAATTTGCTCCATACAAGGTGGTGCCACTGTTATTGAATGTCAGCGCATTCATACCATACGCAGCTAAGCTACCAACCTTTGTGAATGTGTTGGTATTTACATCTATGGAATACAGGTCGTCGAAGTCTACACCCCACAAATTACCGCTGGCGTCCATTGCTATGTCAGTCAATACAACACCACTCGCAACAAACGAGGCTGCACCAGTAGTAGTGTCCACATCGTAGATACCACCTGTACTGGTACTAATTGTGATGTACGCTGCATTTACACCAGTGGATAAGGTCAATGCAACAGCGACTAATATTGAACTTAACTTTCTCATATTACCTATGCTCCATTTTTTAAGATGCAGGTTACTGCCAGAGACTAAGAGACATCATCTATGGAGTAGCGGCAAAGACACCGGACCTATTCACCCAAAGCAAACCAGTCGTACCCACCTCTTGCGTCCATCCCTGCATCTGAGGGTAATTGGAATAATAATACACCAAACAATCAAGCACATCCCTCATATTGGGGATAAAATATGCTTTTTAGGACTAATATTCCCTTCAAAAAGACAGTATTTATAAAGAAATAGACAACATATCCAGACATATCATGGAATCAGTGGTCCTAAATAGCCCAGACTGGCTGAGCGGAGTTGGATTACTAGACCGCCTATCCGCCTGGGCCGGTATGCATGCTATTGAGGCCAATCCTACTGGCACTGAATGCAGATATGAAATAGCGACGCACGTGTTACATCCGCCCGTGTGGTCTGGAGAAGCCGGTGATTCTCGCCTTTTGCAGTAACCAGTTACCGGAATCGAAGCGCAGTTCCATGGACAATGTATATAGGTCTGCGCTCTTATCTGCGGTCGCCAGCCAGGTGGTTGGATCTTTGTACAGTAATTCCAATTCAGGAAAGGTCTGATCCTTTTTTGCAATAAGAAAATTCATCTTTACGCTGGCGATCTGTTCATCTTCTGAGAGTTTAACCGATGGATTGGGGTAGAGAATGCGAAAATGCCCATATCGCTTGAGCATTACGAATAGTATCCGCCTTACTTCCTTTCTCGAATGATCCCCGGGGCCTACGGTAAAATCATCCCGAGTCAAATCCATCATGCCGCTCAGATCATGGGCCTGTGCCAATTGCACTCCTTCCTGGATAAGCTGGTACACCGCCTCCTCTCTTTCTGTTTTAGAGCAAGCAGTCAAGGTTACTAGACTAAAAATCAAACAGATGCTGAATAGGCGCATAGGTGAATTCCAAACTTACTTCCGCATTATTTAACTGCCCAATTTTTGGGAACCATTGGCTAACTCTATGATGGCCGAGCGAGTTAATCAGAGGTCCCTTAGATATTCAATAATCAGATTTCTGCTATTTCCAATATCTTCATATATGGTGCCATGGCGAGTTGAGTTGATTATCTCTAAGCGCTTATCTCCGCTACCTAGTTTATTCATGACTATATCAGCACTCACAGGTTCAACAACCGGATCATGATCCGCCTGGAGTATAAGTGCAGGGCAGTGAATATCTGATAGTCGTCGCTCAACTTGGCTAACCATCATGCGAAGTTCAAACAGCGCATGAACAGGCATGGAACGGTAGTTGATATTTGGATGCTCTGTTTTATTATTGTATCTAAACGGCATAATACCTTCGTACGATGGAAGCCATTTAGACAGTCTGTTAGCCGCATTTACAAAGGGCACAAACATCATATTTTTGTCAACAAACTTAATGGGCGCAGATATTGTCACCACACCGGCCAATCCATCCAACTGTTCAGATGCCAACAGTAGGGAGAGTGCACCACCAGAAGAAAAACCAACTAGACAAACCTGACTGCAATGTGTCGACATAACTTCATATGCCTCACGCACAGACCTCAGCCAGTCGCTCCAATTTCTTTTGCGCAAATCCCACGGAGATGTGCCATGTCCTTTAAGACGCGGACCAATGACCGGATAACCTCTAGTAGAAATCTGTTCTCCAAACTCTCTGACTTCTGCCGGAGTTGACAGAAAACCATGACACAGCACCACGCCCAAATCCTTATGCTTACCTGGGATTATCAAGAATGGATCACCCCTCTCTGTCGCAGTCTCTCGTTGATTAATTGCTTGATGACGTAGTTTGTTAAAGGACTTTTTATCCCACGCATAGGAGATTTGCATATCGCTGAATTTGTGTTTTGCTATCTCTTGTATATCCGGGTTCGAGGAATTTGAGATGGCCTTATTTATAACTTCCTGTATTCCTGCGACAGGTCTGGCTTCATTGGCATATACCTCCACCATGTTCTCTGTTCTGATCTGATCAAAATCATGCTCAGCGCATAACTTTGGTAGAAATCTATACCTGCCGCCTTCAAGCTCAATCAGTTCAAGTTGCGCAGATGTCTTGAAAAACTGTGCTAAACCGTCGTTCTCGCCCCCCAATAGATCAGCATAGGCTTCTGGATTTTTCAGACTTCGATGCAGATTGATATGTTGCAGTTTCTGGACATACTTGACCGCCAGATACAACATCCGATGGAAGGAGTTACGATCAACATCAGGCACCGCCTTTTCCAGATGATTGTAGATAATCAATGCAGCGAGATGACTCATATTTATAGTCACTTCACCATACATGGCTCGCATGTAACTGTCGCGTAACCTCAATGAATTACGACGGATTCGCGCAGACAGATATCTACGCTCCATCCTGCTTTTTGACGGGTTCGGTACTAGCAGATCATCCAGGGTTTTGATACATCTGGTACAGAGGCGCGTGATCGGACGCTCCCAGCCTGTCCAATAATCTTCGGTGCGGATGACATCCCCAAGACGAATATCCATATCAGTATTTTTCAACAGGATATTTCCCTCTATTAACAGCTCCTCAGATAGACGTTTACTTATCCCGCTGTTAAACAATTCAACACCACGGCGTAGAATGTTGTCACCCACCCGCATCGGATAGAAGGTTATATTCGCCGGGACTATTGTCGATTTGCGCTGTATGGCCGAAAGAAGCTGATCTCTGCCCGCAAACTCCAGAGTAGTTATCCAATAGTTGATGGCATCCTCATCATTGTTATTAAAAGCATGCTTGATTGATTGCTTAAGATAATCCACCTTAAGCGAGAGAACCGCCGCCCCGGTGTGATGCTTGCGTCGTTCCTTTGAGCTCCTGGAGTAGATACTAAAGCGCCCCTTACTATCATAAACCCTGCGATCTTTAACCATCCCCCCCTCCGGGAAGATAATGACCTTACGCCCACGCAGAATCTCTCCAGCCAAAAAAGGCATAAGTTTTGGGTGTTTATTCGGGACAGCACCGACACTCAGCAGGAAGCTGGAAAAGGCATCACCCTCATCAAAGAACTCTTCAGCAGCGATAGAACGACAGTATGTTCCATCCTCTTGGTAGATAAGGTATTGAGGTATAAAGGTTTCAAAGCGGGCAAAATGATTGAACAGAAAGATCTCACCATCGGCTATCTGCCCTTTATCATGGTGCATCTTGATGCTTACACTCAGCAGGCGCTTGATGACAGAAATAACCTTGACCGACCACTGATAGGTCGAGGTGTTAATTGTTAGTTCATCAAACCCTTCCACAAAACATTACTCCCAGATAGGGTTATGGAATTGACAACCACCTATTTCTTATATAGCAAAAAAACAGGTTTAATTGACGAAAACTCTTCTTCCGAATAATGGTTCGATCGTTTAATGCAGAGTTGGTTCAGTTTCAGGCTATGCGTTAAATCATAACCGATCAAGGCATAGTACCTTAACCAGATGGACTACGGGAATATTGATTGTTTCCAGTGTTACAAGGATGAATTGATACCACCAAACAGTTGGAGGGTGATCAGAATACGATATTCAGCATCACCATCATCACAACCAGAAATATGATCGTCATACCGCTGCCTGCGCGAATGAAATCGGGTACCCGGTAACCTGCCGGCCCCATGATCAGGGCGTTTACCTGGTGGGTAGGAATCAAGAATGAGTTAGACGTGGCAATCGCAACTGTGAGAGCAAACACTGCGGGATCTGCGCCAACGCCAATGGCTATGTTGACCGCAAGCGGAACTAACAGAACGGTTGCTCCAACATTGGACATAACCAGGGTAAAGAAGGTTGAAAGCACGGCCACTGCTGACTGTATTACCCAGATTGGCATATCACCGACCAGCAGTAAAGTCTGGCCTGCGATCCATTTGGCTGTACCCGTCTGCTCAACTGCCATACCAAGAGGTATGAGGCTGGCAAGAAGAAACACGGTTTTCCAGGATACAGCCTGATAGGCCTCATCTATCTTCAATACACCGGAGAGTATCATTCCGATCGCACCTGTAAGCAGTGCAATCGATAGCCGTATATCTGTGAATAGCACCAGAAACAGGGCAATAGAAAAGAACAAGCCTGCCCATCCAACCTTGGTCGGGCGTAATTCCTCTTTGGGAAACTCCGTAGTAACCACAACAAAGTTGCGATCTTTTTGCAGTCGAGCCAGATTCTCCCAGGTGGTGTGGACCACCAGAGTATCGCCAACGTGAAATGGCATTGACCTGATATTATCGCCACTGCGCAGGGTCTCTCCATCCCGATGCAATGCGATCATACTCAGACCATAGGTCTTACGTAGCCAAACCTCGCGTGCATTTCCTCCAATCAGCTTGGAACCGGGCGGAATAACTACCTCGGCAACACCGGCCTTGGTTGCTGCCAGGGATTCAACGAAGGTTCTCAACTCCGAACGCAATTTAAGATTATACTTGTGTACGAAGGTCTCGATATGGATATTCGATGCAACAACACCCAAAACCATTCCCGCCTCTATCTGGGTGTCATAGGCAACCGAGCCAGGTCCTACCATGCTTGCCTGGCCACTGCGTTTTACCCCAATAGCCCTGACACTGTAGGTGCTTTCTATCTCGCCAAGCAGTCTTCCCACAAGATCACTATCGTCTGAGACAACGACCTCAAACATAGACGGATTAATTCCATACAGTTTTTCAAAGTACGCCATGGCATCCGCACCACTTGGACTACTCTCAGTTTCCGTGGTTGGAAGTATCTTACTGCCTGCTAACACAAAATAGATCACTCCACAGGCCACTAAGGCTAACCCTATCGGGGTGACTGAGAACAGCCCCAGAGCTTTCATCTGCTGGTCTGCTGGCAGAGCGGTGTTTGAGGTTAGAATCAGATCGTTCAACAGGATCAGGGGGGAAGAACCTACCATGGTCACCGTGCCGCCCAAGATCGCACAAAAGCCCATCGGCATAAGGAGCCGTGACATGGGTAGACCGGATCTGGCGGAAATACGTGAAACTACTGGGATAAACAGTGCCGCTGCGCCAACGTTCTGCATGAAGGATGAAATGATGGCGACGGTGCTTGAGATGATCGGGATAATACGCTTCTCTTCGGTACCGCCAATCTTCAGGATATATGCGGCTACCCGGCTCATGACCCCAGTTTTGTCGAGACCCGCCCCTATAATCATGACCGCAATGATCGAGATAACCGCATTACTGGAAAAGCCGTCGAATAGATGTTTGGTGTCAACCAGTCCCTTCTCCAACCCCATCACCGGTGCAAAAAGTGAGGTCAATCCCAATAGAACCATGATGCAGATAGCAGCAACATCAACATCAACAACCTCAAACGCAAACATATAGATGGTTAGAAGCAGAATTGCAGTTACCCAGGCAATCTCGATGGTGGGTTCTTCATAGGCAAGCATCACACCAAGCATCACAAAGATGGCAATTGACGCCAGTTGCTTTTTGATAATCTTCTTTGTTGGAGTTTTTTCTGTTATTTCGCTCATTTCCACCACAACTTAAACTATATATCTAATCCAAATATAACACTCACCACGGTCGTGGTGAATGATATAGATCTGACAGATTTACAACACAGGATAGATTTAATGGGGAGATAATTTTTCCTATTAACACCAACCAATAGGCCGGACTCTGCAAACCATGTCTGGTTTCAGTTGTTCAGCGTTATCTTTGCATCGGGTTAGGTGCTGCCTTGATGAAATAGACAACAGAGAATGTACCTTTCGATCCCGGCTAACCACAAACCTATAAACCGCATAAAACCTTGTGGTTATTATTGCAGAACATTCGAACATTTTCACCTGTTAATTTATCCAAAGTTTCGCCATCAACCGTCATATACCGCGTAAAACAATACCTAGAGTGAGATAATCCTTTTCCTTACGCTGGTTCCCAACATTTGATTCAGATGCCTCTCAACTGATTGTTCCAGCGTAATCTCTCCTCCCAAAACGGCAGCCTCATAGTTGCGCATCCAGTGGGCTATCAATCCGCGTGAATGACGCAGTTCCATCAGCATTATCCTGGTTATGGGACCACCAGCATCCATAAAGCCGCTCTGCTTATAATCTAGCTCAGTGAGCACCCTGTCATAATCCAGCCGAATAATCTCCGCATACCAACGCCCACGGGAAAAACTCAGCTGGATGTATGAGGCACGGTAGTCGCTATCAAACGGGGACCCCACAGAACCGCTGTTCACTACTGTGGTCCCATTAAATTCACGAATGAACGGCCAGTGGGTATGGGAGGTTATAAACAGATCCCGTTTGTCCCCCAGCTTATCCGGAAGTTCATGATCCTTGGTCCTCGGGGTTATCCCATCGCGATTGCCTAAACGGGTTCCATGGGTGATGTGCAGACTTCCACCGTCGAGGTCGTCCAGATCAAGACTGTCATCCCAGGCGGCTATACGGCTAGTTTCCTGCCCCATCTGGGCGTAGGTCCAGTGGGTAAATCGGCGTATTTCATATATTGGTCCAGTCCTTGGCTCGTCCTTGGTACCACAGGCGATGACAAAACTTTCATGGTTCCCTTTGAGGAAGGTGCTTTGGGGGTATGTTTGCAGCAACAGTTGAAGTACCTGCAGACTGCAAGGTCCGCGATTTATCAGATCGCCGTTTACCGGCTGCCACCGCTGCATATCCTCCAGCACCACTTGCAGCGCTGGCCTATTGCCATGGACATCAGATAACACTGCTATCTTCATAGAAACTCAGTTGTTAGCTTTCAGGATGTGGCCATCAAGAAAACAGTTCTTAATGCACCGGGGGTGAGGATGAATCTATACCGCTAGAGGAATAAAACCAGCTTCACATCCACAAATATTACTTGAATAATGACAATTATCAATTATTCCCAGTAAAAAACTTGGTTTAATAGCGCCACTCTCAGGAGGGGGCAGAACAAATCCAATGCAGTATCGTGATTCTCGCAGTATCGCTGGCCTCTCCTGGAAGTCTCCAGGAAAATTCACTTGAGTGTTTAAATTGACACTGGCCAGCTGCCTACCCTCCTCACTAACTTTGGCAGCTGGCTTCTCTTTTCCTATAATTAAACATTAAGTTACTCGGCCATCCGGTTGATGTTGTGTATCCCCAGTGGTTTTTTGTTAGGAGTTGATCTCCAATATCCTATAATGAAACAACCACGATAAGACACAAGGATACGACACACCATGAGTATGGACCATGACCAGATTCTGGCGCTGGATAACAGCATAGTTTGGCATCCATATAGCTCTATAGGCTCAGGGCACCCCATCTACCCAGTCGCATCTGCCAATGGTGTGCGCCTGCGCCTGTGTGATGGGCGTGAGCTTATCGACGGCATGTCATCCTGGTGGAGCGCCATCCATGGATATAACCATCCGGTCATGAATCAGGCTGTATCGCAGCAGTTGGAAAGCATGTCTCATGTCATGTTTGGCGGACTTACCCACCAGCCGGCTGTGGAGCTGGCAGCCAAGCTGGTTAAGCTTACTCCCAAGCCGTTGCAAACACTGTTCTTTGCGGACTCTGGATCAGTATCTGTAGAGGTGGCCATGAAGATGGCCATCCAGTATTGGTATTCTAAGAAGAAGCCAGAGAAGGATATGTTTCTAACCATCCACAACGGATATCACGGTGATACCTTCGGTGCCATGTCCGTGTGTGACCCGGTAAGTGGCATGCACTCCATATTCTCCGGGGTACTGGCGCAACAGTCATTTGTAGACTCCCCAACCTGTGGCTTTGGTGAGCCTTGTAAAAAGTCTGACATAGCGCCTGTTGCCGAGCAGCTTGAACAGAATCATCAACAGATTGCGGCGGTGATCCTGGAACCTATCGTACAGGGTGCTGGGGGCATGCGTTTCTACTCGGCAGATTACCTAAAGCAGGTACGAGAGCTGTGCGACAAGCATGACGTGTTACTGATTTTGGATGAGATTGCCACCGGCTTCGGGCGCACCGGCAAGATGTTTGCCTGCGAACATGCCGGAATATCACCCGACATCATGTGCGTCGGCAAAGCCCTGACCGGAGGTTACATCACCCTGGCCGCCACCCTCACAACCCGTGAAATCAGCGAGACCATAAGCAGTGGTGAACCAGGCATATTCATGCATGGGCCAACCTTCATGGCCAACCCCCTCGCATGTTCCGCCGGTCTGGCCAGTCTGCGCCTCCTGACCGAGTCCCCCTGGCATCTGCGCGTCACCAGGATTGAGATGGGGCTACGGCAAGGACTAGAGCCTTGCAGAGAGCTTGCCCAGGTTGCCGATGTCCGGGTGCTGGGGGCTATCGGTGTGGTAGAGATGAAGAAACCAGTGGATATGAAGGCCATCCAGCCAGCATTTGTCGAAGCCGGGGTGTGGGTGCGTCCATTTGGCAAATTGGTGTATCTGATACCGCCCTATGTAATCAATGATAAGGATCTTAACCAGCTGACCTCTGCGGTACGCGACGTTGTGGCCAGCATAGCCTAACGCAGTACTGAAACAAGCGAAGAGGTAGGAAAACAGCTTGGGTTATGACCGTTTTTCCTCTGCCACTCTCCAATGGAACGACGGGTCTTGTATCCGGGTAGACCATCGGCCCCACCGACGTCATACCCTGCTTTTTCCAGCACTCTTTGCATGTGCGCAATGTCGGATCGTAGCATCCTCCCCACATCTCCCCATCTCCCATGAAATGCTCTGGAGCCATGGGCAATTCTGTCTCCCAGATTGCCGATAAACAAGGCGTATAGATCTGAATTGTTGTACTCCTTCAACACATAGAAGTTGGGCGTAACAACAAATTTTGGTCCATATATCCCGGCTGGAACCAGCAACATCCCTTTGGCTTCCAGTTCATGTTTTGGGAATGCCTTGCCATTTATCCGGCTGATACCCTGCCCCACCCACTTGGTTATCGGACGCGCCCGATCCGGCCCTTCCTGTCCACAGAATACCTGGGGCTGTAACGACGCCTCAAACCCCCAGTCCCGTCCGGACTGCCAACCAGACTTGGCCAGATAGTTGGCGATGGAGGCAAGGGTATCCGGGACAGAGTTCCATATGTCACGACGACCATCTCCATCGAAATCTACCGCATACTTAAGAAAGACCGATGGCATAAACTGGGGTTGACCCAAGGCCCCGGCCCAGGAGCTGTTCATAGATTCGCGCGAGATATATCCCTTTTGCAGTATCTGAAGAGCAGCTAACAGCTCACGCCGAAACAACTCCTTGCGGGTAGACATAAATGCCTTGGTCGCCAACACTGGTATGGCTGAGTGAGCTATCCTGGCGCGGCCAAAGTTAGACTCCATCCCCCATATCGCAACAAGAATATGGCCTGGCACGCCATAGCTGTTTTCTACCTTACTGATTGTCTTGGACCACTTGTTGGAGAGGTTACGACCTGCCTCGGTTAAACCGGAAAGGCGTTTTTCTGAAAAATATGCCGCTGGTGATCTGAATTCAGCTTGGCTCTGGGAACGTTTGCTCGGTGGCTTAGTGCCGGGTGCAACCAGATCCGGCAGCTTCCATTGTAACTCCACGCCGGATAAAGCCTGTTTAAAGGTGGTGGCGGATATGCCTTTACCCTTGGCCTCAGGCCAGAGGTCATCCTTCAACCAACTAGCAAACAACTCATCAACTCCAGCCTTCGAGGCAGCTACTACCGGCATGGTTGCGATCATCATGCATAGCAGGCATGCGCCTAGTAGTTGTTTGTACTGTCTGGATAAAAACACCATCTGGCTCCTTATCGACATACCAATCAACACAATCATATCAGCAAACGGATATGCTGCTATTTTCGCTCCAGCATATAGATCTGTTCTGACAACCTGCTCAAGCCTTTCTCAGTATATCTTTCGGTCTCCTTCAGAAGATCCAGGCTGTGTAGTTTGGTAATGGAGAAGCCATCACCAAATAACTCGATTACCTCAGACTCCGGCACGCTATATGGCGGTCCTTGCATCTCAGTTTCTGGATAGTCCATTGCCACCAACAATACGGAGCAATCGGCCGATAGTATCGAGGAGATGAGTTCTGCATAACGCCTACGCTGCTTCGGGTCCAAGGCAACCAGGGATGCGCGATCATATACCGCCGTTATTCCCTGAATATGCTCAGGCTCGAGCCGAAAGATATCCCCACACAGAAGCCGATAATCACCAGCCTGAAATATCTCAAAGACCTCTGACTTTGTGCGTTCCGGGGTCAGCCCCCGTTCTGCAAAGAACTCCTCAATTGCCTTGGTACTGATTTCTACTCCAACGATGGAGTAACCATTCCGCGCTAACCAGACCAGATCCAGGCTTTTGCCGCACAGGGGAACAAACACCGCTGAACCCGGGGCGATATCCAGTCTATGCCAGTGTGAAAGCAGGTGCTGGTTGGTCTCTTGGTGGTGCCAACCGATATCACCATCCACCCAGCGCTTGATCCAGAAACTGTTGGTTGAATCTTCGGGGATTTCTGTGAGAGTTGGCATGGTTGTGTTTCTCACTAGCTCACTGGCATCAGCCGCCTGAAGTAACACTCAATCTTGAGTTAGTGAACACACCGACCGGTTAAGGCCAGTGTGTTGCGTGATTGGATCAGGCGTCAAACGGATTGCGTAGGATCAGGGTCTCTGCACGATCTGGTCCGGTAGAGACCACATCTACCGGCACACCACACAGCTCTTCCACCTTGCTCAGGTAATCGCGGGCTGCCTGAGGCAGATCGTCCAGACTCTTGGTTCCTATGGTGGACTCGGTCCAGCCAGGAAGCTCAATATAGACCGGTTTACACTTATCAAAAAGATCGGCGCCGACCGGCGGGGCATCCAGCTCTTTACCATCCAGGTCATAGCCCACACAGATCTTGATCTTCTCCAGGCCATCCAGCACGTCCAGCTTGGTGATACAGATACCCGTTACGCTGTTGATATCCAGGGAACGACGCAGAGTCACCACATCCAGCCAGCCGCAACGACGTTGACGTCCGGTGGTGGCACCAAACTCATGCCCCTTGGTTCCTAGGTATTCACCCACATCATCAAACAGCTCTGTGGGAAACGGGCCAGAACCAACCCGTGTGGTGTATGCCTTCACAATGCCTAGAATATAATCCAGATGGCGCGGTCCCACACCACTACCGGTGGCAGCTCCGCCGGCTGTGGTATTGGATGATGTCACGTATGGGTAGGTACCGTGATCGATATCCAGCAAGGCGCCTTGAGCACCTTCAAACATGATGTTCTGCCCCGCGGCACGCATCTTGTGCAGGGTACCGGTTACGTCTTCCAGCAGAGGCAGGATTCTTTCGGCATGGGCCAGTGACTGGTCCAGAACCTGAGTATAATCCACTGCCTCGGCCTTATAATAATTCACTAAGGCAAAGTTGTGATACTCCATCACTTCACGCAGACGATCCTTATAACGCTCCAGATCCAGCATCTCCCCCAGTCTGATGCCGCGACGAGATACCTTATCCTCATAGGCCGGGCCAATGCCACGTCCGGTGGTTCCAATCGCCTTACTGCCACGAGCAACTTCGCGTGCCTGATCCAGGGCGACATGGTAAGGCAGTATCATGGGGCAGGATTCGCTGATGCCGAGACGAGATGATACCGGAATGCCATTCTGCTCCAGCATATCCATCTCTTCCAGCAGGGCTTCAGGTGATAGCACCACCCCGTTTCCGATCAGGCAACGCACATCCTCGCGCAATATGCCGGAGGGGATCAGGTGCAGAACCGTCGTCTTACCATCAATTACCAACGTGTGCCCTGCATTGTGCCCACCTTGAAAGCGGACAACTGCCTGTGCACGATCGGTAAGAAGATCAACGATCTTACCCTTGCCCTCGTCACCCCATTGGCAACCGATAACTACTGCATTTCTACCCATGCTTATTTCTCTATTTTGAATATGTTGTTAGTTTGCTCGGCCTATTCAGGCGGTCGTTACTATCCATTGTCCATCCTGATGGGCAAGGACGGTATCACATCCCATTTCTGTGGGAGATTCAGCCTGTCCGGGTAATCCCATAACAACCGTTGCGCCCTCATCCCGCAACCTTTCGACTGCCTGATTCTGGTCCGGATCATCCGACCAGGGGGCGAATATACCACTTTTTGTTGCTTCTGCCCCATCTTGTCCCAGACGCATCAACAACTTCAGGTCAGAGCTGAAACCGCAGGCCGGGCGGGCGCGGCCAAAGGCCTCCCCTATGTCGTCGTAACGACCACCTCTAGCTATCTCTTGTCCCAACCCAGGGACAAAGGCAGCAAATACGACCCCGGTATGATAGTGATAGCCGCGCAGTTCCGCTAGATCAAAATGCAATGGGAGATCTGGCATGCGCTGTTTCACCAGATCCGCCAATCTCATCAGATCGGTCAGAGCGGATTTTACTTCGACATTGGCATCTGCAAACAGCTCTTTGGCCCGGTCCAGGGCGTCATCTCCGCTCAACTCCGGCAGGACAATGAACATGCGAGCCTCGGCTTCCCCAATATTTAACCTTCCAACCAGTGCCTCTATCTCAGGAATTGCCTTGCGCTGTAAGGCGTTAAATAAATCCATCTCACCGCGTTGGTCCAGTCCTGATTGATGCACCAGGCCACGAAATATCCCCACATGTCCGAGATCTATATGGATATCTTTCAGTCCGGCCAGTCTTAATGACTCCATCATCAGACAGATGATCTCAAGATCACTCTCTACGCCGGAGTGGCCATAGAGTTCTGCACCAACCTGTAGAGGGGCGCGGGAACCGGCAAAGCCATCACTTCTGGTATGCAGGACAGTACCCGCGTAACAGAGACGGGTAACACTCTCGCGTCGCAGTTGGTGGGCGTCTATACGAGCGGCCTGGGTGGTGATATCTGCCCGCATCCCCAGGGTACGTCCGGTTAGCTGGTCAGTCACCTTGAAGGTCTTCAGATCCAAATCACCGCCGGTATTGATCAGTAGAGATTCCAGATACTCCACAAACGGTGGGAACACCAGTTCATAGCCCCAACTGGCATATAGATCTAACAGGTTGCGACGCAACTGTTCTACAACTGCGGCCTGGGGTGGAAGCACCTCATCTATGCCTTCCGGCAGTAGCCAATTTTCTCTTTGCATCGTTAGGGCCTGTAGGGGTATATATCGACGTTAATTTACTATGTATAGCATGGCAACACCTAACGCCATGCTGACCAATCCACTGATACGCAGGGAACGGTTATCCATCTCACTCATGCTACGCATTATTTTGCGCATCGCCCCTGGGTTGAGAAATGGCAATATGCCTTCAATCACCAATACCAACGCCAGGGCTGCTAACAGATTGTGCCACATAGTGATCATCCAGTTTGCCGCTACCGCTCATCCCTGTACCTGCGGCATTATGTACATCCTGTATACAAAAAAAATGCCGGGCGTCTACCGCCCGGCTGATGTTTCAACAGACCTATTCAGTTACAAATGATCCTTAGCAATCATTGCGGATCAGTTTATATGTAACCCTATTTCACCTCTTCCATTTTGTTGAAATACTTAAAGAACTCTGAATCAGGCTTTAACACCATCATATTGTTGCTGGCTGAAAATATTGTACGATAGGCGGCCAAACTACGATAGAACGCATAGAACTCACTGTTGGTCTCGTAGGCCTTGGCATAGATAGCCGCTGCCTTGGCATCGCCCTCGCCTCGCAGCTTCTCTGCATCTCTGAACGCGTTGGCCAGAATGACCGTGCGCTGACGATCCGCCTCGGACTCAATCCTCTCTGCGGCCTCGTCACCCTTCGCCCTTAGATCACGCGCCACTCTCTCACGCTCAGCACGCATACGTTCGTACACCGAGCCACTAACCTCGGTAGGTAGATCGATACGCTTGATCCTTACGTCGATTACCTCTACCCCAAGCTCATTGGCCTTTTCATCGGCATCCTTGGTCAACAGAGTCATGATCTCGGTGCGTTCGCCTGAAACCACTTCTTTGATGGTACGCTTACCAAACTCATCACGCAGGCTGGTGTTGATACGTTCAGCCAATAGTGATGACGTGCGCACAGCACTACCACCGGTGGAACGATAGTACTGTCCCACATTGGCAATACGCCACTTGACGAAGGAGTCCACGATCACATCCTTCTTTTCCACCGTTAGAAAGCGTTGTGGACGTGCATCCAGGGTCTGAATACGCCCGTCGAATTTCTTGACGTTGTTTATGAACGGGACCATCCAGTACAGTCCCGGTTTATAGTCTGCATCTATTATCTCACCCAGGCGCAGTTTAATGGCCAGCTCCCACTGCTTTACAGTAAAGGCGGAAAGGGAGACGCTCAGGGCCACCAGACCCGCAATTATGATAAATCCAAGTTTACTTGATGACATCAACGTACCCTCCTGCTGCGATCTACATCACGCAGGCGCTGTTCCTGCTCCGCCTGCATCTTGGTCTGATCTGGCAGTTTTTTCAGCGGTAGAGATCTGGAGTTAATGCCTGACTGGATCAGCTTATCCAGAGGCAGATACATCAGATTATTGCTATCTTTCGTATCTATCATGACCTTATTGGTCTTGCGCAATACATCTTCAATGGTATCCAGATAGAGTCTTTGACGTGTGACCTCCGGGGCCTTTTCATACTCAGTAAGCACTGACATAAAGCGGCTGGCATCACCCTCTGCCTCAGCGATAACCCGCTCTTTATAGGCGTTGGCATCGGCCAGTTTACGCGCAGCATTACCGCGGGCCACCGGGACAACCTCGTTGGCATAGGCCTGGGCCTGGTTCTCTTTCTTCTCTTTATCCTCACGCGCCTTGATGGCATCGTCAAACGCACCCTTAACCTGCTCCGGTGGCTTGGCCGGCTGCATGTTAATACCTATGATCTCAATACCTGTATGGTAGTTGTTGATCAAATTCTGAGCGGTCTTTTTGATCCGGTCGGCGATGGCACCACGTCCCTGAGTAAGGATAAAATCCAACTTACTCTTGCCGATGGTCTCACGCACCGCCGTCTCGATCGCGTCGCGCAAGGTCTTGTCCGGATTCTGATCCTGAAACCAGTAATCTGCCACATCCTGAATCCTGGATTGAACTGTCAGCTCAATATCCACGATGTTTTCGTCTTGGGTCAGCATAAGGGCCTGATGCCGAAAGGATAGGATCTCATCCACATTGAACTTCTTGACCGTCTCTATCGGGTAAGGAAGGTGCCAGTGCGGACCAGGATCGGTAACCTCTTTATATTCGCCAAATTGCAAAATCACGCCACGCTGTGCCGGTTCGATGATGTAGATTCCACTCGCCATCCAAACCAGGAGGGCAACCACAACAATCACGCTTATCCCAACTGATCCTGGGCCTTGAATTGAACCTTCTCCCCCAGAGCCACCGGAAGAGTTCTTGCCCCCACCGAATATTCCACCAATCTTGTTCTGAAGTTTTTTTACTACTTCATCCAGATCAGGTGGCCCCTGATCATTACCGTTTCCGCCCCAAGGATCTTTGTCCCCACCGGGTTCGTTCCAGGCCATGTACTACTCCTGTGTATATACAGTTATGCGGTTTTCCCGCGAATTTGGTTAATTCTAGCCTGCATGCAAACTAAAATGAACCACAATAGCAAATCAGAAGTTACTTAGATTGGTCTGGTCTGGAGTTATTTCAACACATGCGGTCAATTTCTTTACTGCAATTGCTCCTTACTGACCAGGCGGTCATACTCTCGCCTATGCATTTCCACCTCCATCTTCCAGCCGCCCTGCTCAAGTGCTTCGTCTGACAATACATTCGCTACCTGGTACAACAGGGAGCGAATACGACCCTTTTCAGGCTTAAGATAGATAGTATGGCGTACATGTCCCTGGTGAAAAAACTCAGCTAAGGCATCTGCCAACAGGTCCAGACCCACTCCATCCTGCGCCGAGATCCAAACCCTTTTGACCAAGCCATCGTCCCCCCGCTCCACATGGGGTAGTTCATCATCCAGCAGATCGACCTTATTATAGATCTCTATCTGCGGTATTTCGCTGGCGCCGATCTGCTCCAGCACATCATTCACCTCAGCTATACACACTGACCGCTGAGGACTGGCACAGTCAATCACATGCAGCAGAAGGCCGGCAGAAACCGTCTCCTGCAGAGTGGATTTGAATGCGGCAACCAGTTCGTGCGG
>SWBX01003152.1_pt1 | contig 112918 bp, 128 predicted proteins | sample 4693051 | NCBI WGS metagenome assembly SWBX01 (sample SAMN10267272, study PRJNA491770) | bioreactor metagenome | isolation source: DHS bioreactor inoculated with marine | place: Japan: Omine Ridge, Nankai Trough | reverse complement strand
AGCCGCTTGTGTAGGTATTCAGTTGCAACGGATTACTCACGTCGCTTACGCTATAGATCGCCAATCCTGAGTTGCCATCGGCCACGTAGAGTACGTCGTCCTGTAGGAAGATGTTCTTAGCATTCCCAGGAGTATCCATTGCAGAAACCTGAGTTGGATTAACAATGTCACTAACGTCTAGTATCACAATCCCGCCAATATTGAATGCTACATACGCATAGCCATCTTGCACTACCACGTCATGCGCATCCCAGTTGTAGTCAAAACTCGAGACCAGCATTGTTTGCGCCGGGTCAGAAACATCAAAAATCTGTAAGCCTGCTGTATTGCTAGCTACAAATGCATAGTCTCCAACCAGTTGAATGCCCAAAGCATCAAACCTCTCTTCAGGCGCAAAGACTGGAATGGGATTATCCGGATCCGCAACATCAACGATCAACAAGCCTTTGCTCTTGTCGCAGATGTAAATGAGGTTTCCTTTCACTGCCATGTCCGCGACATTGCCGGCAGTATTAACAATCGTCACAAGTTCTAACCGCGTCGTAGTATTGGCTTGGCCTCGGGCATCATCATAGGATCCGCCACAACCCGTGGCAATCAGCATGATGGCCACAATCAAAGTGGTGATAGTGATCTTCATGTCATTGTCCTTCTGTTGTTTCAAGGTACGCTTCCTTTCTTGAGTATACCAAAATCTCAATCAAAGAACATGCCACGAATAAGGCTTTTTGTCAACCATTGCATCTCGATCAATAAAAAAATGCACATGAAGTGCATTAGATAGAGATCAGCGGCAGGTACCGCGATAGAGCCCACGGAAAGTGGCCAAAAAGCCCGTGTATCCGCTGGTATTAAACCAAAGCTCAATCGGAAGCTGACCATTTGAGGTGAAAGGAACCGTTTGAGTGTTCTGACCCGTAACGATCATTGAGAACAGCGAGACTTCGGGTAGTGTATTCGTAGCCGGTGCGCTCGGGGGTGTGAAACCCACGGTCACAGCTGAATGTGTTCCAAAAGTCCAAACTGGCATATGTACACCAGTGGCTGGGGTGGGTTCCCACTGTGACGCATTCGTTACATGGTAGATCATGCTATCAAGAGCCTGAGTCGTACATGTCACGTAAACATCGTCGAGCGAAGTGCCGTGCACATCACCCATGTTCATGCACGCAGCAGGTACAGTCGCAACGCTCCACGTGGCACCGTTGAGGTACATCATTACACCACCAACAGGCTCATGTGCCGCGTTCAACTTGTTGCCAACGAGTATTGCTCCGTCAGTTGTTCCGTATCCACGGTAGAGCTGGTAGGGGGTACTCATGTTTGGCAGAGTGATCTTGACCCACGAATCGCCGGCTTGGCGCCAGACTGCATTTGCGCCAGTCAAATCCTGACCAACCGCATAGGCCTGGTTGCCGGCGTAGACAATGTCCATGATTGCATTCGCGTCTGGCTGGTTTGCCATAAGCGACCAAATACCAGCGTTTAATTCAACAAGCGCAATCTTAGCATCCTGCCCAATAGCAGAAGCGAGCACTTGTGATCCGTCAGCTCTTCCGCTGATTCGGATAGTTGTGAGTACCGATTCGGTTAGCATCTCCTCAGCCCACGCTTGGCCATCATAGTGAATGATCGCACCAGCCTTAGCAGAGGATGCAGTTGCATACACGTTGTTTGGAGCAGAGCCCCAAACCCCGCCTACAAAACGAATCGACTCACCATCAATCGTGATAGCGGAGAGGTCTTCAGCTTGCCAAGAACAAGAGGATATAGTACCGCGATCCATCGGATCATCAGTCTGCCCACCGCAAGAGACTACAAAAAGTGAGATCGCGAGAAAGACGAGGGAGTGCGTCAATGTCATGTTACGTTCCTTTCAGTTCAGTTGTGAAGAGCGAGATTCTCTCCCTATTTTCAGTATATCAAAGGGAGAATAAAAAACCATGCCATAAACATGAGTTTTTGTCAACCTCCAAACATTAGCAAATCAAAAGAGTTAAAAAAATAATATCCTTACCTCTCTTGCTATCAGCTATTTGCTATTTATCTCAATTCCCATTCTTAGCAATTTTCATTTCTTTCTCAAAAGCTTCAAACTTCGTCTGCGAAGCAAACCAGTTAGATTCCGCATTAATAATCTCCTCGTCAACTTCCTTTAATCTCTTAGTTTTTTCGACATCAACAATTGAAGTATTCTCAGTAAACCATTTAAGCAAATCCGCTTTCTCTACCGTCAATTTTTTAGATACAACTTCAAGATTTTTTTGCGCACGTTTTTCTTTCTGTATATCCTCACGCACATCTATCTTGCTACGCACAAACGGCACCTCACCTTGATTTGTATTATCTTGCTCACCAGGCGGTACAAAAGTTTCATGAGTCTTTAACTCATATACATAAATATCATATGTATAAGGATAATATCTAGCCGTACCATTTTTAATTTCTAAAATCTTAGTAGCAATTTGCGATACAAACGTTCTGCTATGACTAACAAAAATAACAGTTCCCTGATAATCAGCCAACGCTTCAGCGAGTGCTTCTACCGTATCAAAGTCTAAGTGATTAGTTGGCTCATCCAAAATCAAAACATCAAATTTGCCAAGGCAGATCCCAGCTAAACACAGTCGCGCACGCTCTCCACCAGATAAAACCCTTATCGGTTTTTCTAAATCATCTTTACTAAATAAAAAGTTTCCTGCCATGCGATACAATTCCTCTGGCAATGCACTGTCAGAAACAGAAGCTAAATAATCTCCAGCTGTACCCTCTGTCGGCATCATTTCTGGTACATGCTGAGCATAATAAGCTGTATGTAAATTGTGACCCCACTTAAAAGATCCACCAAGTAACGGCAGTTCATCCGCAAGAGTCTTAAGTAGAGTAGATTTACCCTGTCCATTTTCACCAACTACTGCAATATGGTCGCCACGATTAATCTCAAAGTTAACTTTTTGCAAAACCGGTTTTCCAGTTTCATATCCAACCGACATATCCTCGCACTCAAGTGCCATAGCATTTCGCTGTGGTACATAGGGTAACTTAATCCTCGCTGTCCTGGTCGAATGAGCAATATCAATAGTCTTCAACTTTTCTAATTGCTTCATCTTAGATTGAGCTTGCGATGCTTTAGATGCTTTAGCCCGAAAACGATCTACAAAATCTTTAAGATGTCTTTGTTGAATCTGAACTTTTTTATTGTAACGCCTCTCCATCTCGAGGCGAGTTTCCTTTTCCTCAAAGTAAGCCTCAATATCTCCGGCAAAAAGCGTCAGCTTTGCGTGCTCAAGTTCTAAAGTATGAGTACAAACATTTTTTAAAAACTCACGATCATGCGAAATTAATAGCAATGCTCCACGATAAGATTTTAATACCTCTTCTAGCAATAGAACGGTCTGCAAATCAAGATAGTTAGTCGGCTCATCAAGTAACAACAGATCCGGTTTTTGTACCAAGATCCCAGCCATACGTACTCTCATCTGATAACCACCCGACAAACTTAAAAACTCAACATCCAATCGTTCATTCTTTATATCAAACTTTCCTGCCATCTTGGCGCACTCCCAAGCCTCGCACCCTGATACCCGAACCATATAATCACTTACTGTTTCACTCTCAGGAAACTCTTCATGTTGCTCCAAATAACCCAAACGCATATCCGGATATATAGTGATTTTTCCTTCTTCTGGAGTATCCTGCCCCATGATCATTCTAATCAGAGTTGTCTTACCAGAGCCATTTGCCCCAATTAAACCAACCCGTTGGCCAATGTTAATAGTTACCGATGCATCAGAAAACAACGTTCGTATTCCGAAAGTTTTTGATACGTCTTGGATCTGTAATACTGTAGACATGAACCCGAGTATGACAGAAAAAGGTTAAGTAATCAAGCTCTGGAGCTAGCATTTTTTCTGCAGGTTGTCAGGCATGCCTGACAACCTGCAGAAAACCCCGCCAACCTCCCTGTCGCCCAAGCTGATTGCAAATTAAAACCTCCAGTAAAACCATCAATATCTAAAACCTCGCCAGCAAGATACAAACCAGGGCACTTTTTTGATTCCAATGTCGATGGGTTCACCTCAGACAAATCAACTCCTCCTGCAGTCACAAACTCTTCACCTGCTGCTCTCGCGATTATATTCAGCGGTACACTCTTAACCCAATATATAATTTCTTCAATCTCTCTTTTACTAATTTGTCCAGCATCTTTTTCTGGGTCAATGTCAACCTCATCACAAATTATCGTAGCAAGTGCCCGAGGAACAACCATACCCAAAACACTACTGATCATCTTCTTAGGATTTTTGCGAATAAACAAAGCAAGCTTAGCCTGCATGTCATTAAATTTATTTTCCGGATACAAATCAATCTCAATTTCCATCGCTTCGCTCTCAGATATCTCCTCAAACGCAACTAAAGATGACATTGCAAACACGGCTGGCCCTGTAATTCCCTTGTATGTAAACATCATCGGCCCGGTTGTTTCTACTTTCTTTTTATTTAACGTCACTTCAAGTCTAACTTGCGGAAATGATAGCCCCGAAACTTCTGCAGGCCAGTTTTCTTGAGTATGAAAAGCACTCAAGCTTGGTGCAAGGGGAGTAATCACGTGTCCAAGTTCCGTTGCAAAAGCATAACCATCACCAGTCGACCCAGTTTGCCTGTAAGCTTGCCCGCCTGTCGTTAAAATTACTTTATCCGCCTCAAGACGTTTACTTCTTTTCTTTATTTTTATACTAAAACCACTATCATTACGCTTAATCTCATCAACTGCCGAATTCACCATCACCTTAACTTTTCCGTCTATAAAAATTTCCGAAAATACTTCAACTACATCATGCCCATCATTAGAAACCGGGAAAGCACGCATATCATCTTCTATCTTCACAGGCACTCCATGATTTTCAAACCAATCACGTACAGCCTTAGGTGAAAAACCAAACATAGCTTTAGTCAAAAATTTCCCACCTCTAGGATATCTAGTCAGCACCTGCTTCACGTCATCAAATCCAGTCGTCAAATTACAACGCCCTCCACCAGAGATAATCACCTTATTCCCCAAAGAATCATTTTTCTCAACGATAAACACCTCCGCATCTGGCGAAGTCTCAACTATCGCAGCAGCAGCCATAAGCCCAGCAGCCCCACCACCAATCACAGCAATCTTCATATAATAATAGTCATAAAGTCTTAACGTCTTAAAGTCTTAACGTACCAACCAACCCAACTCCCGTTAAGACGTTATGACGTTAAGACGTGTCACTATCCGTTCCCTAGATTACCACCCATTGACCAAATCTACAAAATACCGCTAAACTGAGGCAACAATCTTCGCGATTCATAACTATTCGTAATTCGCGCAGATTCGTAATTCGCAAAGTATTTATGAAAATAGGAATCGTCGGCTTACCAAACGTAGGCAAATCAACATTATTTCAAGCAATCACAGAAAAAGCGGTAGACTGCGCTAATTTTCCGTTTTGCACAATAGACCCAAACGTCGGCATAGTCGAAGTCCCAGATCATCGCTTGCAGCCATTATCAGATATCTCCAACTCCGGCCGCATAGTCCCAACCACAATCGAATTCGTAGATATCGCCGGCATCGTTCGCGGAGCTTCAGAAGGCCAGGGCCTCGGCAACGCTTTTCTAGCTAATATCCGCGACACTGATGCAATCGTCCAAGTCCTCCGCATCTTCGAAGATGGCGATATTATCCATGTCGATGGCGAAATCGATCCAGTTCGCGATATGGAAACTATAAACATCGAACTCGCCTTAGCCGACATGGCAATCGTCGAAAAACGCATAGGAACAGCATCCAAACAACTAAAGTCCGGCCCAGATAAAGAACTCAAAGTACTCGTCCCAGCTTTAGAACGCGCCAAAGTATCTCTCGAAAAAGGCGAACCTCTCCGCGATCTCGATTGGACAGATGACGAATTAAAAGCAATGAAGTCACTCTCACTTCTAACTTTAAAACCAATGATCTACGCCCTAAACGTCAGCGAAGATCAGCTCCAGTCAAAATCATGGCAAGGTAAAGTCCCTGAAGTAGGCGAGCTTGTCCCTATCTGTGCCAAAATGGAACTCGAGTTTTTAGATATGAATGCAGATGAAAAGAAAGAATACTTAGAAGCGGTAGGCCAAGAACGCTCCGGACTCGACGAACTAATCGTTAGTGCTTACAGATCTCTCGACTTAATCACCTTCCTAACCTCCGGCGAACTAGAAACCCGCGCTTGGACAGTTCGCAGAGGAGCAGAAGGCCCAAAAGCAGCCGCCGTAATCCACACAGACTTTGAAAAAGGCTACATCCGCGCAGAAGTTGCTGCATATAATGACTTCGTAGAACTCGGTGGATGGAACGGTGCCAAAGAAAAAGGAAAAGTCCGCATCGAAGGCAAAGAATACGTCGTCAAGGATGGTGATGTCGTCTTTTTTAGAATAGCAACATAACCATTTTTACTGTCTGAACCTTGATTAAGCATGATTACCAACCTTATCTAACATGATTACTTATTGAATAAATTTATTCATATGGTAATCAAGAAAATTTGAGCGTGAATCAAGTTTAATCAAGGTTCAGACAAAAGAGTTAATCAAGGTACGAACAGTATGTTATAATAACCTCAATTATTATGAGGTCTTTTTTCTATCGCGCATTCATTATATTGATTGCCACAGTAATATTAACTGGTCAGGGTTGTACCAAGGGCCCAGACAAAGCAACTGTCGATGCAGCCAAACCCAAAAAACTCGAAATTTGGGCTGTAGTTGATGACAGGGATGCTTATACTCCACTTCTTGAGGCGTACCGATCTGCTCACCCACATATCTCGATAACATATAAACGTTTTCGTCTCGAGGAATACGAAGATTTGCTATTAAACGCCATGGCCGAAGATCGCGGACCCGATATTTTTCTCATCCACAACACTTGGGTGGGTAAGTATCAATCAAAGATCCAACCAATGCCAGCATTCACAGAAATGGTTTATACAATTGTTGAAGGAGGATACACAAATCGATCAGAAACACTCGTCCTACAAAACGAAAAGAGTATTACTTTGCGCGAACTCAGAGAAGCATACCCAGATGTTGTAGCAAAAGATGTAGTGCGTCAGGTAAACACTGCCGAAGAGGGTGATGCACCATTTATCGAAGAAAAAATTCTAGCAGTCCCAATGTCCGTTGATACTTTGGCACTCTTTGTAAACAAAGATATGTTAAATAGCGCAGGCATTCCTACGATTCCAAAAACATGGGATGTCTTTCAAGCTGGCATCAACCGACTCGTCTCAATCGACACCGAAGGTGAGATTCTTCAGGCAGGTGCAGCACTTGGTACATCAAATAACATCGAACGCGCATCAGATATTCTATCCATCATGATGATGCAAAACGGCACACAAATGGCTTCGGACGAGGGTTACCCAACTTTTGCTCTCATGCCCGAGGCTCTTTCAGGATCACGCGACGAAGTGCCAGCTATTCAGTCAGTCCGCTTCTATTCTGATTTTGCCAACGAAACAAAAGACATTTATACCTGGAACGAAGACATGCCAAACTCACTCGACGCTTTCGTCCAAGGTCGCCTAGCTTACTTCTTCGGCTATTCCTATCATGTACCTCTCATCAAGGCTCGAGCGCCAAAGCTAAACCTTTCCATTGCACGTTTACCTCAAATTCAAGGCAACCCAGAGGTCAACTTTGCCAATTACTGGGCTTGGACAGTTAGCAAAAAGTCCGAACAACCAGAAACTGCCTGGAACTTCTTAAACTATCTCATTAAAGAAGAAAACGAAAAGCAATATCTCGATCGCGCCAGTCGCCCACCTGCTCACCGATCCCTCATCGAAGATTATCTTGATAACGAAGAACTCGGAGTTTTTGCTTCGCAGATTCTAACGTCTAATTCATGGTATCGAGGAGTTGATCCTGTTACTATGGAAGAGGCTTTCCTAACAATCATCGATGATATTCAAGTAGTAGAAGAGGATGATTGGCAAAAAGTATTAAATACAGCTCAGCAAAAAGTTGATCAAACTTTACGTGCTCCAAAGAATCCTTAATCGGCAATATTTTTTATGATGCGTACTAAAATCTATTTATTGTCATTAGTTGCAGTCTTTGTTACTGCGGGTTTTTTATTAACTACAAACCATGCCCAAGCTCAGGGTTTAGGTTGTGTTCAAAAAAGTGCAGCGCTTAATGATTGTGGAGTTGCCAACCCCAGTGACAGCTACTCCTATGTTTGCATGGGTCCAATGGAGGATGCTAAGTGCAAAGATATAGGTGGTAGCATAGTTATTCAGGATCCGGGTGAATATCCAAACTGTCAGACCATCGAAGGCTGTTGTGAAGCTGTTATCTGTGGCGAAGAAGATGATGACACCCTACAAGGAACAGAAATAGGTGGTAATCAACCAATTCCTCAAACCGGTTCCACAGCCGAGTGGGATTACAACACAGGCGGAACCGGTATTCGCTTAGTCGCCTGCACTAAATCAGGAGACTGCACAATTCAAGATATTGTTCAGCAAGGTATCTATGTTGTAGATTTTTTAATTGGTCTCTCTGGAGCATTATTTCTTATCGCATTTATCTGGGGAGGTATGCGCTATCTTCTCTCGTTCGGTCGTCCCGAATGGATCACTAAGGGCCGTGACGCCATGATCAAATCATCAATCGGCATTGTGCTAATTATGCTAGCTTGGACAATAGTAACCTATGTCGCCGAATCCTTAGGTTATAAAGGATTGTAACTATGAAAATAACATCAGAAAAAATTTTATCAATAGCAAAAACATTTTTTGTCTTAAGTTTAGTTTGCTCTTCTATTGGTATCGCTAAGCAGGCTAATGCAGAAGTTTTTGCTTGCCCTGCAATCAACCAGTCTTCATCATGTCCTGCAGGCCAGACAGTTCAGGTATCTGACGAACAGTGTCCAACCGGCATGGAACCCGTATCATGTATTATGGGTGCTCCTACCGGTGGTGTCGGTGTTAATATAGTAATTAAGTGGTGCTGTATAAAACCCTCTACTGCTGATCCGGTTGCTGACAGATGTACTCCACCAGTACGCAAAATGAATTCATGCGAAGTTCCCAATCCTGAGCCCGGCCTATCATACGAATGTATGACTCAGCATCAAGCAACTTTGGGTGCTTGTAGTTCTGTAGGTGGCGGTGAACCGGTAAATAACATTAGCATGACTTACCCAGGATGCGGAGCAACAGAAGGTTGTTGTATAAGTCCAGTCTGCGAAGTTGCAGTAGTACAAGAAGACACTCCAACCGGAGCTTCTGCTGCCACAACCTACACACTCGAAAACCCTCTTGGTACAACCAATTTAAATGTTATTGCTAAAAACGTAATTAATACCTTCCTAGGAATAGTCGGTGCTTTAGCACTCTTAGTTTTTGTCTATGCGGGAGTCACTTATCTTATAGCTGGTGGTTCAGAAGGCATGGTAAAAAAATCGCAAGATACCATGAAGTATGCAGTGATAGGTATTGTTTTAATCATGTTTTCCTATGTTATAACCGATTCTTTCATCTCACTTTGGACAACAGATCTCCCAACATCACTATCAACAGATCCTGCTGTTCTTGATGAGGACCCTACGGTAGCCGAACAAGAAGTAACAACACTACAAGATCAACAACAAGCTGCAATTCAAGCAGAGAGTGATGCTAAGTCCGCGGCTAGTTCATCTAATCAAGATATTTGTGGCTCAACTTCAATTACAGGCGGCTATTCTTGCATGACTCTAACACCAGCAGAGCAAGCAAATTACGATTGTCTTTCTGGTTATTGCCAATCAAATAAGAGTTCCAACTATTTATGCTGTAAGGCTGAATAATCTATGTTAAAAAAATTTCCAATTAAAGCGCATCTAATATTATTTGCATTCTGCTCTCTAATCTTAGCATTGCCAATGGGTGCTTTTGCCGAATCAGGCTCCGAGGATAATTGCTCAGGCACCTGTGTACCTACGCACCAATGTGCACCTGCCGACCAAGGCACATTAAAAGACGGTACAGGTCAAGGAACATGTGAAAAAGATCTCTACTTTTGCTGCACTAAAGTTATCGTGACTCCAGAGGGTGAAGCTCCAGGATCCCTACAAGCCGAAGAAGCTGTCGCAGAGTCCGCGGATGCTGATGAACAAAAAGATCAACAGGTTGGTTCTGCATGCCGTGAAAAAAGCACAGGGCTTAACTTCCCTTGTATTATGGACGGCAGTCCCAGTGCTGTTATAACAGCAATTGTCGCCAGAGTCATTAACTGGGTTTTATCAATCACAGGAGTTCTCTTTTTAGTCATGTTTATTTGGGGAGGCCTTCTATACATGACAGCAGGAGGTGATGAAGGAAAAGCAAAAAAGGGACGAACCACGCTTGTTAATGCTGTAATCGGTACCATTATTGTAATGGGTTCTTACGTAATCCTTGACTACATATTTAGTTCATTCATTTCTGCAGCTGGATTCTAAACCTTATTGTAAAAACATTGGTGAACCACACGTTCGATGTTATATGTTCCATGTTACGTGTTATATGATATAATGTGTATAAATAAATATGAAAGGAGGTGTAAGTAAATGAAAACTACAAAAAAGATAACCGCTTTTATTATCGCGCTAGCAATTATGTTGCCATTAGCAGGTGTTCTAGCTCAAAAACCACAGTTAACCGCTAATACATTAGGTGTAGGTGCATTAGACGAAAGTTTAGCACTATCAGGAGGTGAAGGTACTGATCTTCGCGAAACCATAGCGAACATCATTAACGTAGCTCTTGGTTTCTTGGGTATTATCGCCGTGATTATCGTATTAGTTGGTGGCTTTAAGTATATGATTGCAGGTGGTGACGAAGGTAAAACTAAAGAAGCTCGCGGTTGGATCATCTCAGGTATCATCGGTCTAGCAATTATTCTTTCCGGTTGGGCAATTACAAGTTTCGTCATCGGACAGTTAATTGAGGCAACGCAATAACCTTTATTCTTTTCCAAACTATGGAATCAAAAAACCTATTAGCAAAAATTAGTTCGCTAAATCTGTCACGGATTGTTAAATCCGCGGTAATGGCACTTGTCATTTTTTCAACAGTTTTAGCGGTAGCTCAACCTGTTAACGCAGGCTTGGATGCTATGAAATCATCGCTGGATACAGCGGGTGCACCTCTCAAACCTGCAACAGGTGAAAGTGGTAACTATATCCCAGGCATTGTTGCAAATCTGATCAATGCAGTCTTAGCAATGATTGGTGTTTTGCTCTTGGGCTATCTTCTTTATGCAGGCTTCCTCTGGATGACTGCGGGTGGCGATGAAGGTAAAGTCAAAACTGCAATTACCATGATACGTAATTCAATAGTTGGTTTACTGATTATTGTCTTATCATTTGTAATAGCAGACTTTGTACTCAGTGCCCTCATTTCATCCTTCGGCGCAGCCGGGCCATAAATATTTCGAATCAGTTATAAGAATAAAGGAATTAATGCAAATTATGAAAACACTATTAAAAACTTGTTACTACTCCGCATCCGCAACATTGCTCGCTTTGCCAGCTATGGCTAGCGCTCAAACTGTTTTTGAAACAGCGCAAAGCAATGTGAAAGACGTCGGCGAGAAGGCAGAGGTTGGTGGCGCAGCCACAGCAAGTCTTCCAGATGTGATCGGTCGCTTGATCAATGTTGCCTTAGGCTTCATTGGTATTCTCTTACTTGTCTATATCCTCTGGGCAGGCTTCATGTGGATGACTGCAGGCGGTGATGAAGGTAAAGTTAAAACAGCAACCACAATGATTCGTAATGCCATCATTGGTTTACTTATCATCATAGCGGCTTTCGCAATCTCCAACTTTGTTTTGGGATCGCTCATCAACGTCGCACAATAAACTCTCTGCGCAGGGAGAGCAAAAAATCCGTTAACGCGGATTTTTTGTTATCCAGCGATTATCCTCCCATCCTCCTTATTAAGGAGGTGCTAAGTACAGATGAAATAACAAAGCCCCCTTAATAAGGGGGTTGGGGGATAACCTCACTCCATGTACAATCATACTCATGAAAACTCGCCTTATCTTCCTCGCACTTACCGTCTTTTTCATTAGCTGGTTTTCTTTTATCACACCAACAGAACGCTTCGCAGATCCCGACGCTTTTTATCACATCACAATCGCCAAGCTCATTTTAGAACAAGGTCCTATAACCAACTTCCCTTGGCTAGACCTCACAACACTAGGAACGCACTACGCAGATCAACATTTTTTATTCCATACTCTACAAATTCCTTTCTTAAAATTATTCTCCCCTTTAGATGCATCGCGCATTTCATCAATTTTTTTCGCCGTGATCTGCATGCTTAGTGTCACATTAATATTTTTTAAACTTAAACTACAACACTGGTGGCTTTGGCCAATCCTACTCGCTTTCACACAGCCATTTTGCACCCGACTCATCCAAGGTAAAGCATCCCCGTTAGCCATCCTATTTTGGTTTGTAGGAGTGGGTACTCTGCTTTATGTATATCGAGTCGGAAAAGTCTCTAACATCTCCTCAACGCTAATTATGGGCACCACAGCCCTACTTTTTACCCTCACTCACGGCGGTTGGATCCTACTTCCAGTCTCATTACTCCTAATTATCTTAGGAGACATGATCTATCAAAGATTCTTCCTCTCAAAAACAGCTAGATACAAGATACTAGATACAAGATACTCAATCCCATTAGTATCTAGCTTGATAGGTTGCACACTCGGTATATTAGTTCATCCAAACCGAGAAGCATTATTTAGTTTTCTAAAAGTTCAACTCTTTGATGTAGCAATAGCAACACCTCAGGTACTAAGACTGGGAACCGAATGGAACACAAGTAACATCGAAAGCATAATAAGCATGTTCGGCATCTTCGGAATCATTATTCTACTCGTTTCTCTTGGGCACATCTTGTCTAATAGCAAATCGCAAATAGCAAATCGCAAGAGCGATGACAATAAAATTCAGCATCTAATTATTACCTTAATTCCACTTCTCGTATTATTATTCGGCGCTTCAATAAAAAGCCTCCGCTTCACCGAATATTTTCAACCCTTGCTCGTCCTCTTCACTGCGCTACTAGTCACCACAGTAAACTGGAAAAACTTTTACAACCTATTAAAACTGCAAGATACTAAATACAAAATACTAGATACAATCATCCCTTCAATAATCGCCCTATCCCTTTTGATGGTTCTTGTTCAACATATTGTCTCTGCATATTCGAGCATGCATTATGCTAAAAGATTTTTCCACGATCAATATCAAACACCAATACAAGCAATTGCCGAAGTCGCAAATCCAGGAGATAGAGTCTACCATTCCATGTGGGATGAATTCCCCATCCTTTTTTATCACAATCAAGATCTCCGCTACGTCTCTGGCCTAGACCCAACCTTTCTCTATAAAACCAGCTCCACACTTGCACTCGACTATCAAAACCTAGTCTTCAACGCATCCTCAACTCAAGCGGATGCCTACTCCCTCATCCACGATCACCTGCAAGCAAAATTTATCTTAATTGATCACGAACGCTGGCCAAACCTCGCAGAACTAATCGCCTCCGACCATCGCTACACCTTCTTAACCAAAGGCAACGGCGGAGTAGCGTATAAGGTAGAAGAATAAGCTTTGAGATAAACTCCTTCTAATTTCCTCTTAAGATCAAGAGGAAGAACGCTCTGGAATTAGCTATTTCAGAACCCCCTCTTGACAAAGAGGGGGTAGGGGGAGATTTGTCAAAACACTAACAAAGCCCACTTTTTCGCTAAATACAGTCTAATATCACCAATAAATCACCAACATCCGAAATCCTGAACTTGTTTCAGGATCTTTATTACCATCCTCCAGCAACTCGCCACTAGAGTACATGGGTTGACAAAACCCCATTTTTATGCTATATTTACACGTTCTTCGAAGTAATTCGAGGATGTAACTTCGACAATCTAAACTCCCTAAAAGCTAGGGAGAGGAGAAAAGACATGACAGTTTCAAGAGGAACAAGTAGATCGGTTGGTAGCGCAGCTAACAAAGTTCGTAAGGTTGCTTTCGACGAAATCAAGAATATGGCTCCCGAAATATTCGCCGTTGCGTTTACGCATACAGCGTTACAAGGAGCCGGTAAGATTTCGGGCTTTGTTAAGTCCGCAATCAGCGGTCTTGGCAAACTAGCCGGCGACCAACTCGAAGCAGGCGATTTTTCACAGATCTTTGATAGATTCAAAACCGATTTTCGCAATGAAAATATGCCCGAGACCTACAACAAGGAACTCGAGCGTATTGTCGAGAATAACTTGGAAAAGTTGAATCTCGCACTCATTATCGAGGACGAAGGTCGGAGGGCGATGGCTGTCCGAGCACTCAAGAGAGATCTTAAAGAAGAGGTTGATCTTTTGGATCAGCGCTACCGCGTTGAGCCATTCCAAGTCAGGATCATGCCCCATCTTTCAGACGACCAACAGCGAAGTCTAGAAATGATGGACATGACTCCAGCGCAGGAACAGGAGTGGCAAAAGCTCCGAGAACAGATCAAATCTGTAGACATGTTCAGTCGTGCGCTTACGCATGCGACTGATGCAACAAGTCTACTCAAACACTTGCGTCGCATCATCGGGAATCCACCCAAACCAGATCCTAAAAAGGAAACGGAAAGGGTTATAAAACAGATTTTTGAAACAGTCAAAACCGCGTCTTCAGCAGTCGACAGTGCAATCAAAGGGGCATTCCCCTACGAAGATCTCGAACTCCCTGATTTCTTGAACAATGACGAGCTCCCCAAAGACTATGTTAAAAGACTGGTCAATGCGGGTATGCTTAATATGCTTCGTAAAAAGAAGGAAGATCTCGATGGTATCACTGATGCTGACGAGATCAACGAGCGTAACAAGAAGTTCGTAAAAAGACTTCTCAAAGAAAAGAAATTCATGGCAAAGGTCCAGGGTGTCGTAAAGGCACGTATCCTCAAGGCACAATTGGACGCCATAGAAAACTAGAAAGGTAGATAACACAAATGGGAAACATCTTGGGATTTATCATCCCGATCGCTTTGGCTGTAACCCAGCCTCAGCTGTTTGGGATTGCCTTCAAGTATCTCCGTCAAGGCGCAGGTACTGCAAGCAAAAAAGCCAAGCTCTGGAACACGGTACTGAAGTCAATCTTCGTCCGTTTCTTCTGGAAACTTGCTATGTTTGCTTTCGCAGCCGAGCTAGTCCTCGGCTACTTCATCTCTAAGATGATCGATTCCGTGCCTTGGTACGGACTCGCCTTGGGAGTCTTCCTGACCGGTGTTCAGTTTGCTTGGGCAGGTTTCAATCTCGTAGCTGGTGCACGCAAAGTAGAAACAGTGCGCATCAATGGCGAAGAGATCACAAGAAGCGTACCCGAATACAATGCCTTCTGGGCTAGCTTTCGTAAGTACGCATTCCCAGTCGCCTGGTTGGCAGCAACCTCATTCGGTTTCCTGGCTCAGGGCGGACTCCTCGAGTATTACGCGCTCACGCGTGTTGACGACTATGGTGATCAACAGGTCATTATTCTGCTCGCTTTCTTGAGTAAGGTTATGTATGGCGTCATGGCCATCGCAGTAGCAAACCTCATTTGTTGGCTCATCGTAAACGGTACTCGATTCCTAGAGCGTACCTCCACCATCATCGCCAAGATGATCGTGTCGATAGACCTCAACATCGAGTACAACAAGAACGCACTGACAGAGATCGGTGGTGCAATCGACTTCTTGGATGAAGATCTCATCGCAAGCAAGATCAAGTACCTATTCACGGTACTTTTCACCCCGATCATCATCCTCGATTTGGCAATCTTTATCTGGCCTAGCCAGTTGATCGCCATCCTGATCCTCTTCGGCATCGTTGCCGTTGGGCTGATGGAGTTCGTTTTTGGTGGTATGAAACCAGAATGCAAAGAAGAGGCACTCTCAGATCGCATCAAGCGCATGAGGATCGTCTTCAAACTCGGTCCCACGGTTGGCATGATTGTTCTGACACTAGCCTACGGTTTCCAAACCATCACTGGTCGCAACATCATGGTGGAGGTGGAAAACTTCTGGTACGGAATCAACTTCATCCCGTATCGAGGATTCTGGCTACCGCTTTTCATCGGCACACCGATGTTGATCCTAGCAGCTTGGTTACTTCGAAAGGCATGGAATGCCTCCGAAGCTTACGTAAAAGCGCGTGACGCCGAGCCGCATGAGGAAAGAGGCTGGACGGCTGACGTTGTCCGTTTCTTTTCTATCTTCTTGCTGTTCGTTTGGACAGGCCTTGGCGCCACAGCTTTCCTAGTCGCTGCCTCAGCCTTCGCCTCTTGTGCTGGTGGGGAGCAGTTCAGTCTCTCCGACAACCCAATGCAAGAAGCTGTTACGTTTAGCAACGTCAAAGTCAACGACACAGAGGTTGCTAACATCAACCCCAAAAAGGCTTGGCCACTCGCAGCCCCGGTTGACGGCCAGGTTTATGTAGAATTCGACACCAAGGAAAAGATCCACGGTGTTGTAGAATTCATCCCACCGAGCGCAGCACTAGCAGCGGGGATGGATACATACAAGTCTCTGAACTCTGAAAAGAGGGAAGACGGCACGTATCACCATATTGCGGACTTTGATATTCCGGATAAGTTTTCCGGTAAGTATCGCATCGTGGTTCGAAATGCCACCATGTCACCCCAGGTCAATCCTCGGTACGGTCGCGTAGCGCGTACCAAGGCCTTCGATCACACCCTCCCAGACCCGGCGTTCTACGACGGCTGGTGGGGAAGTATCAAAGCCTTCTGGAACGACCTCTGGGCAGACGATGACAACTACAAGCGCCCACCGCCACGTACTGTCATCGTTCGCACCGAAACAAAGCCTCGCCCCAGAGGCAATTCCTCCCCGCGCCGTTGCACCAACAACTGCAAGCTCACTCCCCTCAAGGTCGCTCCCGGCTTCGAGGACAAAGTAGCTGCAGCTCGCAACCGGCGCTAATCGCACCTTCATCTCACTTAACCTCGCTCTCAAAAAGAGCGGGGTTTTTTAATAAACAAATTCGTCGAGCTGAGCTCGATTCACAATTGCATGGTTGACAAAAATCAAAAAATCTGTTACGTTTTTAAGCATACCTTTCACAATCACATAGTAACTGTAGGGGCGTATCCTCGTGATCGCCCACTCTAAGGAGACCCACATGAACATGAAATCACTCTTTGGTAGTATCTGTTTCTTGCCTGCGCTCCAAAGCCTTGGCGTAGGAGTGTTTCTCGTTTCTTTCGTTGCGGGCTGCGGCGCCAGCTATAAAGACCAGATCGTAGATAAAGACAATAATGTTATCGCCACCACGAGCGAAACTGACATTGGCTACTGGGGTATCGATTCCAAGTCCATGACGCCTTTCGATAAATGCATGGTGGAAAAGCGCAATCTCCCCGGTGGCATGGGTAAGGCCATGTGTACCCAAACAGAGGTTGTAGAGCATTCCCGCGATCTCAACGGCGAACCCATGCATCCCGCCAGCCGTTACTACCACCGTCCCAATCCGTATATGAACGGATACTAATCTCAGACCCTCCGGGGTCTTTTTTGCTTATTTTAGCCAAATATCAGCTTAATACCCTTGACAAAGTGCCATTTTTATGCTATATTAACACGTCAATCAAGTATTGGGCTTAATTCCCAAGATTGCAATTCGCACCATAAAAACGTAGAGACGCGATTAATCGCGTCTCTCAATAAGGAGATTACACAATGAAGATGTCCCAGTTGTTTGGTTTTGCTTGTCTCTTGGTTCTCGCTTCTTTGGTGAACGGCTGTGCCACAGGTGGAGCTCGCCATCATGCGGAGTATGTTGACCCGAGTGGCAAAGCCGAATACGACTACAAAACCGTCCGCGGTCAACCCGTGACCGAGGTCAAAGTCAAATCTAACGTCCACGGCGCGGCCATGTCGCAAGCCGGCGTGTCCATGCACCCCATGGGTCGCCACTATGGCCCCTTGGTCGGTCCGTACGCCAGCTATGACGATACAGCCACACCGTGGCCACTCGAACTTAAGTGTGTCGAAGTTGTTTCCGGAAAAGATGTGGGCACAATAATTTGCCCACGGATTCACGGGGTTGTTCCAATGGTGGAACAAAGCACTCCGGTACACAACGATGACAACGGATACTGCGATGCCACCTGTCAGCAGGCGGCATACAATGCGGCTGCCCTTCAGCAGTTGCAAGAATGCATAGCAAACAACACCTGCCAGCCGGTAAGGTGAGGTAGGAGGAGAAAACAACATGAAAAAGTTTTATACTTTCCTCGTCGCTATCCTCATTCTCACTGGCTGCCAAGGACAGAAAAAGGCCAACACAGCCGGAACAACCGTCGGTCCGGACACTAACATGTTCGGCTACGCCGAGGGCGATAAGCCCAAGGCATCAGAACCCACGGTCAAGGCAAAAGCCGCAACCACCGTCGAGACTCGGACAGAAACCAGAGTCGAGACAAAGGTTGCAGCAAAAACCGAAACCGCACCGCCGCCAGCAGCTCCCAAGGCAACACCACCTCCAGCACCGACACCGACAGCACCTCCTGCGCCAACCGCGCAGCCAGCTCAAGCTGGACCCCAGTTGATTCGAGGTGTTTCACCCGGCGCTCCTCCTGTGGTTATGCTCCGAGGCCAAACCCGGACGCGTACTTACACTGAACCCATTGTTCGTGAGATTCATGAGTACACACGGATGGTTTGGAATGCCTCAAGTAGCGACATGCATGTCACTACCACTGGCCCCATCCCATTCCTCCGTCTCACAAACCAGTGCGTAAACAAACTCGTACAAGTGGGCAGCGGTCAGTGGATGGTCGACAATCGAGTAGCCTGCCCATTCGTCGAAAAGTTTACTCAGGGCGGCAGCAAGGTTATTCTGCTTCGCGCCGGCCATCGCGCCAAGTTCGTAGTACCGATCAATATGTGCCCCCGCAAAGGCGATTGCACGATCACGCTACGAGCCGTGAAGTACAGCGACACCACACCCATTGCCAGAGGGAACCACTCACGACCCATTTCACGGTCGTACACGTTCCCAACTAGCCTCACGATCGCGTTGAAGCTAGGGTCTTAATCTCCGCATCTTATCTGATCCCGCGTTACACATGTAGCGCGGGTATTTTTGTATACAAAAAACTTCTTCCAAAAAAGGAAGAAGTTATACTAACAGTTTGATCGCCGCCAAGCATGGTTGCGACGATCACATTGATATTTTTCTCATGCCGCGCGTTTTGCGTCAAGGAAAAACAGTGGATAAAAATAAAGACGTCTTAGTAAGACGTCTTTACAAATTCAGTAATGAACATTAAATGTTTACTGTTGGTCCAGGAGGTTGTTCATTGTCCTTATTTTTTTTCTGCCAAGGAAAATTATTGTCTGCTGGTTTTGGTGGCGGTGTACTTGGTTTAATTAATTCTTGCTTTGGCTCTTTTTTAATCCAAGGTGGATCAGCTGGCTTATGTGCAGGTTTCTTATCCTGATAAGCCTCATCCAAAACCGGTCCTTTTGGTGCGCCCGGCTTTTCAAATTTAAAGCTTGTCGATTTTGGTTTCTCTGGTTGTTTTGCAACAGGCGGTGTTACAGAATGAGCTTGTTTTTGCGCATGCTTTCCATCTTTAAATGAATCAGCCTTTCTTGGTTCGTTCGGCACTGGCGGATATACAGGCACATCTCGCATCGATGATGGTGTTTTTAGATCAGGTTTCTTAGTCGGTGCAATTGCATTTTTTGAAATAAATGATGGAGCAACAGTTTTCTTGGGAGTATTTTGTGTTTGATAAACAGTTGGAGCTTTTGGTGTATCATCTTCTTTCCATCTCAGTATGATAAAAGTAACAATTATAACCAAGATAAGTGCTAAAAAGATAAACAATAGTATTTGTGACCCAAGTGTTAAGCTAGGAATCCATTTATCAAAAGCAGCTAGTGTAGAACTAACAAAACCACTTTCATTATCATCGTCATTCGCTTCCGAATTAGTGTTACTATCAACAGCTTTACTTCCATTTACAAATCCAGCGTCCCACTCCCCAAGTAATGATCGATCAGTTTCAGATAGATTTTCATCGTCACCCAAATCAGCAGCCTCGCTATTTGTAATACTACCATCACCCATCTTCTCCGACATTTCTTTCACAAACTTATCATGCTTTTTTAAAGCATCATTTGCATAAGTAGAACGTTCGGCAGGGGCGATCATCAATAATTGATTAAGAGCTGTTTTATATTTATCTGGTCTTTGCTTTAACTCTGCACATTCACGCTCAGCCTCGGATGGTACATGCCAATTATCACTCCAAAGTTCCATAGCGCGTGCTGTTCTCTCTTGTCCTTCTGGAGCCGAGCTAATTACGCCAAGCGTAATAGTCTCGTACATATTTCTCCACCAGCTAGCAAGTGGCATACGCACGCCATTACATGGGATCATATCTAGTAAACCGCTACGCATCATTTGATATGATTTTTCATCGCCCTGTGTTTTTTGAAATCTTTCATTACCTCGTGCAAAATATTCTAGTGCTTCCATGTTTGCAAAATGCCAGTAAACATCTTGAGCCGAGGAAGGGATCAAATTCTGAAACGAGTATGCTACAGATTTGTCAGCATAAGTAAGCGCTACTGCTGCGTCGCTATCAACGCGCCGCAATTCTATATTCCAATTAAATGGTGCAAAAGGAGTAATAGCCTCAATCGTCCCCGAAGGAATAACATCTTTCCATCCAGATGCAGTATTAAACAGTAGAGGTAAAATATTTCCATCAATTGGTTGCAACAATCTTATATCAATTATTACTTCACCTTCTTTAGCAAGATTTACTCTAACCGTTGCAGCTTCAATATCTCCATTACCATCAAGATTTACTTTTTGATTACGATTAATTTTTTGCTCCTGACCGTTCGCATAAAAACTAGCAACCTCAGGCGCAACGTTATGTGAACTGATTAATGGGATAGCAATCTCTAAAGATTGAGCTGATCCAAAATTATGCAACTTAGCAGTCATCTGCACTGGTATCATGCCAACGCTCTTACCAGGTTCATTCAACTGATCAAATCTATAAGTAACACGCAGATCCTGAATTTGGATCATCGTATCACCTACCGGTCCAGGCAAGCCAAGTCTGGGAGAGTCAGTAACAGTCATTGCTGCACTTGCAGCAATTGGCACTGCTAAGGTTAAAGCTAATATCGCAAAAAATAAACGTTTCATATAAAGTTGGTTATTATCAGTATTTGAGAGTATTTACTCAGATTAAACTTGTTTTGTAAAGCTGACTACTCTAAACCAGCTTTATAAACAAAAACGCCGTTATGGCGTTTTTATGACTATTTGTACTTTATATTACTCTGTAGCATCTTCCTCAACTGGCAAAGGCCACAAATCTAGGTCTCTGAGAGTTTTATCAGCCAAGTCCTCAGCAGCATCAATATCTAAAGAATCATCTATAATTAGATAATTAATCATTGCAGCCCTACATTCTGGCTTTGTCTTGATTTCGCCTCGCTCATCATAGCAAAGGCCTTTTAATTTCTCTTGTTCTGGCATATATATGATTATAACTATAAATACTTTTGACGTCTAATGTCGGCGCATAAGGGAGGTTGCAGATCAATTTTGTATATACGCTGTTAGGTGGAGTATTTTAAGAATATTTTTTAGTTATCGCCTGCACATCTTCTAAATCGGTAGGTCTTCGAATCTTCTTTTTATATTCTACAAGATCTTGCCATTTGATAACAGGCACTATTAATCCATAAACTTTCTTCTCAACGACATCATTAATTTTCGTATCGCAAGATTCCCACTGTTTTGTGTCATGATTATATAACTTATCACTTTCACAGCCAGAAATATCTATTTCTTGACCGTCATACTTTAATGTCATTAGCAAAACATCAAAAGTGCTGTCTTTATACCTCTGAGGACCATAAATAACATAGTCTTTAACAAACGGAAAAAGTTTGTCAAAATACTGATCTTGCACCTCGATATCAATATCATAAAGAGGGCGATTTGCCCCATAAAGCCTTGCGGCGAATCCTCCGGAAAGTTGGAAAGGAATTTTATTTTCTCGAAGAAGGCCGACTATCCATTTGAATGCACTTTCAGTGCTTTTTTTCATAAGCGTAAAAAATATTCTTAAAATATGTCACCTAACCATCAACTAACGATTATCATTCTTTTTTAAATAAAGCACATTAGGCACAGACGCTGATAATACTTCAACCTTATTGTCCTCATCAGCATATGACATCCCAGTTGAAGGTCCACCGTCAAGATTTATGGCTACTTTAAAATCTTCTGGTTGATCTGTTAACCATTTAGCTAACTCAAATAAAGTTGGTGAACCAGATTCTGTAATCACAATATATGGTACATCATTCATATCCTGAACCAATACTGTTCTGTGAGCAAACTTACCGCTATCAGTTTCTACTAAAGATGCGCCATCATTAATTAAAGTAGGAAAGCTCAGAAACGCTGCTACATCAGGCGCTGCCTCTTTTTGCCAACCATTTGGTAGGTAAGAAAGCTTTAGTTCATCATTAATAATCTGGACTAATCCTGTATAGCTCACTTTGTCACTCTGGCTATCACGCGATGGCCAAGCAATCCTTGTACTAGTTGCTTCAGCTGCGTGATAGTAACCAGTTGATTGCATCAACTCATCAAAATACGAACCATTGATAACCAAGTTAGCAGCAAGTGCTTGTCTCCATGCCATAACTGTTTTTGGAGCACTAATATCTTCAGCCATTCCCCATGAAAACTCTTCTTGATCGATTTTGATAACTAAAAAGTTTACAACTCTTCCATCGTTATAAGTGATACTCCTGCGATCCATAAAATCCGATAAAGGCGCAATTGATTCCTCTGGATCTTCAACTATCCTATTAGCAGGCTGTGGGAATTGCTTCGGCGCTGTCGCAACTTCAGTATCACATCCAGCACCAAATAAGATAACTGCAAAAAGTAATGTTAGTATATATTTCATATAAGAATCTACAGCATAGCGTAGTTTTGAAGTTTTGCGAATAGTTGACTTTTTGCGAAAAAATCGTTAGCATTTAGCAGTTCGGAGAGGTGCCAGAGTGGTCGAATGGGCCGCACTCGAAATGCGGTGTGCCTTAACAGGTACCTAGGGTTCGAATCCCTACCTCTCCGCCAAAGAAAAAAACGCTAGTAGGCGTTTTTTTCTTTTATTAGTATCAAATTCCAATTTACTATATACTATAGATATTATGAGCCTCACAGTTAGCCCCTGCGACCCATTTGGTCAAAAGGACGCGGTTACCAATAAAAAGCTCTGCACCGTCTTTATAATCATCAACGTCATTGTTTTTGGTGGTGCAGCCTTACTATTTTGGTGGTATACGCAGCAATCAAAAACAATGGACTTAGATCCGATACCAGCGCAAACCATTGTACCCGTCGCAGAAGATATCATCGTTGATGATGACATGATCCTTATGCCCGAAACAGAGGTCACAAAGGAAGCAGAGACAATGGAGCCTCACGCAACCAGCGCTCCAATTCAGTAATCGGCTATAATTTTTTCAAAAGATCGCAACCAGCATTTCTGCTATAATAAAAACGGATTCAAATCCGTTTTTATTTTTTTATGGATATACTTATAATCAACTGTGGCAGTCGCGCCGTTAAAGAACTGGTAGCCACAACAAAAAAGCTCGGTGCAAATCCAATTCAAATCTCGATAGATTCTCTCCCTCTCAAGTCCGCCAAAGAATATGATGGAATAATCATCAGTGGGAGTCCTCTTATGTGGAGCGATAGCAAGTGTCAATCTAAATATCAAAATAAGTTCGCTTGGATCAAAACTATTAAAAAACCTGTATTAGGTGTCTGTTTTGGCCATCAAACAATCGGGCTTATATATGGATCATCAATCCGCCACGACAAACTACTTAAGAAAAAGATCTTTATCGATTTTCAAGGAAAGGATAGAATAACCAAAGGTTTCAATAAACGTGCAAAGTTTATGGAGTATCATGAAGAGTTCATCTCATTGCCAAAAAAGTTTATCCTTTTGGGTACTTCAGAAAAAGACAACGTCGAAATCTTCAAACATCCCACAAAACCAATTTACGGCACCCAATTTCATCCCGAACTCTCTGGTAAAAATGGTGAAAAAATCTTCAAAAACTTTTTCTCACTTTGTAAAACATAACAACTCATCACTGCCACTTGATCACTAATCACTCACTAAGACTAGCATCATAGTCTTTTTGATTCATTAATTGATTCGGCATTTGCAAAGCTTTCGCAATCTCCTGAAACTCATCAGATCCAATAACATACCGAATATTCCACTCTTTACCCTCATCCATACTCCAATAAAGACTCGTATCTCTACACCCTATCACTATCTGTTTCTCATCCAATTGCAAAGTGATAGCAACTCCTTGTTGTTTCAAAGTTTTCCAAATCTTCCCCTGAGGAGCCGTCGAAACAATCGGAATTATCGTCTTCTCCTGCCCGCTCTTAGGATCAACTACCTTAACCTCTGTTTCATTGATCACGAGCCGCAATCCCTTTTTAAAAGATGACAAATTCCCAATCACAATCATCCCAATAACAAATACATAGATCCCCACAATAAAAATCGGCACCGCAACCTTCTCCTCCAGGCTAGAATTAAAGACAAAATAACCAAGTAAACTCAACAACCCGGATCCAGCGTAAAATATTCCCATTATCATCACATTCTGCCAACCATTTTCAGCTTTCTGAAAATCAAAAACTTTTTCTACTACAATCGGTCGAATATCTTTCTTCTTTTCCAATACTAAATCCGCAAATTTTTTACCAGCTATATGGTCGTTAATTCCATAATCAAACTTTTCACTTGGATTGATATTATATTTCTCACTATCATACTTTGCACCAAAACAAGCAATGCTTATCGGCACTCCATTTTGATAAAAATAAAAGATACTACCAATCATTCCAGCAAATTTTACTTTCCATTTTCCTAATCTTATATCTACATTCTTCAAATCAATTCGTTTGTCGTCTAAGATAATCTCACTACCATCAATCGATAATGTACTCTTTGTGCCAAGCGAATACGCTACGAGTAAAAAAATTATAATACTAATCACACCAGCCGGCATAAACCACAAAACTATTCCTGCATTTGCAATAAGTTCGCCGTATTTTTCTAAGATCTCAGTATTTCCAAGCATCCCAAGGTAAGTAACCATACCAACTCCACCCAACATAATCATGATCACAATTATAAAAATCAGCCACCCCATAGCCGAGGCATTCTTCTTTCTTTTATAGACTGTCGTAGTTAGCTCATACATAAAATCACTAATTATTATCCACTAACAACTCACAACTAACAAGAGCTACTCAAACCTCTCTTGTCAGTTGTAAGTTCAAATCCAAACGCCAATTGGCAAGAAAGTGCTATAATAGATCTCATGACAAGAGAAGATAAAAAACTAATCTACCTACTCGCCGGCTTAAACATTTTAAACTTCGCCGATCGTTACATCCTTTCAGCTGTAGCGCCATCCATCCAACGCGACTTGGGCTTCACAGATGGCCAGCTCGGAATGATTGGTACAGCGTTTCTTTGGGGGTTCGTACTCGCAAGTCCATTCGTTGGCACTCTGATGCGCCGCTTCTCACCTCAGCTCGTCCTTGCTTTTGCCGTCATTTCTTGGAGCGCCGCAACAGCCGCAACCGGTGTCGTGCGTCTTTTGTTCGCTATGGTCGCCCTCCGTGCCATCATCGGTATTGGCCAAGCAATCTTCTCCACCGCTAGCCCACCACTTATAGATTCTATCGCTTCAAAATCCTGGAAAGCTAAAGCTCTCAGCTTTTACTACGCCGGCGTTCCCATCGGCATCGCCCTTGGTTTCATTGCTGGTGGTTTTATGGATATGACAATTGGCTGGGAGATGAGTTTTATTATTGCAGGCATCATCGGCATCCCAGTCGCTCTCTTACTTCATCGCTATCCCATCAAGATTAAACACAAAAAACATTCCAAGCACCAAATCTTAGCTCTAACCAAACACCCCAAATTCATTATCACCGTCATAGGGCACATACTTCAAGGATTCACTCTCGCAGGTTTTGCTTTTTGGGCGCCAATCTACTTTTCACGCCAGCTCAACTATCCATCTGCCGAAGGCAGTATAATCTTTGGTATCATTTTTATTACAACAGGTTTCACAGGGACGTTACTAGGCGGTTGGCTGGTAGGGCGATTTGCTAAAAACCAAGACCGAGCATCTTTATTAAAGATGACAACTTACCTCATGCTACCAGCTTCCATGTTAGCATTTTGCGCTATCGCCGCAACAACTGCACTCTGGTTTTTTATCACAATGGCATTTGTACAATTACTTTTATTTGCAACCTACACACCTTTTGCTATCGCCTTCTTTCAAACAGTCCCCAAAGAACTCAAAGAAACAGCAAGTGGCGTCAATACTTTTTTAACTCGATTATTAGGAGACATGCTCGGCATCTGGCTCATCGGTGCTCTCTCCGTTTTCCTCGGCAGCCTTTCCCTCGCCATGTACATCTTGCCGTTTATGCTCGTATTAGCTACGGTCATCTGGTGGAGATCATCTAAAGTCTCAAACTAAAAACTACAAACTATAAAGAGGGTACTAATATTTATGAAGACTCATGCTATTAGGTTATTACCTAATCAAGATATCAGGCTTGAAATAGAAAAATTTGTTGCTCAAAACGCAATTAAAGCCGGTTTTATTTTAACTTGTGTAGGCAGCGTTAAACGAGCAACTCTTAGAATGGCTGACGAAACAATCATCAAAGATTTTGAGAATAAATTTGAAATAGTATCGTTGGTAGGAACTCTGTCACCCGGCGGAGTTCATCTTCATATTTCATTATCAGACGAGGCTGGTAATACGATTGGCGGGCATATGAAAAAAGGTTGTTTGATTTACAGCACAGCTGAAATAGTTATCGGGGAGCTCGAGGACGTTATCTTCTCTCGCGAATTTGATGAAGAAACCAAATATAACGAGTTAAAAGTAATCAAAGTTTAGACAATGAGATAAAAAAACCGACCCTTAAGATTCTTCGGTCGGTTGAGTGCGGGAACGTCGTTCCCCGGCAACTTTGAGGATGGCTTTCATTTCGCTTGAAGGATATAAGTCGTGCAGATTTTCAATACCTGCATTTTTCCCCATTTTGCAAATTGAACTGTTTAACTCATCCCACTGTTTCATATCGCCAATCGTTTCCATAAAAACCATCTCACAGATTGTTCCGCTTGGCCGTGTCTTTTCTATTGACCGCCCTTGGCTGTATTCACGAACCACATAGGCATCATGACGGTTACCTACAATATAGATAAACAGCTCTACTTCTCCCGCTACCATATCAGCTCCTTTTGAGTAGGTCGCAAGTATAACAATCTTTATTAAATATCACAAGGGTTAGTCTTGACAAAATTGGCATTTTTTGCTAGCCTTACACTACTAAGGAGGTTCTAATGGGTGATCTTTTCCAACAAATTCTAGAGGCTTCTAACTATCAAGTATGGACAACAGATATTGTGCCAACCGCAAATGGTAAGCATATCCGTTTTTATCATCCTATTCACATCAAATTGAATAAGCTGCCAAATAATAGGTATCTTTGTGTGATTGGTTCATACGTTACCGAAAGCGCAGATGATCTGTTGTTGGCTTATTATAAAGCTGCAACTGCACTGTGGAATTTGATCGCTAAACTGATTGGTACGCCAACGCATAGATTGAGTGAAGAAGAAGTTATGATCAAAGGCCAACTGATCACCGCCGTCGATCTATTGGACACGGCCATAATCCCACACCAAACCAGTCGCCACATACCCTGCAGACTAGAGGAGCGCGACAGTCATTTTTACGCAATACCATATCATTCTGATCATGAGCATCTCCGTCTCGAGATTCCCGAACACTGTCTTGCAGATATTCAAGCAACCAAAGAATGTGTATTTATGGCACAGGTTGAATGTAGTAGGGATGGCTACCCGGAATCTGTGATTAGCCTCGAGATTTTGTCAGAGGGTTCAACATCCTCCGCCTCTCATGATACAACTCCAGTCTAAGCACGCATTAACACAGTGACTCTGTGTTTTTTTAATATATAAGTGATCCTTAGAGTATTTATGCCAAACAATTGTTAAAAGAAATAATAACATTCAAAGAGGATTTTGACTCTCCACGCTCAAATCAGTTATCCTAAATCAATATGATTCTCACGCACGATGAATTAATAGAGCGACTAAATAGTCTCCCGCGCCCACTCGTTGCCACCTCTGGCGGATTCGATCCGCTCCACATCGGCCACCTCCGTTGCCTCCGTGAAGCATCCGAACTAGGTGGCACTCTCATCGCCATCGTCAACGGTGACGGCTTTTTAGAGCGTAAAAAACAGTACAAGTTTATGCCTGTTGAAGATCGCATGGAAATCATCGACGGTATCAAAGGCGTCGACATTGTAATCGCTTGGGATGATGGCACTCAATTCGTCTCCGGCGCCATAGATCTAATCAAACCCGACATCTTCGCTAAAGGTGGAGACAGGGCCGAACCAAAAGATATTCCAGAGTGGGATATCTGCGAGCAAGTCGGTTGTAAAGTCATCTTCAACGTCGGCGGAGGCAAAATCCGCTCAAGTTCAGAATTGGTCGCAAACGCCGGAAAGGATGAATTATAAGCTTTACAAAAACCCAGTATTTATTTATACTCTTTTCACGAAATATAGATAGATATCGCGTCAGCGATTCCATAAATTCGTAATTCGTAATTTGTTAATTCATAATTGAATATAAGCGCGTGTAGCTCAGCTGGTTAGAGTGTCACATTGACATTGTGAAGGTCCCTGGTTCGAGTCCAGGTACGCGCACCATCCCCCTCCGCATAAAAAGCTATGGGGGATTTTTGTTTACTCAGATACTTATGAGTGTCACACCTGCCCCCCGAAGCTATTAGCGTAGGAGGGTTGACATTGTGAAGGTCCCTGGTTCGAGTCCAGGTACGCGCACCATTCGACTCGCTTCGCTAAACTCAGCTCACTCATGGTCTTTGACCACGATTGAAGCAACAGCGAAGGGATGCGGATGTCCTGAGCGGAATGTAATATAGTCGAAGGGCAAGTTACAATCAGCTACGGACATCTGTAGTTCAATAAAAAATCGCTAAAATAACTGGCGGTTTTTTTATTTGTCTAAGTTTTTACTACAACTAAAGCTAAAACTAGGTCTTTAAGAATTGACATTATTATCATTTTCCCTCATAATAGCCGCGGTCTATAAGTCAAAACGCACATTCAAAAATGGAGGTAGATTATGGAGTTCCGAATGCAAAGTTCTGATGGAGGCTCGGGCTTACCACTCTCACCCGAGGTTAGTATCTATGATCTTTTTGCGGAGCTCAAGAAGCAACAAGATAAGGCAAACAAAATTCACGGTCCAGAAAGCAATGACACCGCATCAGACGAACTCATCTTCGATGACGACGTAGAAATAGCATCTGCTGAAGAATCATTTTTTGGCGACGATGAGCTCGATGACGACTTCAAGGAATTGTGATGAAAAATGATCTCAAAGATCAAAAGCAAGAGAACAAAAGTGTCGTTAGTCTGGTTTTTCATCTAAGTCTCATCGGTGCTAGCGCCGCATATCTTTTAACACGTGACATAGTAAAAGAAAAAGTCTGTGATTTTCTCATCAAAACAGGGAAGGCAAGATGATTGATAAACAAGATAAAGCTAAGCAAGAAGCAACCTTAGCTAGAGTCAAAGAAATCAATCTAAAGTTGCGGGAGATCGCGACCAAAGCCGCTACAGTCGTCAATAAGCGCCGACACGAGCTTGCTCGTATGCAACTATACGGGCACATCGAGGGACCAAAATGACTGAAGAAGATACAGATCAAGTTGAAGTCGACAATCCAAAGCCGGATTCCACAAGGTCTCGCGAAGTCCCAGCCGAATCTTCTGAAATAGCTCGTGCTTACTGGTCGAGTGTGAAAGAAGATCAAGCAAAGCGTGATAAAGAAAAGCGTGCAGCACAAGCCAAAATCAAAGCCGATGAGGCTCTTGCAGAGAAGTGAAGAATTAGCGAGCGCGCTCAAGCAGCATGCGATCGGTCCGCTGCAACGGCAGGAAGAATGCGAATTCATACTGTCTTGCACCGCCCCTCCAATAAGAGATAGAGGTCTTCTGAAGATCTGCCTCTAGCTACTACGATCATATCTGGAATCTAAAAAACCCCACTTGGGGTTCTTTTTTTAATAATGATATCGCATTAGCGATTCCATCATTTTTAATTTGCCTGACCCTCGAAGCTCGTAGAGCGTAGTGGGTTAATTTTGCATTTGTAATTTATCTCCCAAAGCAGACATAATCTCCTGCGGACCTCTGTAGCATTTTTCTCCATCCCACAACATCGGCACACCCATCTGATGCTCCGGAACGTGGCAATATTTCGCTCGAATAAAAAATTCTTGATAGTTAGCCTCATCATTAAAAGATTCTTTCTGAACTATCTTAAGATGTTGATCAATTCTTCCACTTATAATCTTTGACTTAACAGTCTCACAATGCGAACAACCTTCTGCCCAATACAAAATCACCGCCCCATCCGCCGTTTCATCAACTAAAGATTCTTTAGTAATCTCCGGCTCAGAAGCGGTCGGAGACAAGTTAACGTCCTTTGCAGGATTGCATCCAGACGCGATCAAAATGAGGGCTAGTAGTGTTATTGCAAATGGTTTCATATTTATAAAAATAATATCGCACAGCGATTCCTACATTTTTAATTCTTAATTCTTAATTTGTATTGGCATGTTGTCGCGATAGCCGCTAGGAGAAAGAACTGAATTGCAAGGTCATTCTTGAAGTAAGGCATATCAACCATCCCATGAACCAAGATCACTACAAGCGGAACTATCCAAACAATATTTTGACGATTCACGCTACGTATCCAAGTCCCAATCAACCAAATAAAAGCGAGTAATCCAAGTAATCCAGTCTCAATCCAAAGCATCAAAAAGATATTATGCGGATGTGGGAATGTTTCCATCCAAGTTGCTGTGTGATAGGGGAGTATCGCCGTCTTAAAACTCCTAAGCCCTGTTCCAAACACAGGATTGTTTTTAATAATCTCAAAAGATTCTTTCCAAATGATAATCCTCACCGAACTCGACCACTTTTTACTTGCACTCAAGCTATCCTCAATAGTCTGCGGATGCAACTCTGTCCCATAAATATTCCAAGCAACAAACCCAGCACCCAAAACACCAAGCACCGTCAAAACAATCCCAATCACCCGCGTCTTTTTAAAGATAATCAGCGTAAGCACCACCCCAACCCCAAAAGCCAATATCCCACCCATCGATTTCGCTAAAACCGTACCAATCCCAGCGCTTACAGTAGCAACTAAAAATAAAACCGATTGAAAATCAACACCGAATTTTTTAATTTTTAATTTGTAATTTGTAATTTGAACAAGTTTGATAAAACTAGTGATCCCAAACGGCACAATAAACAATGAAAGCCCATTAGGATATCCAAAAGTCCCAGTCGCACGCCTCGCATCAACAACATCCCACGGCGAAGGAATGCCCCAACCTGTCATATACTGAAAGATCGCATAAACCCCCATCAAGATTGTGACTATCGCAATCGATAAGAACAATCCACCCCAAACCCCTCCTTTGTCAAGGATGGGCTGTTGCTTAGCGTCCCCCTTGTCAAAGGGGGATTGAGGGGGATTCAACAGAACAAGAAACACAAGCACAGGTTCCAACATGAAAGCTCTCCAATGCCCAAAAGCACCCAAACTATCACTCGCTACAAAAACCGCAACAAGCGTCACCGCTAACCAAACCATAATCGGCCACAGCCATCTACCAACTAATTCTCTAGCCCTAACCAAATCAACTCTTTGCACTTTATAGTTTGCACTTTGCACTATAGAAAAAATCCAAGTAACTATCAAAACCAATATATAAACCTCAAGCAACGTAGTCGGCAATGGCCCAATCGAAAATCTCACCACATATAAAGGTAATGCGAGCGGCAATAGAATCACCAACCAGTTTAAGATCTTCTTAATCATCTGATCTCCAGTGTAGTTAATATTTGCTAAATAGACAAATGCCAACCACGTTTGACGTTAGACGTTTGACGTTAGACAATATGGCAATGAAACGTCTCATCAAGTTGCTATCAGTCATATTCGGTCTAGCTATTCTCTTCTATATCAACGCCAACCTCTGGGTCTGGCTGGTTTCCCGCGGCTCTATAGTCACCGTATCGCAAACAAAGCCTGCCGACGCTGTCATCATCCTCGGCGCCTATGTTCGCCCAGATGGAGCACTCTCGTGGATCTTAAAAGATCGCCTCGATACTGGGCTCAAAGTCTACAATCAAGGCTCAGCTTCAAAAATCCTCGTCACCGGCGATCACGGTCAGCACGAATATAACGAGGTCCAAGCCATGAAAGACTATCTACAGAGCCACGGAGTCCCTGCCCAAGATATCTTTATGGATCACGCCGGCTTCGACACTTACGATTCCATCTACCGCGCCCGCGACGTCTTTCAAGTCAAATCAGCAATAATCATCTCACAAAACTTTCACATTCCTCGTGCAGTCTACATCGCAAAGCGCTTAGGTCTCGAAACCCAAGGAGTGCAAGCTCGCCTCTACTATCCATGGTGGTACAGAAATACAATCCGCGACAGCATCGCTCGCGTTAAAGCCTACACTGACATCGAAATCTTAAAATCAAAACCCCGCTTTTTAGGCGAGGTCATATCAATCCACGGTGACGGGACAGCTACACAGGATTAAACATTTTCAAACGGTTTCGAACCCTTACGTACATCCATTATCTCTTTGATAGTCTCTTTTGATATAGCTCCAGTTACAAAAATCATCACCGCATATATCGCCATTCCAGAGATGATAGGAATCGGTAGCCACAAATGTTTAAGTGGGAGAATCGCAAGCGCCATCACAAGTGAGGCGACAAAAATCTTAGCAATAGTCACCAGCGAAAATATCCCAGGAGCCGCTCGCACCGCAAACCAAGTCGCGGCAAGCGCAATCGCAGTCTCAGAAAATACAGTTAGCCACGCAGCTGCCCACATTCCATAAGTTGGTATATATATTATGTACAAAATTACTGTTACAATTGCTACAACTATATAAGCTGGGATCATTGCCTTTTGTTTATTGATCGCCACAACCACATGCGAAGAAATAGTTCCAAAATAAATCATAAATACAGCCAAAGATAAGATCTTTAAGATATCACCCGATACAGCAAACTCAGGTCCAGCTATAAATACAATAGTTTCCGTCCCCAAAATCAACACTCCTGCCACAAGTGGCATAGCAAACAATAACATCGCAGAATAAGATTGGCTTAGCAACTGCGTAAACTTTGCCTTATTCTTTTTTACCCATGCATGTGCAATAAGCGGCAACATAATACCCGCAAGCATAAACGGAAACGTCACAGCTATCTCCAAAACCCTATACGCAGCACTATAGATACCAACTTCGCTCGCCGGCCTCACTAGCGAAAGAATAAACGCATCCGATTTAAAGTAAGCAAGATTAAAAAAGATCGAAATACCAATCGGCCATGATCTACTCAACAATTCCTTCCAAAACTTAGGATCCCAGTTCCATGCAAAACACGCATACTTCCTAGCTACCCACCAGTTAATAATAAAATTGATTACACTTCCAAAAGATACAAAACTAACTATCACAAAAAGACCCAGATTAAAGTAAACAGCAAATATAAGTCCTATCATTAATACAGCTCTACCAACAACCTCAGCAATTGCCACAATATGCATCTTTAAATGCCTCTGTTGCACGCCAATAACTACTTGATTCAAAGTCGCCGCAAAAAAGCTTATCCATAATGCAAACATTATTAGCTTAACCTCGTACGCATATGGGAAAAACAATCCAATAAATGGCGCAATACCTAATAATATAAAAGCTGTAACCAACCTTAACGTCATCGTGGCACTCACTGCTCGTCTCTCATATTTGACATCACCTTTATGCTCACCAAGCATCTGCACAATCATCACATTGATTCCCAAATCCAGCATAATCGCAAAGATTTGAAAAAAAGCGTTAGCCGTGGAATAATAACCAAAGCCAACCTGCCCAAGGTACCGTGTCATCAGCGCAATTATTATCACGCCAAATAAAGTTGAAATAATCTTACCTACTGCTTGCGCGCCCGTATTCCAGGCAATGGCTCGTGTTGTGCTCATGCAACACATTTTCGCATAAATCACACAAAAGGTACAACGTACAACATGCCAAGTACCATGTTACGGAGCCTACGGCATTATTATATAGATAAATTACTCCATAACGTTGTACGAGGTACCAGGTACGAGGTACAAATTACATATGTCAGATACCAACTCACAAAGTGCATCAGATCAAATCGTCTCTCAGGGTCGCGAAGAACGCGCAGCTAAACTTGCCCAAGGTTTAGATCCCACAGAAGACACGCCAAAGTTAAGTTTAACCAATAAAACTCAAAAAGAAACACAGGCGCAATACAAGAAACGTATAGTTGAGCACAAACTTCCCAGTAAGTTTGTTGACCCAGAAAACTAAGCAATAGAAAGTGAAAGTCAATTTACTGCACTAGCGTATAAATACTATGCAGTCTGACCTGTGCCTACGGAAAGTAACGCGCGTCCATCTATTCTGATGTACAACCGCGGGGCTCGGTATGCGTCACTCTCTCTAGGGCAGGTTGTGGCTGTTAACCCTTTTACGGAGGGGTTTTTTTGACCTTGATTTTCAGGATTACAAACCGATTAGCAGGATTATCACCAAGTAACAATCAAGTAAATCCTGTTAATCTTGTAAATCAAGTTCAAAAAAACAGCCAAGTGACTGTTAAGGGAAGCGAACATTAAAATCAGGCATAAACTCTCTTTCTGTCCAGTCGATTTGCGCGTTATGCCAACCAGGTTTCAGATACGCCTCAAGTTTTTTTGGATTTTTTAGGTAATGTTCAGATATCTGTAGATTTCGTACAGCACTCTGTAAGAGGTGTGAGCAAAATAGAAATTCATTTAGTGATAGGGGTTTAATATTAACAAATTCATCCAGGCGCCTCTTTGCTAAACAGGCTAAATGATGTGCTAAAGACGTTTCAGTAGCTGCTTCCATAGCTGCCTTAATGCGACCATAGTAATGACTACGTCTCAATATTATAATTGTACGTAGGATAAGCATTCTTATCGTGAACCACGCAGTTCCCCAGTCTTTAAAGTGCTTATTACCCATTTTCTCTCCTCCTCTACTTAAGATTATCGTTTCGGCTCACTTGGGTCAATTCTATCTTGTGATCATTAATAAATCGATCTTTGTTCATTTATTTTTTAGCTAAGTAGAGTCAAAAACACACTTTTACACATTGACTCTAACTGTCACCAAAGCTACAATAATTACGTTGGAACTTTAGGTTCAAAAATCAAATACAATTTATATGATATCAACTAGGAGGATTTATATATCAGCAAGGAAATGGTCAGCCCGAGTAATCGGAGCAAGCCTTTCAATGCTGTTTTTTATTGCGCTAGCTCACTCATCAAGTGCGGCTCAAATAGTACAATCATCTACAGTCAACTTAAAACCAGGTGAAAGTAAAAAACTTTTTGTTTCAATCGAGAATAAGACTGATTACACTTGGTATGGCGGTACCAGCAAAACTTCACTCTACCTCTACGGCGACACAACTATTTTCAAACATTCCAGCTGGCCCAAAGCAGATCTTGCCGCCGCTATCGACCAATCATCTGTCGCCCCCGGCCAAACAGCCTCTGTCTCCTACTGGGTCACTGCACCAAGCCAATCAGGTACATACACAGAAAGATTTTTACTAGGTGATGGCACAACTTGGCACAAGTACACAGTCATCCAAGTAACTTTTAAAGTCAGCGCAACAGCTACTTCAGATCCAGCGCCTACAACAACACCTGTAGCTACTACCCCTGTAGCAAATCCATCTCAACCCTCTCCCGCAGCTTCAGCTCAACTAGCAAATACTAAATACTATTTTGCCGAGGTAACCGATCGTGGCGGAACAGAGTGGCAAGTAGATCCTGGTGCACACTTTTTCGTTAAAGTCAGAATCAAAAATCGTGGACAACGTTCCTGGATGCGCGAAGGTGCAGGCGCAGTCGCAATTATCAACGATAGCGAAAAAACCCCATTTTGGGATAGTTCTTGGTATGGAAATCGATTAGCCGCTTTGCAAACCGAATCTTCTGTATCCGGCGGCCAGGAAGCTACTTTTAGTATTCAACTTCGTGCTCCAAGCCAACCTGGTAGTTATAGCGAAACCTTCCAACTCTACGTCGATGGCATCAGCCGCATCTCTGGCTCAGCCTTCACCCTTCCAATCCGCGTTCGCATGCCCGATCAATTCGTCTTAAACAGTAACAACGGAAACAGTCCAGATCCATCAACCTCATCTGGTAGTTATGATGGTCAACTTTTACTCGAGCCACGTGGTCCATTTGATTTTCCTGGCGACTCAACAATCTCGTTAAACTACGGAATTAAAAATGTTGGTACAGCTGTTTGGAACAACCAAGCAATAAAGTTTAAAGAAATTGTCCCATCCCTAAGTGGCAACCAATCAAGTGTCTCGCACACATCTTGGCCTGGGGCGTCTGTTGCAATGCAAAAGTCAAACATTACAGAACCAGGTCACCTCAACATCGTCAGCTTTAAAATAAAAGCTCCAGCCAAGACAGGCCAATACACAGTCCGCTTTGCGCTCGAGGCCGATGGCAACGAAGTAGAACAATTTGATATCCCAGTTACCGTCACTTCGGATGGTTATATCGAGGCCGCACCATCAACTCCTTCTACTCCAACCACACCATCATCACCAAGCATCACCTATCCCAGTAATCTCCCAGGCGAACCAATCATTCGCGTTGGCATTTACGCAACTATAGATGACATACTAATGGTCGCCGGAGTTTCAACAGGATTCTCACTCACACAAAATGGTCAGTCTGTCTGCACCTTTAACCTCGGCGAAGAAGCAAAAGTTTTCTACGATCGCGCAAACGGTGTCTACAAAGCATCCGGGCCTCGCTGCCAAATACAATCAACTCAATATTTTGTCGCTGTCGCTCCAGATGGCTTATCACCACTAGAAGTAACAGATTTCTTTCGCCCAGTTTCTTGGTTACCAGGTGCAAACGACAATAAATTCCGCGGCAAGCTCGAACTCCGCTACACTCCAGCAACCGATAAAGTCTGGCTCATTAACGAGCTCCCAATCGAGTGGTACTTAAAAGGAATCGCCGAAACTTCCGAACTCTCACCAATAGAATTTCACAAGACACTCCTCATCGCAGCTCGTACATATGCCATGTACCACATAGAACGCGGCACAAAACATGCTAACGAGTACTACATTGTCGACGCAAAGTACGATCAAGTCTACAAAGGCTATGGTCAAGAAGCTCGATCACCAACCATTGCTCGCGGCATCGATGAAACTCGTGGCATTGTCGTCTCTTACGAAGGTAAGATAGCCATCACTCCATATTTCTCACGCTCAGACGGTCGCACTCGCGACTGGAGCGAGGTTTGGTACGGAAAAGTCGCATGGTGCAAAGGTGTCCCAGTCCCTCAAGACAACGGCAAAACACTTTGGGGCCACGGAGTCGGCATGTCAGCTAGTGGCGCACTCGCTATGGCAGTCCACGAAGGTAAATCCTACGAATACATCCTCAAATACTTCTACACCGGCATCGATCTTAAACCCTGGTACAAATAATCAAACGTTAATTAAAAAAAATCGGAGCAAAACTCCGATTTTTGATTGCATGATATAATAATACCAATATGTCAGAATCATATCCGCCATCAAACCCTTTCGAACCTCCAGTTTTAACACCTGAAGCTGAAAGAAAACCAGATTTTCTAGTTCCTGTCGAAAAAATTATCCCAGGCATTAAACCAAGAATGGAGATTCGCCAAGAAATAGAGAATATTGATCTGGGCGCACCTTTCCCAAATGGTTTAGTAGGATTTTTGGGACGGAGTATTCAACCATGGTTACTAAATAAAAAATTGATTCAAGACACAATTATTGAATACAGGGAGGCTTATAAGAAAATGAAGGCGAGGGAACTGGCAAAACCTGAAAACGAACGAAAATATTTACAAGAAATCGAATTTGACCTCGCAAATGTTGAAGAGGAGGTAATGTACGAATTAGGAGAAGAAAAGCCCCTGATGACAATGTTTAGAAATTTTCAAGATCAGATAGTTGTAGATCTTGGGGCTGGTAAGAGTCGGTACGGGCACAGTCTTTGCTCACTCTTTGGCGCAAAAGCTTATGTGGGTGTAGAAAAACATTTTGCAAAGGAACTCGAGGAATATATTAGCTATTCTACGCCTGAAAAGATTGAAAAAACATTTGACAGAGGTCCAGCTGGCATTGAACCAATTCCAGCCGCTATAGAAGATGCGGATATGCTAAGTTTTCTCCGTCGCTTGCCTGATAACTCGGTAAGCATTTTTGCATCAGGAATCGACCGCAATATAATTTGCGATAATGAATACCTAGATGCGGTACGTAAAGAGATAGGTCGTGTCTTACATCCTAAAGGAGCTTATATCAGTCATGAATCTCATGCTATGGAGTTCGAATTTGAAGATATTAGCCGTGAACAGCCAAATAGAAAAGAAGATATTTATTTCTTTAGGAAAAATAAAGAGTAGCTTTCTAAGCTATTTTGAAAGAGTTAATTAAAAAAAATCGGAGCAAAACTCCGATTTTATAGTTTCATTATCTCTTTTATTATATACTTATAATACAAACGGCCAATACAACTCAAACGCACCTTAACAAGTCACAAAGAAAGGTAAAAACATGCAAGTAGATGAGACAGGGCTTCATCTCATAGTACCTAAAGGTACAATCCTCATTGTGGGCCGACATGCTGAAACCTGGTGGAACCACAAAAAAAACTTTGCCCTGTATAATAGCTTATCAATTCCTGCTCGCACAGACGATGACTATGATTCTTGGCTTTCTGCTGTTGGGCGCATACAAGCTGTTATGACCGGCTGGTACATTCGTGAGTCCTATAAAGGACTAGCTCGTAGAGAATCACTAGATCACGTTCTACTCTCTACCTCACGACGCTCAGCAGAAACCTGGCTATACATGAAAAAGCTATGGGATGTGCACCAGGGGTTGCATACAGAGCAGATCCCAGAGCTAACAGAGATAAAGCATCAGTCGCAATCCTCGCAGAGTCAAGAAACAATGACACTTCAGGATATCGCTGATGAAGCATTAGGCCTCTTCTCACATTTGCCTGAGACTGAACAACGTCATGTCATACGAGAGTACCTCATCACCGAAATGATTGATCGAGGCGCTGGCGATATTGCTATAGATCATGCTATTAGAAAACAGATGACCAACATCTTAAGCCGTCGCAAACATAAGGATGGCGAAAACTATATTGAAAAACGTGCTAGTGTGGCACGCTTCCTCAACAATTATTTAGCTTTATTGAATGGCAAACCAAATACTTCTACATATATTGTTACGCATGGACGTACATATATAGCGCTCCTGCAATTACTCGAAGGTTTTTCAGATGAGCGTGCCATAGAAATGCAAGAAGCTGACGGGCCACCGTTCCCACCTCATGTTGGTACTACCTTCTTTCAAGAAGATGGAGGTAGATTAGTACGTCGTGGCAAAGAATTCTATCTTGCAAGGTGCTTAAGAGTAGCTAAAATAAAACGAAGGTTGTTAGATTTTAAGGCTACACCAGCTCTAACGCCCGAGAAGTTCTCAAAAATCTGTCAGATAGCTAGTGTTAAGCTAACTGACCCTATAAGAACAATCCCTAAGAGAAATGCAAAAGGAATATTCACTTGCGTAGATTACGAAACTGATTCCACATGGCCACCACCAATAGGTAACTCTGATGACAATGTAATTACATCCACAAAACTTCAAACAATTAAGTTCGAAAGGTAAAAAAAACATGTCTTTGAATGGCTACTTATATCCTCTCCTATTTGGAGGGGTTTTTAATTTTACTTTGGCTTAATCTCGAGTAGCCAAGGCTACAGACTGCAGCAATTATAAAACTAATTGAAAACGGATAAAAATCAAAATAAAATAATGCAAAGATAAAAGGCATTACCACAATTCTTGCTAGATTAAATATAACCTCACGACGAAAGAAGAAAAAGAACCCACCCAGCTTATCTTGCTCAGCCAAATCATAACAAGCTGCTCCCCAAGGGATATGTAATATTTTTTGAGTTACATTTTTGTAAGAATCTACCAGAAAGATACCAAGTGTTGAATGTGTAAAAACCCTAAGTACCCATCCAAAGAAATATAAAAAAGATCCAATTCTTAATAATTTATATTTATCGTATACATCAGTCCATTTTCCAATTGTATAAAATGCTAATACAGATAATAACAATGATAGCGTCACAATGTATCCAGTTTTTTCAATTCCTCCGATGATGAGAATTATATACACCGGCCAAAGTATTGCTCCAATAGCAGATTCAACAGCATATCCAGAAAAACTTAATAAAGATCCTCTTTCTGATTTTGCCAAGATAGCCTTTATCGCATCTTTATAACCAAATTTAATTGGCGCATGTGAATCTTTTGTAAAAAATAAAGGAATATTTGCCAAGAAATATATTATAGATACTAAAAAGTATAGATATGCAAAATGATACTGAGCAATAATACCTCCAATTAAAGGCGCGATAACGCTAATCACTAAAACCATTGCATGGATAAACGACAGTTCTTTACCTTCATTTTTACGACTGCGATTTTTCAAAAATAGTAGATGATAGCCAAAATTATATAGTACTGCTCTTCCGGCAAATATAATTGGTAATATAAAGATCAAATAAGGGTAATCTGGTAACAACGGGAAACCAAGGTAGTAAATAATAACAAAAGGAGTAGACCATAGCATTGCATGCTTGCACCCAATTTTTGAAACAGTTTTTGCGCCAATAAATGAAAACAGTACAAAAGACAAAAACATTAAAAAATAGAAAAAGATAACCGAATATATTGGAAACCCCAATTCATATAAATATATCGGTACAAATATTGTGATCAACGAATCCGCAAATGCATTAATAGCAATTGTTACATATAGATTTTTAAGTTCTCGATTCGGAAATATTGTATGTAATTGTCTGTGATCAAGTAGTGACATAAAAAACGTCTATAACGTTTATATAAGTTTTAATCCTAACTCTGTACGGCTGTCATTATGGGGCACTCTGAAAAAAATCCGATGGTTTTTCTGTAGTGATTTCTTGCTCGTGAGTTCTTTGATCGCGTTCTGCCATTTGCAAGATTAATTTGGCTGCCTCTTTTGGTTCTTCAATATCCTCAAAAGTAAATCTATGCGTTTCACCGGCTGTTTGAGTAAAAACCATTCCATAGTTAAACATATGCCTTAAAAAGCCCTTGATCTCGCTTGTAACATCTTGAACCCTATACAACCTAACCTCAGCCCGCACTCTTTTAAATAAACCTGTTTGTTCAATATTAATAATTCTTCTTGATGTTAAAATCCAAATATCTAACCAATGATCTAAAAATTGCTGAAACATGAAGAGTAGTGCAAATAAAAAGAATATAGAAATAAACAATACAAATATGGTTGCCCCAACTTCTGTCTCAAGTAGATCTGCTCGCATTCCTTTAATAAAGAAATATACACTTGCTGGGATTATGAGCGTAATCGCAACTCCTAAATATAAACCAAATAGAGTTATTGGATGCCTCCTATAAACTCTAACTAATTTCTCATCCGGCAACAAGCCGGGTAAATTGTCCAAATCAATCATATTAGTTTGGGAAAACAGATTCCAAGAGCGGCTCTAGGTTTAAACCAGATTGCAGATCTATTTGCGATAAAAAAATAAGTGTAGCGATGATTACACTTATCGCCAGACCAACAAAAAGTATAATAGACCATTTAGTCTCGGCGCCACGAACGCCAAAGCGCATCATCTGCATAATACTTAAGATGGCAGTAATCATAAAAATTGCCACCAAAACCAGCCAGACGATAACAAAAATTGCTATAGGAATCATATTGCTATTATACAATGAAAAACAAAGACGTGCCATGGCACGTCTAATCAAATTATTTTAGTTGATTATTCTAAATTTTCTGGCACTTCAAGCCCTAGATGCAAAAAGGCGTGTTTAGTCGCAACCCTTCCTCTCGGCGTTCGCGACAATAAACCCTCGCGCAGTAAAAAAGGTTCTATCACATCCTCTAAAGTCGCAATATCCTCACTCATAGATGCGGCCAGTGTATTTAATCCCACTGGTCCACCATTAAATTTCTCAATAATCGCGAGTATTGCCTTCCTGTCCATCTCGTCCAATCCACGCCCATCAATCATAAGCGAGTTTAGTGCCGAGTCAACCGTCTCAGGGCTCATCTCACCTTCTGCTCTAACCTGCGCATAATCACGTACTCGTCTTAAAAGTCTATTTGCAATTCTTGGCGTACACCTAGACCTACCAGCAATAGATGCTGACGTGTCCTCATCAATAGGCACTTCTAATAAATCAGCACTTCGAGATACAATCGACGACATTTCATCTGGTCCATAAAAATCCATATGATACAAAGCCCCAAACCTATCACGAAGTGGCGCACTCATTAAACTTAACCTTGTAGTAGCGCCAATAATTGTAAAACGTCGAAGATCTAATCTGAGAGTTCTTGCTGAAGGCCCTTTGCCAATTACAATATCAAGCGCAAAATCCTCCATAGCTGGATACAAGACTTCTTCTATACTTCTATTCAATCTATGGATCTCATCAATAAACAAAACATCGCCTTCCTCAAGGTTTGTCAAAATCGCCGCAAGATCACCAACACGCTCAAGAGCAGGTCCACTAGTTACCTTAATTACAGCATCCATCTCACGCGCTATAACATGCGCTAACGTCGTTTTACCCAATCCAGGCGGTCCATACAACAAAACATGCTCACAAGGCTCTTCACGCCCTTGTGCGGCCTCGAGCAGTATACTCAAGTTATTCTTTACAACTGGTTGCCCTACAAACTCATCAAGTGTTTTTGGTCTCAAACTCAACTCAACACGTTCTTCGTCTGGGTTAGCCTCGGGCATTGTTAAAATTTCCTCTTCCATATTAAATCGAGCTTAGCATAACTTCCGGCATCATGAAACATGAAATTTATTTGGTCACTTTCATACTTTCACGATTTGATTTATAATTAGTAGTAATGCAAGTTAATCCTTTCAGACCACTGCCACCAGTCCCACCACAAAGGTCAACGCCAGTCATTAATACGGCTGCAGTTTCAGATACGCAAAAAATCGCGCGTGGCATGGGAGGCCGTGACAGAGCAGAGAGTATCAAATCTATTGCCAACGACATTCAAGCACGTACCGCAAGAATAGAGCACCTCAGAATCACCGCAAAAAAGATGGAGCAAGATATAAAAAACACTCCAACGAAAGGATCTTCACGTATTGCACAAATTGCCAGGCAGCTTGATAACGATTTTTAGTATGAAGAATTTAGAGATGCCACCAAAGTCACATGAAACAGTCGAGCAACCACTCGATATAGCACTAATGTCTGCTAAGGCACTTGAGAAAGTCAGCCAAGCCCAAAAGACGTTCACAAACGTCGCCGAAGCAATAGCAGAACGTGGAATTGCTAACGAAGAAAGGGGAGTTTACGATAAAGTTCTTCAAGCAATGGCAGAACTCCAAGAACACAAAGAGATATTAGATGGTTACAAAAAAGAGGCTTAAGCCTCTTTTTAAATTCTTAACGCATAAACCGTCTAAAGGTCAGTCCAAGGAGTGTGGGTAGTAACCCCAAGCCAATTGTTAGTGCAAAAATCCAGAGTGGCAAAGCAGTAAAGCCAAACCGTGTATTTACCCCAGGCATGTAAATAACCAATGATAAAGATAAAATCACAATTCCATAGACCGCAATAAAAGTACGGTTTTGAATAAATGCTAGTATCTGTGAAAACTTCACCTGCCTTGTACCCGTTGATATTACTAAAAATAAATTTGTCCAAATAATTACACTGAAGCCGATTGTTCTTGCCACCTCAACACCAAGGTCAGATTGGAGAGCCGTGTAGTAAGCACCACCAGTTATAATAAAAATGATAAAGCCATGAGTAAAAATTCTAAGTAATCTAGGCAGAGCAATTAGTGGAGCTCTTGGATCCCTAGGTTTAAGCCGCATAACATCCGACTCTGCCGGGATAGTTTCAAAGACAAGCGCACAAGTAGGATCAATCACAAGCTCCAATAAAACGATATGGATGGGCGTCAACAATATTGGTAAACCTACCAAAGGAATAATAAGTGCAGTTAAAATTATATATGCATGCACTATAAAGATGTATGCAATCGCTTTTTGGATATTACTAAAAATTCTCCTGCCATCCTCCACAGCGCTCATTACAGTAATCAGTCTATCGTCTAACAGGATGATATCTGCAGCCTCGCGAGCAACATTGGTGCCTCTTTTGCCCATAGCCACACCAATATCAGCATTTTTTAATGATGGCGCATCATTCACACCATCTCCCATCATAGCCACAACCTCTCCACGTCTTTTTAAGGCAGAAATAATCTTTAATTTCTGATCAGGGTTTATCCTTGCAAAAACATGTAGGTCTAAAATTTTATTCGCCAAATCAGCTTCACTAAAACGTTCAATTTCTTTTCCTGTTATCACTCCTCCAGTGCAACAGATGCCAACGGCTTTTGCTATATGCATCGCTGTCTGCGGATGATCCCCAGTAATCATGCGAACAGTTATTCCAGCCTTCTGCGCAAGCTTAATCGCACGCTTAGCATCCGTCCTTGGCGGATCCCTAAACCCAAGCAAAGCTACAAAGTCTAAATCTTTTACTTTTTTAAGCGTCTTATACTCGCTTTTTACATTTTCCAGCTTTGCAACAGCCAAAACCCTAAGTCCACGCCCAGCCAAGTCATCAATCTGCTTAAGTAACTCATGCTTTTCCTTATTATCCAAATTACAGCGTTCCACTACATGCTCCGCAGATCCTTTGATTACTAGAGTTTTATCTTTTCCAGATCTCCATAAATAACCCATGAACTTTAACTTCTGATCAAATCCATATTCATGAATAATATTCTTTTTTGCATAAACAATTTCTGGCATTAATCCAACTTTTCTACCCAAAGCATGAATAGATATATCCATTGGGTCAAAAGGATTTGGTTGGCTCGCAAGTAACGAATAGGAAAGCGCCCCCGACAAATCACGTTTTTGATTCTTAGCAGCATCAACATGAATTAATTTGTCTCCAACAAATAATTCCTCTAAACCCATTCTATTCTCAGTTAAAGTCCCGGTTTTATCAGTACAAAGTGTCGTAATATGCCCCAAGGTCTCAACTGCATTTATCTTTCTTACAAGCGTGCTCTTTTTTGTTAAACGATAAGCGCCAAGTGCAGCAAAAATCGTAAGCACCACAGGGATCTCCTCTGGGATAACTGAAATCGCAAGCGTTAAACCTTTAAGTAAACTATCCACTAAATCCTGACTTCTAAAATACACGATTGCCATTAGCGACAAACAAGCGAGTGCACCAACGATCCCAAAGATTTTTACAATCTTTCCAGTTTGCTTTTGTAATGGAGTTGTTTCATCAGAAATCTTAGCAAGTGTTGTACCAATTAATCCATATTGAGTTTTATTTCCTATAGCTGTTATTTGTACAACTGCTTGCCCAGATAAAACCAAAGTACCAGTAAAGACTTTAAACTTACGATCTTTTGATCCATTTTGAGCAGGGGATTTAAAAATTGCACCCGGCTCACCGGTTAGCAGTGATTCATCTACCGAAAAATTTGATACATCGCGAATTATTCCGTCGCCAGAGATTCTGTCTCCTTCTTGCACAACCATCAAATCATTAGTCGTCAGCTCTGTACTTGGAATTGTAACTGTTTTGCCATCACGTATTACATTTACCTGAGGAGTTGTTAATTCTTTCAAAGCTTCCACCGCCTTGTCAGTCTTCCTTTCTTGATACATATCAATCCCAATCATCACCAGCACTCCAATAATCATCAGCATTCCATCCCATGTTGATCCTATAAAGAAATATAACACCGCAGCGATTAGTAGCATCAAAAGCATCGGTTCTTGCACTAATCTTTTTACATAATGAAAAATACCTTTACGCTCTTGCTCGTAAAGCTCATTTGGGCCGTACTTTTTTTGATTGGAAATTACTTTCCCCTCCGTAAGCCCCGCATATGCCGAAAAATCGATGGGCATGCATTCATTTTATCACATAACGTCGAACACGTAACACAAATCATACAACATGTAACAAAAGACTCTGATTGCTCAGAGTCAAATGGAGTTAATTTCGATGATTACTCTATGCTCGACAAAGCCTCAAGTGCACGAAAATGCGATACAGACAAACCTAGCCACTCTTCATCAAATTTATAACTAATTTCATCTCCCTCACGTTTAAGAATGTCCTTATATTCATTCCTTGTTATAAAGTCATGAATCCCTTCTATCGAATAATGATCCCAACTTAATTGATTATCTTGTAAATCCGTTTGGGCAAGCGCTATTAGCTTAGGGAGTGCATCAGTGCTTAAAAAATTTATTAAGTACCGAGTATCTAAAACTTTTGAATCACCTTCTAAATATCTATCAATATTATACTTCGCAATAAACCCTTCAATATTAAAGACAAGAACTAGTGAGGTAAGCATCAAAGCACCAAGAAAAACTAGCTTCGCCATCTTTGCATAGCTAATTTTCGCAATCACCCCTATCGCGCCAGCCAAAAGCACAAGTCCAATCAGCGTGATACAAAATGCTGCCCAAAATCTCGATAATGTCAGTCCATAAGTATCTATATAAAGTGATAATCGATTCATCGCGCTCACAATTATCACTCCAGTTTGTGCAATCAACACAACAGTCAAAATCCCAGACAATCTATCCTTCATTTCTGTACCACGATATATAAACCAAGATATCCCAAACACAAGTCCCGCAACAAACAACAGTTCAAAAAATCCACTCACTGCATAATCTGCATACGTCAGCCCCTGAGCTTTCACTAACTCCTCACCTCCAAAAAAGTAAGCTGCCTGAAATCCAACAAAGATAATAAATAGTAAATTCAGCATCACAAGAAAGGTCGCAAGCGCAGTCTGGTTCATCCACTCCCAAGTTTTGTGCACTTTATCCTCAATTTTTTGATTCATCCTACCAAGCATCACAAAACCCGAAGCCAAGAAAAAGATACCAACTATAAAGTCACGAATAGCTTTAACTACAAGCTCTGCCATCTCGGCAGTCTCAAAGATATTCGAAAAAGATTTTGCAAACAACTGGTCAGCCGATGTAAATAAGGATAAAAAGATCAATATAAACGGAATCGAAATACCAACTCCAAGCATTATCGAGCTTAATCGTTTATCACTTTTCACTTTAGACAGATGAGAGCCAAGCGATGGATATGGCCACAATGTTTCAAGAGCTAATCGTCTTGGCCAAAAACTTATCACATCTTTATATGCAATCTTTGGGCGAGTGTACCAATAAGCAAATAAAGTCAGCGATCCTAATGTCAAAAAGAATGCCAAAGTCCTCGATACCTCACTCGCATAAAGCACATGGGTCGCCGATCCTAAAACCACAGGCACTAAAAACAAAAAAGCCCAGACATTTTTAACTGTGGCTCTCATATGCGAAATTACAATCATCGCAATCGCAAGAAGTGTCGCAAATCCTGCAAATGCAAATCCAAATAGATTTTCACCTATCAGAAAATGAAAAGCTATCGTCGTCGCAAGCGCTATCCCCGCAATTTCCAACACCCTCTCCTTTGTCATCGTCGGAGTAACATTGTTTATTTCAGTCATATATATTAACTAACAACTTACAACTAACAAGAGCACATTTCAGCAGCTCTTGTAAGTTGTCAGTTGTAAGTGATTTATTACTATACTCAGTATAACACCTCCTCAGCCTGTGCATGACACATATTGATTGTCGCATGGTAGCTTGGTATCATAAAGATCTATGAATACAAATGTTAAACATTATCTAAGCCTAGCTATTTTTGGGCTCGTATTATCACTTTTATTACCAAATTCCGCCTCTGCTGCAGATTGTGGCAATGATCCAATCTACGAACGTGATTGGGCTGGCAAAACATCTATCGGATCCAGAGTCCGTGATTGGGCATGCATGGAAGGCTCAGAAATACTCACCGTATTACCAGCGGGCACGCAGGTTCACATAATCGGCGAAACCGATGGTTGGTACAAAGTAAAAGCTGGCGACAAAACCGGTTGGGTTGGTGCTCGTCTCATTACAGTCACAAGCAAAAATGGCGCAGATGCCTCAACAGTAACTCCAGATGTGAAAGCGACACCAGTTGCAACCAAGATTATCGGAATCGACGAAGGTAATTTTAGAAAACTCGAAGCCGGCGACCTCGGTCTACGTAACCGTTTGCGCAACATGGTAGTTCTCCGCGTCCATTACCACGGCAAAGCATACTGGGTCAACGAAGATGGCACTCTCAAGCATCTCACCGGCGCAGATGTAAAAGCAATCCGAGATGGCCAAAAGTTTGAACAGAAAATCGAAAAGAAATTAGTGGAAAAGAAGCCAGAAACTCCAGCGCAGGTCAAAATCCGCAAGATCATCGGAATCGACGAAGGTAATTTTGCCAAGCTAGAAGCTGGCGACCTTGGCCTCCGCGAACGTCTTTCAGATCAACTAGTCCTCCGCGTCCATTACCACGGCAAAGCTTATTGGGTAAACCCAGAGGGTGGTCTCAAGCACCTAGGTCCAGGAGAAATTGGTTATTATCTTACAAAAACTCCAGCTTCAACAGCAAAACCAGAAGTATCAGCTATTAGCCAATCAGGCTCTATCACCCTCGAAGGTCAGCTCACAGATCCAGGCAAAGTAAAACTATCTTGGGCAACTAGCGGCTTAGATGCATCAAAGGGGTTCAAAGTCGTAATGTCTGAATCGGAAAACCCAGTCTACCCTGGCAACAAATATCATTATCTTTCCAAATCAAGTACACGCCAAGATTTTTGGAGCAGCCTCGCTGATGGAAAAACATATCACTTCCGCGTTTGCCAATATCTAGGTGGAAAATGTGGAGTTTATAGCAATGATATTGCTATCACTATAGAAACTAACGGAGCTTTTGCAGAAAACGTATTGCCAGGCACAATCGACTTAACCGTCACTCCAGTCGCCGGAGGCAAAGCAGAAATTTCCTGGGTCTTATCAGACATGACATCACCAAAAGGTTTCAAAGTAGTCATCGATGAAAGCGAAAACCCAGTTTACCCAGGCAACGAGTATCACTACCTATCAAATTCCGAAGTAAGATCAGACACTTGGACCGGATTACAATCTGGTAGCACTTATCACTTTCGCGTCTGCGAATACCTAGGAGGCTATTGCGGAGCTTACAGCAACGACGTAAGTGTCACAGCTCTCTAAAGCTACAAAGTCCACAAACAAAAAATCCCAGCCTTACGCTGGGATTTTTAATTGCTTATTTATCTGACAGTTACACTCTGGTAGATCCTTTCAAAAACTTCTGTTAAGTTTTCTTTCTCAGCCGTCAACTGACAAGTATTACCGCCAAAGCCACCTTCCTCACCTTCTCTTGGCGTCATTGTCTCCATTAAAATTAACTCTAGGTCTGAATCCCCATCAAGATCATCTCCATGCCAATAATCCAAAGCATATTTCATATCACCTCTGGTTAATGTTCTATTGGTTTCTGTCATTTCATAACCAATATAACCAGTTTCAGGAATAGGACATCGCATAGACGCTATTTTCTTATTATCTGTTCCAAAAAACTCAATCCATCGATGACCAACTCCAGCATCTGTCGTTACTATCCATTCATCTGGATATTCAAAGCGGAAATGATCGCCTGTAAAAGTCTGCCATGCATCTACTATTTCTAAGCTATCATAAATCTCTTGAAATATCTCCGAGGCATCTTCGTCATATCGAGAGAAGATCTGCATACCATAACCAGGATCAAAAACCTCATATTCCATATCGCTTTCATAACCTAATTTTGATATTACGATCATATCCAGATTAGACTCTACCGAATCCGGATCACCATGAACAAGTAAAACTTTGTAGTTATGATCATCAGCCTTAATTGTCTTTTTAGTTTCAGTAATGATGTGTCCTGGATAGCCTGTAGTTGGAGTTGGGCTCCAAAGATTTGCTACAGTTGCTCCACCTGCATCTTGAAACAACAGTGTTGCATATCCCTGCTCTACAGATGGCCATACTGGTTCCCAATCGCTTGGGATCTTGAAGGAATAATTTTTAAAACTAAAGCGTTTCCAACTTTCAGGCGTCTTAAGTACTGCAGGAATGTCTTCTTCTAGTTTATTGTCAGCTGGATGCTCAATCAGCATTTTATAGTCTGTGCTTGGCACAGATAAATCTTGTGGCCCTGGAGCAACAAGATTAGCCATGATAGCTTCAAGACCAGATGTTACCAAAGGAACGCGGACCTTAGATCCACCTGCATAAGAAAGTGTCGCAACTGCTAAAACACAAATTACAATTGCTAGTGCCCCAAAAATGTAAAGATATGGTTTTTTCATAAAAGCTCTATATTAATAGTTTTATTAGCACATATAACGCTCTTTGTCCAGCGTCTATGACACAATATAGCTACTTACTATTGACATTTCCTTAAAAATGACTATAGTAACTATAGATCATTACAAAAGGAGGTTTAGCTCGCTTTAGATTTTACAAACCATAAAAATGAGGACTCACTATGAGAAACCGACAATTCGAACTAGGAAAGTCAGTTAAGCTAACTCGTAAAAAGCGCGCCACACCAACCGATTTCGAGGCATTGTTGAAGCAAGCAATTCAAGAGGGTGATGAGTTTACACCCAGCTTCTTCGAGTTGAAGCACAGAGATCGGATTGCACATCAGCAGGAATTACAGCAACATTATCGCAAGAAGACACGTCGAAACCATGGCGCCTATATGGCTGTGGTCGGCATGTTTCATTTTTCCTTAGCTCAGTGCATCTTGGCCAACAAAGATGAAGAGTATTGGCTTATAAGGATAGCTTTGGATTTTATCGTCCAAGCCCAAAATGAGCTCATGCAAGCAATGTTATGGCTACCTGAATCCCAGAGAAAAGTTATGCATAAAGTTGGTTGTAACTCTTTGCTTGATACGAATGACTGGCAAAAGCAATTTCAGGGCATTGTTGCCTCGGCTCGTCTTGGTCATGCTGCAATCAAGCACGGCGCTAGCATTCGCATGGCACTGTCAGCTCACGATCTTTATCGCAAGATCGACTTTTTTTGCGAGCCTCCAATTCACGGTTGTCCAACCTTATGTGTGCAAATAAAATCACATCCTGGCTTTCGAGGGATTCAGTTTATTTACCTCGATCGGCCACCGGAAAAGGGATTACTTTCAGATAGTGAATACGCCATGCGACTAGGCGTTTGGCGTGGAGTTCAAAACTTCAATCATGCGTATAAGCGAAAGTGGGTCGCACTTGTCGCACGTATTGGAATACTAGGTGTTCCAAAATATAAGATACAAGATAATAAAGTAGACGCTGACTTTCGTAATTTTCTCAATATACTGACCAGGGAAAGCTTGTCCGAGGCAGAAGTCCCTTTTGCTCAAAATAAAAACGCTATTACCGCATGTGCTTAAACGTGCGGTTTTTTAATAAAAAAATGCCCGAGTAATCGGGCGAAAAGGACAAAAGAACAAACAACTCTCTAATTAGGGGGTGAGGTGAGGTTAGAGTTCTTTACCACAACAGCAATGCTTGATAGTAAGCTGTCGGCCATCATATCGTTCGTGCATTATCAGCTCGCCACAATCGCAACGAACAACACGAATGAATTGAAACAACTCCTCGGATGGCTTGGTAATCACGAATCGCCTATCACCACCAGTATTTTCAATCAACTTATTTCGAAGCGCTGCAAAGACGGCAGTTGTCGCCTCGTCAAAAGTAATTTGGCGGCCGGGAATCACTGCTTGTACATGGCTAGTAAAACGTTCTGCCAAGCCTTGGTGCAAGTCAGCTTCATTAATCGTTGGGCGAGATCGCGCCACAAAAAAGAGGAATTCAAGCAAGTAAGGGCTAGTTGCAACCAAACTCGGAATCGAGTTAGATTTTGAACTAGTTAGCGGGACGGCATCAGAAGACCGCGCCCTTGCTGGAGCGGGATGGTTGCTGATCATGGGAAAACCCCTTTCAAAGAACGAGTCGATAATCTAACATACCTCGATTATTTGTCAATCGTAAAGGGGATATGTTGATATTCATTTCATTTTATAGTTCATGTGGTCAATTTTTGTTTATTTATCGCACAATCACGGCAAATATTCTGGATACGAAAAGATCGCTACATTTACATATAGCGATCTTTTACGTGGTGGGCCCGGTGGGACTTGAACCCACAAGCCTTGCGGCGACAGATTTTAAGTCTGTTGCGTATACCATTCCGCCACGAGCCCAAACTTTAGTAGTCGCTAGTTTAGCTTTATTCTAATAATAAATCAATACACCAAAACAAAAACCCCGCTTACACGGGGATTTCGCTTTTTTTCATTGAAGGTGCGTCCGAATATTAGCAATCAAATTATTAATCGTCAAGCGTCCTGTGATGCTGTGATTGGTTGACCCTCCCAGGTTACTGGATCTGTTTCAGTTCTAATAATAAATACATCATCAATAGTAATTTCAATATTAGTATCCTTAAGTAGTGGGGATTCATTCAATCTCTTGATCAGCTCATCATTACTCAAATCAACGGCCTCTTCCTTTCCAAATACATGATCGATCTGGATTACGATTGGGTGCTCTTCTAAATCAGCATGGGAATGTGTTTTTATGATCTTAACTGCAAGTGCAATACCTTCGAGTATCTCTTCCTTCTCCATCTCGTCATGCAAATGATATGCCACGTTCCTACGCGGAGTCCATGCCAACGGTCTGCTACCTACATATATCCTATAACCAGCATGAAACCTATCCCACTCGTCAACTTCTGCATTTGTAGCAATGCCATTCTCACTTTGTAAATATTCAGCAGCCAGTCCATGAGCCTCGTCATGGATGTGACCGTTGAAAGGAACAACCTCATGCGTATCCGTATCATACATATCAGTATGAATGATAGCACCTTGTAACTCTGGATTCTTTTTCAGCTCATCAGTTAAATTTGAGAAATAATCATATTCAGCCTCCACATCATTATCAAAAGCAGCGCATCCAGCACAATTATCTGCAAAGCATGTATGTGGCATTAGATAGATAACAATTTCCTTACCTTCCTTCTTTGCCTGCTCAATCTGCTTGCCATATATATCTAAAAACTTCTTAGCTCCATTAACTGCATCTCTATCTTGAGTGAAACAGCCACCAGGAGACGCAAACATCTCAGCCGAGCCATAAGGTTCACCAGTAGCATCAATCGCAAAACGGTTACGTTCATCCATGCAAGAAACATGAACAATGAATGCATTTTCTGTTCTTTCCTCTCTATCTTCAGCACTTTCTAAAAATTCTTTAAGAGATAGCAAATGGTCTTTTTGCAAGATTAATAACTCTTTTTGCTTTGTTTCTTCGATATTCATATTTGTGAAATTTATAATGCCTTAAAACTGTAAAAAAAGCAAAAAACCAGCTTATAACTGGTTTTTTGTTGGTCCTAGCATTTCACCTGATGACATAACCACTTTTACAAATGGCCTGCCACCCGAAGCTTTAGCGTAGGGTGGAGCGGGTAGGGGGAGTCGGACCCCCATCTCTGCCTTGGCAAGGCAGCATAATAGCCGCTATACGATACCCGCGGACTATTCAATTACCAATTAACAATTACGAATTACCAATTACCAATGTAGGAATCGAGCAAAGCTCGATATTTATTGATACATGCTACATGTTACGTGCTACATGCGATGTGACAATAGATTATCAAAAGATGGAAAAACTGGCAAGGGGAATTGTATTTACGCGCTAATTGCAAGAATTCAGTTCAATGTCATACCAGTGAGCTAGCATTCGTTTATGAGGGTAATAATCCTTATTTATATTTTTATGACCTTCAAAGATTCTCTAAAATTAGCACTGCCCTTGCTCACCATAGCTGGCGCCATCAGTTTAACTATCTATGACGCTTCAGCTGGTACTCGTTTATCACAAAAGAATGACCCCAAAGCTGTTCAAACTGTTTTAGGTCGCGAACACATCTTAATTACTGACAGTAATAAAGTACAAGACTTGCAAGATGAACTAATAATTCAACGCAGTCTGCGCACCATGGAATTAACCGGTAGCTCTTGGGCCGAGTATAAGCGCAGCGCTGGGTACTTTCCTGCACTTCAAGCCATTCCTCCATCTTATAACAAGATGAACATCGATTGGAGTCAGCTTAATTACGATCATCCCGAGGAGTTCATCCTAATTGCTACCGATACTACAACCTCTATCCCAATCCAAATCCTCGTTCATTCTTCACAGCAAGATAACGAGTGGGGAGTATTCTTTATTCGTATACAATACTCAAGTGGTGATGAACTCTACGGTCCATTTATAGATAACATCGATAAAATCACAAAAGATCTCGCGTATCACCAAGACATTTAAACTACGAACTCTCCGCTAAGCGGGGAGTTTTTAAAATAGATAAACTCAGAGTTGGGTTCCTCATCAGGACAAAGACGAACCTCAAGACGCTTGACTAACGCGTCTTTTTTTGTAAAGTTTAGTATGCATCCTGTATTTAAGGAGAGAAAAGTGGACGAAACCGATAAAGAAGATCGCATCAAGACCACATCAGTCATTCGTAATGCTCACGAAAGCACACATGAGGTTGTAAATATAAGCTTGGCTGATTATCTCAGCAAACCAAAAATAGAACGCACTGGTCTATATTTGATAGGTATAGCAGTACATTCAAGAACAATACGTGATGCTTTTTCGATAGATAATAGACCTTGCTGGATAATAGTCAATTTTAGAACCGGTAAGATTGTTATGCAAGGCAGCAAGAAAACCGAACCAACTGATAAAGAGCTCGAACGTATTCAGCTTGGAGTTGGTGAAGTCTGCTTTGTTTATGATCAGGATGTTTTATCTTGGTTATAATCGACATCTCATCTTCATAAGACGCTTGACTAAAGCGTCTTTTTTTGATTGACTAGCTAGTATCGAACTTCGACAAATTGAGGTGGGCAATGGCCAGAAAAGACAGAAAACCAGATATCGAAATATTCGTTGATAGCCCAGAGAGAGAGGGGTCTCCTGATCCAGAAGCGGGGAAAGTTGATACAGAACGCGGTTTAGGAGAACAGCGACATATAGAAAATTCGGCAACACAAGCCGTTCAAGTTGATGATGTATCTGTAGATAGCCAAGGGTCAAAACAGATTCCTAGTGTTCATCCGACAGAGCAACTTTTTCTAACGGGAGATATCAGAGCTGATGCCAGCAATATCACGCAAAGTAAGCGTGGTTATGTAAGAGCGCAAACATTTTTGGGTTTAGGTAGCAGTACTCCACCAGAGGCGCCACAAACCTTGCCAACATCTCTTGATGAAGTAAGGGCTATGGTTTCGGTTAGTCAGCCACCCCCAAAACCCAAACAAGAAACTTATGCGCAAAAACATGCAAAGGTGGCGCTACTCCGAACTCTTAATTTTTACGACTACCTCATATTAAAGTCCCCGCCAAGTGCCAGGGATTCACTTGAATTGCGTAAAGCAGGTCTCGTTCTACCGCGACACCTCCCAGAAGATGACGAAATCAAAAAGTACGAACAATATACTCAGTCGTTTGGTTGGTATTGCCCGGTGCTCTGGCTTATTCCACCACGTATAACACTTGAAGATCTTGCAGCTGCAGATTTGTTAAGTGAAGATTGGTGGGCAACTGATCCCGACTTTATTAAAGGTATTACAACGAGAGCACCCTTCGAACTGCCTCCACAAGGTATGCGTAAGGATCTCACACCAGAGGAAGTGCTTTTACTTGATCCTTCTTATTGGGTTCTAGCTGTTCCGTGTTTGACGCCAGGTACAACAGGCAGAATATTTGATAAAGATAATCACGATATGTCTAGCTTTGTAAGAATGTCAGGTTTCGATACTGAAGGTGGAAAAATCCACCCAAGACATCGAATGGCTATGAAGGTACTACACGTTTCAGACGTCGCTGTTTTCTACGCTATGGCTCAGCAATCCGGGGAACTCATCTCACGCATTCCTCTTATCGCTCGTACTGCAACAATGATCAAATCACATGAAAAAGAAGTACGAGATGCAAAAAGCGGCAAGCTAGAGTGTGTACCGGCCGAGAGTATGTACTTTAGAAATCGAGCTTGTGTAGAATTCGCGCCAGGTCAAAAATTACGTATCATCGACTGGCAAGATAGCGCAGGATCACAAGTAGTGGGTATACCATTCTTCGCAATGCCTTACATTTACAACTAAACTTAAAGACGCCAACTCGGCGTCTTTTTTCTTGACACGATCTCAATAATCCTGTGCAATGCACTTTGTCGCACCTTTAGATTGGGGGATAGATGAAAACTTTGTATTTTCAAGGTAAGCTAACCACTCTGCAACTCAACGATGTCATTCGCGTCGAGCAAGTAAAAGGCATAGCTGAAATTGTGTTCATGCGGCCTGTTCAGAAGAGTGAGGACGAAGAGCCTAAATTGGTACGCATGTACCTACACCGCGTTGGTGAAAGGTATGTCGATACCCTGTGCTGGTGTTCAAAAGAAAACCGAACCCCTGTGATCAACCTAATATGCACTGTCTTGGGTTTTGATCTTAAAGAACTCGAACATCAATCCATCGGAGACCTTCCAGAAGAGGGATCTCTACGTTTCTACCAGTTGATTCCTCGTCAACAATAGTCCTAAACCGGTTTATGCCGGTTCTTTTATTTTTAATATCACTGGTTTGCTCTCACGACTCTTAAACTTCTTTTTCAATTGCTTAATACTCTCTATAGCTCCAACCGCAAGCGCCGCAGCACCAAATGGCGTCCAACCAGGAATGCTAGATTCCTCTTGGCTTGTTGTGCTTGCAAAACTTTCCGGTGCATGTGAAACAAGCTCAATCTCATCAGCGCTCCGTGGCAAAATCACTGGCATATCGTTAGCAATATCTAAAACTCCCTTAATACTCACAGTGTCACCTTTCGACAATCTACTAGCTCGATAAGCCACACCAGTTTTTATCTTAAAATCCACATCAATGTCATCAACGATCATATGCACCGTACTGCCAGAAACATCGTTAACTACTCCGGTTACTTGTACCAAGCTCCACGCTTCCTCAGCCTTTGGAGCAAGCAATTCAACTTTTCTAATTTTGGGCACAACGCTAGTCATCTTCTCAACTGTCCAGCCATCTTTTTTTGTCAGCGATAAATAGGGGAGTTCATGCGCATCAAACTTTAAGGTTCCACTTATCGTTAAGAATGATCCAAAATCCGGAATCTTTTTATAACTGGGGACTCTAATCAGTAATCCTCTCCCATCATGATTTAAAAGGATAAAACCTCGCCCCGAAACATGTCGTGGGAGTGTGCCAACCGTACCGCGCAACTTAATGCGCATCCCACCATAAGAATCTTGATGCAACATAGTATAATCATTTATTGAAATTATTGTATTTGTCTTTGAACTCGAACTTTTTGTAGATGTTTTTTTAGTTGTAGTTTTTTTTGCGGACGAGACACTCGATGCTCGGGCTATAATTGAAGTTTTTATAATAGATGTAGTTGATGTCAAAAGTGGGACAGGGGAATTACCGTCATTTTTAAAGTTCGCCTCACCTCGAGTTGGTGCACTTGCCTCTATCCACTCACCATTACTCATGAGTGCAAACGAAAAACCTTTTTGCGACCCTTCATAACTCAATTCATCTATAACCTCACCCTCATCCGTCTGCAAATAAACAGTATCACCACCATTGTTTAATCTCGCGGAGCTCAATTCAGCAACATAGACATCACCCGCGGCAATGCCTCCATCCAACTTCATAAGCCGACCCGTCAGATCATGCAACTCCAGGCCATCCAAACTCACAGAGCTCGTAGCAAGCGAGATTATCTCGATCCATTCTTTGCTATCTAATGGATTTGGCACAACCTCACTCAATCGAAGCAACTGCTGTCCGACTTTATCAGGAACAACGTCCTCAGTTTTTGGCGTAGTCAAAGTCGTAGTCGTAGATGTAGTCAGAGCTTGGGATGTTGTCACAACTGCAAAGATTACTTTTTCTTTTTCCTCAGCCACTTCCTCTTGTGCAACCTCCTCATCGTCCATCCGAATCAAATTAGTTCCACCCGGAGTAGGAAAGGTTGTATACTGCCAAGCTTGTTTTTCATCGCGAGCAAGTAGTGTTCCTTTTTCATGCGCTGCATAAGTTAAGCTATCAATCACAATTCCATCAGACGTCTGCAAGTACACGGAATCTCCGCCGTTGTTTAACTTAGAGGAACTCAATTCAAAAACTCTGTACTTTTCCTGTGGCTTTAACTCACCTTCAAGCTTTATAGCGCGACTCACCGAGTCATGAATCTCCAGTCCATCCAGCAAGATCGTCCGATCAGCTGCTAAATTCACAAGCTCCACCCATTCCTTCCCACCATCAGGCGCAGCCATCACCTCATTCAACCTCAAGAACCTAACAATCGTCTCCTGCTGAAAACTAGATGGCTGTGATGCTGCAATCGGATCACTCATAACTGTCGAAGTCGAAACTAAATCTTCTGTACTACTTGAAATAACGTCGTCCTGAATTAATTTCAGGACCTCCACCGTGCTACTAGTCATAGCTGTACCCGTAGCTACTGTACTTGTCGCAACCGGTTCCGTACTAGTAACAACCCCGCCGGGCACTGGAATAACGTCATCCTGAGGCTGTAGAACGTCATCCTGAACTTGTTTCAGGACCTCCCCCGGCGTACCACAGTCACTAGTCAACATATTTTCCGCCATCTCGCACGTCATCCAAACCGACTCACTATCACCAAGTAGCTCTGAGTCAGTCCTGATCATGCTCGCTTTTGTATCAGATGAGAAACCGGCAAGCGGCGCGCTCCCATCCCCAGCAACGTCTATGAGCACGCCGTCTGCATCAAATAGTTCGATGAACATTTTTGAATTAGATAGTGAAATAGTGCTTGTCACGATGTCAGGAGTCACGTTTGAGGCCGCATTACTATGCCCAGCTGCATAATTTGCGACCAAGAGAGCGCCGTTTGCGGGTATCAAGGTTTCGCTTAAAAATATTATGTCTCGACCAGATGATCCGGCCCCACTTATCCGCCAGCCTCCAATATTAACATCAACTCCACTAGGATTCGCGAGCTCAATCCATTCATCTGCAGAGCTTAGTGATGATCCCGCCCAAGCAATCTCACTTATATATACCAACTCACTCGCATGAGCGACCCGAGGCGGTATCGCTAAAAACAACATCACCATCACTTGGACAATCAAAACCCACCTACAAAATAGTTTGCATTTCCTCATATAAATATTTTCAGTCCATGTAAAAGATCCCTGCTCGAATACTTTTACACGTTCCTGTTTTATCTACTTTTAGTATGACATGGGTTTTTATTTCACCGTGGATAAACTGGGAATCGTCTACAAAATATTTTTCCCATGTTTAAGCAAGACAACAACATATTTCATTTCTTTCATCCTTTCATTATTTAATTTGATAGCAAAATATTTTTTATTGTTATTCTGCATAAACATGATTTCTTTGTCATTAAGCCCCTCTTGACAGGTTTTTATTTTCACGCTGCCTTAAGCACTTATGCACATCAGAATTTGTGGGGTCTTGCAAAAATATGGAACTATCTGTCTGACTCAGATACAATACTCAAATATTAGTCATAACTTAAAACGTCATAACTCGTGATAAACGTGTCACGTGAAAACGTTCCTATGAAACATTTTTTTACTCTTTGTTTGATGACGCTAATTGCCTTTCCTTTTGGCTTAACTACGCCAATTGCAAATGCTCAAAGCGCTAATATCATCTTCCAACATGGATTAGATGGTTACAGTGGTACTCAAGATGCCACAATTTCTACTCAATATATTGAGTGGAACGAAATCGGTGTTACAGAAAAAACCGAAAAGCTACGAGCCTATCTCGTCGCAGAAGAAGGTAAAGCTCCTTACGAAAAACGAGCTCTCATTAAATTCACAAATCTTAACTTGCCCACCGATGCTGTCGTCACCGACGCTCGCCTCACACTCATCGTGACCGATTGGGAAAGTGGTTACAATGGAATGCCCACAACCATCCTCCGCGGCTATTATCTCAACACTCCCTGGAACATAGATGCTGAAAAACTCGGCTGGCCATATCGCGATGATCCAGAAACTGATTGGTCTGCTCCAGGAGCTAATGGCTCGGGTGATATTATCGCAGGCAAATCATTTACCTATACTGGTTTTGATAAATCCGGCGACCAAACTAAAATCGCGAAACTCGATAATGCAGTCGTTCAATCTTGGGTAGATAATCCCACTTCAAATCAGGGTGTACTCATCATCAACGAAACTGGCGAGGGTGCAGGCACTGCCACAATCCACTCCTCCGAGGCAATGACTCAATCTCACCGACCTAAACTCCAAATCACATACACCTTAGGATCAACCCCAGAGCCCGAACCAGAACCAACTCCATCTGAAAACCAACCGCCAACAGTCTCGCTCACAAGCCCAATTGGTTCAACCCAATACACAGCTCCGGCAGACGTCTTCCTCTCTGCAAACGCAACCGATGACGGCAGTGTGGCAAGAGTCGAATTTTATCAAGGCACAAACAAACTCGGCGAAGATCTAATCGCCCCCTATCAACTCCTCTGGGAGGATGTCGCCGCAGGTACTTATATAGACATTATAGCCAAAGCTTTTGATAACCAAAGTCTAGTTAGCATCTCGCAATCAGTCACAATCACAGTCGACGAACCAGAAGTCATCATTCCAGATCCAACACCAGAGCCAGAACCCGAACCAGAACCAGGTCAAAACATAATGCCAACAGTTTCCATCGCCAGACCGGCTAATGACGCGGCATTCAGTTCCCCGGCAAATATCTCTATCACGGTGGATGCATCTGATTCAGATGGTAGCATCGAGCGCGTCGATTTCTACCGCGGCACGCAAAAAATCGCCGAAGACACAATCGCTCCATACGCATTTATCTGGCAAAACGTCGGTGCAGGTGATTATCACATTTCCGTAGTTGCCATCGACAACGAAGGTGGCATGACGGGTTCCGAAGCAGTTCATCTAACCGTCATTGCAGACAATCTCCCACCAACCGTCGCAATCACCTCACCAGCTAACGACTCAGATTTCCAGTCACCAGCCAACATCACCATCACAGCCGAAGCCTCAGACTCAGACGGTACAATCACACAAGTAGACTTTTACCGCGGTGCCACCAAAATCGGCGAAGACACATCTACTCCATATTCACTAGATTGGACAAGTGTCGGCGCCGGAGAATATCACGTCAGCGCAGTAGCCATCGACAACGGCGGAGAAATGACAGGATCAGTCGCAGTCCACCTAACTGTCACAGCTTCAAATCTCCCTCCAGTGGTAACTCTCACTTCCCCTGCTAACGATTCAGAGTTCACCGAACCTGCCAGCGTCAGTATTACAGCAGACGCATCAGATCCTGACGGCACAATCACACAAGTAGACTTTTACCGCGGCGCAACTAAAATCGGCGAAGACTCATTAGCTCCATATGAATTAACCTGGTCAAACGTCGGCGCAGGCGAATACCACTTGAGCGCAGTAGCTATCGACAACGGCGGTGAAATGACCGGATCAAACGCAATTCACGTCATCGTCAACGAGCAAACAATAACTCCACCTCCCGAACCACCTCCACCATCAGGCTCACTTTCTGTCGGCGTGGATATGGAAATGTGTAACAGCGCGCAACTATCTGGCGCACTCCGCTACGTCTCAACTTCTGGTAATGATCAAACTGCAGATGGGAGTATTGATCATCCTTATCGCACAGTTAGCGCTGCAGTCAGTAACGTAATTGCCGGTGAAACAATCGTCCTCCGTGGTGGAACTTATAATGAAACCTCAGAAATCCGCATCCGCCCATCCAACGTAACCATTCGCTCCTATCCAGGGGAGTGGGCAATTATTGATCGCAGTTCAGATATGGATAGTATAGGCATTTACTTCTACGTGGATTCTGACGGTGGCTCATTGCAATGTCTCGAAGCTTTTGGTGGCTTCTACGTAGTCTCCACAGAAACTAGATGGGACTGGGGAGATCCAAACGATCGCACTGGCGCATCAAACATCCTCCTCGAAAACGTAAAACTTCACGATTCCTACCGTGACGTGGTTAAAATAAAACCACAATCCGACGACATCACCATTCGCCACTCCGAGATCTACAACTCTGGCACAAATTCTACTCCGGGTAATTGTAATGCTGAGGGTATCGACAACGTAAACGGCGACAGAATGCACGTTTCCTACACTCACATTCACAACACTTGCTCCACCGGCGTCTACTTTAAAGGTGGCGCAACAGATGGAATCATTGAGCATAATCTAATCGAAGATACAGGTTCAGCAGGCATCATCCTCGGCTTCGACACCAGCCCCGAGTACTTTGACCTTGCAGTCAATCCAAATTATTACGAAAACATCCACGGCATTGCTCGCCACAACCTAATCCGTAACACAGGTTGGGCCGGAATCGCACTATACGCCTCTAAAGATGCCGAGGTTTACAACAACACAATTATCAACGCGAGCAGTATCCACCACTCACCAATCTACTTTGGTATCACCTTTCAAGATTGGGAACCCGAAGCCGGGCGTCCCGCCAACCTCAACCCTAGCGTTCACCATAATATCGTCAGCCAACCTGCAGAACGTGACGCTCACCTAGTCAGCATCCGCCAAAGCGACGAACTTGGTGGCCTAACCGGCCTCGACGGTTCAACTGGCCTTGATAATAATTGCTACTACCAACAAAATCGCGAAGCCAGCTTCCACGATGGCCGATCTCAAGTAAAACTCGGCGAAGGCTGGTACGATGATTGGGAGGGCAACTTCACCGAGTGGCAATCACTCATCAGCGGAGATACCAACTCACACGAAATCGATCCGCAGCTAGATTCAAACCACAAACCACAAAATTCAGCTTGCGCTGGGATGGGATACTAATTGTCTGAACCTTGATTAAGCCTGATTTTCGCTCACAATTAACATGATTACTTAAGGTAGTGATTTAATTCAACATATATCAATTAAACCCGAGGCATAGTCCTCGGGTTTTTAAATATGATGATAATCAAGTTAATCTTTTAATCAAGCGAATCAAGGTTCAGACATTGACTCATCCTCATATTTCTGCTACCTTCCCATTAATTCGTACCATTACAAGGGAGCTCTCAATGTATCCAGGAATCGGTAGGCATCTAGATCAAAATACTATCAAGAATAAAGGTGGTGCCATCACCGGACCAATGCAGCTTCTGCCTTGCGGTGATCTCGTACTACTGGAATGGCGCACGCATTATTTCAAAGACGGTTCACGTCCTAGTAAACGCTATGGACCAGGTACCATATTGCGGCCCAATCGAAAGACCGCGAAAAAAACAAATTACAGATCCACACACCAGATATATGATGATGCTTACGCTTTAGAGCGTGGTGCAACACATGCCGTACGTAGGTACGGTGTTCGTTCCAAAGAACGCGGCACAGAAATAGGTGATATTGCAGTTGATAAACAAACTCTACGAGAATACGTCGTTTTCTTGATTCGTATGGGTCCTCATATGGAACATGTTTTGAAAGATCTTTATTTGGGCATGAACAAATTAGCCAAACGATATGGCTGGATGATTGATGAAAGTAAAAAGAAGGCTGCAATTCAAATTATCCGTGGCCTCATCGAGAAAGATTCGCTCGGACGCAAAAATATCCCGGCAGCTGCCATGAGCATGGGTGGTGCCATCTGGAATTTACTCGAGCGTGAAGAAGTTATTCAGTGGCTGTCTATGTACATGGATCAAAAAGCTGTACAAACAGAGCGCCTGATCGATACTCACATCGATTTATACCGACGACTTTGGAACTTGGTTGGCAAAGATAGTGCGATCGAAACACTACTTGATCAACCGTCTCACGAGACTCTACCATTTCGCATGAAGCTCAAGGATCTCTACGATCAGTTCGAGACAGTTTGCTTGAAGCCTTTTGTTAGGAACGCTCAACACACTGTCAGAGATATCGCCACAGTCTTGGACCTTCTAAGCAATTCATCATCGTATGGCTATGGGAGGATACTACGCAAAGAGACTTTAACTCGTCTCAAAGAAGGTATTCGTTGGGTCTTTGTCTTGGATGCTCTACAGCGCGAGATTATTTTTCCACTCTCTTTCTTGATCAATGATCTTATCGCTCAAGATAGGTTAAAGCGTAGGGGGACTAAAAAGCGACCCATCAAAATCACCACTTCTCTTGCACCAGAAAAGTTTGCAGATCTAGCAGGTAGAATCGAAAGCTTTGAAAAAAGGCTTGGAAAGTGTCAAAGCAAGGCACACGAGCACGAAGTACTTGAACACGATGTAAAAGAAGAGGTGCTAGGTTACCTTGAACTAGCCAAAGCACATATACGTGAAGGTAAATGGGTACCCGTGAAAAACGATCTTGATACAATCGCTGGTATTCTCTAATCAACATCCTACAATCGTAGGATTTTTTGTTTCTTGACTACTTTCAACTCACACTTCAATATGACGGCAACGCACATTCAACTCGAATATCACTGGAGGCCATCATGCTCGTCGCTGTTGCAAAACCATTTACAGTTAAGATCAACCAAGGAAACGGCCAACTTAGCTGGCGCAACCATGTTATCTCAGCTAAACAATTTATGCGGCAGGATTTAGAGGATATCCTCTTTCCGGCTGCAGAAAAAATGCTAACCATGGTTCAAGAGGTTGGCAAAGTCGATTTTCTTTCCGGCAAGGTTCTTGCCTGCTTGTTTTATAAGCCATCAACACGAACCATGATGTCGTTTGCCACTGCGATCGAACGTTTGGGGGGTAGCTCTATTATTATTAATAACGTTCAATTCTCTTCCGTTTCCAAGGGAGAGTCTTTCAGAGATACGATAAAAACTCTAGGTGGCTATACTGACGCAATTGTCATGCGTCATTCTAAGGAGGGATTTGCTGCCCAAGCAGCGGATTGTAGCCCAGTGCCCATCATCAATGCAGGTGATGGTAAAGGTGAACATCCAACTCAAGCTCTTCTCGATCTCTTCACCATCCAACGTGAATTAGGGCAAATCGATGATCTCACAGTCACCATGGTTGGCGACTTAGCAAATGGCCGTACCGTCCATTCTCTAGCGCGACTACTTACCCTCTTTAAGGGAGTCAAAATCAACTTCGTCTCACCATCAGATTTGCGAATGCCGCCAGACAAAATCTCTGAACTACGAGGTCAGGGCGTTGTTCCAGTAGAACTCGACAGACTTTCTGATGAGGTTGTCGCTGGATCCAACGTGCTCTATATCACTCGAGTCCAGCGTGAACATATGACTGATGAAGAGAAAGAGATGGACAATCCGTACATCGTCACTCCGGAGACCATGTCTCATGCAAAGCCCAAAGGCAAAATGATTCTCATGCACCCTCTTCCACGCGTCGGTGAAATTACTGAGGATGTAGATGAAGATCCGCGTGCTGCCTACTTCCGTCAATCGGAGTATGGAATGTATGTCCGAATGGCGCTACTAACAAAGATCCTACGTGCTACAAACTAACTCTCTATCCCGTCTGATCTCGATCCTAAGCAAGATCGAAGGGCGGGTTTTTTATTACTTGCCATATTCTCACCCTCTCGCTAAGGTTTTTTTAGTATTATGAACGAGCTCGAATCCAGCATTATAGATCACGTAGATCGCATCCTCAAAGATAACTACGTAGTAGCTCCGCCTATTGGTGTTGATGAGTTAGCATCAAACTATAGTTTTGAATTAGTTGAGGCAGATTTTAAAGATTACGCTAATAAAATCTCAGGTTTCATCGACGGCGACAGCATCTTCATCAACGAGAAAGACTCCGAAGAGCGCCAAGCAGTGAGCGTCGCCATTCTCCTTGGGCGTTACATTTTAAGCAAAGACAAGATAACATCAGACGGTTCACTAAACGTCCTCCGCAGAGTCCCACTTGGCGAAATGGAAACTCCAATCGAAAAAGAATCAGTATTTTTTGCGGCATACCTGCTCATTCCCGAAAATCTTTTAGAAAAATATAAAAACGAAAACATTCATACGCTAGCCAAGATCTTTGGAGTCCCGGATGATTTTATGGGCTATCGTTTACAAATAGAGTTTGGACATGAGGGGATGCAAAAAAAGTATGCCTGAGATATCTGTCGCTGAAATTAAAGCTAACATTGAGCCCAAAGAAGAGCTCGATTTTACGGGTCGCAAAGATCAAGTAAAACTCGCTATCCGTGAACGCGCCGCCCATGTCGGCGGTTTCGAACGCTACTACAAGCTCCGCGATCGCTGGTCGCTCTACCTCGTCATCTTCATGTCAGTCATGATCGCTTTCCAAGTACTCCTCACCGCCCTTATCGGCTTTGGTGCACTCAACTTCCTCAACTATCAATACTTCCTCTACGTTGTCATTGGCGAAAACTTCGCTCAAATAATCGCCATGGGCTTCATCGTCGTCAAGTTCCTTTTTCCTGGTTCACCAGATAACGACAATTTTAAAGTCCAAACTCCAAAGAGTAGCTAAGTAATCTCATATATGTCAGATTTGATAATTTCAGAATGGGTAACATCTGGTGATCTAGTACAAAAAGGTTATTTCGCTAATATCGATTACGCTGAAATTAGAGCTTACTTTTTTGGAGTTATCTCTGTGTTAATTGGATTTGTAATAGTAGTTTTATGGGACAGATACAAAGCTAGAATCCAAGAAAAGAATAGCTTAACCACGATTGTACAAGAGTTAGAAGTCAATAGGATTATAGGTTGCGATAATAGAAACATCCTCTTGCAGGAGCAAGAGTGGATTCGGCTTGGTCAATTAAATTTAAAGCCACTCACTAAGCTCAATCATGATTTCTCAACTTTTTTAACAATGAACTGTCCAAGTGTCTTTAAGAATCAGATTCAGCTTTTGGAAGAAGTGAGAAAAATTTCAAAACTTACAAAAGAAATTAACGAAGTTATACAAAGTAGAGAGAGCTACAAAATCAATAACGGCGCAATGTCTAATCAAGTTTCAGTGATAACAAAATATGATGGCTTCTTAGTAAACATGTTTGTAGAACTTGAGATGCTTCTCCCAAAATTTATTAAGTTGATAAAACCACGAGAGAGTTGGTATCAAAAACATAAGAAACAATCATATAATCTACTTTTAAAGAATTAGTTTCTACTTTATACTATCGGTATGTCCAAACAAGTTAAAGTCGAGGTCAACTTACTCAAAAGCTACCTCGCAAGGATCCAAAATAGCATAGGGTCAAATTTATTTCGCAATCTCTACGCAAAAGTAGATGGCAAAGAAAGAGACATTTTAGATAACGGCTCACTATCTTGCGCAATTTTCGTCTCAATCATTCTACAAAGTTTCGAGCTAATCAAAAAACCGCACGCAACCGTCACTGAGCTCGTAAAAGACATGGAAGCATCCGGCTGGAAAAAGTCGCGCAACCTTAAAGTAGGGGATATTGTTGTTTGGGAGCCAGTCGATTTTACTGGAGATGGAGTCAAACATTTACATATCGGTTTTTATCTTGGAAAAAACAAAGCTATAAGCAATGATTGGGAGGTTGGCACTCCTGCAAAACATCACTTCACCTTTGGAACGAAAGCAAAAAAGCCAAAGCGACGTATTATCGCTCAGTATCGTCACAAAGATCTTAAATAAATTATATTAAAGATATTGTATGCAAAAATATTACGCATCCCTCCTCTTAATTCCACTTTTCACATTTGGAGCTGGCTGCAACGAATCAATAACCGATGAGCCTACAAATCATGTACCAGATACAACTATGGATGAAGGGTCTGCAATAAATGTTACAGCCGATGATAAAGTCACCGAAGAAGCAACAATGGAAATAACAACTTCTTACACCATAGAAGATGTAGCCGCCCATAATATTAAAGAAGATTGTTGGTTTGTTATCGACGGCAAAGTCTATGATGTAACAGATTATGATAATCATCCAGATGGAGATAGCGCATTTGATGGCTGCGGCTTAGACGCAACAGAAATGTTCAACAACGTTTCTAAACACGGAGACAAAGCTCGAGGTTTTTTACCAAATTTTGAAATTGGAGCGTTAAAATAATTCCCCCTCCTCCCGCAGGATTGCGGGATTCCTCAATTCGTAATTGTTAATTCGTAATTGGTAATTAAGCCTTGCGTTAGCGAGGCGTAAAGTTGTCCCCTTGACATTTTTCCAGTTTCCGTCATACTTAATAGTAGGTGAAGGGCGACGAGAGTTAATATCTTTCGTCGCTCTTTTTATATCTAGACACTTGGGAGGAACAAATGAAACGTGTATCACATTGGCTAGTTGCATCAACCTTTGGTATCATCATTTTTCTGGGAGAGTTTGGTTGCGTCGGCGAACCATTCCAGGCTGCCGAAGCTTCTGAGAGCGAAGTTTCAGAAGACGTAGCCGCAGAAAACGACGATAAAAATCTTAAAGCACCGGAAATCTCATGGAATCCGGGCAAAGAGATTGATATCTCTGCAGCAAAGCATCATGTCCCATCTAGCAAACAACCACCGCATGCTTTCAAAGAACCTAACAGCATCATCATCGAGACCTGTGAACCTGACCCAGATGAAGTCGCAGTCCCACTCAACGTCGAAGATGACAAAGAGTGTCACAAAGTCCACGCTAGTGCCATCCACGCAGATGCAAACGGCATCACTTACATGGATGTAAACTTCACCTGGAGCATCGAAGACACATCAATCGTCAAAATAATCGGCGACGAGTCAGCTAAGCATGGTTCATCCATCAATCTCCAAGCCAACTACGACATCTTTTCCTACGACAATCTCACAGGTGAACCCAAAACTACGCTCAAGGTCTGCGTAGCACCAAAGGCTGGATGGAAAGATAATTCTCATCCTGCACTCTGTCGCTCGCTCCCTGTCTACGCCGTCGCCAACATGCAAGGTTCGTGGTGCTTCAAAGGTGATTACTTCGCATCCGACCCTGGTGCAGACTGTCAGTCACTCACAATCGAGCAAGACGGTCGCTTTCTCACCATAGAAACCCACGATCACGGCACCATCTACGAAAAGCAACTCGATTTCTACTACGATAATCTTGAGTATCGCTCCACTGAATCATCGTACACAACAATGAGTGGCATCATCCTCGCAGGGAACGATGTCGAAGGCTCATTCAGTGCTTTTCGCCTCCCGCTCTGACTAACGTCACACACTCATAACGAGTCAGATAGTCATTCTTATTCCCTTCACAACTGTGGAGGGTTTTTTATTTTTATTGTTACAAGTTACGTGTTGCATGCTACATGAATATGGTATAATAACAGAGCAATGATTAAGAAAAGGAGGAAAGCACAACCAAAGAAACATCAAATCGAATGTGCGCCATGTAAGATTTCTTTGATGGCTACTATTATGTTTACAGTCTTGGCTGGTATTTTGGTTTACTTAAGTTTAGAAACATTGCGCATCAAGGATAGAAAGACGATGCAGTCCTTGCGCTATAGTCAGGCGCAATATTTAGAGCAACTCGATGCACTTCAAGCGAAAGTCAAAATCTACGAAAACGCACCTCCGGCCAGACAAGTTTATATTTCCGATCCAGTCACAACTCCAAATGGCGAAGTATACATCGCGCAAGATAATCATGTAGATATATATATCCAGGATGGTGAAAATACAAAGTTACTTCAAAGGGATATCCCAGCAAACACGAATGGTACCATCCCACCTGTTTTAAGAGCGACAAATAGCCCAAATATTGTAGAGCTCATAACCATCTCAAAAGATGATCAATCCAAAAATGCTTTTTACTATATAAAAACAGAAACTCTCGAAGTCCTCTCGATTGAGATTATCAAAAATTATTATTTAGACATTGAAACATCGCTTAAAAAAATTCGCATTCAACCATTGGTCGATTGCAGCTTAGACGATGAGTGTAGTTTTAAGGGTTTCCAAATTGGTGATAAAGAGATAACGGACGTTATTGATATAGAATCTAACATATTATTACGATCAGGTATTGATGTCACCAAAACCAACCCTGCTTACTCTGTAGAATATCTTGGTTTTGATATAAACTTAGAAAATATCTTTTTTAACATCAAGATCACTAATGAGTCTCCATCTGGTAATCAGATAATAGAAGATATAAACTTACGTTATAATCTAAAAACCGGGTCGCTATTACAAGCTGAACCCGATTTTCTACTTAAATCAACGAGCCAAACCTCGGATATCTAAATCCCTTAGGGGATTATTTTTTTTGCTAATTTTTTGTTGAATATTCCTTTCCTCCTGCTTCAAAATATTTGGTAACGTTTCAATTAAAATAGATAACTGCTGTTGAAAGGCTAAGTTATCAAATTTATCCAATTCAATAGGTAGGGTTTTATTTTCATCGATCTTGATACTAAGAACAGGAACGCCTAAAAACTTGAGCTTATCACTCTCCAAATCGTTTCGCTTATCACCTTGCTCAAAAACAAAGACGCCATGCAATCTAAGTAGATCTAGAAAATCCTCCATATTATATTCACTCAGATCAGGATTCTTTAAAAATTCCTCAGCGCACATATAGTAAAGATCATCCAAAAACATTTCTTTTTCTGCTACAGCAGACGCTTCCAGATTAGCTAGAATTACTTCTGTCAGCTGTATCGGATCAATGTCCGGAGCTGGAGGCAACTCTGACTTACGTGGCAAATGGGGAAGTCTGTGTGAATAGGGTAGATGTTCCATAGTTCCCATATTGTAGCTTGGAATCCTAAATCTGCAAATGACAGATACCTCTCTTTAATGTTAGAATAATATTGCTATGAAAAAACAACTATCACTACAAATCATTCTTGCTATCGCAGTCGCTGGAATGCTCTTCTCCGGCTACCTCTCTTACGGCGAACTTTTCACTCAAGTCTGCCCAATCGGCGGTGGATGCACAGCAGTAGCATCAATCCCAGCCTGCGTTTACGGTTTCTTTATGTACGCAGTTGTCTTTGTGATTAGCCTTGTTGGGATCAAAGCAAAAAAATAGTGATAGTTTATTTAAACGAGATTAAATAGCTGTCATAACTTGGCAGCTTTTATATATATGAATACTTTAGATAGATACAACGACAAAGTTTTCGCTTGGCAATACGAATATGGCGAACAAGGATCCAATCATGGAGATATTGAGTATTACAAAAAGAAACTCAAAAAAGAATCGGGAAAAGTCTTAGAACTTGGCTGTGGCACCGGCCGTTTAACCATCCCACTTAAAAAAGCGGGTATAAATATCGTTGGCCTCGACCAAGCAAAGGCTATGGTTCAAATTGCGCGCAAAAAAGCCGCAAAAAAGAACTTAAAGATTTCCTTCATCGTCAGCGACGCGTTATCATTCGATAGTCACTCAAAATTCGATACAATTATCTTTCCTTACAACTCAATTAGCCAAATCGCAGACAGTGATATTTCAAAACTGATCAAAAACGTAAAAGATCATCTCAATCCTGATGGCAGATTCTTTTTCGATATCGGCAGGCCGCTCCCTGGCCCAAAACCTCTCCCCAGAGTTAAAACAAATCCCTGGTCTGACCCGCTTTTCATCAACGAGCTAAACGTCACAATCCGTCGCGAATCAACTTGGACGCGGCGCCCCGAAAAAAACCTCATCCAAATCAGCTATCGCTGGGAAATCACACATAAGGGTGGACGTATTGAACGTCGCAAAACCAGGATGCAGTTTTCCATGCGCCCAGACGAATGGTACATAGAGCAGTTTGAGAAAAAAGGTTTCAAGCTGATCGATCATACGCAAGACATCGATAAATCCCACAAAATTCCCAAACAACACTCATTTGTAGAGCTCAAACTATTATAAAAAAACTCCCGCTTAACCGGGAGTTTTTATTATCGATCTAAACTCAAAATGTTATTCGCTTTACACTTACTTTGGTATCATCTTCCACTCCCTGCACGTGTAACCTTTTGCCGTTAAACTCCTTGTCTAAAATCTCACGACAGTCATATTCCTCATTTGCGACCACACATACACTATCGTCATCAAAAACAAGGTCAACTGAACCCGCCGGCACTCCAGGCAACTCATAAGTCAGAGTCCAATCATCAACATAAGTTTCCGTAACCTCATCCCAATCTGTAATATTCCCAGTCTCCGAAAAGTTAACATTCTTTAATCTCTCATCAACCTCTACAAGCTCACCGCTTGATGTCACCATCGGTTCATCCGAACTTCGAACATGATCGAGCTGAGCTCGATCGAACTCCAAACTACGATTTGAGCAACCAGCGCCAATCAGCACAATCGCGACAGCAATGCAGAGTAATTTTTTCATATCAACTACGACTAAGTACCATGACTAGTCGAAGACGTTGTTATTATAAGCCTTAATAAGCGCATGTGCTGCATGCTGAACATAGTCATTTCTGATATTTGCGCGCGTCAAATTCTCACGGAAGCCTCCAATCGCTCTCTCTGGCCTGGTTAGATAAAAAGTATTACCATCATGATATTGCATCTGCAAGATAAATCTCACACCAGATCGCAAAGCTTTCTTATACTTCTCTTTATGCTCCTCATCTCCAACGAGCACGGCTAAAGTATAGGCATCATTCACTCCTTCTAAGTAAGCGCTAGAGCTATTACCTGGAGTAGATTTAAAACCACCTTCTTTATCTGGATATTCCCGTGGCAAGTCTTGATAGTTTTCAACAAGCCAATCATTCATCTCAAAAACAAACTCAGCGATTTCCTTATCTTCTGTCTTTTTATATAACAATAGATTCGCCTGAGAGTGCCAAGGGATAAAAGCCGTATTTTTATTCTGCCTCCAATAATCACGATAATAGGGGGATGCTTTTTTTACTGACTCAAGATATTTAGTATCCTCCGAAATTTCTGCATAACGCATCAAAGCCAGCATGGCCTCACCTGGATAAAAATCCTGACCAGAGTTTTTTTCTGATTGAAAGTAAGTCTTATAAGATCCGTCCTCCTGCTGTTGTGACAATATCCCATCTGCTAAAAGCTTCAAAGTTTCATCACGCTCAGCATAATCAGGAAAATTTATTAGGGTCAGCATCATAAAAGCGCTATAAGCCAACTTTGCATCGCTATCGATTTTGACAAACAAATATGGATTGCCATCTTCAGTCTGTGCTTTTACTAGATTGTTCGAATAATGCTGTAAAGTTTTAAAAACAACATCTCCCATGGTTTGTTGTCCTAAAAATAATTGAATCTCTGTTGTCGCCCAATTAGATGCCATCTGTCTAACATGATTAATACCGTTAGAATAAGAACCCTGTGTAGGGAAGTACTCATATTCTAATAAACCAGTTTCCAAATCTACACTTTTTTTAAACCAATCTCCTGCCATGGTTATGCGCTCTTTAATCATCTCATTATCTATATCACTTTCGTTTACCAACTGATTATATCTATACAGATCATTAATGTTACCATCACGATCCGCCGCAAATGTCATACTGTCATAAATATAGATATCAGTTTCTGGATCAGAATAACACTCTTTTTTTAAATCTGCCTTACTACATAATCTTTCCAGTGTCTTTTCTAGATCATAATTCTTCGAGATAGGCACCGAAGCCTTGAAATAGGCAGACTCCCCATCTTTAGAAACTTTTATCGCATGAATTCCAAGTTCAATTTCTTTATTTAAAGTACCTAAGCTATTCGAAGGTAGTTTTCTTTTATTGTAAAAAAAGTCAAAAACAACATCCGCTTCTGGAGCCTCCTCTTTACGCAATGTCCCGCCATATCTTTTATCGTTAATACATTTTTTTACAGCACTTTCTATATTGAGAGGTAGATGATTCTTTTCATCAAGATTAATGCCACCACTCATACAACATCGGAGCACACCTTTGTTAATTATTGAGATATAAAGCCGATCATATTCAGGTACATTTATATCACCCGGCTCAGTGAGCATGTCCTTATCATAATACTTATCCAATATTGCATAAGCATAAGTAGCCATTTTTTGTTTATTGGCCACTTCAGGGTCTGTATCATGCTTCTTCTCAGAAGTCTTAGTATTAAAAATAATTACACCTAAAATAACAATGAATATCCCAGCAAATAATAGCCGGGGGAGCGAAATGCTCTGGAGTATTGAATTTTTCATAACTGTACGAATGATAGCTAGAATCCCAACAGATGGCAACTATTTCCAAAGCTAAAAAAGACGCCCTTGAGCGTCCTTTAGATTATAGATTTTAGATTGTAAAATTAGTTACTCAGTGTCGGCGTCGCATTATCAGTACCATACATCTCCGCCAAACTATCCGCGCATTTAAAGCCATCGTTATTATCGTTCACAATACAATACCCCCTCTTAGTTTGGCGCAAGGTTGGATCAGATCCGCTTTGTAGTGTTGTGTTATACACACAACCATCATATGTATGTGCCCAATCAATCTCCACCTGATATAAAAGGGTTACAACTCCACGATGACCTTGGTGATTTTTATCAACGCGCACATACCCCGGGTACAAGATATTCCAATCCGGCACAACAGTTTCTTTATCACGGATATTTAATCCAAGAAACGTTGGACAGATACTTCCACCTGAGCTAAGCGTAAAAGCAAATTCATTATCTATCGAGGATACATCTGCACTCGCAAAAGAGTCTTCAAAAACACAGGCTAGCTGGTCGTCCTGAATCTCGGCATGGGTAAGCCTTAACACTGGGGGCCCCGCAGAGACAAAATATCCCAAAAGTGAGGAAAGATTAGCCGGTTGAGTAAACTCAAATTCCACCAAGCGTGGGCAATTATATTCTCGAATGTTGGAACAATTCTCACACCCAGAGCTCGTTGAACCTGAGTCATCGTCCGTCGGTTCTGGTGCCGTAGTCACCTGCGTCGGTGTCGAAGCAACAGATTCCGAGTCTTCCTCAACTGTTATAGTGCCTAAGTCAGCATTTTTTACACCAAGTCCCAATCTCCTCATAACTTGATAAGCGTCAGATGCGCTCCCAAGAAAATGTAAGCTAAGATCCACTGGATTTACATAATATGCTTTTCCGTGATCCTCAACTTTAATCAAAATCTTCCCCGCTAACCTCTGCGGTGCAGTTGATCCAAAGCGATCAAAATCAGCATTCGAGATCCCTAGTCCAAGTCGTCGCATAAGCTGGTACGCATCCGCCGCTGTTCCCATATAATGACGCCTACCAGTATCCGGATTTATATACCAGGCCTCACCATGGCTCTCAACTTGTAAAAGTATCCGTCCACGCAAACGATCGCCTATACCCGCTGCATTGGTCAAACTAACAAACACAAAAAGTGACGCAACGCCCACAGCGCAAGTCGTCAAAAGAAATTTAATAATTTTCATATATAAAATAAAAGAATAACTAAAGTCATTGTACCTTAGTCACAACCAAACTCAAAAAGACGCCCTAGAGCGCCTTTTAGATTTCAGATTAAAGATTGTAGATTATGAATTTAAGGAAGTGCATCCAACTGCGCATCAATAGTCCTCGCTTCTTCGAGCGCATCATCCAATTCCTGACCCGAAGCAGTCAACTCTGCTTTAAAGTGATTATAAAGATCACAATTTAACTTGATATACTCATGCGGTTTCAACTTTTTCTCCTCCGGTGGTGTTCCGTCAGAATAAGCGTAAAGTTTATTCAAAGCATCTCCTGCATAATCCACCGCCGCATCAGCTGCACTTGGCAAACCACCCGCCATCAGCGATGCAATCCTCGTCGAAAACTCAATAATCGCAACATTGGTCATATCAGCAATACCATTTATACAGTTCTTATTTGTATCGAGCATCACATTCGTAAGATCATCACGTCTAGCATTGATAGATTTAACCTCATCCGAAGCTTTCTTCTTCTCAGACGTCAACTTTGTACTCATCGCCGAAATACTTGCATCGTCACGAACGCATGCACCAGTCGAGCAGATCTTTCCAAAACTCATTTCGCCAAACATTTCTTCATCAGCAGAACAATCTGTATCAAAAGTCTTCTCACAACTATTGATTCTTGCATTACAACCCATCTTCCACATCACATCACTCTCACAAATTGCATCACAATCACTATCATACTTACACTCACCATCCCGAAGGTCCTGAGCGGAGTCGAAGGGTTCTTCATCATCACTAACCTCACTAACCTCACCCTCACCGACTGATGCTAAACACTCTTCCTTATTAAATGTCGCAAACATATTGCTATGCGATCCTGTTATTTGATTACAAATCTCTGGATCTCCGGCTGTAATCGCAGCTTTTTGCAGGCACTCCTCTTTTGAGTAACTAATCAACCCACCTTTGATCTTGTCGCAACCTGATGGATCACCAGTTTTCTCAGCGACTCTCATATAGCACTTATCTTTTGGCGCTGGCCCCTGCAACTCGGTAAAACTCTCAGCCTTAATCTCGTCACACGCATCAAAATTAGATCCTCTTACCGCCGCATCCTGATAACAGTGATCCTGATCTTTACCATCTAAAAACCCGCAACCAATCTCTTCAATCGCACCAATTAGTCCGCATCCTGAAAAGAGGAGGGGAAAGATAAATAAAGACAAAAAGGGGAGATTTTTTTTCATAAAAATTAACAATAGTTATTATCTAAAGAGTATATAGTAGTTTCTTAAGTAGTAATAGTTTACTAATAGTCTCATTTCGTGCACTATTAAATAAAGGGGAAGTTCTAAAGGAGGGGCAATGTCATCTGGAGAATTTAAAGTTGCCAGTAAAGAGCTATTAGCAATCCACCCGGACGGTACACGGCCCTATCTAGTGGGCGGAGATCGTTTTTGTGCCTACTCACTATGCAGTGATTCCGATAGGCCACCATGTCCTTTTAATCATCGCTCTTGCCATGAGCCGGTGCCAATTCAATACAATGGTGAGACACTCTATTTCATACGTTGTTGGGATGGGCGTACTAGTCGATTGCCCGATACAGACTACATCACCATCGAGTGCGATCAAAAGCAAAAAACTGGTTAACCCTTATCTCTCACGCCGAACTCTCGGCGTCTTTTTTTATTCCATTAAGTTTATCAGTAAATATTTCTAAATCTTTAATCGTTTTATCAGTCAGATCATACTGATCAAGCCTATCAAGCGACACCCAATCAAATCCCGCACCTTCACCAAGAGTCAACTCATCTTTACGGATTTCTGACTGCACAAAAAATACATATCTATAAGTATCAAATTCTTCGTTAAGATAATCGCAAACAGAAATAAGATCTTCAGGCGCAACATTTAGATCCAACTCTTCTTTTATCTCACGCACAAAACACTGCTCCGGAGTCTCAGTGCCCTCAGCCAAGCCACCAAAAAAAGCCCACATATTTGGATTGAAATTAGTATTCCCATCCCGCTGATGTAGCAAAATGGACTTTGTCTTCGGATTGTACAGAAAACCTCCAGCCCAAAATTTCTTTTGTAAATCTTTCATAAACTCAGTAGTCACTATCAAATGATAAAAGAAGACTTAGCGCACTCTTGCTATTTGCTATTGGTTATTTGTTATTATTGATGATACTATCAAACTAACATATTTATGCCCACACAACCAAAACTCGGTAATATTCTTTCCAAATCTTGGGAGATATTCACGGCTAACATAAAGCCAATTCTTATAATCACGCTCGTAATTTATATTCCGATTAATACTGTTCTTGAATTAATCCCTACTGATAACACGGGAGTTGGAATTACGGCATATTTTCAAGCCATGCAATTACTCGAGGGTTTCTTCGGAATACTCGCAACAATCGCTATTGCGTTTCTCACAAAAGCAGCGCTCGAGAAAAAAGATATAAGCTGGAAAGAATCACTTAAGCTCGCAATCAATAAATGGCTCAAAGTAATCGGTACAAACTTACTAGCGGGCATTCTCCTTGTTGGTTTATTTTTTCTACTAATAGTTCCAGGCATCATCTTCTCAATATATTGGTACTTCATCCTTTACGTCGTCATCTTCTCAGACAAATGGGGATTCACTGCCATGGCATACAGCAAGGATCTAGTTCAAAATCGTTGGTGGCCAACTCTGGGTTATGCAGTCCTATTTGGTTTCATGGCGCTTTTAGCCGGCGCAGTCGCTAGCTTGCCAATGCTCTTTGTTCCAGAGCATGTCGTCTTCTATATCTTGGGTGACCTCGTCATTGATATTTCAATAGCCTTCTTCAGCGTCCTTGGAGCTGTTTGGTATTTGGCCTGGGATGCATCAAAGATAAAATCTTCCATAAAAGCTTAAACAATAAAAAAACAGACTCTCGCGAGTCTGTTTTATATTCTATCCTTGTAGTCTTTTAATTAAAGATTTGTGAAGGGGAATTATTTAGCTTTCTTAGCAGCTTTCTTTGTTGTTTTTTTAGCTGCTTTCTTAGCTGTCTTTTTTGCTGGTTTTTCTTCAGCTACTTCTTCGGAAACTTCTTCTACGACTTCCTTAGCTTCCTTTGTAGCTTTTTTAGCTTTCTTGGCTTTAGTAGCTTTTGGACTTAAGACTTCTTCTACTTCAGCTTCCAATGAATCCACTGTGTGAACGTTATTTGGCTGCTTGAGCTTGTCGATCTCTCTCATGATTACGTCCAATTTAGCATTGATTTGCTCTAACTGGTCGTTGCTCTTGTTGTCACGAGTTGGTCTCTCGTCACGACTTGAACGATCATCACGACTTGGTCGATCATCACGACGCTGTGGTCTTGCATTTCTATCGTCTCCACCACGGAAACATGTGCTGCAAAGTACTGGCTTTGTGCCTGTAGGTCTAAATGGGACCTCACATCTATCGCCGCAATCGGCGCAAGTTGCAGAAAACATCTGCTTATCAAACCCGCCGCGGCTATCACCGCGTCCACCTCTGTCGAAACCACGGTCATCGCGTCCACCGCGACTACCTCTATCATATCCTCCTCCACCTCCACCTGAACGTTTAAAATCTCTCATAAATTTATCGTCGAACATCGAACATCGAACATCTGCGCCCTTATGCGCATCCGCCTCCGCGGAGAATTTAGCGTTCCACCAATCCGGACCCTTGTCCGTGGTTAACGTTAAGACGTTAAGACGTTATTACTTTTAACGATACATTAGTTAATAATGGCTGAACTATAGCCTATTTTTGGGTTTTTGTCAAGAATCAAACCCAAAGCCCCAAATATCAAATGGCAAATAACTAGAGTTATGTCAGATTAATGAGAAATGTAGATACAAAACTCCATATATATTGACTTTTATAACCATTTACCTCTATTATAGCCAAGCACTTCGACAAAAGGGGAGAGAAATGGATAGTAAGGTCAAAACTCTCATCGACAAATTTGAACATGATGTTCAGCTTCACAGCGAGCTATCTAATTTGGCCTATTCCAAAGCATTATTAAAACTTACAAATCTTGGCAGGGGTGGGTTGGCGTCTATCGCAGAACATCTTTCCGCTACCCAACCAACAGACAAGAACAGTGTTCGTTCGTGCTGGGGAATGCTCTTGCACGATATCGCGCTAGAGCTTGAGATCGAGACATCGCCCGATTCCTACAACGACCTCGACGGCTGGATTGCTTGGGCCGAAAAGGAAGCTTTGTCACATGCGCCAAACTGATGAAGATCACACAGAGGTAGAAGAAGCAGAAGTCAGCCATGTTGGATTTCGGCTCGACCCTGAAATTGAAACACTTTTCCGTCGCTTCGAGATAGACATCAAAGTTGGCGATTGCTCAATTAAGCATCGAGCCAACACTTCTCATTACTCCGATGAAATCCTCAAATTCGGCAAAGATGGGCTCGCACTCATCCTCATCCACCTCCTTATCGAACAAATAGATGATATCGACATCATCCAAGCTTGGGTTTACATTCTTAGCTGGATCGCTGAAGACGAAAAAATAGAAGATGTTCCAAAAAATATTGTTCTTGAATCTGCCAAAGACGTTCAAGCTTGGGTAGATTGGACTAAAACACATTCCGGTTTAATCGAGGTAGACATTAACGAAGACGATCAAGAGTCTATCGACGAGATTCTAGATCCAGAGGAGGTATGTCATGAGCAAGCGGCAGAGTAAATCAAAAAAGCTCTGGTCATATCTTTGGCCTTATATGCTACTCGTCTCTGGTTTTGGCACAGCGATCGCGTTAGTTGCGCTAGAGCAGGCCTACTTAAAAGGTCATCTAGCCATCGACTACGGAAACTACATTGCTCCCACTCTCGCGGGCATTATTATATTGGCTATGATAATAGTCTATCTTAAAAAACTATTTCTGTTCTACCAACATGAACAGAAAACAAAAAACCGTCCTTCAAAATAACTCAGGACGGTCTTTTTTATATTATTAATTAGGATTATGTTAATAGTCAGGATGACCACTTGGGGTCATCCCTACGGGTATAATTAAGAACTGATGTATTTAAACCGTGGCACCATCTTTCCATCAACTTCTACATTTTCCATAAACATCTCCTTTGGCCTCACCCATAACGAATTACATCCAAACTCTTCAGAGTCATACTGCGCCCGGTAAACAACCAATTCCTCTAAAGTCTCGCTATGCCTAGCTACACCAATTACTTCATATGGTTTATTTTTATAGTGAAGATATTTACCTAGTTTAATATCACTCATATAAACTATCTATTTCTATTTCCTCCACCATCTCCATCTCCCTGCCCTCTACCTGGTTGCATCCCCCCGCCACGCTCTTGCTCAGAGCTCAAGATTTCATTAACTTCTTCAGCACTTAAAAACTGCGCCTCATAAGTCTCGTTATAATTTGATAACTGTCGTGTGAACGCACGCATATGATTCCTCGATCCTCGAGTCAAATTATCATATACTTCTTTAATATCCTGATTATCCGCGCGGGCTACAGCTTCATTAAGATCAAAAATGTCCAAGTCTTCAATAGTAGCACCAACTTTCAAAGCATCCTCTATCGATTTTGATCCTTGCGCTACCAAATCATCATAAAGCTTCTGCAAATCCTGATTTGTAAAAGCCCCAACCGTCTCATCAGTTACCGGGTCAGTTAGATCATAACGTTCGATAAGATATCTAATCGAATCAGTGTGAGTCTGTTCACTCCCAGCAATATTAGAAAAAATCTGCTGATTCCACTTATCATAAAGCGTCAAATAAACATCGCGTGCTAATTTCTCCTCTTCGCGCATATAAATCAAATCAGCTTTTTCATCGCTACTCAGAGCCTCAAGTGGCAACTCACTCACAACAGGGTGTGGCGACACAAAATCACTCGCATCAACAATAGCCGGGTCAGCTTCTTGAGTTTGTTGGCAACCCGCCGCAAGCGTAACAATAAAACCAAACATTAATAAGCTATAAAATATATTTTTCATAAAAATAGAAACTAAAATTAATTATTTAAAATTACTCATTATAAGAATAATACCAAGTTAAAGATTATAATACCAACGCTTAGCATCAATATCTTATAATACTCCAGAATATATTTTTTCTTTCGCATCTAACCAAAATACCATCTATGATGGATAGATAATTGACAAAGCAGCTTGAAAAGGCTTAACTATTCTCATGGAGAACAATCGTAAATTAAAAAAATGGCAAAAAGTACAGACAGTTAATGTTCTAAATTGTGGTGATCATTACAAGTTGCATGAAGACGATGTTACTACACCTGGCGGTAAACTGGTAAAGTATTATGTAGTTCGTAAGCTTCAATACGCTGCAATCATTCCAATTACAGAAGATGGGGAGATTTACCTCGTTAAACAACATCGATATACAACCAACGAAATAACTATCGAACTACCTACGGGTAACACTGATGGCGAAGATCCTTTTATTGCTGCTAAGCGTGAACTTGAGGAAGAAACTGGTCTAGCATCAGACGATTGGGAGCCTGTAGGGCGCATCCAAGAGGCAAACGGCTTAGCCGAGATTTATGGACACGTATTTATTGCAAGAAATGTTCGAGCGATTGAAAATCCAAAAACAGATCCATTAGATCAAGACGCTTTCGAAATAGTAAAACTCAGCTTGAGTGAAATGAAACAAATGATTGCCGATGGCACCATTGATGACGCCGCTACAGTCACCTCATTTGCTAAAGCGCTCCTCCAAGGTCGCTTCAAAGACTACGAGTAAACCTCCCATCTGGGAGGTCTTTTTTATTTTATGAAATAAAATATCCTGAGCAAAGTCGAAGGGTTATCTCAATTTGTTCCATAGCGTCACCACTCCTTCGGCACAACAATCTTAAACTTGCCTGACCTCGGGTCATTCGTGATCTTGTCTACAAAATTTACATCATACTTAATCTCATCTCCAAAACCTTTTCCCTGCAAAATTTTATCCATTCTAGTGTGAATAGCGCTTGCAGTCGTAGCAACATCACCATCAACTACACAGATTAATGTAAAAGTCTGAGAGCTGGTTTGTTTAACTTGTAATTTCTTTAGCCCTGGTACAAAAAATTCACCAAAAACTGCTGGGTGCAAAAATTCTTTTGTTCCATCTTCTTTTTTAAGCCACAAAAACTCTTCTTGCCTACCTGTAACACTTTTAATTTTAGGAAACGGGCTACCGCAAGAACATTTTTCAGTACAAGGTTCAATCTGATCGTGCATATCATAGCGAATCAGTGGCTGAGTGTAATTATATAAATTAGTAAGTACTAATTTTCCAGATTTTCCATTTGGTGCAGGTTGATTGTCTTCATTTAAAATCTCAAAACAGTGCCAATCAGTAAAAAGGTGCATCCCATCATGCTCCTCACAATCAATCGCCATGCTAATAGATTCAGATGCAGCATAAAAGTTAGTAGGTTCCATTCCAAAAGCATCTTTAATAGTTTTATGCATGCTAGGTTGTAAAATATCAGCACTGCACATTATGCGTTTTGGTCTGACATCAACCGTTCCAGCCAACTTTTCTTTAGCTAAGTAGTAAACGCCCGATGCATACCCTGTAATTATATCTGGTTTAAAAGCACTTAACTTTTTTTGTAATTCAGGTGTAGGTTTATTGATATCTAACTCTAAGATTTTCAAAAGTATTTTTGGCGCATCTCTCACCAGGCTTACCCCGGCATAACGACCATCAACAGCACCAATAAAAAGAACACGTTCGCGCTTATTTGGGAGTAAGTTTGTTTTGGATACTCTATTTATTGCTATCGCTTTAAGCCAGTCCCAATCCTGCTCGCCATATACAAAAATCCCAATCCTACCAGTCGATCCAGAAGTATGGATTACCTCAAATTTGTTAAGATATTTTTTTCTAGTATTACTGGGGTCGCTTACAAAAATTTCTAATTCCTTTTGCTTTAACCTAGAGTCTGTTACAAAATCATCATAATTATCCATCATGATCTGCTTATTAATAACGGGTAGATCTGCAAGGCAAATATCATTTATCTTATCCACTGTTAGCCCATGGTCACCATAAAAATCGCGATAAAATTTTGAATTGTTTATCGCGTGTTTAACTATTTCTTTAAACCTTTTTTGTTGCAACTGTTTGATTCCTTTTTCAGACAACCTCCCATCTTTTCTTACCTGCAATACCTTGGTTGCTAGTGATAATAGTGGCATAAATTATAAAATTATTTTATCACAGATATACGACTATTTCTACCGTAGCAGTTTAGATATATTTTATCATTTCTGACATTGCTCACAATAAAACATACTCCTCCCACCCAACTTTTCCCGCTGGATATCACTCTTACATTTTAAACACGGCTCACCAGCACGTCGAAAAACTTTTAGAAACTTCTGAAAACTCCCCATTTCTCCACCAGGTAACCGATAATCCGAAAAAGTAGTTCCACGATTATTAACTGCCCTAGTCAACGTCACTTTTATCGACTTATGTAATTTTTTCACCTCATTATCCGTCAAACCGGCAGCTTTTCTAAGTGGATTTATCCCAGCTTCAAACAAACTTTCATTTACATAGATATTCCCCAGGCCAGATATCTTAGTTTGATCTAGCAAAACAGTATAGATCGATCGCTGACTGACTAAGATCAGCTGTAAGTCGCGAATACTAAAAGTGGGGGAGAGTGCATCAAATCCAATTTTCTTTTTGATCTCAAACGTCGCAAAATTTTCAGCTCCCCAAACCTCGCAAGTAGCAAAAGTTCTCACATCTGCTAAATGCAAATCACCCTCACCATCCAACTTCAGTGTCAGTCTACAATACTTGGGTACGTCATCTCTCAAAAACATTTGCCCAGTCATCCTAAGATGGATTACCAGGTAAAAATCTGACGAAAGTCTCAAAACAATATTTTTCCCTCTCCGACAAACGTCGATTATCTCAAAACCTACAACTCTATCGCGAAGCTTTTTACCATCCAAATTTCCAAACAACCTTCTCGTATATTCATTTGTAACTAAATCCAAAATCCGCCTGCCAATTATTAAGCTCTTCAAATCAGTCACAATCGACTGCACCTCTGGTCCTTCGGGCATACTTACGTTACGAATTACGAACCCCCTACGCATATAGCTTCGGAGGGTTAAAATCGCGCGAATTACGAATCGAGCTCAGCTCGACGAATTAACAATTCAGGAATCCCTACGGGATATCTTTATATATAATCGGACATAAGTCCAGAAAAAAAAGCCGCAAGGCCTCAATCGTTCTTAATTTTTAATTCATAATTCTTAATTTAGTTTTATGTTTGTATATGTTGCACCCTTCCAACTTCTCCAGAGTCTAACCTCACTTTTATGCCACGATGGTGCTCGGCTGAACTCGTCAAAATATCTTTAACAATGCCCTGGGTCATCTCCCCGGTTTTTTGATGATGCTTCTGCACTATCACAACCGCAATTCCCAGCTTGATATCTTTTCTAATTGTTCCATCCATAAACTTCACTTTAAACTGACAACTTACAACTGACAAGAGTTGCCTAGGCTATCAGCTATCCGCTTTTGACTACCTTTGGCAGTATCAGCTAAGTACTAAAACTATAACCTCCTACGCGTAAAGCTTCGGAGGTCAAGGACTAAAAACTGCAAAGAGTTACTACCAGTTCTTGACAAAAATATACTAATTTACTAAGTTCATATCGCATTGCACAATCGAAAGGGTTATGACATGAGTAGATCAATTCAAAGAGGATACACTCTGGTAGAGCTGATCATTGTGATCGTCATTGTCCTGATCTTAGCTAGCGCTGCAGCGGGGCTCGTGGCTCTGATCTATTACGTAATGTAGGCATCGCGACAAGAAAGAAGGCTGTTATGCACATTCAAAAGAAGACGGTTCAATATCAACTTGAACAAGTGCCCGAAGGTCGGCTTGCAGGATTGCTTTGGGTGCTCAAATACCTTTTTTGGAATCCGCAATCCATGTCTACCTGGGCTGGTGTCCTTCTTGGCGGAGAGGTATTTCTTTTGAAGCAGGGGCAAACTCAGCTGTTCATACAGATACCATGGCTATTGCTACTCGTGGGCACGGCTTTTGCTGCAGGCTATCTCCGTCACTCAAAAAAGAGTGACCACTGAGCCGCACTTTTCTATCTTGAAGTTGCAGAACATCTGCGACTTTTTTGATTATGATAGCGCCAGCACTATAAACGCGATCACTGCCAAAGTTACTCCAATATAAGCTACAGGGGAGATCATTTCTTTTAGTACTAAAAACCCTAAGACATTTGCGAGTATTATCGAAACAGCTCCAAAAAGCGCCATAGATTTCCCGAGGTCGATACTGGAGAAAACATAAAGTTGTCCAAATGTAGCCAGAGTTCGTATCAGTAAGTAGACCACAAACCATAAACTTAAAAAAGTTGCCGTCGTAAAACCCAGGCGCGACATATAGGAACGCGCAATCAGATCGCTCGAAGTAAAGAGTAATTGCGTGCCTACAATTATTATTATTGGCCAGTTTAGTGTCATATAAAATTATTCAATCTCTAACCGGTAATGCCCGGTTATTGGTGCAGGCCATTTAATAAGTAAGTCGTTTTCAATTACACCTATCGAATAATTATGGATAAGTAGCGGAAAGCCGTCACGATTAGTCTTGTCGGAAATTATCGCAGTATGCCAAAGGCTTCCAGGAATTTGATCATAAGTCACGATATCACCAGCTTGCCACTGATCCAAGTTTTCCGCTTCAAGATCTATGGGGAGGTTGGCTGCATAATTGTCTAAAAAGATTTTAACATTTCGTACTCTTCTAAAATTGATATTCGGATCTGATTCATGCGGATACCTGTCGGGATACTTTTGCATATCAGCATCGATCTTATCTTTAAGATCATAACCATTAGCGCGCAGTGCCTGCTCAACTACATCGGTACAAGCGCCTCTATCCGCCGGAGGATAACCGCCTGAGTAATAGCCTGTATCATATTTTGTCACAACTCCAATTTGGCTCCGCGCAGACTCAACCAGTGGATGCGTCTCGATCCTCAATCCAGTTGTCGAACTCGCCTCGCTCGGAATCGAATAAGAGCACCCAACAAAAAAGGGTATAGCGAGTAAAAGCAAGATTATTCTAAGCATTGATAAAATATTTTTTAAGTAAATATAGCAACTCAGGGTGAAACTTCTCACCACTTTCTATTTTATCCTTGATTTCATCTATTGTAAAAAAATCCACCATCTCAACATCCTCTAGATTTGGCTGAAATGGTCCGTTGAAACGAGATTTAAATGCTGCAACAAACTTTGTAGGTGATCCTTCGGCTTCATACAAATCCTTACTAAAAAAGTCCAAAGCTCCAATCATATTTAACTCCTCATCAAATTCACGAAAAGCACCCTCTACATACGTCTCTCCGGATTGCACATGTCCTCCAACAGCTGTGCTCCAATATCCTGGACAAAAAGAAACTGTTTGACTCCTTTTTTGAAGTGCCATCTTCCCATCATCATTAAAAATCAGTACATGAACAATTCTATGGCATAAATTATCGCGATAGACTTCATCTCTCGTAGCTTGCGCGATTATTTCATCGTTATGGTCAACAATATCTAAAACTTCTGGCATAAGAGCCCAGTATAAACACTAAACAAAAAATAGTAAAATTTTTCTAAATTTCTAGATTCATCAATCCTGCTAATTCTTTAATCACACGAAACAAGGTTATCTTTCCGATCCCACACCTCATGCATTATTTTATCATGATGAGCCTCATTATCAATCTCAAATAATTCCAGGCTTTTCTCGTCACTCAATTTCTTTTGTCTGGATGTCATTTCTTGCCAATTGTTCCAGATACGAACTTGTTCCTTCTGATCCGGCTCTTCATGAATCAATTCAATTCCAGATTCTGCCCTCCAACGGTGTACAGGGTCATTTATTAAAAACTCAGCCTTATCAGGATAATACTTTTTTATCTCTTCAATTGTATATGGGGGATCGTACATATTATTTAGCATCCTTCCAGTTCCACCATTTCAACTTTTCAGGATTATGCTTCTTTGTCGACGCATAATAAACAGCGCACCTGCAAACATAAAGTAAACATCTATCAATTTCACGTCCATAAGAATTACAGATCTTCCTATACAACTTCTCCGGATCATAACCTTTCAAATCAACAACACTCTTTATTCCAACATTCCAAAAATCCTGTGAGATGCTTTTTCCAATCCCAGGAATAGTCTGTAATTCTTTTAACTCTTGTTTGTTCATTGGATGCATACTAACTAGTTCTCTAAGTTTAGTTGATTCTTTTACAGTTGACAAATTGCGAATTTTTTGGTATATAATAAATACAGGAGGATACAGAGATAGTGGCATATGAAATACGAAAACTAACCCAAGCAGAACGATTCTTTGCCGATCTACTCGACGAAACCTGTCGCTTTGGTGATGAGATCATCCCCGAGGACCAAGCTCATATGATGGGTCTCTACGGCATCTTTCTCGATTTTGCAACAACTCTCGAGGAAGAAGTAAATTTTGCAGTAATCGTTGAGAGAACAGAAGGAGTTTACTCTAGTGAGGTTTACAACCAGGTTAAACGTAGCTACCTGTACCATGTGCTAATCGGCAGTGGGCTTCCAGTGAACGATCCTTATGAAAAGTGTCGCTTTCTGGATTTTACCAAGAGCGAGTACTCAATCGCAGCTTTCATTATCAAAATAGCTAAAAAATATCACCCAAACTTTAGGGAATTCAAACAAAGAAATAATGTTCCACAGTCATTGTTAGAGCTAGTGGGACAAAATCAGGAGGAGTAAAAATGTCATCTGTAGCACCAGTTCAGGACGAAATCCAGATGTTCTTCTCCTGCGCGGGGGAGAATCTCGAACTTTTTTTGAAGAGCTTGTCAAAGCTCTCGCCATCACAACTCGAAGGAAATCTAGGGGAGTTTACCAGAAACTTCCTCCGCAAAGCAGGTTGGCCATCTCTTGCCAATAACCAAAGCATCATCGAGATGCAACGGCGAGCCAAAGATTACTTGTAGAGCGGTTCCTTCATTCGGCTCACACCTCTTAAGCACTAGTTTGAGAGGTTTTTTATTTGAACTTTAATGTCGAGATAATTTCACGGAGCTCGTCAGTATCGTACTCTCGATCAAAAACTTGGAACGAAACAATACGAGCATCTTTTTGGGTATAGTACGTATGAACATCATGCAAATCTCCAATGTTAATTTTGATGAATGTATTTTCACCTAAAACTATGGTCTGTACCGGTATACCCAGAGGCTTGATTGCCGTACTTAGGTCTGTGCCTTGAAGATCCATATCCTGAATTATATACTCCTCAAAAGTTGCTGATGTTAACTCGGATCGTACTTCAATTTGCGGCATGTGACACACGCTACAATCTGCGGGACCGGTTGTAATATGATTTTTATAACGTTCCTCAGTCCATAAACCCAATTCATCGGTTACGTATTTTTCTGGATACTCAAAAGTAAAATAATTCGATTGCCACATCTCCATACCAGGCGAGGATGTTTCGATAGCTAGATTCGTATCCGTACCTTTATTTAGAAAAAGATACACGCCGCCGCCCACAACGAGTGCGGTTGCGATAATTGCAACAATAATATTTTGAGTTTGTTTAGGCATATTTTATAGGGTTAGGACTGATAACAAAGAAAACGAGTTAATGAACAAAGAATGACATCATTATAACGCTATGATCGTCTACGGCAAATGCTAGAGTGTTATTCTAAGTCATCTACCATAATTATATCCATAATTAACCGGATACTCAAAACCCCACTTTGGGTGCTTGCTCCCAAGCGGTCTATCAATTTTCACGGTCACAATCTTTCCAAGAAATGGCTTAGAATAGTTCATTGCAAGATATACAATGTATAAATATTAAATTTTTCTTTCTTGTATTTAAGATATTCTTTAGTTATAATTTTCAATCCGGCATCCTTGCACTGTTTCTCGAATTCATTCTCACAAATCATATTATCAGAAAAAGAAATTTCAGTGCCATCAATCTTTTTAAAAGCTAGTTCTGCCTTTTGATCAGAGATTTTGCTAACGCGCATAACTGAAGATTTAAAGTTATCACAAATAATATCTTCGGACATGTTTATGACGTAAACTTTACCTTTAGGATTTTTTATCATCTTTAGATTCTGTAAAATTTGAGCTCTTTTGGTAGGTGAGTCTATACAAGATAAAACATTTATAAGCAGTACATCTCCAATGAGTGTATTTTTAGGTTTAAAAGAAGCTAAATCGCTTTTAAAGGATCTGCAAGATCCAATATGCTTATTGGTTAAATTTTTATCTACGGATACAATCAAATGGCCATCATTATAAAGTAGATTGGAAAAATATCCGGTTCCGCAACCCGCATCCAAAACCGGCTCCAAATATTCTTGTTTTGATAAAAATGGTTCAGATATGAACTTCTTTACATAAGTAGGAATAGCAAAACTTTTAAGAAGTTCAGACCATGAATCTTCAGTAGGACTCGTAATGTTATTAGGCTTCATAAGCATCTCTATGATTATTATGTGAGCAAAAGAGGAAAAAAGGCAAGTTTTTGGCGAAGTTTTATATTACGCTGTTGTAGGTTGTGGTAAACTTTTTATTTTGTAGTCAGTTTAGCAATAAAGTCACTTGCCTCTTTCCTTGTTTTTAAGCGAGTAATTTTGTCTTCAAAGCCCTTGATCGCCTCTTCAATTTCTGGTCTTTCACTACGTTTCCACATTACTTTTAAATAATCCCATTCAAGTTTTTCAATACATCCATCTGCCATCTCAGGCCGTGTTTTACCCCGGTGTCGCCACCATCTTTGCAGACCACCTAACATAGCTTGGAATCCAGAATAATCTAAATAAATTACTGTGTCAGAATTTTCTAATCTAGCTTTAGAGGCTGGATGTATAAATCCTTCTAAGATCCATCTTTCTTTTTTAATGATTTCAAGTAGTTTTTTCTCCACTATTTTTTCATCGACTTCTTTCCAGCCCTTTCCCCAAACAAACTCATCATAATGAGTGATTGGGATTTTTAAAAAATCAGATAATTTTTTTGCAAAATGCGTCTTACCAGTTCCACTTATTCCAATGATTGATACTTTGTTTATTTTCATAAGAAATGAATTTTTAAAAAAGATTACTATTTTCTATAACATTTTTGCATATACGATGTTGCGTTAGCAATATGAAATGCCATGTTAGTTGATGTATTCCTTTGGGGAGCAGAGCAGAAGGGAATTAAAGGGGTGTATTTCCAAAATCCAAAACTCCTTATTCCTTTTCAATGACACCATCCTTAAGCCATATCACACGATCTACATATTTCTTATCATCTGGTTCATGTGTAACCATAATAATAGTTTGACCGATCTCTTTATTGAGATCTCTAAATAATTGCAATATAACTTTTGATGATTCACTATCCAGATTAGCTGTTGGCTCATCAGCAAACAAAATCATAGGATTATTTACTAATGCTCTGGCGATCGCGACCCGCTGTTGTTCTCCCCCAGACATTTCTTTTGGTAAATGGTGGAGCCTATTGGATAACCCAACTTTTGCTAACATTTCAGAGGCTTTTTGTATATAAACTTTCTTAGTAACATTAGAAAGCATTAAAGGTAAATAGACAGATTCAAGCGCTGTCAATTCAGGTAATAATGCATACGATTGGAATACGTAGCCTAGTTTTTTTAACCGAAATTCAGATTTTTGTTTTTCAGAAAATGACATGAGATTAATCCCATCCATAATAACTTCTCCTGCAGTTGGTGTATCCAATAACCCTAGCTGATGTAAAAGAGTGGATTTACCAGATCCGCTGCGTCCCATGAGGGCAATAAATTCTCCCTTATTTACTCCAAAGTTTATATTTTTGAGTGCATGAGTGGGAATTTCTCCTTCGTATGTCTTTTTTAAATTTTTTACTTCAATAATCATATTATATATAAGTTTAGAAAATTATCCCCAAATTGAATTGAGTATGCTTTCTTTTGCTCCGCGATATGCAGGGAAAAACCCCCCTATTAATGCCGATCCTATTAAACTAAGATTACTAATTCTTATAATGTTGAATGTTACTTTTAGTGATACCCATCCAACAGGGAAATCTAACGGATTTGATATAAAAAATGGTCTTATAACAAATAAAATTAAAGATACTCCAAAGACAACTCCGATTACGCCATAAAATAAGGCTTGCAAAACAAAATATAAGATAATCGTATCTTCTGTCATGCCAATAGCCTTTAATATTCCTATCTGTTTTCTTTTATTTACTACGCTTACAAAAATTATAATAAATATAGTTACACCAGCAACAATTGTTCCTATTACCCCAAGTATAATACTAATTAATGTAAAACTTTTACTTGCGCCTGAGGTAAACCCCATTAAATCACTCCATTTTTTGATGTCTTCATTTTTAAAACCCAATTGTTTTAATTGCTCAATGTACACATCTTCATTACCAGTATCTTCTATTTTAACTAATATTTCTGATGCCAGATTATGTACTTTTAAAACAGATTCCATTTCTTTTTTTGTTACAAAAAGCATTTGATCAGCTTGAGCGCTTTTTGTACTAAAGATTCCTTTTACATCATAGGATCTTTTTATTCCATTGTTATAGTAAACATCTATGTTATCACCAACCGAAACACCAAGGCTCAAATGATCTAAGTCACCACCATGTCCGCCAGCTATTTCTTTGCCTATTAATATTTGATCTCGGTCTGTTTTTTCTAAAAAAGAACCTTCTATAATTGATTCGCTAATTTTTGTGACTTTAATTTCGTCTGCCGGATTTATAGATTTAAGAATCCATCTACCACTTTCTATATCTTTGTTATCATTGCGCTCATCGTATTTAACAACAGGGTTATCTATGTAATGGGAAGAAACACCAATAACTCCGAGGAGTTCATCTATCTGTGCTATAGCGTCTTTATTCTCTATGTATTTTTTATCGATAGCCGGTTTTATTACTATATTGCTATATTGGTTATCGATAGCTTCTTTATTTATAGCTTCGACTATTCCGCCAAATATAGAAGCAACAAAAACAAGGTTAACATAAGCAAGTGTCATAATTACAATAGTCATTGCTAATGTTCCTTTGTTACCTCTTTTAATAGAGGTAATGGCTAGAAATATTGATGTTTTTATATTCATGTTGTGGGGTGGAAAAAATTATTTATTCAGTTTTAGATACTTTTTAAATGAATAAATACAAAGATTACTATTTTCTATAACGTTTGCGCATAAGGGCAGTTGCGGTCAGCAATTTGGGTGTAGTGGAACGTAGTGGAGCGGAGCCCTCTATACGCTGTTATATGATGTTTTGAATAAATTATTTTTTAGATTCCCAGAACTTTCTTTCTCTATCAATCGCAAAATCATGTGGCTGATCTAAACTAAAACGTTGAGCCCATGCCTCCAGAATTTCATGAAAAACTCTTTTTTTCTTTTCTTCTGGCGGGAGGGTTTCTAGTGCATATACATCTATCCCATCAATATGAGTTGAAGGCCGAAACCATCCTTCACCTTCTTCATCCAGGTGATCAGGTGGAAAATCAAGAATAAGATAGCTCACGCCGTCAAATTCAAACTCTTCGTATCCATCCCAATCTAGCGTTCCCAAACCCTCCCAAAGTTGACCGACTTTGCTTTCTGAAAGTTCTGGTGTAGGTTTTGGTTCTTTTTCTAACATAGTAAGTAAAAATAATTTATTCAAAATTTCACATAACGTTGAGGCTATGCGACGTTATGTCAGTATTCGTGGCGGTATAATATTTGCGAAGCAAACCGCCTAAGAACACAAGTAATGTGGGCGAAGCCCGAGCTGAGGGCTGAGCCGTATAGCCTTTTGTTATGTGCCCCGAGTCATGCACATCCACATTATATCAAATAGGGTGCATGGCGAGAGCGCAGCGTGGCAAGCGACCATCGGGAGTGCAGTGTTATTCATTCATCAACTCAAGAAAGTCCACCTCAAACTCTTTCTCAAGAAATTTAATGGTTTCAATCTGCTTTTCGAGAGAAGCTTTGATAAGTTGAGTTGTAAATAAGTTAGACTTAGCTATCCATTTAGCTTCATTTGCAGGCACACTTTTAATCCATTGAATTTTAACGAGATACTCAGAATATTTGCTATCTGAATTTTTAAAAATGCTTGGTTGCTCCAGATTATAGTTTTTTAATGATTTTTTTCTAAATTTAAAATCTATTACCTTTTTTGCATGCTCTGTTACTTTTCCAATTCCTACATATCCTTTTGCTTTCAAATAGGCAACGACAATATCTCCTGGATTAAGTGTGCGAATTGGATCGCTCCATTTTGGCGATTGCCCAGCAGCCAAAAAACCGTACTGCTTACAATCTTCCCAGCATCTTGTATCTCCTTCACCAACATTTATATAAAATAATCCATTTTCAAAATCAAAGGAGTTCAGATTCATATGCAGTGTATTGTGAGGTCTGAACTTATCAGCAAAATGACCTGATGAAATATTCGCTAGATTTTTACCTAATTTCCAAATCAGTGTTTTTTCAATCAGAAATGCCTCATTTTCTGTTAATCCTTTTGCAATCACTTTTATAATTGGTTCCAAACCTTCTTTTTGAATGGATTTGATTATCTTAGTCTTTTCAGAGTCACCTGTGTCACTGAGGTGGGCTTTCTTACGATTTCCCTTTCCTTTACCATAGTAAAACTCCTCGAAATTTCGAGGATCAATATAAACATATACGTAGTAATTTCTATTTATCATAGTTGTTGAATGAATAATGGCATATAACTGATATTTATACGAAAAAATTTCATATAAATACCTATATACAGCATACTATCTCACTAGAAATATATTTACCAGTAATTTCGGTGTCTTTTTAATACCCCACCTCAATCTCAAAACCTCCCAACAACCCCATCACCTCCGGATACTTAAACTTAGCTCCTTTAATCTTATTCTGCATCGGATCAATAAAATATTTCGTAGCAGATCTAAAGTCAGCTTTCCTCAAATCCGCATTTATAAACTTAGACTTCTCTAAATCCGTCCCACTAAAATCCGCTTCTACAAGATTCACTCCTTCAAACTCTGCCTCCTTAATCTGGCAATCAATAAAACCCATCTTCTTCATCTCCAAATTATGAAACAAACAAAACTCAATTAAACAATCTTGAAATTTCCAATCTAAAAGTAGATTTCTAACTTGCGCAAAGTCAATTCCAATAATTTTACAGCTTTTAAAACTCACTCCCTGAAAGCTACAGTTCCTAACTTTCACATTCGCCAAGTTGCAATCCAAAAACTTACAATCCATAAATTTTGCTCCCATCAAATCACATCCACTAAAATCACACTTCAAGAAACTACAATTCTGAAATTCACCAAGCTTAAAATCAAAGTCAAGACAGTTAATGTCGTTAAACTTTTTATTCTCGAAAAGTTTTTGTGAGGTCATGGCTAAAAGGTTAACTTACTCATCTCTAGAATCTTTTCAGGAGTGGCACGAACTAATTTTATAGAATTTTGTTTTGGATCTCTGTCTTTAACTTCTTGAATTATATATCTACCCAGCTTATATCCAAGCATTTTTGGCTTTGTTTTTCCTCCATACAACCAAGAATCATCATCACTCTCTTTATTCCACATCACTTTCCCAAACTTTTTTACCCATTTACCGATCTCAGAAAGTTTAAAACTTTTTGTTTCAAGAACATGCTTTGTAGGATATTGCTCAATCGCAAAATGGTCAGCTAGCCCCTCTGAAACAACCGAATTAATCAAAATATGCACTTGATTTTTTGGTAAAATACCAGCATAACCTCTGCATGCATGATGCATCTCATGATAAATAATATATATCAGTTGATCTAATAGTTTCACATTAAATCCGCTCTTATTAATCAATTGATCAAAGTTTATTTTGATATCCACCCAATCAACCGCCTGTGTAAATGCACTAATCCCATCCTTTTTCCAGGAATACACGGTAAAAGTAAAATTCTTTACCTTAAAAGGTAGTAGCTTCTCAATCTTATTTGCATGCTTTTTTATAATTTCTTCAACGGCATCCAGATCTTTTTTTAGGACTGAATTATTATTGGGAATATGTATAATTTGGATTTTCATAATGTTGATATTAAGCGGCTGTCTTGCTTGGGATAAAAAGCGTACGCAGTTACCGGAATTAGAATGGCAAAAATTGAAAGGTATATATACGTAATTTTCGTTTCCCTTACTAAGTAGTATGAAGAACTATATCCGCGTCGTACAAAAGATTCAAAATCACAATAGTATAATATACCCCGATCAGTAAAACTCGGATTACTCAAACAGATGAACGGATGGCTTAAAGATCTTGGATGCCCCGAATCACCCTTGCCATCAATCTCGATAGTTCTAAACTGGCTAATACAAATCAAGATAAAGAATATAACAGGAATACTAAGCGAACCAACCCATAAGATTTTAACAATTTTTTTGAGATTTTTCTTATTAAGCTGTTGTATCGGCATATCCCAATCCTACTAGGCAGAATCAAAAAAGACCAGTAATTCTATGGTACTATATCTTTAATATGCAACGCCTCAAACAACTTTATTGGAGTCTCATCATTATCTTCCTCTTGATCGCAGCCTTCTTTGTCATTCCCTGGCCGGATGAGCTCCGCAGATCCCTATTCCTTGTCGCGGCAGTGCTCGCTCTCATCTTCCTCATTATCGGAGCCATCCTTCTGTATCTCACAATCAAATCCAAGCTCCCCAAAAACCACAAAGTCGCCCTCATCCTCGTCGCCTCACCGGCAATCGCTTTCCTCGCCTCTGTCATCTTACACAACTTTCTCTACGCGCTTGCCGTCATCTCAAAGGATCTTCCCATCCTTCCGCACATCTTCGAATTCCTGCACGCCACCTTTTTCCTCCTCGGCTTGCTTGGCGCTCCCATCATCTTCATCATCGGCGCCATCTGGAGCGGAATCTTATTTTATAAAAAAAGACCAGCTACATAGCCAGTCAAATCAGTATTGCATCCAAGTGGTGAGGATTTTTTTCTCATTCCAATCAACTTCGGCATAGCATCCCACTTTACCCGGGTCCATGCCATAACTCGGTGGTCTGCCAAGGATACTACAAAGTAATAGCGTAAATGCTGCACCATGCCCCACGAGCGCACAAGTTTTGCCGGGCTCATCAGCGGATATCATCTCTACGCACTTAGCGATCCGGTGCATAGCATGATCAGCTGATTCCCAACCCCTAACATTTTCATGAGGCTGCTCATAAAACCGTTTCACCGTCTCCATATATTCGGCATACGGCAAGTAGCCCGTAGAAGAGCGATCAATTTCTACAAGATCATGCTTCACATCGTAAGGAATATCAAATTTTATCGCTGCCATTTCAGCAACGATATAAGCCTTCATCTCCGGGCTTGTGTAAATTACATCTACATCATGCCAAATTACTTGTTGTAACAAGCCGTTGACTCGTTCAAGCCCCTTTTTTGATAGTAGCCATTCCTCAATCGGTCGATTCTGATCAATAATCACCTCTGGATGTGTAATGAGCAATATATTTCGCATACCACCTCCTTATTTCGACCTTACATAAAGAAACTAAAAAAGACCAGCATGTGCGGATCTTTAAATGTGCTATTTTGCATTACCCACAATTCCTACAATCATCTTGAATCAAAGATTTATGAAACGGCTCCAACTTTAACAGCTCGCCAACATCAATTGTGTCCAATAATTCCCATTTCAAACATTCTTCGTCCTCTACATCCTCTGCGCATTTATAACCGATTTCCTCAAAAGTATTGATTAGATCTTGACTAGGTTTGCTGAGAAGCCATATTGTAGACCCTAAAGTAAATTCACCATCTGTAACTCCAAAAATTTCATTAACTCGATCCGCACCACAATTATGAGCTGTAAAAAGTTGTCCAAGAAAATCCAAGTCATTATATGCGGGATCGATTGGATATTGCTCTCGTCCGTTATCTAGATATGTCGGCTCGTTAATGCAAACATCTTTTAGGGTATCAATCTCAACCGTTTCCTCTATAGTTGTAGCTGGCACGTATGGGACTATTTCTGTGCTCTGACGATTCATAGTCAAAAAAACCAAAGCATAAGCTATCGTTCCAAGTATAACCAGCAATGCACCTAAACTTAACAGCAAGATTGTTACTATGCGTTTTTTATCTGGAGTATTGTTCATATTATTATAGTTTCAAAATTATTTATGATTTTTTGCTGACTTCTATTAATGGATTATACATCATCAGCGCATGATTTTCCGTAATAGATTCTTCGCGTAAGATTTTATCAGCATTTTTATCAATTACCAGGCGATAGATTTTGTTGTTTCTAGAATATGTGCCAAATAATTCCTGCTTCATTTCATGATCTTTCTCAAAAACTTCGTACCGTTCATCAATCTCCTTATCCGATATCCATGCACCAACTAAATACTCATCCGTCACCTCTAACTTAAGTTGAAACCTTTGATTAGTTTTGTTCTTTATCTGTAAATCGATATTAGGGTAAGCGCAAGTTGCTCCGCTGCCAAAAGGTTGATCGCGTTTCACGTCCGGGAAAACATCATAACTGTGTCGCCAACGTTCAGTCACAGATAGGGGAGTATGTAGAGTCATCCAATATATCAAATTTGATAACTGACACAACCCACCGCCAACTCCAGATTCAACTCTACCTCTATTTAAAATCATTCCATCTAGATACCCCTTACTCTTCGTCGGCCTTCCTATCAACTTCCAAAAAGACAAAGTTTCTCCCGGCTCTATCACTACGGTATCCAATCCCTTAATCGCGATTTGTAAGTTCTTAATCTTATTTTCCTGTAACTCTGGGCTAACTCCACTCAACTCTCGTCGCAAAACTGTTTTATGCTTAAAGACCTCAATCGGCAGCTCCTCATTAATTTGCTTAGCAAAGATATTATCCAAAAAACACCAATAAATGTGTTTCTTTACTGTATAAAACGATGTTCCCAAGCATATTCGCAGTTTCGATCTATTTTTTGGCTTAGTTATCATGGTAGTTAAAACGCCAGTGTCTACAAATATGACACCATTAATAGTAACTGTGTATCATATATTAGATATTTTAAAAAAGACCAGCTAAGTCACTGGTCTTACTTCTCTCCGCGAGCTGCCTTTTCTGCTTCGCGCACCGCTACTACAAACTTGCGCGTGCGATCAAATACGGGAGGCAATTCCAATAAAAAAGAGTTTCGGCACAGCGCCTGCCCAAAGGCAAACTGTTTCAAGCAGTCAGCGCCATAGGCTTCGCTCGCGATCTCAAGGATCCTCTTTTCTCCTAACACTTCATAAATCCTCATAGGGATGTAGATCGCATGCTGCCCATAGAATGGTCCAAACCCAGTACTACCCCGTTTCAATTGCTGTAGAACCTCATCAGGTTCAATCGGACGTGCACCTTCTTGATTGATACTTTGTGCATCCATCACACCCTCCTACTTCTAAAGAGCTGTAAAAAGCATAGCACATATCAAAATTTAGCTACATCACCTTCCTCGGCAACAAGTATATATAGATCGCACTCCCCACACACAAAATCGTCATCGCGATAAACAAAGCATTAAATCCAAGGTACGCAGCGAGGAGTCCTCCAATCGATGTCCGCTCGCCGTATGGCGGGTTAAGACTAAGTTATTAAGACTTATCCTTTATTCACACCCATTGTGCAGCTTCCACTGCTCCGCATGTCCCATTTTCTTTGCCCAATCTGGCACAACACAGTCCGCATCTTCTTCGACAGATTGCGGTACATCGGTCTCAACAACGGGGCTCATTATTTGCTGCTGCTCGTCATCTCTTACGAGAAGTTTTGTTGAAACAAGTCCAATGAGTATGATAAACAACACAACAATTAATACCTGTATCCAAGAGATCTTTTGAATCTCTTCTCGCCTAAATATCTCACAAGCTCCCCCGGGGCAGAGCTTAGCTTTTTCTTTTTTAAATAAGTTATACATCTTGCAGCCAATGCAGACACTAAACGCCGTTTCAAAATATAAAAAGGTCAAACAAGTTACGCAGATCGATAAATTAAGCGGACCTCTTATATCAAAAATAACCACAATAAAAAACATGGATACAGCCAAAGCAAGTCCAACACCCCAAGCAAATCTTTTTTGCGGCGCACCAGTGTATTCTGGCTTTTGATTTCTTACAGCAAATCTCCCCAAAGTCATACTCGGAGAAAATTTGGGATTGATCAAAACTCTGATAGCAAAATCAATAAGAAAAGCAATTACAACAATTTTGATAGGTACAAAATTCCCTAAAAACCAAGCATAAGAGAATGCGGTTGCCGCAAATAATAGCAGGATCCCCGCAGCTCCTCGAGCCTCTCTTTCATTAAGTACTCTTATATCGTAGCCAGCCACCCTCTCGCCAAAGTAAAAAATATTTTTCATAATGAGCTACATTTTATCAGATTGTAGATAACTCGAACAATACTGGAACAAGGCATGTGGAAACATTCGCACTCTCCTCTCTGTTTAGGCAATTTATCATCCTCGACAAGTGTTCTACTTTTGTTCTATACTAAACTTATCAGTACGAATTACGAATCTGCGCGAATTACGAATAAGTAATAAAATATTATGGAGAATCTTAATTACAAAAATAACGTAGCAACAAAATTACGTCGCAACGATATCGTGCTGCCAGATTTAAGTTATTTTGTAGTTGGTGTTCTCTTTGATATTTACAATGATATAGGTTTTGGTCACTTGGAGCGTGTATATCAAAAAGCAATCGCAGACACGTTAAAATACAAAGATATTAAATTTAGCGATCAACCTAGTTTATCTTTACAATACAGAGGAACGAAGGTTGGAAGATATATTCCAGATTTCATAATCGCAAACTCATTAGTATTAGAACTGAAACGAGACACAAAACTAAAACGCATTCATTTCGATCAAGCTAACGCATACTTAAAAGCAACAAATTACCCCTTATCAATACTCGCAAGTTTCAATAAAGACGGAGTCGAGTATCGCCGCCTAGTAAATACCTACTAATCAACAAATTTATAACTCATAACATATTAACAAATTCGTAATTCGCGCAGATTCCTCAATTAGAAAAACCAAGCGACTTAATTACCTGAATTACAAATTCGTAATTCGCGCAGATTCGTAATTCGTAATGTAAAAAAATATGAAAAACCCGTTGACTCCAAAACAGAAAGAGGTTCTCGATTACATTATCGAGTTCATTAACGATCGCAATTACGCGCCATCATTCCGCGAGATTGCGGATGGCTTAAACCTCGCTTCTCCCTCCACTGTGCACGTACACATCCAAGCACTTCGCTCTCGCGGCTTCTTAAAAGCTGGCGGCGCAGCTCGTGAGCTCGAGCCAACAGACAAAGCGGTGCGCTGGGGCCGCAGCATAATGCTCCCACTCGCAGGGCTTATCACAGCTGGTGTGCCAATCGAAGCAATCGAAGAAAAGGAAACAATCGCCATCCCAGTCGATCTCGCACCCAACTCCAGCAATTCCTACGTTCTCCGTGTCAAAGGTCAATCCATGATAGAAGACGGCATCTTCGATGGTGACTACGTAGTTGTCGAGCGCAATCCATCTCCAAAAAACGGCGATGTAGTCGTCGCCCTCCTCGATAACGCCTATGCAACACTAAAAAGATTCTACCGTGAACGCGATCGCATCCGCCTCCAACCAGCCAACTCCACCATGAAACCAATCTACTGCTACGACCCAGTTATCCAAGGAACAGTCAAAGCCGTCATCCGCAAATTCGGATGATCGTGCCTCATACCACGTACCGCGTACAACGTTTAGGAATTTGATTTATTATATTTACCCAGCAAGAAATATGAGGATAGACAGATTTGAAGATATAATAGCGTGGCAACTGGGACGCGAATTATTTAAAAATATTTATCCTCTCGTCGAAGTATCTAAAGACTATTGGTTTCGGGATCAGATACGGCGCGCAAGCCTTTCTATCACAAATAATATCGCTGAAGGTTTTGGCAGATACGGAAACAAAGAAATGATTCGTTATTTAAAAATATCTAAGGGATCCTGTCTTGAAGTACGATCCATGTTATACAGCGCGGTCGATATCAATTTAATAAAAAGCAAAGAAGAATTCGATAAGTTGTTTGATTTAACGGTTAGAATAGAAAAATTGTTAGTAAGTTTCATTAAATCTCTAGAAAAACTACCCAATTACTAAATATATAATAATCAAGTTCCATAACCTTGTACCCGGTACCCGGTACCTTGTACGAATAATGATTTATGTACCAAACCGTAAACGAACCGGTCGATGTAATTGCGACCTTCAGACAGGATCGAGCAGAGCCGGTGATTTTTAAGTGGAACAATCGCTACTACCGCATCACCTCCGTAAACCTAGTTCATACAGAAAGAAAAGGACGCAACAAAATGTACATCTATTCCGTCACCGACAAAGCCAACGCCTTCCGCCTCCGTTTTTTCACAGAGACTCTAAAGTGGGAACTCGAAGAAATGGCAATACTTTAACCATGTAGCATGTAACTTGTAGCATGCAACAGAATGAATATGACATTTCATCAAACTTTACAACAAAAAATGGATGATTATGTGCATTTGGTTTACAGGGTAACTCGAAATTTTCCTAAAGATGAGATATATGGCGCACGGTCTCAGATTCGTCGTTCTGCATTATCTGTCATCCTAAATTACACTGAAGGCTACGCGCGACAACAAAAGAAGGTTTTAAGAAATTTTTTACAAATATCTTACGGCTCACTATAAAGAGTCGCAATATCTTCTAGATTTTTCCTTAAAAGAAGCATGGATATCAAAAAATGATTACGATGAGGCTCTATCTTTGGGAGATGAGATTGGTGCAATGCTTTGGTCAACGCTAAAAAACTGTGTAGTAAGTGATTAATGTTACATACTATATGTTACAAGTTACACGAAAGATCTACTCGCATGTAGACATGAACTCCTACTTTGCCAAGGTAGAGCAGCAGGCAAACCCCCAGCTGCGCGGTCGTCCTTTAGGTGTCTGCGCATATTTGCACAAAGCCGGCTGCGTTATTGCTGCATCCGTCGAGGCAAAGCAGTGTGGTGTAAAGGTTGGTATGAGTATGGAGGTGGCAAAAGTTGTTTGCCCGCAGATGAAGTTTATCCAAAATGATCCAGCAAAGTATCGAGCTGTCTCATCGCGTGTCTTCTCCCTCTTCCACGAAATCACAGACAAAGTAGAGCATTACTCAATCGACGAGGTCTTCCTAGATCTTACTGGCTGGTATCGCGATGAGGCTGAAGCGTCCTGGGCGCTTTGCCGAGCTCGTCTGCACATCCAGCAAGAAATTGGTGAGTGGCTCACATGCTCCGTTGGCATCGCACCAAGTAAGTTCCTCTCTAAGCTTGCATCAGAAATAAAAAAGCCAAACGGCCTCACGATTATTGATCGCAAAAATCTCGATGCCACACTCGCTACTCGCGATCTCGAAGATGCTTGTGGTATCGGCAAGCGCATTCGCCGCCACCTAAACAAACTAGGCATATACACTCTCCTCGATCTCAAAAACTACCCAGTCGGAAACCTCATTCGCACACTCGGCATCCATGGCTACTACTGGCACGAGCGTCTCTCGGGTCGTGAAACAGATCGCCTCGAGCAATCAGATCTTGCTAAGCCTCACATCCCCAAATCAGTCGGGCATTCTTTCTGTGTCCCGCGTCGCGCTAACGAAAATAATCTAATACTACCCATCCTCATCCGCCTCACCGAACGCGCCGGACGTCGCTTAAGGTCACTCGGACATTATGCTCGTGCAATAAACATCCAAGTCAGTGTCACCGATGAGCAAGGTCGTAGGACATGGGATGCAGGACGTGGTACGACCATCAAATTCACCGACCCAGTCAATGACCCCTTTAGCCTGGTTCACGCAGCTTGCGAGGCTCTCTCCAAAATGTGGCAAGGTGAATCAGTCACATTCCTCGCTATCACGCTCATCGATCTCGTCCCACCCTTGCATCAACTTCACGTTCCATTCAAAAACCCCCTTGATGCAAGAGCCCCTTCCTTGTCAAAGGAGGGGGTTGGGGGTAGATTTGATCGAACTACAAGGGCTATTGATTCTATCCGCGATCGCCATGGCGAGGAATCTATCGTATTCGCTTCTATGATGGGCTTAGGGTCTGACTACGCCCCAGATCGTATCGGTTTCCGAAAAACAGAAGGCATTGATGTAGCTATCTCTGATACTAATTAATTTTGCTTTGGTACCAAGCACCCTGCGCTTACAGGCACTTTCTCACCATCTCTTTCTATCTCACATAATATCTGTACCATATTTCCTAGTCTGCGACTTACGTGTACCTGTTTCCAGTTTTCATACGGTGATCCGCAAAACCAAATCAATTCTGAAAGAGTAATAGTTTTAGGTAGGCATGTTGGTAATCCCATCTGCCCTAAATTTGTTGTCGTTGTATAAGCCTCGCCTATATCATTTAAAGCCGTCATCCGAACTGTAACGACTTCATGGTTAGGTTTTCTATAAGTATAAACTTTTGTCTCGGTCGGAAACTCTACGGCCCATGAATAGATTCCAAGCGCTTTATGAATAGCGCACACGCTTGTCTGCAGTGATCCCTCAGAATTTGAATCTTTAAGTGCTTTAATAAAATCCCCTTCAGGATCTTCTGGGAAACCCAAAGCACCAGCTCTTTCAGTTGTATCCGAATCACCCTTCTCGTAAGACTCTATCCATTTTTGAAAACCTTCTCTAAATTTAAATTGGTAACATGGTAAAGCTGCCTTTCCGTCAGATAACTCTTCGGCAGGAGCGGAAATAGCTGTTTCTGCAGGCACAAGTGCAGTAGAAGATGATAAAACAGGAGCATTTTTTGGTGTCTCAGGTGTATTATTCGTAGCTTCACAGCCAGCTCCTACGAGCACAATACACATAAATATAAGTAAAAGTGAGATTTGTTTAAACATAGTAGTGAATGCACTAAAGATATCACCTCATCGCATTTTTGTGTACAGCTATGCCCTGACCTTGCATTTTATTGCAATTTGTGCTATCCTCCTACCAGGAAAGTTCGTGCGAATGCCATCCTCATGAGCCACAAGCTCATAAGGGTCGAAGGAGTAAGATGTTTTAACGTCTGGTGTGCGCAAAGAAGTCCAGTCTAATTATTCACTGCAATATACGCATGCCTGCAAAATTATTTGTTGGTGGCATTCCTTACCGCATGACCGATGCGGAGCTCGAAGAGCACTTTAGCGCAGCCGGAGACGTAACTTCCGTATTCATTCCATTGGATCGTGAAACACGTCGTCCTCGTGGATTCGCTTTTGTAGAAATGTCAGACGAAGCAGCCGCCGAAAAGGCCATTGAAATGTTCAATGAGACCGACATGGGTGGCCGTCAGATCGTAGTCAACTTGGCTCGACCTGCCGAAGATCGCTCATAGTCTACCAAAAATTAAAATCCTCCATATAACTATGGGGGATTTTTGATAATCAAAATGTTTTACAATAGTATCTACACGTGATAATTTAGTTCCAATATGGCAATTAAATATCCTTTTCAAGACATCGAACAAAAATGGCAAAAATGGTGGGAAGATAACGGCACATACCATGCCAAACAACCCTCCCAATCTAAAGACGAGAAATATTACACTCTTGTAGAATTTCCATATCCCTCAGGAGACGGCTTACATGTTGGTCATCCTCGTTCATATACTGCACTCGATATTGTATCTCGCAAAAAGCGCATGCAAGGCTTAAACGTCATCTATCCAATGGGATGGGATGCTTTTGGTTTACCTGCAGAAAACTTTGCCATCAAGAAAAAAGTTCACCCAGCAATCATTACAGAAAAAAACATAGCTACCTTCAAACGTCAGATCCAGGCACTAGGTACTGGTTTTGATTGGTCGCGTGAAATCAATACTACAGATCCAGCCTATTATAAATGGACTCAATGGATGTTCATTCAGTTTTATAACTCCTATTTTGATACAAAACAGAAAAAAGCACTTCCAATTAGTCAGTTAGAAGTCCCAGAAGAAGTTAAAAAAGATGGAGAGGATGCTGTACAAGGATTTATCGATGAAAATCGCATCGCCTACAAAACAACTACCACAATTAATTGGTGTCCTACTTGTAAAATCGGACTTTCTAACGAAGAGGCTCAGGGTGGTGTCTGCGAACGCTGTGGCGACGAAGTTGAAAAACGCGAAAAAGATCAATGGATGATGCGCATCACAAAGTATGCAGATCGCCTCATCAACGAACTCTCAGACGTCGACTATCTCGATAAGATTAAAACTCAACAAATTAATTGGATCGGTAAAAGCGAGGGAGCGGCTGTCTTTTTCGCGATTCACAATCATGATAAAAAAGAGGCTGGTATTGTCGAAGTCTTCACCACTCGCCCGGATACTTTATTCGGTTCAACATATCTCGTTCTCTCACCCGAACATCCAATCATATCCTCATGGATCGATCATAAGGCTCTAGAAAATGTAAAAGAAGTAAAAGATTATCAAGAAACAACACGTAAAAAATCAGATCGTGAACGTCAAGAAAATAAAGAAAAAACGGGAGTACAAATTCAAGGCCTCACAGCAATTAATCCAGTTAACGGCAACCAAATTCCTGTCTGGATCGCAGATTACGTTCTTGCTGGATATGGCACAGGTGCAATTATGGCCGTCCCAGCTCACGATGAACGTGATTTAGAATTTGCTACTAAGTTCAACCTACCAATTATAAAAGTCGTCGAACCACCAGCTTTAGACGAACTCACTCACCCACCAGCTGGTGTAACTCCAGTTTCGCAAGAAGACATTCGTGTTGAGTCAGCTTGCTGGACGGGTGAAGGTGTAGTTATCAATTCAGATTTTCTAAATGACCTCTCAACTGATAAAGCAAAAACCAAGATGGTTACTTGGCTCGAAGAACACGGTGCCGGTCATGGTTGCGTTAACTACAAACAAAGAGACTGGGTTTTCTCACGTCAGCGCTATTGGGGCGAACCAATCCCAATGATCATATGTGAAAAATGTGGTTGGGTCCCAGTTCCCGAGGCAGATCTGCCAGTTCTCCTGCCCGAAGTCGAAAAATATGAACCAACTGATAGCGGTGAGTCACCTCTGGCTGCAATTACCGATTGGGTCAACACAACTTGCCCAACATGTAAGGGAGAAGCTCATCGTGAAACAGATACAATGCCTAACTGGGCAGGATCTTCTTGGTATTTCCTCCGCTATTGCGACTCTAAGAACGATCAAGTCTTTGCGTCCCCCGAAGCTCTCAAATATTGGATGCCAGTCAACCTCTATGACGGCGGTATGGAGCACACAACTCTTCATCTTTTATACTCACGTTTTTGGTACAAGGTTCTACATGATCTAGGTCACGTCCCAGATACTTGTGGTAACGAGCCTTATGCTAAACGAACAGCCCACGGCATGATCCTTGGTGAAGGCGGAGTTAAGATGTCCAAATCCAAAGGCAATGTCATCAACCCAGATGATGTCATCGCCGAATTCGGCTCTGATGTCTTCCGCTGTTACGAAATGTTTATGGGTCCGTTTGATACAGACGCACCATGGGACACACGTGGCATTCAGGGTATCAAACGCTTTCTAGATAAAGTATGGAATCTACACGAAACTCGTAAAAATGATCCAACAGAAAAAACTTACGAATCAGTTCTACATAAAAGTATTAAAAAAGTCAGCGAAGATATTGATAGCATGCACTTCAACACTGCATTATCTCAACTCATGATACTTACAAATACTTTGGTTGAAGCAGAATTAGTCACAGACGAAGATTTTACAACTTACCTTAAACTCTTATCGCCGTTTACGCCCCACATCACAGAACAACTCTGGCATGATCTAGGAAATGAAACATCCATTCACTTAGAGAGTTGGCCAAGCCACAATCCAGATCTATTGATTGAGGACACAATTACAATGGGCGTTCAGATTAATGGTAAAGTGCGAGGTGAGATTCGAATCGCACCAGATGCAAAAGAGTCAGAAGCTATAGATTTAGCAAAACAGAACGAGAAACTAAAAAAGTATTTTGATGAAATTGAACCAAAAAAGATAATCTACGTCCCCGGAAGAATCTTGAACATCGTAATTTAATAAAATCGCCTTCGGGCGATTTTATTTTGCCACAAAAACCCCTAAATGCTTTAATGTCCTCATATGAAAATCACAATCATTGGTTCAGGTTATGTTGGGCTTGTCTCAGGAGCTTGCCTTGCCGAGCTTGGTAACATCGTCACATGCTTAGATGTACAAACAGAAAAAATCGAAAAGTTAAAACAGGGGATCATGCCAATATACGAACCCGGGCTTGATTCAGTTGTGTCGCGTAACGTCCAAGCTGGCCGTCTCTTTTTTACAGATTCATATGAAGAAGCAATCCCAGGTGCCGAACTAGTATCAATCGCTGTCGGCACTCCTTCTGCTGATGATGGTTCCGTAGATATGCAATACATGGAAGCCGCAGCTCGTGATATCGGATCATACATAACAGAGTACACAGTCATTGCCAATAAAAGCACAGTACCAGTTGGTACCGCAGAAAAAGTCGAGTCAATTATCCGCGAAGCTTCTGGTATAAATGTTGATGTAGTCTCAAATCCCGAATTCCTCCGCGAAGGTCACGCTGTCTACGATTTTCTGCACCCAGCTCGCATTGTGATTGGTTCTATAACTGAAGACGCAACAGAGCGTATGCTTAGAGCCTATGAGCATGTTGATTGTCCAAAGCTTATTATGGACAGACGCTCAGCAGAACTCACTAAATATGCAGCCAACTCGTTTCTTGCTACAAAGATTAGTTTTATAAATGAAATGTCAGTTCTTGCCGAAGAAATTGGCGCAGATATCAATAATGTTGCGTCGGGTATCGGATCCGATCCACGTATTGGTAAAGATTTTTTACGAGCTGGTCCAGGTTGGGGAGGTAGTTGTTTTCCAAAGGATGTTCGCGCTATGCGTTACTTGGGTCAACAAATGGGGGTGCCTCTTCCTGTAGTTAATGCCGCGCATGAACTGAATGAAAGTGCACGTATACGTATGGCTAAACGTCTCGAATCCGAACTCGGTAATCTAAACGATAAAAAAATCGCAGTTCTAGGTTTAGCTTTTAAAGGGAATACAGATGATACTCGCGAATCCGCTGCCGTCGAAATGATATGCTATCTTACAAGCCGAGGAGCAACAGTTATCGCACACGACCCTGTTGCAAAAGTTGAATCATCAGATTTAGATGGTTATGATTTACCTCATATTGATTGCCCATACAAAGCTTGCGAAGGTGTTCATGCTATTATCGTCGCAACAGAGTGGGAACAATTTCGTACGATAGATTTAGAAAAGCTTCGAAATTGTGCCGAGGGTAATTTACTTGTCGATGCACGAAATCTTTTTGATCCAAAGCGAGCAAGCAACGCTGGCTGGAAATACATTTCAATAGGTAGAAAATAATATTATGAAACTTCTTATTGCACGTCACGCAGAAACAAATCCAAACGGCCATGATATGTCCCAAAATGGGGGAGTAATTGGAGCGTTGTCAGAGAAAGGTAAAAGCCAAGCCACGAAACTCGCGGAACACTTAAAAGAATTCAAAATCGATTACATATATAGTAGTGACATCCTGCGATCAATCGCAACTTCCTATATAGTCTCCGATGCAATGCCAGATGTTACCGTAATGCTTACAAAAGATTTGCGCATTAAAAATCCCGAAGAATCCACAGATGCTTTTAATCAGAGGGTTACCACTTTTTTAGATGGTCTTAAAAATAAATTTGAAAATCAAACAATACTACTTGTTTCACATTCAGATGTTGTTCAGATATTGTTAACCATCTTAGAATCAGAAAGGTCATCAGCGCCAGCTCTTGGGGCAGTTTCAGAATTTTCATTAAAAGATACCAACTCACCAGTAGCTATTAGAGTTAACGATACTTCGTTTTTAGATAAAAGCTAAACCGAAGTTTTTGGTTTATAAAAATAGGTAGCCAAATACGTAGCGATTGGCATAGCTAGCGCCAACCCAATACTACCCACCAGTGTCCTTACAATCTCGCTGGCAATAAGTTCATGATTAATAACTTGTCCAAATGTCAGAAAAGGCGGTTCTTTTATACTAAATAAAATGAGTAGCGGTAATGACGCGCCAGCATATGCTAGAAAAAGTGTATTAACCATCGCTCCTATATGTGCATTGCCAACTTGCATCGCCATAGTAAAAACTTTTTTAGATGGTAACTTGGGATTTGCGGTTTTAATTTGTGCTACAGCCTCTATTTGTCCAATGACCATGTCATCGAGTACACCTAAAGCACCAATTAAGACTCCAGCTAAAAATAATCCTTTAAAATCGATTGCACTTTTACCAATTCCAATTAAAAACAAAGTTTCCTCACCAGCCATACCAGTTAAACGAGTAAGCCATGTAAACAAGAGCGATAGCAAAGCAACAAATACAAGTGATATTGTTAAACTCACAATCGCTAAATGTGATTTTGTATTCCATCCATCCGTGAGATAGATCATGAAGAGAAAGATTACAACGCATGTTGCGATTCCAACGAGAAGTGGATTCCAACCGGCTAGAATCAAAGGTACAGTTCCCTTCAGTATTATAGTAAAACTAACAAGGAGTGCTATCAAAGATCTAAATCCCTTAGCTTTACCAACAATTGTAATAATTAGTGCAAATAAAAACGCCAATAAATATAATGGCCACCTTCTTATATAATCAGCAATATAAAAAACATCTTCTCCATTACCATCAATTTGATAATTAACAATTACTTTATCCCCTTGTTTATAATGATTTGAACCAATCGCAATGATTTCTGATATTCCATTAAACTCAAATTCCTTGTCCTTCCAAGTTCCCTCTAGGCCTTTCATCTTTACTCTTTGCTGAGTAACAGCTCTACCGTCAGGTGTCGTCACTTCTTTCTCTTCTACAATTTCAACAACTCTAGCATCAAACAGCTCGTCCGCTTGTCTTGCGGGCATCGGTATTTGATCAACCATTATTGCAGTTCCACTTGCACTAACCATTTCAGTTGATGTTTGGGCGGAGACTTTAAAAGTTGAGCTGAAAAATAATCCAGCTGTAAACACTATTATTAAGGTTAAAAAACTCAATTTAGTTTTCATATTGTCTTTATACTAGACTATCAAGATGATTCTTACCAGCATTATCTTGTTGCCAAATAAACGTACAAGTAATAAAGTACTTATCACTTCCAGATAAGATCCGTAGCTTTGTTATATATTATTCTTGACCCGCATAGCTCTTAGAGCGTAGAGGGTTGTTACTTATTATTTTTATGAATGAAAATGAAATAACTGCCGACATCGGCATAATAGGTGCTGGCCCAGCCGGTTATTCAGCAGCTGTCTATGCGGCTCGAGCAGGCTTCACCGTAGCACTTTGGCTTGGTCCAGAACCAGGCGGACAACTCACAACTACAAACGAAGTAGAAAATTTCCTTGGATTCCCCGATGGCATCATGGGCCCAGATCTCATGGACCGTTCAAAAAAACAGGCGGCTCGTTTTGGCACAGAGTTACTCCAAGGCAAAATCACCAAGATCGAGAAAAACGAGCAAGGTTTTCTCCTCCATGGAGAAAAAACATCGGGTCAGGTCAAAACAGTTGTCATTGCTACAGGCGCCGTAGCTAAGTGGCTTGGCACCGAGTCAGAAGAAAAATTCAAAGGACGTGGAGTATCCGGCTGTGCAACTTGTGACGCATTTTTCTTCCGTGATAAAAACGTAGCAGTAGTAGGAGCAGGAGACGTCGCCATGGAAGATGCTCAAACTCTAGCCAAGGTCGCATCCTCGGTCACCGTCATAGTTCGCAAAAGCGAAGATGCTGTTCGTGCCAGTAAAATCATGTTCGAGCGCACTAAGGAAAATCCCAAAATCAAGTTCCTATTCAACACAGAAATCGACGAGTTTATGGGAGAAATGAAGCTCGATAAAATCCGCATTAAAAACAATCTATCTAGTGAAACATCCGAAATGCCAATCAACGGCGTCTTCGTAGCTATAGGCCACCGCCCTAACACAGAGTTCTGCAAAGATCTCATTACCTGCGATACCGAGGGTTACATTATTACAGAAGGGGTCAAAACAAATATCTCAGGCATCTACGCCGCAGGCGACGTTATGGATCACACCTATCGACAAGCCATCACCTCAGCCGGAACCGGCTGCATGGCCGCCCTCGATGCTAAAAAGTTTTTAGAAGAAGAGGAATAAAAAAAAGACCGTACTCAAGGTCTTAAGATTCAGGATCCGCAGAAAAAAATTACACCATATTTTCGGCTATAAAATGCACGAACAGCTTTTGTGTTTGGATGGTATATAGTCGGATCGTTGGGCTTGCGCTCAGCTTCATATCGCCAATGATAAATATACTTACGACTATTGCAGTCATAGTGCACATGGTCCAGGGCATTTTCAAGTTTTGTGCGAAGTTGATTGATAGCCTCAGTAACAATTTGATGAGCTCGACTGGGAGAGACACCAAATTTTTTTCCAATTTCTGGATATGTACAACCCAAGAAAAAACGCATTTGCAGGGCTGCCCTTTCTTTCAAGCGTAATCCCGAAATAAAAAATATTAATCTATCAAACATTTCCTGATCCGCGAACAATTCCTCGGGTGTCGAAGATGCTAATTTAGAAAATTCCCCCATCATGACGCACCTCTTTTTTTAAAGTACTGAAAAAGTAGCATACCAAAAAACTCCATTTATGTCAACGGAGATACATAGCATAGTAAAAAAACAGAGCC
>SWBX01003580.1_pt1 | contig 113475 bp, 127 predicted proteins | sample 4693051 | NCBI WGS metagenome assembly SWBX01 (sample SAMN10267272, study PRJNA491770) | bioreactor metagenome | isolation source: DHS bioreactor inoculated with marine | place: Japan: Omine Ridge, Nankai Trough | reverse complement strand
AAAAATGCTTATAAAATAAGCATTTTTTATTTTGTGGTATAATGGTAGTTAATAACTCATTTTTTTATAATTTATGAATATTGCGATTATCCTTGCATCTGGCATGGGAAAGAGAATGGGAGCCAATAAAAATAAAGTGTTTTTGGAATTGGGCGGGAAACCGCTTATTTTTTATACCATAGATAATTTTGAGAGGTCTGAGGACATTGATGAGATTGTTATTGTGGCAAAAGAAAATGAAATTACTGATATGCAGGAACTTATAGATGAATTTGAATTTGAAAAAGTATCACATATTATCGCAGGAGGAAAGGAACGTCAAAATTCAGGACATAATGGAGTTACATGTGTTGCTAATAATTATGATGATTCTGATACTGTTGTGTTATTTCATAATGGAGCGAATCCATTTGTAAGTGCTGAAGAAATAAAATGTGTAGCAGAAGCAGCAAGAAATGGTGGAGCAGCAGTAGTGGCACATAAAACAAAGGATACAATAAGAAAAGTTAATGAAGATAATGTATCGAAGGGTGTAATAGATAGAAGTGAACTTTGGAACATGCAGACACCACAAGCAATACAATTGGAGCTAGCATTAAATGCTTTTGATAGGGCAGATAAAAAAGATTTTTTAGGAACTGATGATGTGTCACTTGTTGAGGAGCTTGGAGGAGCTGTTGTTATTGTGGAAGCATCTGATAATAATTTTAAAGTAACTACACCAATTGACCTAGCACTTGCTGAAGTGATATTGAGCCAACTGTAGTGTCTTTGCGAGGAGGTACGACGAAGCAATCTCTGTAAGGTATCTGATGTGCTTATTGAGATTGCCACGTTGCTAAACGCTCCTCGCAAAGACGATATAGCAATCATTAATATACTAAATTTATGTTTAGAGTAGGAATAGGACAAGATTCTCATCCGTTTGGTGAAGATGAAAATAAAAGATGTGTGCTTGGTGGAGTGCAAGTTGATGATGTTATTGGATTTAAGGGGAATTCAGATGGTGATGTAATAATGCATGCACTTTGTGCGGCTATTGAGCAATCACTTGGAAGAAAAAATTTCTCAACATATTCTGATGATATGTGTAAAGATGGAATCACAGATAGTGCAGAATATTTAAAAGTAGCTATTAGTCATATGAAAGAAGTTGGTTTTGAAATAAATAACGTAGGAATATCAGTTGAGTGTAAAACTCCAAAGATATTACCGATTGAAGATGAAATTAAACAGAATCTTGTACCAATCTTGAAAACAGATATTACCAACATTGGAATAAATGCAACAACAGGAGAAGGCATGACAGCGTTTGGTAGGGGTGAAGGTGTACAGGTTTTTGTGATTGTGAGCTTAATTAAAAAATGATATTTATGTTAGAAATTTTTCAATATTGGCAAGTGAATTTGGTTTTAGCGATATTATTTATGGTGATTTTTAATCAGTCGTATCGTTTAATTGCGAAAAAATCGGAAGACACTGCAAGTATGTTAATTGTTGTTTTTAGTGTAGTCAGTGCAGTCTTTGTGTTGTTAATTCCTTTCTTTAAAATGAAATTGCCAATGGATTGGACAATTTATGCATGGCTTGTTTTGGCGATTTTGTTTTATACGGTTAACGATAGATTTAAGGCTGTAGGATTTAAACATTTAGATGTATCAGAGGTCTCAGTTCTTACTCAGCTTTCAAAGGTTTTCCTTATGTTGTATGGAGTATTTATTTTTAAAGAATATGTAAGTTTGGAAAATGCTATTGGAGCGATTCTGATTATTTTAGGAGGTATAATAATTACATTTAAAAAAGGTGTTTTTGTATTTAATAAGTATGTAGTTTTGCTTATTGTGGCGGCATTAGCAATGGCTACGGCGTTGTCTATTGATGTTGCTATTTCTAAACACTTCAACCTCGCACTTTATTTGCTAGTAACATTTGCGTTGCCAGCAGTTATTGTATTTGTTGTGGAACGTAAAGATATTCATAATTTAAAAAAAGAATACAATCTCAATAAGGATACTCAAAAACACTACTTTATTACAGGGATAAGTTTTGCATTTGCAATATTATTTTATCTAATGGCGTTGCGTCAAGGACAGGTTTCGGTGGTGGCACCGCTTAGTTCAGTCGTTGTTGCTCTGAATGTATTGGTGGGGTATCTGTTTTTGAAAGAAAAAAATGATCCAATAAAAAGAAGTATTGCTGCAATATTAGTTATTATCGGAGTGTTTTTATTGGTATAATATCAATTGAGAACATTAGTCTCATTTAATAAAGGTTAATATAAAAATATATGAAAAAGATTCAAATGACGGCGCCGGCGAAACTTAATCTTTGTTTGGAGGTTGTAAAGAAATATCCTGATGGATTTCATGAGATTCGGTCTATTATGGTGAAATCTCAAAACTTGTATGATACTGTGGTTATTGAGTTTGATGAGGATAGTGAGAGTATTTCGATTGAGTGTGATAATCCTGATGTGCCAACAAATGAGCAAAATATTTGTTGGAAAATTGCACAGAAGTATTTTGCTAAAATTGGGAGGCGAGTTGGTGTGAAAATGATAATTACAAAAAGAATCCCGATGTTGGCCGGTTTGGGTGGTGGCAGTTCTGATGGCGCAAGTGTGCTTTTGGCGCTTAATGAGTATTTTGAAGATAAACTTAGTAATGAAGAACTTGTTAAAATAGCATCTGAAGTAGGTAAGGACATTCCATTTTTTCTTCAAGATGCATTCGCTGCTTATGTAAGTGGAACTGGAGAAGATGTGGAGAGCCTTTTTGATTTCCCTCAATTGTCAATACTTGTAGTAAATCCAAAAGAAGAAATTGGTACGCCATGGGCATACGGACAGTTAGACCAAAGACAATGGTTTATGAGTGATGATGACAGAAAAAATATTACACTTAGTATGAAAGAAAGTCATCATACATTGGATGATATCGTGCAATATGTATATAATGATTTTGCATTTGTTGCACAAGAGCAATGTTATGTAATAGGAGAAATAAAAAATGCAATGCAGGCATTTGGCGCACGAGTTACATCCATATCAGGAAAAGGTCCAACAGTTTTTGGTATTTTTGAATCAATCGAGGAATTAGAAAAAACAAAAAAGAATTTGCAACTTTGGTATCGGGATTTTTTTGTTGATGAGTTTTAAATGTAGTATTTATGAATAAAGTTGTGAAAATTATATTATGGTTGAGCATTGTTGTTGTAATAGTTTTTTTTGCAATTAATTTTTATGTTATTAAATCTAGTAATGGGCAAATATTTTTTAAGTTGGAGAATGTACCAAAACAGCAAACAGCACTTTTACTTGGTGCTAGGGTTTATGATGATGGGAGATTGAGTCATATTATGGAGGATAGGGCACTTACAGCTATTGAATTGTATGAAGATGGAAAGGTTGATAAGATTTTGATTAGTGGTGATCATGGGACAAGTCAGTATGATGAAGTTAATGCTATTAAAGATTACTTGATGAATAAAGAAGTTTCACAAGAGGATATTTTTACAGATCATGCTGGGTTTGATACTTATGACAGTGTTTATCGTGCAAGAGATATTTTTGAAGTTGATTCTATGATTATTGTTACGCAGAAATTTCATTTACCAAGGGCTGTGTACATCGCAAATTCTCTAGATATTAAAAATAGTGGAACTATAGCAGATAAAAGAGATTACCGTGACAAAGAAAGAAATCAAATTAGAGAAAGTGTTGCAAGAGTGAAGGCTTTTTTGAATGTGAATTTTAATGCTAAACCAAAATTCTTGGGAGATAAAATTCTAATTACAGGAGATAGTGGTGATAGTTGGGATTAAAATTTAAAAATCCTAATTTTTAACCCAATCCTAACTTACAATTAGTAATAAAAGTAACTCATCATTCGGAATTTTTGCTGTAATATTAAAGTATAGATTCCGTACAAATGATTTTCTATCTGTTCATACCTCACAGAGAAAATATATTTTACGAAATGACAAATCTCATTATTGTTTGTAATTAAGATTTGAAATAAAATTATGAATTTGACAAATATTTTATATGTGTTATAAATATAATTAATATGAATAAAGAAATTACACAAAAGAATAACTGGCGGCATACTCAACTCTTTTAGGAAGAGATTGGTTTATGTTTTCGTGTGTGTAATAAATATACTTGTAAAAATACTCAATCCCTTTCTGAAAGGGCTTTTTTGTATTTTGGAAATGTTTTGCTGGGCCTGTCGCGAACGGCCTGGCAAGATATTTCTAAGATAGGCTTGGAAGTGTCACGTTTTTTAAAAATTGAGGAGAAAATAATGAACAAGCAATTTGTTGATTTGAAAATGGAAAAAAGTGACATCGAACAATCTTTGATTGAATGTGGACTCTGGGATACACCAGAAAAAAGGAGGCGTCATAATTATATTTTGTCACCATGTGCTTATTTGGTTACAAAGCAACAACAGGAGCAGTTGTTAGTAATTGCTAAATCAGTTTATGCTGCAATTGAAACGTTGGACAAAGTTCTGATTGAGATTGCAAAAAATAAACCACGGGACAGATATGAACAGGAGTTATTTAGTCTAGCGAGTAGAGCTTGCAATGGATTAGCTAAGCCAGGTGTTTTTTCTGCTGGTATTCCAAAAGTGATGAAGTTAGATTTGATGCAGACACCTAAAGGTGATTTCAAAATTGCAGAGGTAGATGCATATAATCCTCGAGGACTTGCATTTATGGCGATTCTTGATGAGACTGTAAAAAATCTTGATTTGGAACAGTATTCTGGACTGAAAGGATTTGCAAAGATGCTTCGTGGTCAAAGGTATGAGTATATCTACTCTGAAAAGGAGTTCTATTATCTTCCTGCATTTGAAGTTATGCAAAAACTTCTAGTAAATTATGGAATAGATATGCCGTTAGTAGTAGAGAGTGAACTTGAAACCAGAAGTCCTAAGAAGGCGGTAATTATACCGGACTCTTTGACCAGGTGTTCAAAAGATGTGAGGGCAAATTTATTGGATGAATGTGAAACTTTTTTTCCACCAAAAGCATATTTAGGTGCAAAAGGTTTCTTACCTTTTTTATCTAATTGTGATGGAATGGAAAACTTCATTCCCAAAACACAATTAGTGAGTAAACGACATGAAGTTGATATAGAGGGAGCATCTATCTTAAAGGCTACTATGTCATCAGGTATGAAAGGAATTCTTTTTTCTGACTTAGATGCTGAAAAATTTGCAAAACAACTTGAGCAATGTTCCAAGGCAAAAAAAGCTTCTTGGGTATTGCAAAAACAAGTTGAACAAGAATCTTTGGAATTAAAAATCTTTGATAATTTAGGCAAGATAAAGATGAAAAAATATTATCTTAGGATAACAGCTCAAATCACTAAAGATGGTATTTTGGGATTGGATATCACAGGTCGTCCAGATAGAATTGTTCATGGTGCTCCTGATTGCATACAATTACCTGCAATTTTGGAGTGAATTCTTCTCAATAATAAGGTAGCCACATAGAAATTCTATGTGGCTATGCTAATATAAATAGTATTATGAAAAAAGTTATAATTTTTGATTTTAATAGAACAATTTATAATCCTGAAAATAAGGAACTTATATCAGGAGCTTTTGATGTATTAACAAAACTATATTCTGAAAAAAACAATATACTCTATCTCATTTCTAGGAATGAAGGAGAAGAAAAGCGAGAATTGATTTTGGAGCAATTTAAAATAAAAAAATATTTCAAAGAAGTATTATTTGTTGATAAAAAAAATGTACAATTATTTAAAAGAATCATTAAAGAGGAAAGAGTAAAAACAGAACAAGTTTATGTCATAGGTGATTATTTGCATGAGGAAATTCGGTATGGAAATATATGTGGAGTTAATACAATTTGGTTTAGAAATGGTAAATTTAGAAATATGAAAGAAAAATGTGTGGAAGATAAACCAAATAAAGTAATTACTAATATTAAAGAAATTATAAATCAAGATTGTTTATGAGGAAATATTCTATCTGTGATTTGTGTTGGAGAAGATGAGATGAAAAATAATCAATTTGTATTGAAAGATATGTTTGACGGTGAAGGAGTGATGTTAGGTAGAGGAAAGATATTTAGTAAAATCATGATAAAAAATAAGTGTAAGTAAGTAATATAAGATATTATGAATAAATTATTCTTGGTAAGCATTGGTTTTGTTTGTATAGGGCTTTCATTTGTACTTGGAATGCAATGGCAGAAATTTCAGTATAATGATATATGTTTAGATATGGGAGGTGGTAAGAATCCAGGAGGACATCCAATTTGTATAGTTGAAAATTGTAAAAATGATTGATAAAAACGTATATCATGATATAATGAAAATGTAATTATATAATAAATAAATATATGGATGATACAATGGACGCAGTGCCAGAACTTTATATGGACGATACAATGGGAGTAACGCCGGAACTGTATATGGATGATATGGCAGAGTTTGATTATTATATGGAAACAGGCTCAATGGATTCTATACCAATGGGAGATATTGATGGTGCAGCGATGGCGATGGGAGCGGGAATATTTGTAGTGTGGTTTATATTTATGTTTGCATTGATGGCACTTATGATTGCGTCATTGTGGAAGATATTTACAAAGGCAGGTGAAGATGGTTGGAAAGCAATTATTCCAATTTATAATACAATTGTGCTTTTAGGAATTGCTGGAAAGCCTTGGTGGTGGTTATTGTTAATGTTCATACCTTTTGTAAACATTGTAGTTGCTATAATGATGTGGCTTGCATTATTTAAATCATTCGGAAAGCCTTGGTGGTGGATACTCTTTTTCTTAGTTCCAGTAGTAAATATTATAATTGTTCCAGTATTAGCATTTGGATCAGCTGAGTATATAGGACCAGATGGACAAAAGAAAGATGATGGAAATACTCCTCCACAAACTCCACATCAACCAGAAGAAACTATTCAAGCAGAAAATCAAAATCCAATAGTATAGTTGGCTTAATGATTTTTGAAAGATTCAAACTGGGATTAATTTCAGTTTGAATCTTTTTTGTTAGATTTTTAAGTATACATCAAAGTAACCCCTCACACCTCAAATATGTCTTTGCGAGCAGAAGTAATAATCAACATGTCTTGCGAAGTAAGCTATCTGTCCAGAATAATCATCCCTCTGAAAGTTTACATTATATATAAAGCTAAGATTGCTTCGCTTTGGCATATATAATGTTACAGTTGCTCGCAAAGACGCATTTGTTTAGAAGTGTGAGTGGTTACACATTAAAGCATGGAAAAAATATGATATTTGTGATATACTTTTTCTAATGAATAAAATTATTATTACTATATTCGCGCTTTCACTTACTGGAATTTTTCTAGTATTTTTTGCTTTTCAAAGTGTGCAACCGTTAAAGGTATTAAGTATATCAAATATTAAATATCAACAAGATGAAAAAAATATGTCAGTAATTGCAATTAATGCTATTGAGGATAGGGAACCTGTAAAAATTCTTTTTGGTGGCGATATGATGTTTGATAGATATATCCGTCAAACTGGTGAAAATAAAGGATATGGATATATTATTTCTGATATGACGGAATTATTTAATGAGAGTGATTGTGTTGTTGCAAATTTGGAAGGCCCAGTTACAAAAAATGATTCAGTGTCGGTTAATTCAGAATTTGGTTCACCAGATAATTATCGTTTTACGTTTGATTCTAGTAGTGTACAAATGTTAAAGGATAATAATTTCTGTATTGTTAACTTGGGTAATAATCACATTGGTAATTTTGGAGTGGAAGGTATTGCGCAGACGAAAAACTTTATGCGTGCAGGTGGTTTATATTATTTTGGTGATACTGGCGTAGAAGATGAACAGAGATATTTTATACAAGATTTTGATGGTGTAAAAATTGCATTTATTAATTACAATCAATTTGTTAAAAATGCTCTTCCAAATGCTTTGGATGATATTCAAAATGTAAAAGATAAATCAGATTTTGTTGTTGCTTATACACATTGGGGTGAAGAATATAAAACATCTTCACGACAAAATGAACAAAATATTGCACATCAAATTATTGATTCGGGTGTAGATGTTATTATTGGTTCACACCCTCATGTTATTCAAGAAAAAGAAGTATATAAAGGTAAGACAATTTATTATTCTTTGGGTAATTTTATATTTGATCAATATTTTTCAGAAGAAACAAAACAAGGTTTGTTAGTTCAAACCACTTTTGACACTGATAAGGATACAATTACATTTGAAGAACATCAAGTGAAATTAACACCATCGGGTAACACATTATTAAAATAATAATGTCATTCTAACGAGAATATGTCGTTGTTGTAGCGATTTCTCGTAATGACATATTTGAGTATATATTTATGGATTATAAAAAATTAGAAAAAGTCTTAGAAGACAATAAACAACCAGCATTTAGATTTAAGCAAATTACGAAAGCTGTTTTTTATGATGGCGTTAGCAGTTTTGATGAGATCACGACCATTTCAAAAGATTTGCGAAAAATGTTAAGTGAAGAATTGGATGTTTATCCATTTAGCGTTAAAGAAGTTGTTGTGTCTGGTGACAAAAGAGCAATAAAAGCATTATTTGAGCTCAAAGATGGAAATGTTATTGAATCTGTTCTTATTTCTCCAAAGCCAGATACTTGGTCCGCATGTATTTCATCTCAAGTTGGTTGTGCGATGGCATGTGATTTTTGTGCTACTGGTAAACTTGGACTTGGGCGAGACCTAACTACTGATGAGATAGTAAGTCAGGCTGTTTTTTGGCGAGGATATTTACGAGAGAATGATATAGCGGGTACATATACAAATATTGTGTATATGGGTATGGGAGAACCATTTATGAATTGGGAGAATGTGAAAGAAAGTATTGAGGCATTAACAGATGAAAGTTTATGCAATTTTCCAAATCGTGGAGTATCTGTTTCAACTTCTGGTGTAGTTCCTGGTATTGAGAAATTCGCAGATGCGTTTGGACAGATTAATTTAGCTATTTCACTTCATTTTGCTTTTGATGAAAAGCGAGATAAGTATATGCCGGTAAATAAAGCGTATAATTTGGAAAGACTAAAGAAGTCATTGCAATATTATTTGTCAAAGAATAAGAGGAGATTGTTTATAGAATATATAATGCTTAATGGTATAAATGATAGCAATGAAGATGCAATAGCGCTTACAAAATATTTAAGATCAATTGGAGACAAGAAGTTGATAATTGTCAATCTTATAAAATATAATTCAATTGATGAGGGATTTATGCCATCAACTGCGGGTAGTGTGCAAAGATTTAAGGATTTAGTAAAAAGAGGTGGAATAGCTTGTACGATAAGGAAAAGCATTGGAGATGATATTCATGGTGCTTGTGGACAATTAGCTGGAAAAAATAAGTGTGATTAATTATTTTTCTTGATACTTCAGTGTATATGATTTATTATATAGATAATAATTAATAATATATATTTATGACCAAAAAACAAAACAAAATATTGGTAAGGGTACTTAGTGTTGCATCTATAGTATTGATGTCGTTGTCAATATTTACGATAACTGTTTATAAAAGAGCACTTGATGAAGAATTATACAAAGAAGCACTTAATCAATCTCATATTTATGAAATAGTAGCTAATGTTATTGAAAGGAATGTTTCTGAAGCGATTATTGCTTGGGAAAAAGATCTTGTTAATAATTTAATGCCTGAACCAGTAAAAAATAACACCTTGGCAAATACAGCACTATCTTTTGTACTTGATACAGTTATAGAAAAACAAACTCCAGATTTGGTATCAAATATTTTTGGTAAGATCGGTTTAGCTGACGTATTTCAGAATGTGACTGAAAAAACTATTGAGACGGATTTACAGTGGTTAAAGGGAGAAATAGACGCTCATGAGGCGTTTGGTTATATACCAACTCCTGAACAAATTGAAGGAATAAAAGAAAGTAATTTTACTCAAATTTTAGGAAATGTTGCAAAAAATGCATTTGGAGTTCAGAATTTACCTGAATGTAAAAGTATGAATGAGGTAAATGCAAATATTTTGAGAATTGCAAATGGGAATATAGCAGAGGTGACTTGTACTACCGAACAAATAGATATGGTTATGAATGAAAGTATGAAAAATTCTGGAATTGGTACAGTGGTTGATAAGGTTGGCTCAGGAGCTCAGGAATTGGCTCAGAACTCTAGTGTGAACGAATTACTTACAGATGTATACAATGTTAGTTATGCCATTGCACAGATTAAACAAATTGCAATTGATGTGAGACAGGATGTACAAGGTATTTTAAAATGGTCTTATTTTGTATTATTCTTATCAGTGGTAATTGGTGGATTTGCAATTTATAGAAAAGAGTCAGGAGGTAGAACTGTACAGACAATAACAATAACATTTGCATCAGGATTAACAATTGCTATTATAGCAGTATTGCATTATATATTGCTTTCAAAGCTATTACTTGGAGTGATACCATTTGAAAATATCGTACTGGGGACAAATATATTAACAGGTGCAGAGGCAGCACTCCTTACTAATAGTATAAAGTTTATTGTTGAGTATATTGTCACTGGTATAGTGAAACTTAGTTTTGTGATAGGTGTATGGATGACAATTCTTAGTTCACTAGCTTTTGGTGGAGTTAAACTTTACGAAAATAGGGAAGTCCTTAAAAAGAAATTTAAAGGAATGATATCTAAAAAATAAGTTTAAACTAAAAATGAAAAACAGACTTAATATTGAGTCTGTTTTTTAATGGCTATATATTGTAATGGAAATAATGAATTGGTTGAGAATTATTTTGCTTCGATTCTTGTTTTGTAGATGTCTAGTAGAGCTAGAAATGTTACCACTATGACTGGTCCGTAAAAAAGTCCGAAGAATCCAAAAGCAAAGATTCCGCCAATTGCAGAAAGTAATGTGACAAGTTCAGGCACTTGCGTTTCCTTACCTTTGAGTAGCCATGCACGAACCAGGTTATCGGAAAAATTCATTATTATAAGTCCGTATAATCCAATTATAGAAGCGTTAATCCAGTCGCCTTGTATGGCAAAGATGATTGTTGCAGGAATCCATATAAGGGATACGCCAATAACAGGAAATAAGGATACTACACCAGTAACAACGCCCCAGAAAATAGCACCAGGAACATCAAGTAACATAAATATAAACCACATAAGTGTTCCTTGTACCAGGGGTACAATTATAATACTTACAGATAGCTTTTTAGTTATTGCAGCAAATCTATTTACAAATCTAGAGCTTTCTTCAGCTGTTAGTGGTGCAATTTTTGTTAATTGATTTAATAAGGTATCTTTTTCAGGAAAGAAAAAAGTTAAAAATAATAAAAATATACCAAATTCAATCAGTAGAATCATCCCATTACTAATTAAGTAAAACGCAGCTCCAGATAGTAGTCCAAGTATGTTCAATGTTGTGTTTTGTATTAGTTGTTCAATATCAAATTCGCTGGTTGTATTAATTGCAGGAAATAAATCTGTAGTAATGAAATTAGTGATTTCAGTACTAGTTTTAACTATTGATATATTTTGAGTTAAATCTGTAAATAATGAAATTCCTTGATTTATTGCAACCAATCCAATAACTGATAAAGGTATTATTAATATAATTATAAAAAATACCATAGTTATGAAAGAGGCAATTATTTTATAGTGTACTTTTTTTAGGAGCCATTTGTAAACGGGGTGTAGAACAATTGTTACAACAAATGCTATAAAAAACATTCCTATATATTTTTGTGTAGAAATAAATGCAGCAAAACCAAAAATACTAAGTAAGATGAAAAATCCAATAGTTATATATTGTTCTGTTTGTGGTGTACGTTTTTGCATAGTATGAAATTTGATGAAATTATTTTTGTGACCAATGAGAATCTTTTCTTTTTTCAAGGTATCGTGAACCAATATATCCTAGAGCACCAAGAGTAATGGTAACGCCAATCAGTATATAAAATGCAGCAAAAAGTCTGCTAGGATCACTTGATGGAACAAAATCACCATAGCCAACAGTTGTAAGTGTGATAACAGAATAGTAAAAGCATTGAATCCACGTCCAATCTTCTAATCGGTGCATTGTGAACATTCCAATTAATATCCATGTAAAAACAATTAGTAAGGGTACGGGTACTTTTGTTGTAAAACTGGGTTTTTTCATAAATAAAAATCAATAATAATATTTAAATAATACTTTATTTCAAGGGTGTTGTCCATGCATGTTATTGTAAAATATGTTATAATTTATTTGTTAATAAGTAATAAATAAACAATGGCAGCAAAAAAGAAGGTTGCAAAGAAAAAGGCAACAAAAACTGATGTAGCAAAGAAAAAAGCATTAGCACTTAAGAAAAAAGCTGTGGCAGATGCAGCAAAGGCTAAGAAGAAATCAAAAGTAGAAGCTATAAAAATGAAAAAAAATGCAGATAAACAAGCTGCAAAAGTTAAAAAGCAATTAGCTGCTGTAGATAAAAAAGCAACTAGTTATATAAAGAAAAATCCACATAAGGCAACTGCAATAGCAGCTGCAGTAGGTGCGGCATTGGCAGCAGCTGCAACAGCAGCGGCTGTAGGAGCATCAAAGAAAAAGAAAAAATAAAGAATATCTTTTGATAAAAAACAACTGCTTAAGGGCAGTTGTTTTTTTGTATATATGTAGTATTAATATTAAATTGCCCAACGAATAATTGGAAAGGGTATTTTTGCAAGAAACATAATAATATTATCAATAAATGTAGTAGATTCTTCTGTGACATCATCTCTTGGAATTGTGTTACCTTGGGTATCTAATTGTAGAGCGTTATCAAAAAGTACTTGATTTGCTTCTTGTACAATTTTTGTGAAATCTGCATCATCAATTATAAAAAGCATTTCTGTATTGAGATTTTGACTTCTAGGGTCGTAATTAAATGTGCTAGAAATTGTAATGTGATTATCAATTATATATGTTTTGTGGTGCATGCTGTGGAATCCTTGCCATGTCCAATATTCAAGTCCACTACTATGAAAGTCTTTATAATCTAGCTCTGTGCCAGCCATACCAAAAACATTTGCACCAGAGTAAGCAGAATTAGTAAGAACTGTTTGTTTAACGCCATTTTGTTTTGCAATTTCGGCAGTTTCCAAAAAACTTCTTGTTTTTACTATGTATGGTGTAAAGTATAGTATTGATTTTTTTGCGTTACGTAGTTCTGTAGCTAGGGCTAGGGAAGTTCCATTCTTGTATGTTTTTGGCACATCTGTTGGGTCATGTGCAAATCGTATTGAGTTAACTGGTTGTGTTTGTTGTGCCCAGTTAGTTTTTGTATCGAATTGTTCAGGGTGCTCTTGTTTATATTGATTCAAAAATATTTGTAAGTCCTCTTTTGTTTGTGGTATTTTGTTTGAAAGTTTCCATTTGTCATAAGTACATATGATAAAATCATTGTATAAAAATCGGGGAGTTCCTTTGCAAGGTTTTGTAATGTGATTTTCGGTTGGTGTGAGGGATACGTATCTACTCATCCACAAATTATTAAAATATTTTTTTACTTGCATTGGGATATTATCAGAATTTTCAGCACCAACGAATAATACATCTCGGTCAATTGTTTGTTGTTTCTCGGGTGGTGTCATATCAAAATATTTATCTGCAATATTGCGTCCACCACTAATTAAATATTTATCATCAACAAGTAACACTTTGTCATGAAGTGCTTTGAGCCAGTGAGATGGTTTATACCATTTTTCCAAAGTATTGTGAAATCGTAATTCTATGTTGGGATGTTGTATTAGCACACCAATTGCTTCATCTGGAATAGTAGAATGTGTGAGACCGCCTATTAAAATACGCACTTTTACACCACGATTAGCGGCCTCATAAAGTGAACCTATGAAAATTTTTCCAGCGGTATCTGGTTCAATTGCATAGTATTCAACTTCAATTGTGTCTTGTGCTTGTTCAATGAGGTCAATACGTGCTTGCCAAGCTTCATGTGGATCTTCTAGAAGCTTTACAGAGTCTGCAGATGCAATTGAAGGAGAGAATGAAATAAATATCAAAATTATTGCAGGAAGTATATAAACTTGTTTTATTTTTGTATACATATATAAAGAATGTAAGATTGATAATATTTAATTTTTCACTAAGTGAAAAGTTTTTTTCTTGGTAGATATAGTGTTGCAATAACTCCAAAAGTTGTAATAATTGCAATCGCAAATAGAGTCATTTTAATTGCATGAATACGTGCTGTTTCATTGATGCTAATTATTTCATTTGTAATATTTTCTGGTTGATCTTGTAAGGCGTTTTCTACGTAGTCATTGCTAACAAATTCAATTCCTTGTTCTGTTGCAGTTATAACAGTAGCTTGTTGTTCTTCTGTGAATATTTCATTGCCATTAACTTGTAAAGCAACAGATGCAGATAGTGATATCATTAAAATAGTACCAGCTATTGCAGTTCCAAGGGATGTTCCAAGTTGTTGAAATGTTGTAATGAGAGATGCTGCTTCTCCTGTTTCATTTGGTTTAACAAGTGAAAGGATAACATTGATAATTTGTGATACAACAAGTCCCATTGCTGAACCAATAATTAGAAGGCCTGGCCATAACTTGGTTGTATCTAATGACTCCGTAATATTGTGAAGAAGTACAAATGTTCCAACAACCATAAGAGAAATACCAATTAAAATAATTGTACGAGGATACATTGTTTGTGCTAGTTTTGCACCAAATAGAGAAGCAATCAGTAATCCAATTGAAAGAGGTAACATGATGACACCTGTTTCAAAAGCATCAAAACTAAAACTAATTTGTAATAAAAGCGGTAAAGTAAATAAAACACTCATTTGTGCAAATGATTGTATAAAAGCAATTGTGAGACCTGGTTTTAGTCCAGAAGTTTTGAACATGGACATTCGAATAAGTGGTGCTTTATTGTTTTTTTCTCGTCGTAATTGCCACCATCCAAAAATCGCAAGAACAGTAATTCCAAAGAATATTAGAATTGGTGTGATAGAAAGCCCAAATGGTGCAAACTCTTGTCCATTGATCATAAATGGTTGTTGTGCCATCCAAAATCCATATGTTTGTGCCTGTATAATTCCATAGATTATAGAAGAAAGACCAACAATTGAAAGAAAAACTCCAACTAGGTCCAATTTAGGTTTTATTGGAGACTCATAAGCAACGTCTTTAATTATTTTAATAAATGCTAATACAATAATAACAATAATTAATTCGCCTATAAATGCCCAACGCCAACTGTGATAGGTTGTTAAATATCCACCAACAATTGGTCCAAGTGCAGCGCCTACAGCAGCAACACCACCTATAACACCGTAACAAAGTGGTAAATCTTTTTTTGAATAATTTCCACGAAGAAGTGTTTGGAGAATTGGAAGCATTAGTGCAGCGCCTATACCTTCAAGGATTGACCAACCAAACATTAACATACCCAGATTTTGTGAAAATGCAGTCATTGTTGTACCAACTCCATAAATCAGTAAACCAATGATAAATGCTTTTTTACGTCCAATTATATCACCAATTTTGCTACCAGTAATAAAAAGAGATGCCATTACAAGTGCATATAGAGTTACGGCTGTTTGTACTCCTGTTATAGTTGTATTTAAGTCTTCGACAAGAGCGTTAATGGCAACATTCATAATTGTTGTATCAATAACAACAATGAACATAGCAAGAGAAAGAATGATTAACACATTCCATTTTTGAGGTATTTTCATAATAAATTAGTAACGTTTTATAGATAAAATTTAACATTATTGTATTGTTTTGTAAATATTGTATACTTAAAATATTATCAAATAAATAAGTAAAATATATGAATAAAAAAATAATTATACCTGTGTTTGCAGTCATTATATTCTTGGCGGGATGTGGAAGTAATACGTCAGAACAAGTCGAACCTCCAAAGGATGTCGATGTTGAAAATCCTACAAATGACAGAGCAACTCCACCAGAAGGTTGTATATCATGGTTTGATGGGTGTAATATGTGTAGTGTTGGAGCAAATCCAGATGGTCCAATGGCGTGCACTATGATGGCATGTGCACAAACACAAGAGCCATACTGTGCAGAATATGAAGATGGTAGCAGTGATGCGCCAACTGAAATAGAATCAGTGTCTGATGAGGTTGAAGTTGGTATTAAAAATGCAACATATAGAATAGAAATTGAAGAAGTTACACTAGTAGATGGAAAATCTGAAGAAGAGGCTGCTCCAGGTTCTGCAACAAAAATTGTTACACAGACAACTGATTTTATGGCAGAAGGTGATTTGCAACAGGGGACAGGTGCAACGCTTGATGGCGCTGTTGTACTTACGCAAGATCCTGGAGGAAGTGGTACATTTTATTATGTGGGTGCAATCATTCAGCAACCAGATGGAACATATCTTGCAGCTGATGGGACATATTTGTTGGGTGATCGTATTGTAATTAAAGAACTTAAAGTTGATGGACGCATGATTCATGTGACATACCTTGTTCGTGAAGATGATGAACCGATGAGTGCAAAGCCAACTATAGAAATCACAAAGCAATATTCAACAAAAGGCATAGGTACAACAGACTTTGTTTTGATGGATGTAACTCCTCTTGAGACAACGGTGCAAGAAATTACACCAGAAGAACAAATGGTGGGGAATGATAAAGATGAACATGGTTGTATCGGTTCAGCTGGGTATAGTTGGAGTGAAGAAAAACAAGAATGCATAAGACCTTGGGAAGAAAAATAAGATTTTAAAAAAGCTACCATACTTTAAAGTATGGTAGCTTTTTTTGTGGAAATATATATCTAAAGCAATGGAGATGCAAGTCTTGCCATTGAATTTCGCACTTGTTTTAGTCTACTAATATTTTCATAATCTTTTAATGTGAATTCTGTACAATTTTTTAAATCAGCTTTGAATATATTTTTCATTTCGTGAGTCTTGTGTTCATCATAAAATAAAGTGTTAACTTCATAGTTTAACTTGAAGCTTCTGATATCCATGTTAGTTGTTCCAATTGAGCCAATTTTGTCATCAATGACTATACTTTTTGAATGCATAAAACCCGCATTGTAATGATAGATTTTACCACCAGCTTGTAAAATATCTCTAAAGTAAGTGAAAGCAGTCCAATAGGGTATTTTTTTGTCTGGCACTCCCGTTACTATTATTCGTACATCAATACCGCTTAGAGCAGCTGTAGAGATAGCAGAAATAATGCTTTTGTCTGGTACAAAATAAGGGGATTGAATATAAACATATTTTGTCGCAGAGTTTATCATAGAAAAATACATTTTTTGGATAGATGGCCATGTACTGTCTGGACCTGAGTGAACTATTTGTATAGGTAATTCTTGTTCAGGTAAGTTTTCAGTAGCATATGGAAAATAACGTGTATGGTATAAGTTTTCTCGGGACATGTCATACCAGTTTTCTATAAAGATTTTTTGTAAAAGTAGTACAGATTCTCCAGTTAATCGTAAATGCGTATCTCGCCAGCTTGTATACATGGGTTTTCCATCAATATATTCTTGGCCCATATTCATACCTCCAGTGTATCCGATGATTCCATCTATAACTACAATTTTTCTATGGGAGCGATGATTGAAAAAAAGTATTTTTGAAGGGGAAAATATATTATAAAATAAATGGACTTTGATTCCATGTGTTTTCAGTTCTTTAATATATTTGCGACGTAGTCTTAACGCGCCAAGTGAGTCCATTATTATACGAACTTCAACACCATCTGTTGCTCTTTCAATTAAAATATCTTTTACTTCTTTTGTTAATTTGTCATCCCTCCATATGAAGTAATCCATATGGATAAAACTTTTTGCTTTTCTTAAATCTTTTAAGAGATAATCAAATTTTTCTTGTCCAGAGTTTAAAATCTTTAATGTGTTATGTGTTGTCACTATTGAGTCACAACTACTTTTTACAAGTGTCGCTAATTTCAGAGATGCCTCATCTGGTACAGTTTTAAGTGAGGAGGCTTTCTTTTGAAAACGTTCCACTAGATTATTGTAAGTCATCACAGTTTTACTCTCAGGAGGTTGTTTCGTTTCTATCATTTTTTTATGTCTGTGATTGTAGCCAAATAAAAGATATAGAACAAAACCAAATATTGGAAATATAAAAATTATCAATAACCAAGAGACAACACTTGTTGATTCACGATCTTCATCCATAAGTATTACAAAAAGTGCGATGACCCAGTATACATAAAATACTATTGTCCCTAAAAGAACAAGTCCACTCTCTATCATTGTTACTTCTGGTTCCATAGAAATTTATTTAATAATAATATATGCTAAGAATGTAAAAATCACCCTCTCAATAGTTTCCAATGTTGATGTATCATTAGATATTGATTCTTTTAGTATATACTGTAAATTTATATTTTCAATATCTATCTCATGTAATGTATTATTTTCTCGTACTTCTTCTATGTAAGCTTGTGCATTAGTTATTATTAAATCAGTCTTTGTTTTTATAGTTGTTGTAATAAAGACTCCTCCAAAAAGTGCTATTACTAAAATTGTTATAAGTGCCATGTAAATATTTTTTGATAGAAGCGGTTGTTTTTGAGCATGTTTCATTTCAATGTGTTTGTTTTGTCGTTTTCTCTCTTCATAATATAGAATTGTCATAAGAGAGACTTTTAATGTTTTGAACATTGAAAGCATTATCAGTACACTCATAATCGTGAATGCTATGAAAAATGCAAATGCAATAGAAATTGCTTCGGGGTAAGAGTAAACAAGATGTAGTAATACTTGGGTTATGCCATAAAATATAAAGAGCCATAAGAGTGCTCCTATAAAAAATGTAATATAAAAGATAGATGTTGCATACGTTCTTTTTCTTAGGAATTTATAGGGCATTTTTTCATTGAATTCTTGGTAAGATTCATCTGGTTCTAGACATGTTGTGTAAGCTGTAAATGTATATCTAAATAAAACTGCAAAAAATATACCTGCGCCATATAAAACTAAAAATATTGATAGAGTTGTCATTATAAGTTCAGGCAATGAAAAAAGTTCAAGAATTTTCCATAATATATACATTAGTACATATATAAGTATAATAATTCGCATTTCATACAATCTTCTAAATATGAAGCGGGGAGTTTTTCTAATTGATAATAATAATGTTTTGAAAAAAGATATAAAATTATTTCTATAATAATTGCTAGTAATTATAATTACACCATTTTTTTCAAGTAGGTAGATATATATAATTATAAAAAGGGAAGTTAATAATACAAAAATAATATTAAAATCAAAAAGAGAAATAATGGGAATGTCTTTCAATGCTTCTCCAAGTCGCATTTTTGTAATGAGTAAATCAATAACATCTAAAAAAGTACCAATTAAAAAATTGATAATAAATATAAAAATACTTATGTAAAAAATCTTAAAAAGCAATTGAAACTCAATGGTTTTGTAAAGACTTTTACTGGTCAGCTGTAAAGTTTCTTTGATGTGTGATTGAGTTTCTTTTAGTAGCTCGTTCATAATGTAATGAGATGAAGTTTATTTTGTTTTATTTCCAATATCGGTTCCTGCTACAAATCCAGTTGTCCAACATAGTTGTAGTGAAAAACCGCCAGAAGGTCTATTTATATTTAGTATATCACCAGTTAGATAAAGATTCGAATATTTACGTGAAGTCATATTTTTGAAATCAACTTCTGATAACTCTATACCACCATCAGCAACAATCGCTTTGTCCATCCCACAAGTACCTGTAATAGGAAATGTGAGATTTTTTAATGTGTGTACAAGAGCTTTTCTTTTCTCTTTTGTTATGAATTTTGCTTCGGTATAACTTAGCTTTAAATGGGGCATAGCCAGTATCTCAAGGGCAATACTTTTAAAAATCATTTCAGGTAAAAGATTTTTCAATTTTTTATCTTGATTTTTTTCAAATAATTTGATGATTCGTTTATCGAGAACTTTTTCATCAGTGTCAGGAAATAGATCAATAACTGCTGTGACAGGTCCTTTTTTCAACAGTTCTTTAACTTCACTAGCTGAATTTATGATAAGTGGTCCAGAAACACCAAAGTGAGTAAAGAGAATTTTACCAGTTTTGCGAACTTGAGTTTTGTCATCTTGTACGAATCGTATTTTCATGAAAGACCATGTGATTCCCGAAAGGTTTTTAACCCACTTAGCACTTGTTCGTAGTGGTACTAAATTTGGATTGGAAGCATGAACTTTATGACCCATCTTTTCTAAAAAGTTAAGCCCAGCACCAGTAGCACCTGTTTCTGGAGCAGCAAGCCCGCCAGTTGCAATTACAAAGCTATTAGCTTCATATTTATTATGGTCCGTATCAGTTACTAGCAATATTTTTTTATCATCACGTTCTAGTGATAAAACCTGCGTATTAGTTTTTACGGTTACACTGCCATCTTTCATGTATTGTGTTAGAACATTAAATACATCCTGTACATTTTGTGTTTCTGGAAAAACACGATTTCTAGCCTCTGTTACTAGTGGAAGGTTACGTTGTTGGAAAAAGTCAAAAGTATCTTCAACAGAAAATTGTGAGAATGGGGAAAAGAGATATTTTTTAGCATCACCAAAGTTATTCAAAAATGAATCAGTATTAAAATCAGCATTAGTAATATTACATCGGCCACCACCTGTAAGCATAAGCTTATTGCCAAGAGATGCATTTTTTTCCAACAATAAAACACGTGCACCAAGCTCAGCAGCTCGTCCAGCACACATCATGCCAGATGGTCCGCCACCTATTACAACTACATCATATTTTTCAGATATTTTTTTCATTTTATATAAAGGTCTAACCTAGGGTCGACCCTAGGTTAGACCTTAGGGGAGACTATAAGTAGATCAAGATTACTTACTAAATAATAGTTATTTTCATTATACATTATCTATCTCATATCTAGACATTTTTCAGCTTGGATTTAACAATGTAAATTTATAATAACATAACGATGTATCATAACACAGAAAATAGGTTTTGGCAATATGATTGGTGAGCAAAATTAAGATGTGATATATTAATAATTATTTTGGCAGGAATCTTTGGTTTTAATATTGCATAAAAAAATAAAGTTTTGTATAATCTAGATATAAATAGTTAATCATTAATAAAAAATAACTATGAATAAAAAGATCGTAATTTTATCAGTTGCTATGTTCGCAATAGTGGCATTAACTGGTTGTGGAGAAAGTGATACATCACAGGCTGATGTAGAAAAAGAAATTGCAGGGTTGCAAGATGAATTAGCAACTCAACAGGTAGAAATAGATGAAGCAAAAGCAGATTTGGAAAAAGGAGCAGAAATGATGGTTGAAGAGGCTGAAAAATTGGAAGAACAAAGTTGTGCACAACAATTAGAGTTAAAGAAAACTCAATTGGTGTTACTAGATGCTCACGTAGCAGCTCTAGAGAATTTAGAAGGTAAAGTAGAACAAAGTCCAGATTTTGCAATTGAAACATGCAGAAATTTGAATCCAGGACTTTCAGTGCCTGAATGTAGTGACAAAGTAGATGTATTTATGGAAGGTAAAAATACAGAATTAACAGAAACTCAAGAACAAGTTACTTTAGTAAATGCAGAAATCACTGAACTTGAGACTCAGTGTGGAACTGATACTACTACAGATGCTACAGCTACAACAAATGCTGTAAAATAATTATACAATTATAGTTTAGTTGTAAAAAATCATAAAAGAGCTTTATTATTTAATATAAAGCTCTTTTATTTTGCAAAAATCGAGTTGGGTCAATAGGATTCGAACGGGGTATATATTGTAATATTTTTTATTGCGTAATTTTTGATTAATGTTAATATGAAATGAGATTAATTTAATAATATACTTGTGTTTATGGATGAACAACAAAAAAAATCCATGTGGATGGTACTTGGAGCTATTGTGATTACGTTTGTCATTGCTTGGCTTATTTTTGGTAATAAAGCCAATACTGATAATGAAGAAGACATTGATCAAGGGTCTGTTAGAATAAGTGGTGATATATCATTTAACTCATTAAAGCCAGAACAAGGAGATGAGGGTTCAATAGATTTTAAGATTCGTGAGCATAATACTGGAGCAGTATTTGAGTCAGTAGATGCTGCTATAACGCCGTCACTTACAAATGGCGGAACTTGGATGATAGATGAACTTGATGCAAATAAATTATATGATCTAAAAGCAGTCCTTGTTATAGAGGGAGAAGAGATAACAGAATCACATGTAGTAACAGTTACTGCTCCAGCAAGTGATGTTGATTTAGTACTTACTGTAACTTGGAAAGAGTTACCAGAAGATAGTGTGAATGCATCAGCAAATAAAACTGTTGCAGGTTCATTGAATATTGCAGGACATATTCCAAGTGGGTCGACCTATACAATTTTTACAGCTCCTGTGCAAGATTTGTCAGATGCAGATTCACAAGTTGTTGCAAATGGTTATAAATTTACAAAACAACTTGTAGGACTTCCTGCTGCTGCGACAAATAATTGGGAATGGGATGATGCTTTGGCAAAAGTTGATTATAAAGTACAAGCAGAATTGTATGACGTAAATGGGAATTATTTAGGTTCATCGAATAATGTGGATGCAGTTGTTCCTCAGAATGATGTCGTACTTTCTTTGGAATCAAGTGCCATAACAGAGCCAACAAAAACGCCTCTGAGTGGTACAGTGACATTGAATGGTAGTTATAAGAGTGATAGCACTGTTTCTGTGCAGGTTCGAGAGGACGGTGCAGGTGGGTTTACAGAAGTTGATTCATTTCCAGCAGAAAGTAAAAGAAAGTGGGTTTACACAGATGCCAAGACTGGTGTAGAATATGATGTTCGTGCTAAACTTTTTCGAAAAGGTGAAGAAAAAGCAACATCACATCAAGAACATACAACAGCACCAGATAAAGGTATTGATTTGACAATTAATACTGAAATGAGTTTGGATGACCCAACAAGCCAGCCAGTTGTTGTGTCTTGCGAAGATAGAGATGACAATGAATATAAAGTGACTTTAAAGTATCCTGGTGTAGATAGTGCACGTGCGTATTGGATATTAGTAGGAGATGAAAAACATGGTAATGAAGAACATTCTGGAAAAGAAGAACCGGATGATGATGGTGATGATGTTGAGGTGTCATTCCACATTGATGAAGATACATATTATTATACAGAATATGCTTATAGTTATTGTGATGATTGTACAACACTAGATAGTTATTCAGAATTTTCTCCATACTTGAAATTTTATTGTGGAGATAAACCAGAAAATGATTAGGAAAGTATGTCATCCCTGCATCAAGGTGAATTGAGTTTTGCTCAAGATAGAGACAACCTGGATTGAAGGCAGGAATCTTATAAAAAGTATATAATTGCTTTAAATAATAGAAAGATACCTGCCTGTGCAGGTATGACAGTAGTAAAACACACTTGCATTTTTGTGAGTGTGTTTTATTATAGTAATTATAGGAGGTAATATAATTAATAAAGATAAAAACCTATGAACAAAAAAGTGATTGTTAGTGCAGTAGCTGCGCTAATATTTTTAGTGGGATGTGGAGGACAAGATAAAGATGTAGAAGAAAATGTTGTGACGCAACCAAGTGAAAGTGCTGTGACGTATGATTGTGAAGGAGAAGATGTGAAGGCGGATTTTAATAATGATGTAGAACCAAGTACAGCAACTGTTTATATATCAGGGCAAGAAATGACATTACCAAATGTTGAAGCTGCATCAGGCGCAAAATATAGCGATGGAGAAGTAACATTTTGGACTCATCAAGGTGAGGCAACTCTGTCAATGGAAGGAACAGATCAAAGTTTGAGCTGTGTCGAAGTTATGAATGGAGATGTTATTGTTGACGCAAATGGAAATACTGTAACAGCAGGATGTCAGTCTTGGTTTGACGGATGTAATAATTGTAAGGTAGGAGAACTTGGAATGCCAATGGCATGTACACGAATGGCGTGCACACCAGAAACTATGAAGCCAGCACGTTGTATGGATGAAAGTGCAATAGAAAATGATAAAAAAGATTGTGCTGAAGCAGGTGGTGTGTGGAGTGATGAACAAAATAGTTGTTTTGAAGATCCTGCAACAATGGCAGGTCCTGGAGAAGCTAAGTAGTAGAGGGCATTTAAAATAAATAACTATATGAAAATATAGTTATTTATTATTGTAAAATGTAATAATGAGTGATATAGTATAAATAATATTAATTTAATAATAAAAAAATATGGGAGAAACATGTGCAACTGCTTCACCGCAAGCAGTAGAAGGAAAAATGGACGGATGGTCATTGGCTTTTGGGATACTTTTGGTATTCTCAGGGATGTTTGCAATTATGTCACCAGTGCCTACAACTTATTTAACAGCTATATTTTTTGGATGGTTCTTGCTTTTTGGTGGAATCATGCAATTTATAGGAGCAATCATGGATAGAAAGAATGGTAAAGTTTGGTTAGGTATGCTGTTGGGTATATTGGCATTTGTATTGGGATTGATGATGGTGTCAAAAGTAATAGTTTCAATAGTGACGATAACTGTATTTTTGGGAGTATTATTCTTGGTTGATGGTGTGTCAAAATCAATCATGTCAGTTGCTACTAGGCCAGCTCATTGGGGTTGGATGCTAACAAGTGGACTTATTTCAATTTTGTTAGCTGTTATGGTTTTGACAAAAATACTTGTTGCATCAGCGTTGCTTATAGGAACTCTAGTTGGTGTATACGCAGTATTTGCTGGAATGGAAATAATAGTTATGTATTATGCTACTAAAAAATAATTTATAATTATTTTTGCTGCAAAGTTAAAAGCTCTTCAACAATTATGTTGAAGAGCTTTTTTTTGTGTTAAGGCATATGTGAAAGTACATAGTCTATAACACCTATGATTACAGAAGGATTTGTTGTGGCTTCACAACATGAATCAGTTACTCCTGCAAGAAAAAAAGGAGAATCATTAGTTAACTTTAGTTCACAAAAGGGACAATCAGAGCCGTTTTCAAAATACTCTAAGAAATACTCATTTGATTCTTTTTGTAATGTCCAGCCGTGAATATTTGCTTCTTTTAGTTTTAAAATAGTTACTACAGGGACATATCTCCCTAAGATTAAACTAAGATTCATTCCTCCAGTAACTAATGGTTTTGATTTGGCTAACAATTTTGCAGCTAATTCAGGATCTGGATGTGTTGAATTTTGTTTTTTACCCAACTTAATAAGATGTATTGGTTGTATTGGAATTATATTTTTATTAAGGGGTGTGTAGGGAATTCTTTGCATGAAGTTTCTCCTTTTGTTTGTAATGTACAAAAATTATATTATTTATAATAAGTATAACAAATAAATATACTAAATAATACATGCATTGTCAGCAGAACTTCATGTGGTATACTGGGTAGATAATATAGTATTTATTTAAATTAGTTTTATAAAGATATGGGATTTTTTTCAAAAATGTTTGGTGGTGGAAAATTAGATTTAACAGATGACATACAGCAAGATGTAACTGAAAATAAACAAGTAAATAATGTAACAACTGAAAATAAAGAACCATCCCCATTTTTAGTTGATGATGAAACAGAAGAAATAAAAAAGGATTAATTATGAAAAATTTAGTTTATTTTTTTATATATTTTTTATTAGTTAGCTTGACTACACTTGCTTTTTTGCGAGAAAGTTGGGTTACATTTTTTCTTTCAATCATTACGATTTTAGCTATTTTCGGATTACGTTTCTTTTTTCGAAAGTCTACAGTTAGATATCCACAAGAAATTGAGATAGCACTAGCATTGTTTGTGGGTATGTCTTTGATTGTTGACGAACTTATTTTTGTGCATACGCAATCACTTTTATTTGAAGTCGTAATGCATGTTATTAGTGGAGCGTTATTTGGAATGATTGCGTTTATGTTAGTTTATGCTATGAATAAATTTCATAAAAATTCACTTAGATTAAGTCCTTTTTTTGTTTCACTTTTTGCATTCACTTTTTCTATAGCATTTAGTTTGCTTTGGATCATATTTGAAAATATTATAGAGGCTTTAGTTTCTGGAGGTAATATGCAGACAGATTCTGTGTGGAATCAAATAGGGGCTGTAGCAAGTATTATGGTAGGGGCACTCATAGTGTCATTTGCTGGATATCAGTATTTGGAAAATGGGTCAAATAATATCATGGGTAAGCTTATGGGAAAGTTTTTTGCCACAAATCCATCGCACGGAGGAAAATTAAAATCAATGGGTGATGATAGTGTAAGAATAATAAAATCAGGGGAAAATAACACAGTAGAATTCAAATCAACTTTGAGAGTGAATTTGCATACAGATGAGAAGGATAAGAGAATAGAGCATGCAGTTCTTAAAACTATTTGTGCGTTTTTGAATGCTGAAGGCGGAATATTGTTTGTAGGCGTTAATGATGGTGGGGACGTGCTAGGGTTAGGAAAAGATAATTTTATAAATAATGATAAATTTCAATTACATTTTACAAATTTATTTAATCAACATATAGGGGAGCAATTCGCTAGCTCAATACAGTCTGAAGTAGTTAATATAGATGATAAACAAGTATTTAGAATAGATTGTTTTAGTTCGGATGTACCCGTTTTTTTAAAAGAAGGGCAAAAAGAAGAATTTTTCATAAGAGCAGGCGCAGCAACACAGGAATTACAGGGAAGTAAGTTGATGGAGTATATTGGAAAGAATTTTTAGGTTTTATTTTAGCTGGACAAGGTCCAACCTATGGTCGATCTTAGGTTGGACCTTTTTGTCTTTTGGGTCATTGCGAGGAGGTACGACGAAGCAATCTCGTTAAGATATTTTTAAACTTAATGAGATTGCTTCGCTTGTGGCACAAAAGATGGCGACACTCGCAATGACGATGTAGTAAAAAAAGAAAAAACCACCAGTAACATGTATATGTTGTCTGGCGGTTTATATTTTTCTATAACTTAATAAACAAGTCAGGATTTATTGATAATGGCAACAGAGTTACAGTGAAAACATTTCATTTCTGTTTTTGCTGAGAAATCAAATGTTTCATCAGCCATGTCTGTACCATCTTCATCAAAAGTTCGAGTCGCCTCAAGTAGTCCATCTTGATAAAAATAAACTTCCTCACAATTATTTGGACAAATGTAATGAGGTGGTTTTTTTGAGGTAGCTTGCATAGGTAATCCTCCGTATATTGAGTTGTTATAAAACTTTTCTAATTATGTGTCGTACTAGGTACGATGTTTAAAAATAGCATAAAAAAGAGTAATTGTCAAGCATATGTGTTTGACAAAGTGGTTTTAATGTGGTATTATTGCTTATTATGATTAATTTGGTCAACATGTTGTCTACCGTAAGATTCCTGCCTTCGCAGGAATGACATGGGGGTAAATGGGAATATTATAAATAGGCTGATAAATAATATTAGAATATGAAAAGGTTTTTAATATCAACAATTGCTTTTTTTGTAACCTTTATAATAGTTTTTTCTCTGTTGAGTGGGATACTTGGTCGAGTAAATCAATCTATTGTGCCAGTTGCAAATGATAAGGGTAATCCTCGTGATAAGGATGATTTTGGCGTGCCTGAGGAATGGTTGACTAAATATGATGTAACTCTTAATAATTTTATAGATGCAGAGCTTGATATTGATAATGATGGTTTATCACTTGTCGCTGAGTATAAATATAAGACGGACCCTACAAAATCTGACACAGATGGTGATGGATATAGTGACGGTGATGAAATAGAAAATGGCTATTCTCCAAATGGAAGTGGACTTATGGATACAAATTCAAACAATATACCAGATAAGTGGGAGATTGATAACATGGGATTGTTAGTTAGTGATGAATTTGATGACAGTGATAATGATGGATTGGTTATTTATGATGAATATATATTTGGAACAGATCCAAAAAAATCTGACACAGACGGTGATGGATATAGTGACGGTGATGAGGTGAATAATGGGTATGATCCCATGGCATTGGGAGATATTCGTCCAGAAATAATTGTAGAAATAAATAAAATAAATGTAGAGGTGCCAGTTGTATTATCTAATGATGCAGCAGAAGAGAAGTTACAAGAAGATTTAAATGATGGTGTAATACATTATCCAGGCACTGCAATGCCTGGTAGACGTGGAAATATGTATGTGGCAGGACATAGCAGTAATTATATTTGGTCAAAGGGGATTTATGATAATATTTTTAAAAATCTCAATGATCTTACTGATGGCGATGAGATAATAGTAAAAACAAAACAACAAAATGGAAAAGAGATTAACTATAAATATGTTGTAACCTTGAACGAGGAGGTTGCTCCAGATGATAGTCGTATATTTGCTGATACGCAATCACAGGAATTAACACTTACAACTTGTTGGCCACTTGGTACAAACGCTCGTAGAATTATGGTGAAAGCACAACTTGAAGAAGTATAGGTATTAATGAGACAATGTCCAACCTAGGGTTGACCCTAGGTTGGACCTTTTTGATAGAAAAAATACTATAAGTCAATGACTTATTTTTAATGTGGCTAGTTGTTGTTATTAGTGTTTTTGCATGATACAGTATTAAATATAAAAGTTAGTAGTACAAATAAAAACAAAAATTATGGCAGGAGGTGAATTATTTTGAAAAATAAAACTTATCAAGTATTTGCCGTTGGTATAGTATTTTTTGCAATTGGACTTCTGGGTGGTTGTGACAAAACACCAGAAGAACAAGCAGCAATAGGACAAGGTATAAAAACATCAGTGGATACAATTGCTGGTTCTCGGCTTTCTGAGCCTCCTCAAAGTGAAGATGAGGTTATGTGCCATCTCCAATGTGAATCTTTAATGGCAGAATATCGTGAGTATGGGTTAGAAAAAAGTGAATGTTTGCCAATTTGTGATGATGTCACAAAACAATGTAAAGACAAAGGTAAGGCTGAAGTTGGAAATACATGTATTTATTTTGGTATATCGGATGAATTAAAGAATCGCAATCCATCATGGAAGTCACCATATTTTGATGAATAACATAATTAAAATTTACAAAAGAAGTTAGCGCTAGATTTAATGACCACAGCTACTGTGGTCATTTTCTATTATTCAAATGTATGATTATAGCTATGATGACAAAATAAAAAAGCATATGGTGCATACATATGCTTTAGGTATCATTGAATAATGCTCAGCCAGACCCTCGAGTCATGGAATTCGATCTGGGCTCTCTGATCTTTAAATAAAAAATTAAATTTCTTATAAAAGACTATTTGTGGAGTTACCGTGATCCTTTTTTTGAATCAACACCCATTCAGTATCAATCTCTCAATTAAATTTCTTTAAATGAGAGGTGCACAATTGACGGTAATACATTAGTCTATTTGACGACCGCGTATGATAGTGACACTCCTCAATGAAGAGGCAATGATCACCATTCTTTTATCAGTGACGCCTTTGCTGAGAGAGAAAATTAGAGGGATGGATAACCCTCAACTCGATATTCCTATCCTTTGTATAAAGGACTTCATTAATCAATAATAAAATAAACATAGCATAAAAATAGTAGATTGTCTATAGAAAATAGTGTTTAAAACTTGTTTGTGATATAATATCATTATGAAATTAATTATCACATTTCTTTTTATAGTGATTGTGTCAGCCGGTTTATTTGTTAATCCGGTTTTTGTGATTGCGTCAGATACTTGTTATGTTGATGAAGATGCGGATGATGATGGCGATGGTAGCAGTGATGAGCCGTATAAGGATATTGATGAGGCGCTTGATGAAGATTGTGATGATATTCTCGTACAGAAAGGGACATATAATGAAGATATTACTATAGGAGAAAATGTTTATGTGGAAGGAGATGATAAGGATGATGTTATAATTACAGGTAAAGTCACAATGGACGACGAATCGTCTATTAGAAGTGTAACTGTATCTGGACGTGGTATTGATGTTAGTAATAATGCAAGCGTAAAAATAGAAGATTCAAAAATTAAAGATGCCAGAATAGGAATAGAAACTGTTGGAAATGGAAAGTTAACTGTAAAAGATTGTATGATATATGGTAATGGAAAGGCTATGTATCTTCAGAGAGGCAAAAATGTTGAAATCAAAAATAATGATGTCTATGACAATGATGAAGAGGGTATTGATATAAGAGCGAATGTGGATGGAATTATAAGTGGTAATTTAATTTCTGGTAATGGAGAAAGTGGTATTGAAGTTATAGTTGGAAAATCTGATTTGAAAATTTATGATAATAAAATAAAGAAGAATAAGGCAAGTGGAATAGCTGCACAATATTATGAGAGTGCAGGTAAAATTGGTGGTGTAAAAATAAAAGACAATACAATAACTAGCAATAGTGATTATGGTATAAATTGCAAGGCACCAAGTGGAGGAAATCCTGGTGTGGATTATTGGACAAAGTCAATGGAAATGCTTGCAAATAAGGTTTATAGCAATAAAGACGGAGAATTTTCTGAGACTTGTCATTTTGCAGAAGAAAAAATTGTAAATGCAACAAGAACCAAGAAAGAAATAGAACAATATAGCAAATCTAAACATGAAGCTCAGCAAAAAACATTGGCGGAGCAAGAGGCAGAGAAACAGAAAACGCAAGATGAAATCGATAAGCAAGAAACAGAAGAAGAGCATAAAAGAAAAGCTCAGGAGGAATTGAGAAAAAAAATGCAGGAAGATAAAAATATCCAAAGAGAAATTGAAGAAATAACCATGAAGACAAGTGGAATAAATAATGAGGATATTATTTCTAAAGAGAAAGTTGAGAGTAGACCATCGGTGTTTATATTTGTTATTGGGCCTGATTATGGTGAATTAAGAAAGATGGCTTTGAATATTCAAAATTATGATGCGAAATTAAAAAGAGCAAATGAAAAAATAAAGTTAATTGGTGATGATGCTATAAGAGGCTCTGCACAAAAAAATATTAACTCTATTGAAAAAAATAAAAAAGATGTGTATGATTTTGTAGATAAATATAATAGTTCATTCAGCTTGTTTGGTTGGATGTTTAGAGAGAAATAAATGAGTGATGTGGTCATTTTTACAGTTTTAATATTATTATCAGCGTTGTTTTCGAGTGCGGAAACTGCGTTTTTTTCGCTTACTCCAGCAAAAGTCCATTTAATGGTGACAAAAAAGAAATTTGCTTCTGATATTATAGATAACTTAAAGAAAAAACCTAAACGATTATTAATAACGATTCTTATTGGAAATAATATAGTAAACCTTTTTACTGCATCGTATGCAACGGTTGTTGCTGGGAGGTTTTTTGGAAGTGCTGCATTGGGGATTGCTACTGGTGTAACTACAATTTTCATTCTTATTTTTGGTGAGATAATACCAAAATCATTTGCAATAGCAAAAAATGAAAAAATAGCACAAATTACAGCGTGGCCAATATATGTTATGTATGTAATTTTTATACCTGTTGTTTTTGTATTGCATCGTATGAGTAAGTATTTACACAAAGCTGTGGGTGTTGATAGTGCTGCTGAGATAGTTAGTGAAGAGGAAATACGAACTCTCAGTCGTATAGGTGTAGAACATGGAATTATAGACAAATCAGAACATGAGATGATTGAAAATATTTTTCAGTTTGATGATATTGTAGTATCTGATGTAATGATGCCGTTTGAAAAAATTATTGCATTATCAGCTACTGTACCAGTAGAACAGATATCATACCAAGTATCACAAATAGGACATTCACGTTATCCAGTATATGAGGGAGACAATGAAGATAAGATGATTGGATATATACATGTAAATACTATTATGAAAGTTTTGAACTCTGATGAGCGTGATAAACCACTTGGAGAGTTTGTATCAGATGTTCAATACGTAAAAGAAGATTTAGAAATAGAAAAAGTATTTCGTATGATGAATAAAAAACATTCTCATATGTTTTTGGTAGAATCAAAACAAGATAACGATCTCGTCGGACTTATAACTTTAGAAGATATCATTGAGGAGTTAGTTGGGGAGATTGTTGATGAGACTGATGTGATTGACGGTGATAATAAATAATGGTATATTGAACTATCGTAATTTAACAATGAAGAAATGAACTCATATTAAAAGGGGGAGAGAAGATGTTGCAAATATTAAAGATAATAGTTGTAGTGATTAGCATTTTGTGTGCTAACAATGTTTTTGCAGGTGATGTACAAAAATTTGAAGAAGTTACACAGGCGGATGGTACTATAATTGTAGAAAATTGGACAAAAATTGGAGAATTTGCAACAGAGCCTGTACCAAAAGACATCATTTTGAGTTTAGAGCAAAAAAAGAAATTGTGGAAAGGTGAGAATGTAAGGATAAATGAGCAAGAAATATTCATTACGGGCATTTTACAACCAAGCGTAAGAGGCATATAGTTACACTTTGTATAATCACTTTTGGCATATTATTTATTAATATTTTGTCAGTATATCAATTTGAAGGTGATTATGTAGGAATATTTGCACATATGTTCGTACATAATTGCATAATACTTATAGTAATTCCAGTTATTGCTATTATTGGAATGGTTAGTGTATATTTAACTGATAATGTTTTTGCAAATGATTGGCTGGGAATGCTATTTGGAGCAATAGGGATTGTGTGTTACATAGTAGCATCGATTATTTTTCCTCTTGTCATTATACTTGAGGATGATTTAGATATAGGGTTATCTTTGAAATCATGGTGGTCAAAGATGTTTGTTGGTGGTTTATCTATTATTGTGGGAGTTAGTATTGTGACGATATCATCATTTATTTGTTGGGATGCTGTTATCATGGATGATGTTAGTTCTGGGATTGTAGTAGAGTGGATTTCATATTTAGCATCATGTTTTGTGTGCTTACCACTATCCATTGTTCTTGCAAAATCTGTATTTGATTCATTAAGGCAAAAAATATTGACTTGAAAAAACATCAAAATATACGATAAGGTTATAGAAATAATCTTATCGTATTTTAAATTATAGAAATTTATAAACATAAAGAAATTAGTTGTAAAAATCATTGACGAAATAGATAACAAGTGATATACTTTTTAGTTGGTTCTTTTATATTTTTTATAATATTTTTTTAAATTATATACATATTCGAGGAAAAGAGATGAAAGAAATTGTTATAACGATTGATGAATTTGTTAAAAAATTCAATGTAAGCAAACAACTTGAAGATTGGTTGTATGCTCATCTTGTAAAAGAGTGTGGAGGTTGTGTGCCGATTTTTCAGCGAAATGATTTTGTACGTACATGGTGTGATCTTGCGCAAATCTTGCGTGTATGTGAGCTTTGGCCAATTATTGATCGTAATACGGACTGTGTGATTTTTATTAAACCAGGATCACATGCGATGATAAGTGCAATCTTATATGCACATAAACATAACAGTACTAACATGCTTCAGTACCATCAACTTGCAGAAGAGTTTCTAAGCTCTTCACAAGGTTACTACCTCAGTAGTAGTGAATCAGGTAGTGTATGGATTGGCGGGGAAGATTTAATCCTTGACGCGGTAGATAAAAAAATTACAGGTAAAAGGCCGATGCGTCAAAAATTCTGATGTATTTGAAAAAAACTAAGTAATTTAACATTAAAATCAGAAGCTTGCTATCAAGGAGGTAATTATTATGGCCGTTAATACGTATGATGATTTAAGAGAAGATTATGATAGCGATAGTTATGGGTACTTGCTAAGGTTTTGTGATTGGAATGAAAAGTGGAGTAGAAGTCATTTTCCAGATTGTCACATCAAAGATGCTGGATGTTGGGAGGTCATTCTGTTTTTACGCAATTATTACAAACAAAAAAAGCATCCTCCGACCCAAGGGGAGTTGTGTGATGAGGATATTGTGGATATTAATATAATCACAAAAATATTTCCATATGAGCATCAAAACAGAGATGAGGGTTGGTACGAATATGTGTGTAGGATAGCGGGGCTTCCTCGCAATACGACAGGTGTTTGAAAAAAACATCAAAATACGATAAGGTTATAGATATAACTTTATCGTATTTTTAATTATGAAAATCTATAAGCACAAAGAAATTGAGGATAAATGGCGTAAAAAATGGAATGAGTCAAATGTCTATAAAACGACAGAGGACTCTGATAAAGAGAAATTTTATATTCTTGATATGTTTCCATATCCATCAGGAGAAGGACTCCATGTGGGTCATCCTAAGGGTTATATTGCAACAGATATTATCTCTCGGTATAAAAAAATGCAAAATTTCAATGTACTTCATCCAATGGGGTGGGATGCTTTTGGACTTCCTGCTGAACAGTATGCACTTAAAAATAAAGTACATCCACGTATAGGAACGGATAAAAATATTGCAACCTTTAAAAAACAATTAGAAAAGATTTCTCTTAATTATGATTGGGAGCGAGAGATTTCGACTACAGACCCAGAGTTTTATAAATGGACTCAGTGGACTTTTATTCAGATGTATAAAAAGGGATTAATATTTCAATCAAATGAACCGATTAACTGGTGCCCATCGTGCAAAACGGGACTTGCAAATGAAGATTTAGAGAATGGTTGTTGTGAGAGATGTGATACACCGATTGAGAAAAAGAAAATTCCACAATGGGTTATAAAAATTACGGATTATGCAGATAGGATGCTCGCTGACATAGATAAACTTGATTGGCAAGAAAGCATCAAAGAATCACAGAGGAATTGGATAGGACGAAGTGAGGGAGCAAATATAGAATTTAGAATTAAGAATGAAGAATTAAAAGAAAATGTTTTAATTTTACATGGTTGGGAAAGTAGCTCAAAAACTGATTTTATTCCGTGGTTAAAAGATTCTTTAGAAAAAGATGGTCACAGAGTATTTGCGTTTGATGCACCAAATACGGATACGCCAGATTTTGATGAGTGGTATAATTTTATAGAAGAAAAAATTGCAAAAAATAATCTTCAAGATTTTTCTGTTGTTGGACATAGTATGGGTGGACTTTTGGCGATGAAATTAGCAGAAAAATATAAGATAAAAAACCTTGTTCTTGTCGCTCCCGTTGGTTTTGAAAAACCAGATAGTTTATATTTTGAACAATTCAAAGAAAAATTAACAAAAGAAGAACTAATTATTTTTAAAAATTATCAAGATAGAAATTTAGACATTGAAATGGTAAAGCAAAATGTTACATACATGAATTGTATTTTTGGTGAAAAGGATGGTTGGATTACAGATGAGATAAGAGAGTATTATATTGAAAATTTTGGTGATATTGCTAATATTCAGATATTAAAAGAATATGGACACATGAGTGAGGATGAAAATGTTAAAGAAGTGCCAGAAATTTTAAGTTTATTGCAAAAAAAAGTCGTAGAACAAGAAGAAAACGTTATTTTGATGCATGGAAAGGACACAAACCCACAAGAAAAGTGGTATTTATGGCTTGCTGAAGAAATGAATAAAAAAGGTATTTTATTTGTGGCACCAGTTCTGAAGAATGCTGAAAATCCATACATGGATGAATGGTTAGCTCAATTGGACGAATTGAAGCCAAACAAAAATACAGTTTTAATAGGACATTCTCGTGGAGGTGTTGCAATTTTGAGATGGTTAGAAAAACAGCCAAAAGATTTTAAAGTCAAAAAAGTTATTTTGGTTGCTGCTAATTATGCAAAAATTGATGATAAACATACAAAAGAAAATACACATGGATTTTATACTGAAGATGGATATGATTTTGAAAAAATTAAACAACATTGTGATGATTTTGTTGTGCTTCATTCGCATGATGATGATTGGGTGCCATTTGAACATGGAGAGAAAAATGCAAAAGGATTAGATGCAAAATTTTTGAAATTTGATAATAAAGGGCATTTTGGTAGTAAGCTGATAAAACAAGAACTCCCAGAGGTTATAGTTGAAATTTTAGATTTCAGTCATAGTTTGTCTCTGAGTTCTGTTGGAGGTAAAAGTGATAATGGTAAATCCATCAAAGTATTTACAACACGTCCAGATACTTTATATGGTGCTACTTATATGGTACTTGCTCCTGAGCATGGGTTACTTGAACAATTAGAGATTGTAAATAGAAGTGAAGTTGCAGAGTATCAAAAGCAAACACAAGCAAAAACTGAGATTGAGCGAACTGCTGAAGGAAAAGAAAAGACAGGTGTAAGGCTTGAGGGTGTGATGGCAGTAAATCCAGTTAATGGCGAAGAAATTCCAATCTTCATTGCAGATTATGTTTTGGCTGATTATGGAACTGGTGCAATTATGGCAGTACCTGCTCATGATGAGCGTGATTTTGAGTTTGCTCAGAAATATGACGTTGATATGCAAGAAGTTGTAGAACCATTATTTATAGATAAAACAAAAAGTAGTGCACCAAAAAAAGATTTAGAATTTATAGAAAGAGATACAATTACCGCAATTGTGAAACATTGGGAAGAAGATAAATATTTAACATTAAAGTGGAAGAAAGTAGCTTGGATTACATTTATTACAGGAGGAATTGAAGAAGGTCAAACTGCCCAAGAAGCAGCACGAACTGAGATTTTAGAAGAGACTGGTTATAAAAATTTAAAATTGATTAAAAATTTAGGTAAATCACATAGTAAGTTTTTTCATAATCCAAAAAATGTTAACAGATTTGCACATTTTGAATCATTTTATTTTGAATTAGAAAGTGATGAACAAAATGTAGTAAGTGATGAAGAAAAAGTAAAACATGATATCGTATGGATGACAGCGAAAGAAGTGGAGAGTGCAATTGTAGCAGGAGGTCAAAGATTTATGTGGGATAAAATAAATAATGATAAAGTTTTTACAGGAACGGGTATCATGGTTAATTCTGGAGAATTTGATGGCATGGATTCAGAAGATGCTAAAGAAGCAATTACGCAGAAGGCTGGTGGTGAAATGACTACTAGTTATAAGCTTCGTGATTGGGTGTTTAGTCGTCAGAGGTATTGGGGAGAACCTATCCCTTTAATTCATTGTGAGAAGTGTGGAGTTGTTACTGTGCCAGAAGATGAACTACCGTTAATACTTCCAGAGGTGGAAAGCTATGAGCCAACGGGAACAGGTGAATCACCACTTGCTGCAATTGACGACTGGGTGAATACTGAGTGTCCTGAGTGTAGTGGTCCGGCTAAGCGTGAGACAAATACTATGCCACAATGGGCTGGGTCTAGTTGGTATTACTTGAGGTATATTGATCCAAAAAATGATAGTGCATTAATTGATAAAGATAAAGAAAAATATTGGTCACCAGTTGATTTTTATGTAGGTGGAGCAGAACATGCTACACGACATCTTATTTATGCACGATTTTGGCATAAGTTCTTATATGACATAGGAGTTGTTTCATATGACGAACCGTTTTCAAAATTACAGACAGTTGGACTTATCATGGCAGAGGATGGACGTAAGATGAGTAAGCGTTGGGGTAATGTTATAAATCCTGATGATATAATCGATAGGTTTGGCTCTGATACATTCAGAGTATATGAAATGTTCATGGGACCATTTGATGCGTCAGTTGCTTGGAGTACTGATGGACTTGTTGGTCCGAGAAAGTTTTTGGAGAGGATTTGGAAGATTTATCATAGTGAATGGACAGAAGCTGAAACATCTAAAAAGCTAAAAGGAACATTAAACAAAACAATCAAAAAAGTAGGAGAAGATATAGAAGACATGAAATACAACACAGCAATAAGTGCAATGATGATGCTTTCAAATGAAATAGAGACTGAAAAAAGTATTTCTAGTGAAGACTTTGGTAAATTCTTAAAAGTACTGTCACCTTTTGCACCACACTTAACACAAGAGTTATGGAGTGAGATGGGCAATAATACATTTTTGATAGAAGAAAGTTGGCCAGAATATGATGAAAAGTATTTGGTAGATGATGAAATAGAACTAGTTGTACAAGTAAATGGTAAGGTACGAGATAAAATAAGTGTAGCAACAGGAATAACAGAAGAAGAAGCAACAGAAAAAGCATTAGCAAGTGAAAATGTACAAAAACACATAGACGGGAAAGAAGTAAGAAAAGTAATTTTTGTACAAGGAAAGCTTATCAGCATTGTTGTATAGTGGATGGAAATTATAAAAATAGATCTAGATGATTTTTCTAGTGATGATGTTGAGATTGTTGCTGGTAGGATAAAGGATGGGAATGTTGTGGTTTTGCAGACAGAAACTGTATATGGTTTTAGTGCTATTGCAACGAGTCAAAATGCGATTGATAAGATTTATAAAATCAAGAAACGCACACCCCAGCAACAGAAGCACTTAATATCATTAGTGCGAAGTTTTTGCATGATTAGAAAATATTGTTTTTTGTCTAAACGACAATATGATTATTTGAAAAAAGAATGGTCAAAAGAACGTGCTCTAACAGTGATATTGAAAGGTAGGAATAATAATGTAATAAAAGAACTAATAAGTGAAGACCAAGGAATTGCAGTACGGTTACCAAAAAGTGAATTTTTATTACACTTGATAAAAGTACTAGATGCTCCAATCGTTTCTACAAGTCTTAATATTACTGGTAAAAAAGAATTGGAAGACATTTCTGAAATAGATAAATATTTCAAAGACGTAAAACCAGATATTGTGGTAGATGCAGGTATATTACCAAAACAAAAACCATCAAGACTTGTGAATTTGATGGATATGGATAATATTGAAGTAATTAGGGAATAAAATTTAGAATATTATAGAATTGTTGCAAAAAATGTTGGAAAAAAGTACAATGAAGAAGAAATTTTAAAAGTGATTTTTGGTTAAGGAAAATTAATTAGTATTATTGTATAACTTTTGTTATGGATATTCAAAATTTAACTGGACTTGAAAAGCCAGTTGTTAAATTAATTGAGACAGTTTCTGAGGGAGTGGGTGTTGTAGGTAACAGAGTTTTTGAGTTTGATGCAAAAAAAATTAAGAGGATTTCGGTGACTGAATCTGAGGCAGAAAAACAAAAAATTATCGCGCAAGCGGAAGGGCAGAGTGAAGCATTGGAAATATTGTCTCGTGCTGAAAAAAGATTTGCGATTGAACAGTATAACAAGCAAATTAATTTAGAAAATATTATTGTACAATCTAGAGACAACCTTGAAGGCCGAGAGGTGTCAGATGTGCCAGTAGACGTAGATTGGACTTCTAGATTTTTGAATATTGCTCAAGACATAAGTAGGGAAGAAATGCAGGCTGTTTTGGCAAAAATTTTATCTGATGAAATTCAAAAACCAGGCACATTTTCCTTTAGTCTTTTAGAAATAATGAAAGTATTGTCAAGAAATGATCTATTGACCTTTAAAAATTTTATTGCTTTATCAACAGAATCGGGTCTTATGGCAATACAGGGAGGTGGGAGAAAATCACTAGAAAAGTATAAATTAGGCTTTGATGAATATTTGCATTTGGCATCATTAGGGCTATTTAGCCAGTCAACAACTTTGAGTTATAATATTGATATTTTTTCGTCGAAACCACTTAAAATCAAGATTGGTAAGCAATTATTTCTAATATCACATGATAACAAGAGTAAAAAATTATTTAGAATGAGTGCATATGTATTTTCCTCTGCTGGATCAGAGTTGCGGTCAATATTACTTGAGGACATATCCGAGAATGATATATTTGACAAATATAAAACTGATTTCATAACACAAGTAGAAAAAGAAGGCTTTACAGTTTCCACTATTGATATTAAAGACAAATTAAATGAATAAAGAAAAAAGTAAGAACTTATTATTTCTTGATGTAGAAGCGACAGGACTTACTGAAGAAGATAGACTTGTGCAGGTTGCTTATGATTTTGAGGGGACTGAAAAAGAGGCAATGTTTAGTCCTGGGCGTGATATGGAGGTGGAGGCTATGGAGGTTACTCATATTACCAACAAACACCTTGAAGGGAAGGAAGAATTTCAAGGATCTAAATTTTATGATGGGTTAAAAGAAATTTTAGATAAAGATGAGACTATTTTTATAGCTCATAATGCTCCTTATGATGTAGGAATGGTTGAGAGAGAAAATTTGAAAGTAGGAAAGACTATTGATACATATAAGGTTGCACAGGCTTTGGATGTAAAGAGTGAGATACCTGCTTATAGGTTGCAGTACTTGAGATATTATCTTGGAATTGAATTGGATAATGTTGTAGCTCATGATGCTTTGGGTGATGTGCGAGTATTGGCTGCTGTATTTGAGAGGATGTATGACAAAATGATGCGAGACAGTACACATGCTGAAGTAATTGAGAAAATGATGAAAATTACAAGTGAGCCATTGCTTATAAAGAGATTAACATTTGGTAAGCATAGAGGTGAACTGATTGCGGATGTAGCTCGCACTAATAGAGGATGGTTGGAGTGGTTACTTACACAAAAAGAATCAGATGCTGCAAATGGTGACATTGATGAAGATTGGATTTATACGTTGAAACATTATTTAAGATAATATTTGAAACTCTCTATTTTTATGGAGAGTTTTATTTTAATTAATAATTAAGAAAATCCTCCCCTCATTTTAAAGGAGGGGACCCGGGGGTGGTTGTAGAATATGTAATTTTTAATTGTTGCAAAACCCCCTCTGTCCTTCGGACATCTCCCCCTTAAAAAGGGGGAGTGGATGTGCTTAAAGCTAATTGATAATATATGAGTTTATGAAAAAAATAGCACTTATGGGGAGTACTGGATCTGTGGGGACACAGACACTAGATGTTGTTAGAAAATATCCTAATAAATTGAAAGTATTTGCACTTTCTGCTGGTGGTAATAATATTGATTTACTTTTGGAACAGATTGAAGAATTCAAACCTGAAATTGTGGGAGTTCATGATGAGAAAAAGGCAAAAAAGTTAGAAAATAAAACAAATGTAAAAGTTTTGACTGGTCCGAAGATGTTGGAGGAAATTGCTGTGATGGATGGTTACGACACTTTCATAACTGCAACTGTGGGACTTACTATTATAAGAGCTACTATTGAGGCGATAAGAGTGAAGAAAAATGTTGCAATTGCAAATAAAGAAACTCTCGTGGCAGCTGGTGAGATTGTTATGAGAGAAGCACGAGAAAATAATGTGATGCTTATGCCGATTGATTCTGAACACAGTGCGTTATTTCAGTGTTTGAATGGTGAGGATAAAAAAACAATTCGTTCACTTGTAGTTACTTGTTCTGGTGGAGCTCTCAGGGATTATACAAAAGAAGAAATGTCTGATGTATCCATAGAAGATGCACTCGGTCATAAGACATGGAATATGGGACAGAAGATTACTATAGACTCTGCAACACTTATGAATAAGGGATTTGAGGTGATTGAGGCTATGTGGCTGTATGATGTAGAGCCAAAAGATATACAAGTTGTAATCCATCCTGAGAGCATGATTCATTCTATGATAGAGTATTCTGATAATTCCATAATTGCACAGATATCTGAGCCTGATATGAAATTGCCAATCCAGTATGCTCTTAGTTATCCTGATAGATGGGGAGAGGCTGTGAAAAGACATAGATTTGATACATCGTATACCTTTGCAAAACCTGATTTGGATAGATTTCCATGTCTAGGGTATGCATTTGAGGCTATGGAATCTGGTGGCACAATGCCAGCAGTTATGAATGCAGCAAATGATGCAATGGTTGCAAAATTTTTGAGCGGTAAATGTGAATACCTTGAAATACCACGAGTTATAAAAGATGTTATGGATGTACATGAGGTTGTGAAAAATCCAACGTTAGAAGATATAGAAAAAGCAATCAATTGGTCAACTAATAAAATTGAAGAATTTTGTTAAATTGTTATTGTGATTCCAGAAGAATTAAAAAGAACAATATCAAAAAAATTAGAGGCAGAGCATGAGAAGTGTGCTGTTACAACAATTTGGATGATACCAACAGATGTTTTAGAAGCTGTAAAAGGATTTTCTGATGTGATGAAGCAAACAGCACAAGCAAAGTCTAGTGGAAAAGTAGATAATACTCATGGAGATGATAGGTTTACGGCATAAAGTTTTTATAGTATAGGAATTGACAAAAAGGTAACTTCACAATATAATGTGAAGTTGCTTTAGTTAATTTTAAAAATTAAATTTCTTTTTTGAAGAGGAGGAAATAAACCAATGAAACAAGAAGTTATTGATAGACGAAGAGCTGAACTTGTTAAGGCAGGCTTATCAATAAAAAGTATTGAAGCAATGTCAAAGCATACGAAATCATTATGCGGATGCGATAAGATTGAAGTACGTTTTGATAATTTGTACAAATTGGGATTTGATGCAAAGGCTCTTGTTGAGGCAAATGTAACTATATTAAACAGGAAGTCAGATTATGTAGTAAAAAGATTTTCTGTTATCAAAACATGGTTTGTATCTCTGGATAAAAATGTTGATGTTCATCTTTTATTTATGAATAGAATTCAATTATGGAGCATGTCTAGTAATAAATTAATCACACTTCAGTTATTATCCAGGCATTTAAAAGGTGACATAACTCCAGAACGTTTGTGTACTTTTTTTACGTGTAGTCTTGAAAATATTTTACTTATGTACATTGAGGGCTTTAATGATTTTATGAAACTTAGGAACGAAGTGCGATATAGAGTAGAGCATGATCGTCTCAGGATGAGCATAGAATTAAAAAGAAATATTATAAAAAAGAGGTATAAAAAACTACCAAAAGATGTTTTTGAATATTACAATAAACATTTCTTATAATAAGAATATATAAAACCGAAAGATAACATCTTTTGGTTTTTTATTTTGACTCCTTAAGGGTTATTTGATAGAATCTGTAAGTAAAGAATCTGTTAGCTTAAAACAGATCATATTTATTTATACAAAAAAATTATGTCACTTTTTCAAAAATTATTTGGTTCAAATGAAAAACAAATTAATAAAATGCAGCCTATTGTAGATGCAATTAATGATCTGGGTCCGAAAATGAAGGAACTATCTGATGAAGACATAAAAGAAAAAACAAAAGATTTTCAAAAACGATTGAAAGATGGAGAAACTGTTGATGATATTTTACCGGAAGCATTTGCGCTAACGCGTGAGGCAGCAGATAGAGCTATGGGTGAGCGTCATTATGATGTCCAGCTTATTGGTGGTGTTGTACTTCATCAAGGAAAGATCGCTGAGATGAAAACTGGTGAGGGTAAAACACTGACTTCAACTTTGCCAATTTACTTGAATGCTCTTACAGGCAAAGGGGTGCATGTTGTTACAGTAAATGATTATCTTGCAAAGCGTGACTGTAATTGGATGGGTGTTGTATATGAAAAACTAGGACTTCAAACTGCGTGTATTACGCATGAAGGTGGTTTTCTATATGAAGCAAACAATGTTGATGATAACGAAGTTGATATTGAAATGGAAAATTTAAATGCTGTAGAAAAAAAAGAAGCTTATGCGGCTGATATTACATATGGAACTAATAATGAATTTGGTTTTGACTATTTGCGTGATAATATGGCGCAATCAAAAGAACAATTGTCACAAAGAACTCCGAACTATGCAATTGTTGATGAAGTTGACTCGATTTTGATAGATGAAGCTCGTACTCCTCTTATTATTTCTGCACCTGATTCTGAATCTACAAAGTTATACCAACAGTTTGCTGGAATTGTACCAAGATTGGTTCAAGAAGAAGATTTTACAGTTGATGAAAAATTACGTAGCGTTGCAATTACAGATAAAGGTATTGAAAAAATTGAAGATGTGCTTAATGTCGGTAATATTTATGAACAAGGAAAGATTCAATACGTACATCACTTGGAACAGTCTTTGAAAGCACAATATCTTTTTGAGATTGATAAGGATTATATGGTGCGTGATGGTGAGGTAATTATCATTGATGAATTTACTGGACGGGCCCAAGAGGGTCGTAGGTATAGTGATGGTTTACATCAAGCAATTGAAGCAAAAGAAAAAGTGACAGTGCAAAGAGAGTCTCGTACACTTGCAACGATTACATTTCAAAATTATTTTAGGATGTATAAGAAACTATCTGGTATGACTGGTACAGCTAGTACAAGTGCAGAAGAGTTGCAAAAAGTATATGGTCTTGAAGTGATGGAAATACCTACAAATAAAGATTTGATTCGAAATGATTTGCCAGATGTTGTTTATAAAAATGAAAGAGGGAAATTTAATGCTATAGCAGAAAAGATTAAGGAATTGAACGCAAAAGGTCAGCCAGTTTTGGTGGGTACTGTGGCAATAGAAAAATCAGAGGCTTTGTCTAAAGCACTTGAAAAAGCAGGTGTTTCACATAGTGTATTGAATGCTAAATTTCATGAGAAAGAAGCTCAAATTATAACAGATGCTGGACAAAAAGGTTCTGTAACGATTGCAACAAACATGGCTGGTCGTGGAACTGATATAAAGTTGGGAGAAGGTGTTAAAGAAGTTGGTGGACTATATATAATAGGAACAGAAAGACATGAGGCTCGCAGAATCGATGATCAGTTGAGAGGGCGTTCAGGGCGTCAAGGAGATCCTGGTACGACACAATTTTATATTTCACTTGATGATGAGCTGATGACTCGTTTTGGTGGTGATAAGCTTAAAAATATTATGGAGAGATTAGGTCTCCCAGAAGATCAACCAATTCAAAATAAGATGATTTCAAAACAAATTGAAGGAGCTCAGTCAAAAATAGAAGGATTCAATTTTGATATTCGTAAGCATGTCTTGGATTATGATGATGTTGTAAATAAACAACGTGAAGTTATTTATGAAAAGAGGCGAATGGCATTGCAGAGTGATGAAGTGAAGACTGAGATATTGGATTTATTGCATGAGGAATTGGAAGAGTTGATTGGTGCACATACAATAGGCGAGAGACATAGTTGGGAAGTGAAAAATATAGTAGCTGATGTTCGAGCGATATTTCCTTTTTCAGAGAATGCTGTTAAAAAAACAGAAGAGATAATTGCAGATAATAGTAAGGATGATCGAGAAATTATATCAGAAGTGATAGAATATGTTTTTGCGGAGTCAAAAGTTGCATATAGTGCAAAAGAACAAGAAAATGGTGATAAGCCTATGCGAGCAATTGAGAAATCCATACTGCTCCGTACAGTAGATCAACATTGGATGAATCATCTTGATGCTATTGATCATTTGCGACAAGGTATTGGGTTGCGTGGTTATGGACAGCAGGATCCTCTTATTGAGTATAAAAAAGAAGCTTTTGATATGTTTTCACAATTAGTGGCAAATATTCGTCACACAGTATTACATACTATTTTTCGTGCAAGTATTGTAACTCCAGGTGAGAGCGCTATGAGTCAGATGGCTGGTTCTATGGAGCTTTCTGGTGCAAGTGAAAATCCAGAACAATTTGCTGAAGCAGCAGAACAAGAGAAGCAACAGATGATGCAAAATGTACCGAAGTTTGAAAAGCCAATTAAAAAAGAAGAAGTAGTTGGAAGAAATGATGATTGTCCGTGTGGCAGTGGCAAAAAATATAAGAAGTGTTGTGGAAAATAAATGAAGTTAAAAAGTTTTTTAACAAAAAAAGGAGAAAAGTAATGAAAACAGATGAAGATAAAATCTTTATCAAATGTCGTGCTTGTAATGTTTTGAAAGGTTGTCGCACAGATGATCTGATAACACCTTGTCGTGCGTGTAGTGAGGAACAATTTATAGCGTGTAGAAAAATTGTTGCACCACTTAACATGAATGCAAAGAATGTCAGAACTCATCAATGTGTATTGTGTCAAGAAAAAGATGATATATTACTTCCAATTAGGGATATTGCAAGGGATGACTTTTGTGTGCCAGGAGCTTCCATGCGACTTAATTGAGCCCGCTTAAAAATAAACACCAACATTAGTTAATGTTGGTGTTTTTATTTTTTTGTTAAAGTGGTATAATAATTATTATGATAAAAAGAAGACAATTTCCACAATTTTTAGCTCCTTATTGTATCGCATTTGAAAAATCAGTTGGTGCGATAGTTTTTCGTATTACACATGGAAAAATTGAATTTCTATTAATGAAATATCGTAATGGACATTGGGAGTTTCCTCGTGGGAAAGTTGAAGACAATGAAAGCGAGCAAGAAACAATGAAAAGAGAAATAGAAGAAGAGACTGGGATTTCACATGTTAGAGTGATAAATAGTTTTCGTGAATATATGAAATTTTCATACAAAGCTCGTGGACAAGAGCTAATTGATCGAAAAAAAGATAAAAGTTGTATTTATATTTATAAAAAAGCAATTTTTTATTTAGTAGAAGCTATGGATGAAGATGTGGTAATTTCACATGAACATCAAAAATTTCAATGGTTAAAATTTGAAGACGGGTTGAATAAACTAACATTTAAAAATGCAAGAAATATTTTAATAGAGGCAAATAAAGAATTGGAAGATAATAAAGTTATTAAATAAAAAATTATGAAGAAGCAATTAGGAATCCTAACTATGGCAAGTGTTTTTTTTGTATTAAGTGGTTGTAATGGTATGCAAGGCTTAAGCAAGGAGAAAAACAGTGTAAAAAATGTTGAATCTGTAGTACAGGATAAAAAAGTGCAAGAAAACAAGCCACAAGAAATTGCTAAAGTTGCAGAAAAGAGTTTTAACGGTAGTTTAAAAGAGTTGATGGATGCTGGAAAAACAGCAAAATGTAGTTATGCGAGTGATGATGGAAAGGCACAATATGTGCTGTATGCATCTCCAACAGGTGAGGCACGTATAGAGGGCAAAGTAGGTATTATGGATAGTACGGCTATAATTAATAGGGAATTTATGTATGTGTGGAGTAGTGCTTCAAATCATGGTGTAAAATCTAATATGTCAGATATGGAGGCAATGGCTAATAAAATGCCGGTAGTGCAAAATGATACAAGTCCTACAGGTGCAGATTTTTATAATAATGAAGATATAAAATTTGTATGCAAGTCTTGGAAGCTTGATGAAAAGAAGTTCGAAATACCCTCAGACATACAATTTCAAGATATATCAGCTATGATGCAAAATTTAGTAAAATAAAAAGTGTTATAAAAAAATGAAGCTAGATGCCAGCATATTATATGCTGGCATTATTTTTTAAATTTGCATTTTATTTGGTGGGGTAGTACAATGGTTTGGTAATCTCAGTAGCGGTTATTTTTTTATATTATGTACAAGAAAAATAGAAGAAAGTTTATATATGTAGTGGTGTTTACTCTTATTATGGCAATTATAGCATTGCCATTTGTTCAGTATATGCCAGAAAATATTCAAAGTAAGTTTGATAAAGTAGCAATTAATTTAGGACTTGATTTGCAAGGTGGGTTACATCTTGAGTATTTGTTAGATTTGTCAAATACGCCAAATGATCAAAAAGATGCTGCAAAGGACGCTGTACAAGCAGCAGCAGAGCGAAAAATTAATGCATATGGTGTAGGAGAGCCTATTGTATGGTTGGCAGAGCGAGGTAGTGATACGTTTATGACTGTAGAGATCCCTGGTGTTGAAAATGCTGAGGATGTTAAAAATGTGATACAAAAAGCACCTATTTTGCAATTTAAAGAAGAAAAGACTGAGGAAGAGGTTGAAAATGATAAAAAACAAATGGAGGAAATGCTTGCGCCAATGAATGAAGAGAACAAAGAAGAAGCTGATGCTGTATTGGAAAGAATAAAAAATGGTGAAGATTTTTCTGAGTTAGCAAAAGAATTTAGTAAGGACCCAGGAAGTGCAGAAAATGGCGGTGAGCTTGAATTTGTAAAAAGAGGTCAATATGTACCAGAATTTGATGATGTGTTGTTTAATGAGGACATGAATGATGGTGATACTAATCAAGAATTAGTTGAGACTGATTTTGGTTGGCATATTATAAAGAAATTAGAATCTCGGGGTGAGGGTGATGACAGAGAAGTAAAAGGTCAACACATTTTGTTTGCAAAAATGACTGTGCCTGCAGATCCTTATAAAAACACTGATTTAACTGGGGAATTTTTAGATAATGCAATGGCTGGGTATAGCAATGGAGTTGGAGCATCTGAACCACAAGTTACATTGTCTTTTAATTCAGATGGTGCAAAGATGTTTGCTGACATTACAAAGAGAAATCTTGGTAAAACAGTAGCAATCTATGTTGACAATCAGGTTGTTAGTGCGCCTACTGTACAGGCTGAGATAGTTGATGGAACTGCTGTTATTTCAGGAAATTTCGAAATAGAAGAAGCAAAAGAGCTGGCTAGAAGTTTGAATGAGGGTGCTATGCCAGTGCCCTTTGAGCTAGTATCTCAACAAAGCATTGAAGCGACTCTTGGAGCAGAAGCGTTGCAAAAAGGTATGCGAGCTGGTTTGTTAGGGTTAGTCTTGGTTATGATCTATATGATTTTGTATTACAGATTCTTTGGGATTATTGCTTCGGTGGCTCTAGGTATTTATGCGGCAACACTTATTTCAATATTTAAACTCTCAGGCCTTACTCCCATGTCAATTACGTTGACTTTGGCTGGGATAGCAGGGCTTGTACTTTCTGTAGGTATGGCAGTGGATGCAAATGTACTTATTTTTGAAAGAATTAAAGAAGAGCTAAGAATGGGTAAGAATATCAAAAGGGCAGTTGATGAAGGCTTTCGTCGAGCATGGCCATCTATACGAGATGGTAATTTATCAACAATTATTACTTCATTGATACTAATGGCCATGGGAACTGGTTTTGTAAAAGGTTTCGCACTTATCTTGATAATCGGTGTGCTAGTGTCAATGTTTACAGCAATTGTAATTGTAAAGATTATCATGAAATATGTAGCTGGAGAATGGTTAGAAAAGAGACAATGGTTAATAATGCCTAATGTTAAGGAAAAACTAAATCAGAATAAAAAATAGATTATGTTAAATATTATAGGAAAAAGAAAATATACATATGTTTTGTCAGCTGTTTTAGTTGGACTTAGTGTATTTGCAATTGCTATGTGGGGCATTAAGCCGGGTATTGATTTTGTAGGTGGTACGCTTATGGAGTTTTCTGTGAGTGCTGATAAAGAAATTACACGTGATGCAATATGTGAAAAAATTGATGCAGATTGTGATGATAGCTTTGTAGTTTCAGGAAGTGAAGGAGATCACGGAAAGAGTATTATTATCAGATATAAACAATCAGATGAAGAATTTAATCAAAAGGTGATTGTTGCAGTGACTGAAATTGATGAAGGAAGCATTCAATTAAAGGCTGATTTTATAGGAGCAACTGTTTCAAAACAATTAAAAGCAAATGCGATAAAGGCAATTATATTTGCAACCATCGCAATATTACTTTATATTGCATGGGCATTTCGTAAGGTATCTGTACCAGTATCATCTTGGTATTATGGGATAGGTGCTGTAACTGCACTTTCGCACGATATAATTATTACATTAGGTATATTTGCAACACTTGGATATTTTTTTGATATAGAAGTGGGTGTTCCGTTTGTAGCAGCACTTTTGACAATACTTGGTTATAGTGTAAATGATACAATTGTTGTTTATGATAGAATTCGCGAAAATGTTCTTAGGACTAGGTCAATTACTGACTTTGAAGGATTAGTAAATAAATCATTGAACGAATCACTTGCGAGGTCATTTAATACTTCATTTACAGTTGTTTTGGTATTACTCCCGATAATTTTATTTGGAGGAGATTCATTGTTTAATTTCTCATTGGCGTTGTTGATAGGTGTATTAATTGGTACATATTCATCAATGTTTATAGCAACAGCTTTAGTTGTATCAATTTATAATGTGCAAAAAAATGCACAAGGAAATGATGAATAAGTAATAATATTTAAAATAATAGAAATATGGGATTTAAGGACATGTTCAAAAAGAAAGAAAAGAAAAAAGAAATTGAACCAGCAGTTGCAAAAAAACAAGCTGAAGAAATGCTTGGTGGTCAAATGCCTGAAATCACAGATGAAATGATAGACCAAATGCTTGCTGGAGATATGCCAGGAATGCCCAAAATGGGACGAATGCAAAAGATGGCACTTAAAGGACTTAAAAAAATGTCACCTGAGAAACGACAAGAAGTATTTGCACAAGCATTTGCAAAACAAGGTGGAGCTGATGGTGAAAGTAAAGAGGAAATGGCTAAGCAAATAGAAGAGATGCGAGCCAACGGACAATTAAATTCAAAACAATACAAAATTGCCAAGAAACGATTGGGATTAAAATAAAATTTCTGTAATGTATAGATAATTTTACTAATGTACAATTTTCCATATAAAAATTAGTTGTACAAAATAGTATTTAATATTCTTAATAAGTCCTAAGTTTGTATGAAAAAAATAGAGAAATGGTTAAGTCAATTTCAGTCGTCTTGGAAAACACATGACATTGAAAAAGTACTAAGTCTATTTTCAAAAGATGTTGAATATTGGGAAACACCATTTTTAAAAGTATCTAGTTTTGGTAATTTAAGAAAAGAATGGGAATATGTTAAAGGACAACAAAATATTTCTATTGAAACTGAAGTGTTTTCTGCTGTTAATGACAAATATACAGTTAAATGGCAATTAATATATACAGATGATGATAATAACACCAAGACTTTTAGAGGCGTCTACTTAATTACCCTTGATTCAAGTGATCGATGTAATTATTTTTTTCATTGTGGAGAATTAGGTAATTAACAATTGTTTAATTAGAATAATTTATTTATGTGTATATGATTGAAATAGAAAAAACATATTTAGCGAAAGAACTTCCTCAAAATTTAGGTGAATGTAAGTTTAAGGAAATTATTGATGTGTATATCCCAAAAGCAAGTGTGCATCCCAGTTTAAGATTGCGTAAAGATGGTGATAACTTTGAATTAACAAAAAAAGAGCTTATTGATGAAGGAGATCATTCACATGCTAGAGAGCAGACTATAGTTCTTACTGAAAAAGAATTTGATGCATTAAATCAACAGATTAAAGGAAAGAGAGTGCGTAAAATAAGATATAATTATGATTATAATGGGACAATTGTTGAGTTTGATATTTTTCAGGATGCTTTAAAAGGACTTATTCTTGTGGATGTTGAATTTGAATCTATAGATGAAAAAGATAATTTTCAGATGCCTGATTTTTGTCTTGCTGACGTTACTGAGGAAGATTTTATTGCTGGTGGCATGGTTTGTGGTAAAGGTTATCAAGACATAGCAGATAATCTAAATAGATTTGAATACAAAAAATTAGTTCTTGAATAAATATCAGTTGCAAGAATATTGTATAAACACATTTCATTTGAGATGTGTTTTGAATTTTGTGGTATAATTTTAATAGAGAGAAAATTAACGTTGTTTCACAATGAACATTGGAGGATAATTATGGCTAAAGTTATACAACCAATGCATGTACGTATGCACATGATGGATTTTTGGGAGCGACGAAACAAATCTTTTGAACAACGAAATACATCTGATGATGTCTCTTCGATAGAGGAGATAAGTAAAATGATAAAAGTCATTGACCCTGATGGTAGTAAGATGGCTGCAATACATAGAAAATATTATTGTGAAAATGTTATGTAACACAATGTTATGAAAAGCAGAACATACAGTCCAACTCTTTATAAATAAAGAGTTGGACTTTTTTTATGCTATAATATACTTATTAGATTGGTTTAATGAAAGTGTTGGCAAAAAAACTTATGGTGATTTGATAAAGGAGGGGCACAAAGAACAAAAATTCAAAAAAACCACAAATTACAAAAAGGAAATTGCACCACAAAGGGATGTAATTAAATACTAGAAGATTAAAAAAACTTTACGTGGGGATAATGTTTATAAAAAATCTGATTTACATATTGCAATGATAGATAAAAAAGAAATATTAAATAATATTTGTTATACAGAACTTGTTTATGAGAGAATAAATAAAAAACTTAATATCAAATTTTCAAAAAAACAAATAGAAGAATTGATATCTAAAATTTTAAATGAAACTGAAATAAAGTCTTTCTCAAAAATTGGGAAAAATTTCTATGTTACCAACATAGAAAATAATATTAAAATAACTATAAATTCAAATACTTTTAGAATTATAACTGTTGATAGAATTGAAAAATAAATAATGATAACTCAGCTTATAGAATTTAAACCAAATAGCAATTTGCAAAAATATATTGATGCTTTTTGGTTTTCTAGAAATACTTTAGGGGAGGTGATAAATTGGCCAGTTGTACCTGATGGGTGCAGTGATATTATATTTTATCTTAATAACTCTAAAAAATTAGAAGGAGTCAATGATACTTTTGTAACGGGTATTATGGAAGAAGCTCAACTAATACCAATTCCTAGTGGTATGGAATTTTTTGGAATTCGTTTCAAACCTGGAATTTTGTTTTATTTACTCGGTACTGATATGAGTAAATTAACTAATAGTATGATTGAATTAAGGAAATTAAATGAAGACATCTACAAAAAGTTGAGTATTGATATATTTGCAGAAAATGATGAGATTGTTTCAATAATTACACCATTACTTGAAAATATTTTTGAAGAGCATGAGTTGAATGATGATTTTCTGCACGCTTTAATAGATTTGACCGATAATCCAAATATGATGATTGATAAGTTATCAAGTATTTATGGTTTGTCCTCTAAAAATCTAGAACGAGTTTTTAGCAAAAAAATGGGGTTAACACCAAAAAAATTTGCTCGTATTATGAGGTTTCAAAAAGCTCATAAAAAAATTTCTAAAGAAGGTTTAGAGAATTTGATTACAGTAGCATTGTCTTCGGGGTATTTTGATCAAGCACATTTTAATCGTGATTATAAAAAATTAACGGGTAATAATCCGAGTAATGAGACTATGTCGATTTTGTACAATTAATAACTAGTTGAAATAGGTATAATAAAATAGTAATTTAATAAATAATGTTAAAAAACTATGCAAAAACTTTGGGGATTATTAATCCTGGCCATGGGAGTAACAATTGTTACTTTGACTGTGTTTAATTTTTTGAAGTGCAGTAACTATGGGTCCAATCAAAGTTCTAATGAGTCAATTAATCATTTAACTACAAAAACTATGAAAAAAATTTCACCAAACATGATGGTTGCTGATGTGAACGCAACTGTTGATTATTACAAAAATAATTTAGGATTTAAGACTGTGATGGTAATAGATGAAGAAAAAGGGGATGGAGCTACTGGAAAACCGCTTGTCTGGGCAATGCTTAAAAATGGTGAGGTTGAGATAATGTTGCAAAGGCAGGATGGGTTTATTGCAGAATTACAAGATATGAAAGGGCGAGAAATTGGCGGAACATTCACTCTATATATTTCTATGCAGGATACAAAAGATTTTTATGAAAAAGTAAAAAATAAAGTTGAGATTGTAAAAGACTTGCATAAGACCTGGTATGGAGCTGATGAATTTGTTATTAAGGACTTGAATGGTTATATTCTTTACTTCGCAGAGGTTCAAGGTGAGTAATATGAATTTATAAAAATCAAAAAATCCCTGATGTAAAGCAGTGCGGGGATTTTTTTGTGTTATACTATACTTGTCATTTAAGAAAAAAGATTAAATTTTAAAAGTTATATTATTATGAAAACAGCAGATTTATTAGAAAATTTGAATTATACAGAAGATAAGCCTGTAATAAATGTATTATTTGAAACACAATTTACCAAGGAAATAAGAATAGTTATGAAGGAAGGTCAGATAATGAATAAACATCAAACACCTTTTGCAATTGTTGTTGAAATTGTTGAGGGTAAAATTGATTTTGGTGTACAAGGTGAAATGTTAAATTTGGAAAGAGGTGCTTTATTAGCATTGGAAGGAGATGTACCACATGATTTAAAGGCGATAGAAGACAGTGTTGTTAGATTAACTCTTACAAAATCAGATGAATCAAAAAGAGTGCAAGATGTTATTGATGAATAGATAGTATATAATCTAATAGCAAATTTTAATAATATGAGTAACATAAATATTCAATATTATAAAACGAGTATAGGAGAGTTGATTTTAGGCTCATATAATGATAAATTATGTTTGCTGGATTTTCAATATAGAAAAATGAGAAATATTGTAGATAACAGATTGCAAAAGGGCTTTGATGCTGTATTTATCGAAAAAAATGATGGGATTTTGAAAGATATAAGAATACAAATTGATGAATATTTAGTTGGAGAGAGAAAAGAATTTGATATGCCAATAATCACAGTGGGTACTGACTTTCAAAAACAAGTTTGGAATGCTCTTAGGAATATTGAATATGGTAAAACGGTATCATATTTAGAATTAGCAAAAAGTATAAATAATGAAAAAGCTGTACGAGCTGTTGCATCAGCTAATGGTGCAAATGCAATTGGACTTGTGATTCCATGTCATAGAGTTATTGAAAGTGGTGGAGGCCTGGGTGGATACGGTGGGGGACTCTCTGTCAAAAAGAAATTATTAAAAATAGAAAAGATTAATTCAAATCAGACTTTATTATGAAGGATTTAGTTGGCTCAGAATGAAGTGTAATTTGGATGGTGGATGATTAGGGTGTGAATAATAAATTTTATAATATATCATTAATTTTTGTAAAATATGAGTTTGTTAGAATTTTTGAGACAATTTCGTATAGGGGAGTATGCTATTTTTGATTTTATAGTAGCCTTTGTGGGCATTTGGTTACTTTCGCCGTTATTATCAAGAATTTTTTTGAAAATGAGAATTTATGTGCCAAAGCAAAGTTGGTTATTTTTAACTTTGCCAATTAGTATTTTAAGTCACTTAATTTTTGGGACAATTACTCCTATGACTAGAGACTTTATAAGTATAAGTGATAATTATATTTTAAAAATAGTAATTATACTTTTATTTATTTTTGGAGTAAAAGGTATAAAAATAGTTAAAAAAGATAATCTAAAGAAAGAAGTTTAAGTATGATAATTTTATAGGAAGTAAATTGAGAATGAATTTTTAGTTGAATATTTTTTAATATAAACACATGACAATTAATTTAAAAAAATTACAAGCAGAGGCTTTTGAAAATAAAGTGGAAAAGGGTTTCAATATTGATGATGTATCAATGGAATTTTGTCTTATGAATAGTGAGGTCAATGAGGCTTGGCTTGCTTGGTATAAAAAGGATGATAATGTAGGGGAAGAGTTAGCTGATGTTGCTATTTATTTATTAGGGCTTTCTGAAATGCTGGGAATTGATTTGGAAAAGGAGCTTATTGTAAAGATGAAAAAGAATGAAGACCGAGAATATGAAAATATTAAAGGTAGAATGATTCGCAAAAAAGATAGTTTGTGATACTATTTGTATTAGGTTAAGCATTAGTTCATCTTAAATTATTCGTACAGATTCCGTACAAATATATTTATAATGCATCACTTCGTTCTGCAATAAATATTATTTTACGGAATGACAAGTCTCAGGGTATTACATGAAATTCAATTATTTGTTAATAAAGAAAAAACATGAAACATATTATAGGGCATAAAAATCCAGATACAGATACTACTTGTAGTGGGATCGCTTATCAGAATTTTCTTGCTAAACAGGGTGTAGAGGCTCAAGCGTTTGCACTAGGAAAATTAAATAAAGAAACAGAATTTGTTTTGGAGCAGTTTGGTGTGGATGCACCAGAGCAGATTACTGAATTACCACATGGTACTGAAATTATCTTACTTGACCATAATGAAGAAAAGCAAAGTATTGATAATATTAAAGATCTTGATATTGTAGAAATTATTGATCATCATAAGGTGAAAATTGAAACAGATAAGCCAATTTCAATTTTCATAAAACCACTTGGTTCATCTTGTTCTATTATTGCTGAGAAATATTTTGATACAAATACTGAGCTTACAAAGAGTATTGCTGGCCTTTTGCTTTCAGGTATTATTTCTGATACTTTGTTTTTCCGTTCACCTACGACAACAGATGTCGATAAGATGTTGGCTGATAAGTTAAATGATATTGTTGGAATTGATGATTTGGAAGAGTTTAGTTTGAAATTATTTAATGCAAAAAGTAATTTGGGAGATATTGAAGTTGAAGAGTTAATAAGATTAGACTATAAATCATTTACATTTAAAGATGGTGAATATGGTATTGGTGTAATGGAAACTACTAATGTTGACTTTGGATTAGATAGAAAAGATGAGATTGTTGCAAAATTAAAGGATATTAAGGCAGCTGATAAATTACAAGGTGTATTTTTTGTTATTGTGGATATATTGGATGAAAAAAGTTATACACTTGGTGCAGGCGAGGAAGAAATTGCATTATTTACAAGATTGTTTGAAGCTGAAAATAAAGATGATATTTTATTTGTAGACAAATTAGTATCTCGTAAAAAACAAATCATACCAGTATTTGAAAATATGTAATTAATTATAATTTTTAAAGATATATAGATTATGGAATCAATAAAAGGAACAAAAACAGAACAAAACTTACTTAAAGCATTTGCTGGAGAGTCACAAGCACGTATGAGGTATGATTATTTTGCTAGTGCTGCTAAAAAAGAGGGCTTGGAACAGATGGCAGCTATCTTTACAGAAACAGCTTTAAATGAAAAAGAACATGCAAAAAGATTTTTTAAGTTTCTTGAAGGTGAAATGGTAGAAATTACGGCAACATATCCAGCAGGAAAGATTGGAACAACATTGGACAATCTTAAAGCATCTGCAGATGGTGAAAATGAAGAATGGACAGAATTATATCCAGCATTTGCGGAGACTGCTCGTGAAGAAGGTTTTGTAGAAATTGCAGTAACATTTGAAAAAATTGCAGAGGTTGAAAAGGCTCATGAAGATCGTTATCGAAAATTATATAAAAATCTTGAAGATGGAAATGTTTTCAAAGTTGGGGAGACAATCGTGTGGAAATGTCGTAATTGTGGATACTTGCATGAGGGTGTTGAAGCTCCAACAAAATGTCCAGCATGTTTACATCCTCAATCGTATTTTGAAATTCAAAGCATGAATTATTAATATAATAGACAAGGTGAAGTTTAGTTAATATTTTGAACAAAATAAAAACCGGTATAATCTAAAATTTATATCGGTTTTTTGTTTATAGGAACAATGCTTATGCAAGCATTAGTAAAATTATTGCTCCAGCAAGAAGTGAAATGTTTACCCATATAAACCAATTTGGTGTGGCAACGTGACACTCATATCTTTCTAATTCTTTTGATTTGTTTACGTAAAATTGTCTAATGATGTCTTCTTCGATATCGCCAGTATTAAATTTCTTCAGTAGATAAAATTCATCATCGTAGCCTTTGTAAATAGAGCAAATATTTTTGTATAATTTTCCTGATATTTTATCTAAGGCAAAAAGATATTGAGCAAGTGAAATAACTAATGCAGTGAATGCAAATAAGCCGCTCCAAAATATCAAAAAAGAATCTCTGCCAGTAGTTAGTTGTCCTGCAAGTAGCACAAAAAGAGAAGCAAGACTTATTATTATATAGTAATTGTAAACACGACCATTAATTGTGGCTGCAGTATTTTGTACGTTGAAAAATAACGCAATTTTACGTTTTTCTAAATCTTCGATATGCTGTTTTAGTCGTTCTGTTGTTGTCATGTATATATATTGTAAACTTAACTAAAAATAATAGCAGATTTTCATTGTTTTGTCAATAGTATAAAATAAAAATAGATAAAGAAAAACGGGGCCAAAAGCTTTTGCTAATGGTCCCGTTATATTTCAATACATTTAAAAAAATGACTCCCAACCAGCGTGGCACTACTTGTGATATATCCTTCCAAATTGCTTGGCCGGCTCCAAATTATATTTGGGGCGGTCATGGTATGGACAGGATAAAATCATCAAACAGTTGTGCCTTTTTACGGGGCCTCTCAGAATCATAGCAGCGGGTGCGTACGTGCTCTCTTTGTAAACTTGAGTACGTAATGCCCGATGCGACTGTGGCCGGGTTTGAGGCGGTGGGGATAATTCTATCTCTACTACGCTCACGGTGATTTGTTTCACTAAATCGTTTGTGAGCTTTATAGTGTAGATGAAACTAGAGACAAATCTTCCATGTCAGCACCGCCTATAGGGCGAATGCCGGCTGGGAGTCAACGAACGGTTGTGTAATTTGTATGTTTTCCCGCTTGTCCGTAAAATCGGACACGGCTGCGGGCCATGAATTACAACAGTAATGAATATCTACAGTGGTCATATTTTGACCTTCTAACTTGATACTGTAGACAGTAATTCATTTTTGAAACAGCTAACCAAACCACCTATGCCAGCATCGTCGCTGGTGGCAGGGAATTTTCATGTGTTCTCCTTTCCGGATAAGGCCGTTTTCAATATAGGCACGTCCGGAATTTATCGCTTTTTTTATAATGCTCCCTTGCGACAGGTTGGGAGCGCGGGTTTGGCACCGCAACTTTATGGCGTGTGCCGGCGGCCGGGGTAGATTCACATTACTTTAATAGATTGAATGTTCTGCATTGGCGGACTCCTCATTTAAAATCACCTCCTTTGATTTGTGGCACAGGCGTGCCTTTTATAGGTATTTGGGAAAAATATACAATTATGTATCATATATTTATAGATATACGAATACATAATTGTATATTCTTCACCACAGAGATGATAGACTCCTTTGAAATTTGTCTCTAAGTCATTTTTCAATTGTTAATGTATTTGTGACGTTTTTTACGTCAACAATGCATATTAGCATATCATGTAAATTTTGTCAATAGCTGATAAAGTACTTTAATTAAAGAATTTAGCAACTTGCAAAAGGGTGTTTATACTAGTATGATTGTATTATAACAGATAAAAAGTGAAATTTAGTTCAATTATTGTGTGCATTCAAGGTCCAACCTTCGGATTGCCCGAATGTTGGACCTTTATTATAAATAATATTATGACAGATAAAAAATTAGAAAAACAAATTGATGAGATCCTGGATAGGGGGGTATTAAAAGATTTTTTGCCTACAAAAGAAGAATTTAAAGAAAGACTGTTGAGTGGTGAAAAATTAAAGTTTTATATGGGTTTTGATGCTACAGCAAAATCACTACATTTAGGACACGCTCAAAATCTATTGGTTTTGGAGGATTTTAGACGTTTGGGACATCAAGTTATATTCCTTATTGGTGATTTTACAGGTATGATTGGAGATCCTAGCGATAAAACTTCAGCAAGAGTGAAACAAACTGTTGCAGATGTTCAAGCAAATTTTAAAGATTGGAGAAATCAAGTTAAAAATATCATAGATTTTGAAGATGAGGAAAATCCTTTTTTAATAAAATATAATTCTGAGTGGTTAAGTAAATTGAATTTAGCTGAAGTTTTAGAGTTAGCAAGTAATTTTACCGTACAACAAATGTTGGAAAGAGATATGTTTGAAAATAGGTTGAAAGACGGTAAGCCAATTTATTTACATGAGTTTCTATATCCACTGATGCAGGGATACGATAGTGTTGCATTAGATGTTGATGTTGAAATGTGTGGTACTGATCAGATCTTTAATGCATTAGCAGGAAGGACATTATTACAAAAAACAACAGGGAAAGAGAAGTTTGTTATTGCTAATAATTTAATTGCTGATGAAATTACTGGACAATTAATGTCCAAATCAAATGGTACAGGTATATTTTTAAATTTAGAATCAAGTGATTTATTTGGTGCGGTCATGTCTCAATCAGATGGTATGATAAAGCCATTAGCATTGGGATGTACCAGACTGACTTTGGGAGAAATTGAAGAAATGACACAAATGGAAAATCCTCGTGATGCAAAAATAAAATTAGCTTTTGAGATCACAAAACTTTTCCATGGTGAAGAAAAAGCGCAAGAAGCACAAGATTATTTTATAAATACTTTCTCAAAAAAAGAAATCCCAGATGATGTTAAAATTTTTAACTCACAAGAGGGGATTAATATACTGGAATTACTTGTTACGGTTGAGGGTGCGACTAGCAAAGGAGATGCTCGAAGGAAAGTTGAACAAGGGGGTGTCTCTATAAATAAAGAAAAAATTACAGATGTAAAATATTTACTTCAAGCTAAGGACGATGGGAAAGTTTTGAAAGTTGGTAAAAAGTTTTTCATTAAATTATCACTATAGTGATAATTTAATCGAAAATAAGTTATGACAAATTTAAAAGCTCCGCGGATTTCCGTGGAGCTTTTGAGTTTCAATAATTGAATTGCTAATTATGTCATTGTTTCAAACCTCATCCCTTTTGAAGAGTAGGTGTCTGTAAGGCGGAGGGGTTAGAACTATAACAATAAACTTTATTTTACAAAAACCCCCTCTGTCCTATGGACATCTCCCCCTTAAAATGGGGAGAGGTTAATTTGTTATGGATTTTTGAGCACTTGCTGTACAATCATCAACAAAATGGTTGAAGTGTAAACACGCGAATGTCAATATAAACATTAGTGTAAAAAACTGATTGCAGATAAATACAGAAATGTAGAATAATCCAAGTGAAAAGCAAATGTAAGAAAAAACAATGCTTGTACTTAGGTTATGTGCCTTGTACTTTTTTTTTGCATCTATTTTTTTTTGCAATTTTGCAAAAAGTTTTGAAAGACTTCACGAGAAGTGTTCCAGCTACAATTCCAAGTAAAACAAAAACTTCAACAGGTAGTGTCATTTTTAAACTCCTTATAATGTAGGATGTATATTGCTGTCAGTGCGTGCATTTTCTCTAATAATTCTAAGATTAGTGAAAAAACTTTTCCAAAAGAAATGTAGTGTCTCTATAATTGTTGCAAGTCCAAATGCTATGCACATTATTAAAAAAATAAATATACCAGCTACATCTTCTAAGAATGAAAACATATAATGATACCTCCTTATGATTTTTTATAACACATTCTCATACGTCGTTTTTGTTTCAGTCTATCGTATGCACGATGGCCATTTGTATTCATATGTCCCGTATGGTCAAAGAAAGAATTAAAGTCATCTTTATAATTTGCCCATAATTGTGGGAATCTGAGTTTATTCCTGTATGGTGTAAATCTTTTCATTTACGAGTACCTCATTTTAAATGAACTTTATTTGATTGAACTAGAATAGCACGAAATGTTAGCGAAATCAATAAAAACTTTGTAATTTCTCACACCTTAAAGAGTGGTTGTAAGAAAATATTCAAAAGTAACGTCTTTGCGAGGAGGTACGACGAAGCAATCTTGAAAGTGTGCTAATAAATTTGTAGAGATTGCTTCGCAAAATACACAAAATATCACGTCTGCTCGCAAAGACCATTGGAAACTTATTTGAAGTGTGTGATCGGTTAAATGGCTTTGTAAAAATAAATAGTAGAACCTTTATTTTTTCTTGTGGTATGCTAATATAGTAAATGTCATCCTGAATTTATCTCAGGATCTCAAATTTACTATGAGATTAACTTAAACCTAGATTCTGAAATAAATTCAGAATGACAATAGGTAATATTTTTTTATGAAAGAACAAATTCAACAAATTAAAGACAATGCTGTGGAGCAGATTTCAAGTGCTGATACTTTAGATGCTATCGAGGATATTAGAATTTCTTATCTAGGTAAGAAGAGTGCTTTTAACGAGATTTTAAAAGGATTGAAAGACTTATCTGTAGAAGAAAAAAAGGAAATCGGACCATTGGCAAATGAAACTAAAAAAGAAATACAACATTTGATAGATGACAAAAAAATGACACTAGAGAGTGTTATTGATGAGAAAAAAGAGTGGATAGATGTATCTGCTCCTGGATCGAAACATGCTCATGGGCATTTACATCCTTTGAGTATTGTACAAAGAGATATTGAAAATATTTTTACATCAATGGGATTTGATATTGCTGACGGACCTGACTTGGAGAGTGAGTCATATAACTTTGATGCTATAAATATGCCAGATGATCATCCTGGACGAGATATGCAGGATACTTTTTGGATTTCACGTGAGGAAGGTCGTAAGAAAGGAACTGGTACAGTAATGCGTACTCAGACTTCAGGTGTACAGGTAAGGTACATGGAAAAACATAAACCACCCTTTAGAATGATTGTACCTGGGAGAGTTTTCCGTAATGAGGCAACAGACGCGTCACATGAACACACTTTTCATCAATTTGAAGCATTGGTTGTTGGTGAAGATGTGAGTGTATCAAATTTTCTATATATTGCAGAGACATTTTTCTCAGAGTTTTTTGGACAAGAAATTAAGGCAAGACTGCGACCAAGTTATTTCCCATTTGTAGAACCAGGATTTGAATTTGATATATCATGTACAAACTGTGGAGGTGCTGGATGCTCTACATGTTCACGCACAGGATGGATAGAAGTGGGTGGAGCAGGAATGGTACATCAAAATGTATTTGAAGCAGCTGGTTATGATAGAGGTGAATATCAAGGATTTGCTTGGGGATTTGGATTGGAGCGACTTGCAATGATGAAATACAAGATTAATGATATACGATTGTTTCATGGAGGTGATGTACGGTTTACGAAACAGTTTTAATCTTTTTTAAAAATATATATGAAATTTAGTTACAATTGGCTCAAGGAATTGAGTGGGACAAAAAAGAATGTTGATGAAATGGCTGAGTTATTTATGGCTCATAGTTTTGAGGTTGAAGGTGTTGAGGATTTATCTGATGGTTTGGATAATGTTGTTATTGGTGAGGTGATGACAAAGGAAAAACATCCTGATGCTGATAGGCTTAGCGTTGCTACTGTGAATGTGGACCCCTCACCTCAATCCTCTCCCAAAGGGAGAGGAAGTTTACAGATTGTTTGTGGTGCGCCAAATTTGGAAGTTGGACAGAAGGTTCCTGTTGCACTTGTGGGTGCAAGAATACGACCAATAATAAAAACTCCTACACATGATCCAGAAGTTTTTGAAATTAAAAAAAATGAGATTCGTGGAGTAGAATCAAATGGGATGATTTGTGCGGAGGATGAATTGGGAATTGGTAATGAGCATGATGGCATTATAGTTTTGCCTATTGATGCTCCTGTTGGAGAAGAATTTGCTAAGTACGTAAAGTTGAATGACAGTATAATTGATTTGGATATCTTACCAAATCGTGGACATGATTGTTTGAGTTATACAGGTGTTGCTAATGAAATGCAAGCACTTGAAGACACTGCTGAACAAAGCCCTCACCCCAGCCCTCTCCCAGAGGGAGAGGGGGTTTTGAATGTGTCTATAGATACTCCTAAATGTAATAGATATATTGGTGTAAAGATTGATGATATTGAAATCAAAGAGTCGCCTGATTGGATGAAAGCTCGATTGCAGTCTTCTGACATTACTCCCAAAAACAATATTGTTGATATTACAAATTATGTAATGCTTGAGACCGGTCAACCATTACATGCTTTCGATGCAGCTAATATTAAAAAAATAGAAGTACGACAGGCTCGTGATGGAGAAAAGATAATGTTATTAGATAATCAGGAAGTGGAATTAAATAGTGCTGATATAGTTATAACTGATGGCGAAAATACAGGAGAAGGCGATGCTATTGCGTTAGCGGGTGTTATGGGTGGACTTAGTAGTGCAATTTCATGTGATACAAAAGACATCATACTTGAAGCTGCTTCCTTTGATTCTAGTTCTGTACGATTAACTCAACGTAAGTATAACTTGCAAACAGATGCGGCTTATAGGTTTGAACGAAACATTGATCCAAATTTAGCAAGTATCGCAGCTACTAAGGCAGTGGAATTATTTATTGAATTGGCAGGTGGTACAGTGGCAGGTGTAACAGATGTATATCCTGAGCCAGTTGAGAAATGGAGTGTGAATTTAGACACAAAAAAAGTCATTAAAATGTTGGGTGTTGATATAGCAGCTGATGAGATGAAAAGTATTTTAGAAAGACTTAATGTTGAATGTGATGGCCCTCACCCCAACCCTCTCCCAGAGGGAGAGGGGGAAGTATTGATATGTACAATTCCAACAATAAGGATTGATTTGCAAACTCAGGAGGACTTGATAGAAGAAATTGGAAGAATGTATGGTTATGATAAAATAGAATCAAAACCACTTAAAGAATCTGTACAGACACCTGTTAGAAATGAGCAGAGATTCTTTGAAAGAACATTGAAAGATGTTTTTGTATATGGAGGATTTGATGAAGTGAAGAGCTATTCATTTTATGGATTTGATGATGCTCGTGCTGTAGGACTGAATGATGAAAATCATATAACGCTTATGAATCCTATGAATCCAGAGCAAGCTATCATGCGTAGGTCACTTATGCCAAATTTGTTAAATTTTACAAAAAAGAACTTTAGTTATTTTGATAGAGTGCAAATATTTGAAATTGGTCGTATTTATGATCCAGTTGACGCTGTGTTGCCTGATGAAAAACTTGTTTTAGGTGCTGTCGTTGCTTCTAAAGATAATGACGGAACACAATTCTTTGAAATGAAGGGTATGTTGGAAACATTATTTGATAGAATTAATATCGGTGATTATTATTTTGATAGTGAGTTTGATGAAAATAAAGAACATTTGCCAAATTTGCATCCTTCAAGACGAGCGATGATAAAAATGCAAAGTGGTAAAGTGATAGGTTGGATGGGTGAGACTGATAAAAAAGCAAGTAAATATTTTGGACTTAAGAAAACTCGTGCAGTTGTTTGTGAGTTGAATGTTGATGTGATGCTAGCTGAAACGAAATCAGAAAACTTCTTTGAACCACTTGCCAAGTTCCCTTTTGTATCTAGAGATTTATCTATGATGGTAGGGGATAGAGTTTGTGTTGGTGATGTAGAGAGAATCATATATGATGCTGGAGGTGAACTCGTAAAAGATGTTGATTTGTTTGATCTATACACAAATAAAGAAACTGGTGAGCGTTCCATGGCATTTCATATAATTTTTGGAGATAATGAGAAAACTTTGAAATCCAAAAATGTTGATGAGAAAATAGAAAACATAATAGGTTCTCTTGAAAAAGAAATTGATGTTGAGGTGAGAAAGTAAATTTGGTGACAAAAAATAAAACCACATTTATCAATTTTGATAATTGTGGTTTTTTGGTTATGTGAATTTCACTCTTTCTTTAAAGGGAAATTCTGTTTTTGTAGAGTCGCTTTTATTTACGAGTGTTGTTTTTAATGGAGATGTACGTATAGCGTAAGTATTTGGAATCATATTACCTAAAACTTTTTTGAATAAATATCTATTAACCATTCCATCTTTTTCAGATAGATTAATAGCCATTTGTATGAGATCATCCAGTCTTTTCTGTGTAAGATTTACTTCTGATTTTGGCGGTTTGCCCACAACTTTAAGTACTTTCTTTGAGACTGTCTCAATAGGAGAGATTTTCCTTTTATAAGGAGCTCTGTAGTTAGGATCACTGCGAGGACCTCCATAGTCAGGTCTACTTGCAGTAGTTTGGTCAATTCCCGTGTAAAAAATAGGATCTCTTAACGGTGAGCAAATTGCTGAAGTTAATATATCATATTTTTCAAATTGATCTGAGTTCATTTTGGGAAATAATACATCTAACCATGGTACAGGTACACAATATTCAATAGACGAACTAAATTCTTGTAATTCTTCGGGTGTTGAATTAAACGTTATACAAAAGCTACCTATGTAGCTAGTAGTAGTAGGTGCTTTTATTCCAACTACTTTACATATAAATTCTAAAAACACCATTCGTTGTTTGCTGATCTTCATAATTCACCTCGTGTTGTTAAATTGCTATATAATAATGCTATTTTATAAATCACTGCATTAACTGGAAATATTACATTATATTTTCTAAAAAATCAAGTGTTTGAGTGTGGTAATCTAGTATTTATGTTACAATATTGTCGTAATGATATTAATGATTTTTGAAATGAAAAATTTACAAAAAGCTGATAAACAGGTTTATAAAACTATCAAAGGAGAATTAAAAAGACAAGAAGAAGGATTGGAATTAATTGCATCTGAAAACTATGTTTCGGAGGCTGTTTTGGAAGCACTTGGAAGCGTGATGACAAATAAATACTCAGAAGGCTATCCAGGAAAGAGATATTATGGTGGACAAGAATTTACAGATGAAGTAGAGCAATTAGCAATCGATAGAGCAAAGAAGCTTTTTGGTGCTGCTCATGTAAATGTTCAACCTCACTCTGGTGCTCCTGCAAATATGATAGTTTATAGTGCTTTGCTTGAACCAGGAGATACTGTACTTGGCATGGATCTTGGTCATGGTGGACATCTTACTCATGGTCATCCTGTGACTCTTTCTGCTCAAATATATAATTTTGTTAGATATAAAACAAAAGAAGATGGAACAATAGATTATGATGAATTGTTGAAGATGGCAAAAAAGCATAAACCAAAAATGATACTTGCTGGATTTAGTTCTTATTCTAGAAATCTTTCTTATGCGAAGTTTAGAAAAATTGCAAATGAAGTTGATGCAATTTTGATGATGGATATGGCGCATATTGCTGGACTTGTAGCTGGTGGAGTATTAGCAAATCCTGTTAAGTATTGTGATGTTGTAACTACAACAACTCACAAAACTTTGAGAGGTCCTAGGGGAGGTATGATTCTTTGTAAGAAAAAATATGCAGCCGCAATTGATAAGGCGACATTTCCAGGATTCCAAGGAGGTCCTCACATGAATAATATTGCAGCAAAAGCCGTTTCTTTTGGAGAAGCATTGAAGCCATCTTTCAAAATATATGCTAAGCAAGTTGTGGAAAATGCAAAAGTTTTACAGGAGGCATTGCAAGGTTATGGATTTCATATTTGCTTTGGTAAGACTGAAAATCATATGATGCTTATTGATACTATTAAGAATAAAAATCTCACAGGAAAACAAGTTGAAACGGCTTTGGATATTGCTGGGATGACACTTAATAAAAATATGATACCAGATGATGAAAGAAGTCCATTTGATCCATCCGGCGTAAGATTAGGTGTCCCTGCTGTAACAACCCGTGGAATGGAGGAAGAAGAAATGTTACTTATTGCTGGTTGGATGAATGATGTTTGTGATAATATTGATAATGCAAAGGAATTAAAGAAAATACGAAAAGAAGTATTAACACTTTGTAAAAAATTTCCATTGTATAAATAAGTCGTAAAAATCAAAATATATGAAGAAAAAAATGAAAGGAATAATATTAGCAGGAGGAACTGGATCACGCTTGTGGCCACTTACTGCACAAACATCCAAACAGATGTTGCCAGTTGGTGGAGTTCCTATGGTATTTCATCCATTAAATGTTCTTATTAAGGCTGGAATTACTGATATTTTAGTGATTGTATCTCCAGAACATAGTGGAAAGTTTATGAATATGTTGGAGCCGTTGTTTAGACCACATGGAATAAACATTTTATCTGGAATTCAAGAAGTTCCAGCAGGGCTTCCGGAAGCATTTACAATCGGGGCTCCATTTATAGGAAATGATAATGTAACTTTAATTCTTGGAGATAATATTTTTCAAGATACAGATACAATAGTTACTGCTATAAAAGGTTTTGAGGATGGCGGTCATGTATTTGCAAAGGAAGTTCAAGATCCTGAACGATTTGGTGTAGCGACAGTTGATGATAATAATGTTGTAACTAATATAGTTGAAAAGCCAGAGAATCCTGATAGTAATTTGGCAGTTACAGGTGCGTATATCTATGACAATGAGGTTGTAGAAATTTCTAGAGATTTAAAAGCTTCTGAACGAGGTGAGCTTGAAATTGTTGATTTGCATAATCATTATTTAGAAAAAGGAAACTTACAGTTAAGTAAGTTAAATGGAGCATGGTTTGATGCTGGTACAAAAGAATCTTTGCGCGAAGTGGATAATTTTGCTGCTGACAATAAGTTCATGGATGACTTTGATCCAATAGTAGTAGATGCGTTAGAAAAAGGTTTTACTCGTAATAAAGCAATAGGGAAGGCACAACTTCTTGCATGTAAAGATATAGCCTAATTAGTTTCTTGCTATAAAATTTTTTTTATACTAAAGTGTATAATACTGTTCTTTGAGGTAAGATGTATTTTAAAAATATACAAGGAGACTAATTGATGAAAGGAATTATTTTAGCAGGAGGAAGTGGAAAAAGATTATATCCACTTACAAGGAAGAAATCTAAGCAAATGCTGCCAATTGCGGGTTTGCCTATGATATTTTACCCACTAAACACTTTACTAAGTGCTGGGATTAAAGAAATAGCAATAGTTGTTTCTTCGGCACATGCAGGTGAATTCATGACATTGCTTGATCCAATGTTACGATTCATAGATGTTGATATCTCTTGGCAGGTTCAAGAAGAGCCTTTAGGTATTCCAGAAGCTTTTATTATTTGCAGAGGATTTATAGGCACTGATGATGTGACTTTAATTTTAGGAGATAATATTTTTGGTGATATTCCTACAATTACAAAAGTGATAAAGAATTTTAAAGGAGGTGGTCATATTCTTGCGAAAAAATCATTACATCCAAATAGGTTTGGAGTTGTGATTCTTGACAATAATGGTGATGTGCTAGACATTATTGAAAAACCTTTGCAATGGATCAGTGATTTTGTCATACCGGGTTTATACACATTTGATGCTAATGTAACAGAAATTGCAATGACTCTTACAGCATCTAAGCGTGGAGAACTTGAGATTACAGAAGTACATAACGCGTATCTTAGGGATAATCAACTAAGTGTTACGCAATTAGCTGAGGATAGTGTGTGGATGGATGCAGGAACACACAAATCATATGCAAGAGCAACTGATATTGTTAGGGATAATACTTTATTGCAGAATTTTCATACTCCTTTAGTAGATGCTATAAATCAATTTGCTCCATATGAGAACTTTGATTTCCATAAAGTGCTTTGTTATTAATTTCTAAGTAACTTTATACAAGACGGTTTTGTGCTTTACAAAACCGTCTTTTTTCTTATACAATAAGGATGTAGTTAAATTAAATGAGTATATAACGTATGAAAATAAAAAAAGCAATTTTACCAGTAGCTGGGTTTGGAACCCGTTTTTTACCTGCAACAAAAGCACAGCCAAAGGAGATGCTTCCTGTTGTTGATAAACCAGTCATTCAGTATTTAGTTGAGGAGGCAGTAGCATCTGGTATTGAAGAAATTATATTCGTAACAGGTCGTGGTAAACGAGCTATTGAAGATCATTTTGATGTATCTTTTGAACTTGAGAAAACTCTTGTTGAGAAAGATAAAAAAGAAGCTTTAGAAGAAGTAAGAAAAGTTGCAAAATTAGCAAAGTTTTCTTATGTAAGGCAACCTGAGCCGTTAGGGGATGGTCATGCGATATTGTGTGCAAGGCATTTAGTGCATCCAGGGGAATCTGTAGCAGTTTTGTTTGGTGATGATTTGATAGATGGGGAAATTCCTGCTATTAAACAGTTGATGGATGTTCATGAAGAAAAAGGTGATCCGGTTGTTGCACTTTGTCAGGTAGAAAAAGAGGATGTACATCGCTTTGGTGTTGTGGATCCTATAAATATAGATGGACGTACTTGTGAAATAAAAGAATTTGTAGAAAAACCCAAAACAGAAGATGCTCCATCAAATCTTGTAGCTGTGGGTAAATATATTATTACACCAGAAGTATTTGAAAAGTTGGAAGAATCTGTGAACGATAAAGGAGAAATTAGATTGGCAAATGCATTTGTAAGAATGCTAGAGGATAATAAAAAAATGTATGGTCATGAAGTAGAAGGACAAAGATATGATTGTGGTGATAAATTTGGGTTTTTGCAAGCAACTATCCAAATGGGATTAAAACATCCAGAAGTAAAAGATAAGTTAAGAGAGTATATTGCAACTATTAAATAAATTTATATGTTTTTTATTTATCTGACGGTATTTATAGTGATGGTAGCAACACCTTTTATCATAAATGATTCTTGGTGGATCTTTACAGAAGATGAAACAGAAGCCGTAATTTTATTATTTGCGGGAATCATTAGCTTCGGTTTGTATCGACTTAGAGATTATCAAGTATTTGAGACAATAAAAGATAAGATAAAGTTGCAGAGATCTGTGGTTCGATCGCAAAAAGATTTATCGGAATCATATTCGTATATAGGTCAAGCAAATCGCAGAACCGATATAATGTATGAAATTTTTTCTGATTTATCTCATTTGGATGAAAATGCTGATTGCAAAGAGGCTGTAAGAAGTGCCATGAATTTATTACCGTATACGGACCATTTTTGTATGAGATTCATTGATATTAAACGACAAGAATCGTATCATAAAGTTGGAGCAGATGCGAGATTTAAGCATTTACCAGATAAATTATTTTGTAAAGAAGTAAATTCACATACATATAGGCACAAGGATTTACTCTTTGTTTATTCTGAGGTTGAAGACAAAAACTTGCGTACTTGTGTTGTTTTGCCGTATAGTGAAGAAGCAGAAAATGATATTGATTTTTTCAAGGCATTGACTGCGTATTTTACAATGGTTCATTCATTTCATAAAGAATCTTGCGTCAACAATTTAACTAATGTATAATTTCAAAAGTATGAAAGTAATATTACTACAAGATGATAAGAAGTTGGGGAAGAAGGGTGCTATAGTAAATGCATCGGATGGTTTTGCGTTTAATAGTCTGATTCCTCGTGGAATAGCAAAACCAGCAACAAAAGAATCAATTGCTGAGTTAGATAGAAAGAATGCTCAAGATGAAAAAGAAGATGCTGAAAAAATTGAGCAAATAAAAAAAGACGCAGCAAAAATTGATAAGAAAAAAGTAACAATTATATCAAAGGCAAAAGGAGATAAATTATTTGGTTCTGTTACAAAAAAGGATATTGCAGATGCAATAACATCTGAACATGGAGTTGAAATTGATGAAAAAAATGTGTTACTCGATGCTCCAATAAAAGAATTAACTACAGTAGAGATAAAAATAGATTATGATAGTGGTGTGAAAGCTGGTGTAATAGTTACGGTAGTAGCTGGCTAAGAAAGTTTACATTTAAATTAGCAACAAATATGGCAAAGAGTTGCTTCTTCTAAGGGGAGGTGGCTCTTTATCTTTATAAATATAATTAATCAAAAAACTATGGCAAAAAAGAAGAATAAGAAGTACATATTTGTAGTTGGGGGAGTTATGAGCGGAGTTGGAAAAGGTATTACAACATCTTCTATTGCTAAACTTATGCAGTCGCGAGGTTTTTCTGTAACGGCATTAAAGGTTGATCCTTATATCAATGTAGATGCTGGGACTATGAATCCTACTGAACATGGTGAGGTTTTTGTACTTGCTGATGGAGATGAAACAGATCAGGATATGGGAAATTATGAAAGATTTCTTGATATAACTCTACCAAGTTCAAATTATATGACTACAGGTCGTGTATATCAGTCAGTTATCGAGCGAGAACGTGCAGGTGGATACAACGGCAAATGTGTAGAGGTAGTACCTCATATTCCACTTGAAATTATAAGCAGAATTGAAAAAGCTGGGAAAAAAGAAGATGCTGAAGTAATTATTACAGAGATTGGTGGAACAATTGGGGAATATCAAAGTCTATTGTTCTTGGAAGCTGCTAGAATGCTTAAGACTAAACGACCAAATGATGTTTTGTTTGTATTGGTAAGTTATGTGCCACTCCCAAGTAAAGTTGGTGAAATGAAAACAAAGCCAACTCAATATGCATCTCGTACACTTAATAGTGCTGGAATACAAGCAGATATAATCGTAGCTCGTTCAGAGGTTCCTATGGATGAAAAAAGAAAAGAAAAGATTGCTATGAGTTGTGCTGTTGATAAAAATAGTGTGATAAGTGCTCCTGATGTAGACAGCATCTATCATGTACCCCTTAATTTTGAAAGGGATAATTTAAGCAATATTGTGCTGAAAAAATTAGGACTTAAAGCTCGCAAGAGAGATATGTCAGATTGGGAAACATTTACTCAAAAGATAGATAATGCAAAAAAGACTGTAAAAATTGGAATTGTAGGAAAGTACTTTGAAACAGGTGATTTTGTACTCTCAGATGCGTATATAAGCGTCATAGAGGCTATAAAACATGCTTCATATCAAAATGGTTGCAAGCCAGAGTTAGCTTGGTTAGATAGCTCTGTGTATGAAAATGACAAAAATAAATTAAAAGATTTAAAGGAGTATGATGGAATAGTTGTACCAGGTGGATTTGGTTCACGTGGGATTGAAGGCAAAATTAATGTTGCAGGTTATTGTCGTGAAAATAAGATTCCATATTTTGGACTTTGTTATGGTATGCAAATAGCTGTTATCGATTTTGCGAGAAATGTAGCAGGTATAAAGGGGGCAACTTCACCAGAAATTGATAGTAAAGCAAAAAACTTAGTGATAGATATAATGCCCGAGCAAAAAGAAAAATTAAAGAAAAAAGATTTTGGTGGATCAATGAGGTTGGGTTCATATACAGCAAAAATTGCACCAAAAACAATAGCAAGAAAAGCTTATAAAAAAGCAGAAGTATTAGAAAGGCATCGTCATAGATATGAAGTAAACCCAGAATACATACAACAAATTGAAGATGCCGGACTAGTATTCTCAGGAAAATCACCTGATGGTATATTAATGGAAATAGTAGAATTACCAAAAGAGAAGCATCCATTCTATCTAGCAACGCAATTTCATCCAGAATTTCAATCAACACCATTAAATCCACATCCACTTTTCAATGAGTTTATAAAAGTTGCTAAAAAATAAACTTTAAAGAATTATTCTTTAAATAAATGGTCACATTAATAATGTGACCATTTATTTTTTGTTGCAAAGATATATGATGTTTGATATTATTTAATCCTGTTTAGTTAACATGTCCATAATTTATTTTAGCTAATGTAGGGGGCGATAAATGTATATAGGTATTGGCATAATCTTTTTTCTGATAGTTACTGGCATAATGCTTTATTTAGGTTTTTTGTATGGAAAAGAAGATGAAAAAGAAAAATGGCACAACATTTTATTAAAAGATACTGATAGAAAAAAATCTCTGAAATGGACGGCAACTATAAATATAGCCTATACGTCAAAAAAAGGTGAGGATCCTAAAATTAGCAAAGCTATAGGAAGCACTAAGTCATCTACTAGTGATACTTAAGTAAATAATGTAAAAAACTGTCTATCTTAAAATTAAGATAGACAGTTTTAAATTTGTGGGTCCTATGGGAGGAGGTTCGAACGATTTTATGTAGGAAATAAAGTCATGTAGTCTTTACAAAATCATGAAAATATGTTAATATTTCAAGTTATTATTGATTTAATAGCATAAGAAAAAACTTCATAAACAATCAAGGAGGCTTGCTATGTTTATTAAAAAAATGATTGAATGTTTCTTTGTGTGGCATATGCCCAGTGATTCTGAAGATTGTTTGAAAAAAGCTGATGTATTGATTGGACAGTCTTTTGGTAACCGACCAAATGATGATCCTGGTAAAAGTAACGAAGAATTGGCAGATATTGCCAAAGAGGTGCATAAAAAATACTGTGTACCATTAATTTTACAATGGGAAATTGCTGATTGTATCAATGATGTTTCAAAGGCGGGAGTTGTCAGGAAACATCAGGAAAAAGGTAAATATCTTGATACTTATGAAGTGATTGCTCAATCAAAAGATATTTGTGAAAAAAATGGGTGGCGTAGATCAATTATTCTTGCACACCCACAGCATTGCTGGCGTTGTGTAATGACAGCTAAAAAGTTAGGACTTGATACCTTGGTTGTAGCCACTAAAAAAGTTCCATATGATCATTTGTCAGATCAAATATGGACGAGAAATGCGTGGATATTTATTCCAAGAGAACTTATCTCAAGACTCTTCTACCTCCTAACAGGAAAAATATAGAATAGAGAATTGTTGTAAAATAACATAGGAACAATAGAATAGCAGGGGTTAGAAAAATATATTTTCTAACCCCTTTATTTTTCAAAAAACTAGTGGCCCTGTGGGACGAGGTTCGAACGGTTTTATTAGAATAGATAGTGTTTTTGGGCAAGTTTTGATATACTAAATAGGTAAAAATTATTTTTTTGTTGCATGAGTAAGGAAGTCTTGAATAAACACAAAGACTCTGATTATGAAAGATTGATTATAACTGTTGCTGATAATGTACACGAAAAATTTAAGGTGATATACAAAGAAAAAAATAACGGAACAAGAATAAAGGCAACACTTGATTCTAATTGGATTAAAAAAAATGGTACCAATCAGGTAGATCTTGCTAATCTTTGTTATAGTGACTTACCTTTAGATTGGAAAAATGAGAGATGGCATGGAAGCAAGGTGGCTTTTGATGAGGTTTTGAGAGTAAGTCATAATAGTGGTTCATTCAATGATAAATTTGTAGAAATAGTTTCACACTTGGTACATGAAGATTGGTTAAGTAGGAATATGAGTAGAGCAGAACAACAACATCAGTTGCCTTACAAATTTCTCTCGGAAGCTGCAAAGGAAAAAGATCGGATATTTGTTTATGCCGCTATAGAGATTTTTAATAAAAATTGTTGGCCCTATGGGATGAAGTTCGAACACTTTTATTGCAATAAATAGTTCATTCTGGCAATTTTTGGTATAATTATTTTATGAGAAAAGTTAGATATTTATTTTGGGTTCTATTTGTTTTATTTTTGGCTATTTTTTTATTAATAACATTGTTTTTTATTAATTTAAAATATCTTCCTCATAAAGCAATAAACGATTTATACAGCACTCGAGATTTTATTGGTAAAATATTTGATCGCTGCTATTCTGTTCAGGCAGCAGCAAAAGGCCCTCAATTTAAAATTTTAAAAGATCGAATTTGTGTAGGCAATGTAAATTCGAGTGGAAGTAAGTTTACAATGAAAACATTTGAAGGATTGGATCCAAAAACATTTCGAGAAATTGGTAGTTATGGATATTTTGCAGACAAAGACACGGTTTATTACAATAATATATTGATAAATGCTAATCCTTTGACATTCAGAGCATTAAAAGGATATTATGCTAAAGATGCTTCAAAGATATTTTATAAAGGTCTTGAAGTTGATGCAGATTATGCTTCTTTCGAGATGGTGTCTTTTTGTTGTGGATACGCAAGAGATAAAGATAAGGTTTTTTATTATCAAAAGATTGTTGAGAATGTAGACCCAAATTCATTTGAAAAAATTGGCCATGGTTATTATAAAGACAATACAAATATTATCTATGGAAATAGTATTATGACTGATGTCGATTATGATACTTTTGAATTAATAGAAGAATCTGTTTATGGGGCAAATGATAAAAATCATATGTATGATACAGGCCTGCTAGTTACTGAAAAAAATTATAAATGACCTTGACAAAAGACATGTTTTATTTGTTGGCCCTATGGGACGAAGTTCGAACGGTATTGAATTCAGCTTTGAATTAGAATTTAAGGTCTTGAGAAGAGATTGACATATTAGTGAATTTAAGGTATAATTGTTAGTTACATTAACAAACACTCATTTCGAGTCAAATAAATAAGTATAGGAGGAAAAACTGATGAAAGTTATTTTGAAGGGCGGAAGTTCTGAGATGAATGGTAAAATTGAAAAATTTTTTATGAGTAAAATTTTACCAATCCTTAATTTTGGGATTGCCATTGAGTCATCGGATGCTGTTATTACTGTCTATGAAAAAAAGAAAGATGGAACAGTTGATGAATATGTTGACCCAACTGCTGAGGTTATTGTTGAGCTTACTGAAGAGGCAAGAAATCTTGCCAAGGATGGAGAAGTGGCTGATGTTTTGTTGAAGCAAAGAGCTGGAGATTTCTATGATGAGGCACAAGCAATTAAAGAAATTGAGGCACTAAGTCCACCATTTTCTGTGGAATATTACTCTTGTCGGTATACACCACCAAATAATAAAGTATCAGAACCTGAATGTGAAATTCATGGATCGATTGAACATATGCAGTCAGCCAATGGAAAATGTCCTGGTTGCGGAAATCTGTAGGATATGTAGTCAATTCATATTAACCTGCCAGCAGAAAATCTGCTTCGGTGGGTTTTTTGTTTGTTTAAAAAAAGTTGGGGCAATAGGATTCGAACGTGATAGTAATTACTGAAGAGATGGACCTTTGATTTGGATTCGTGGTATAGTTATATGGTTAATTATTGAAGATGTTGTTGTATAAGATTCCTGCCTGCGCAGGAATGACAATATACAATTACATATAAGTTATATCAAATGAAACAAAAAACTGCTTTAGAAATTTTGAAAGATGGTCATAATGTTTTTCTTACTGGTGCTGCTGGTAGTGGTAAAACCTATCTACTTAATGAATATATTGATTATTTAAAAGAAAATAAAAGTAAAGTTGCTATTACGGCTTCAACTGGTATTGCAGCAACTCATATTGGTGGACGTACTATTCATTCTTGGAGTGGTATGGGTATTAAGGATGATTTGGATAATAAGGATATTACTCAAATGCTCAAGAAGCCAATTATTCGTGAAAGACTTACTAAAACGGATGTACTTATAATTGATGAAGTTTCCATGGTACATGCACATCAGTTGGATTTGATAAATAAAATTCTTAGACTTGCTCGTGGTAGCTGGGAGCCTTTTGGTGGTATGCAGGTGGTTCTTTCAGGTGACTTTTTTCAACTTCCTCCAATATCTAGAAATACTGAAGACAAAGTTAAATTTGCTTTTGAATCTCAGAGTTGGAAGGAATTAAAAATAAAATCTTGTTATCTTACAGAACAATTTCGTCAGGAGGAAGATGATATTGTACAAATTTTATCAGACATCAGAAATGGAAAAGTTGGTGATGAAACTCGTAATCTACTACAAGATTTAATTGATGATCCGTTTAAAGATGATAATGCTGAGTCTACAAAATTATTCACACATAACGTGGATGTAGATAATATAAATAATCGTGAATTGAGCAAATTAGAAACGCCATCACTTGCATATCAAATGGCAACAGATGGTAATGAAATGATTATAACTGCATTACAGAAGGGTTGTCTTGCTCCAGAGAAGCTCATTCTAAAGGAAGGTGCATTGGTAATGTTTGTGCGAAATAATTTTGAAGAAGGTTATGTGAATGGTACTGTTGGCAGAGTCATTGATTTTAGTGAAGATAAATTTCCTATTGTAGAAATTGCTAATGGGGAAGAGATAGTAGTATTCCCTGAGAAATGGTCAATTGAAGAAGAGGGTGAGACACTTGCAGAACTTACTCAGTTACCTCTCAGGCTAGCATGGGCCATTACAGTACATAAGAGTCAAGGAATGACTCTTGATAGTGCAGAAATGGACCTTAGCAAAGCATTTGAATATGGTATGGGCTATGTTGCTCTATCACGAGTGAAAACTTTAAGTAACATGAAATTATTGGGAATTAATGATATGGCATTACAAGTACATCCTGATATTTGCAAAAAAGATAAAGAATTTCAAAAGTTATCTAAACAAATTGAAAAATAATTACAATTTAAAAAGACGCTAAAATTATCTAGCGTCTTTTATTATGGGAGGTTCTTACAACGGTTATTGTGCAAAAAAATTAAAGGCAAGCTCTCTTGTTAATTTTTTTGGTAATCCAAATATTCTTTTTAGTAATTTGGATATTTCATCTCGTGCTTTTTTATGTCTAACATTTAACATGGAATCAAATTCCATAGCAAGAATTCTAAAATAATATTCATTAGATAAATATAAAGATTTTTTTAGCTTATTCTGACAAGTGTCATTTGCACAACATGTTTGCCTCAATCCTGTTTTGTAATTAGATTTTCTATCAGAAATTAATGCAAAATACTTCATTGTATTTTCATTGCAATGAGGACAGATAGCCGTGATTTGTCTAGTTGTTGCTTGTTCTGATAGCCAAATTAGATGTTTGTATAATTGACTTTTTTGTGAAGAATCATCTTTGTATACATTGAGTAAATAAAGTATATGTGTACAATCAACAAACATTAATTGGTCTAGGCTAGTTCCAACGTATTTACCACTTTTCAAGACAAAAGCTTCTTTTGGTATGTAATCAGTCATTTATATAAGTCTCCTATAAATATATTATATTATTAAAATACTATTTCATTGATTGTAATATATACCAAATTTATAAAGCATGTCAATTTGTTTATAATAAAAAACACTCATATAAAATGAGTGTTTTTTATAATTTAGAAGGGAACTGACTTATATTATTCAGTTACTACGCTAACAAATTTTCTTGTTTTCAACTTCCCTGTGAAATCTCTTACTTTTTTGTCCATGAATTTCACTGTTCCAACTGCTGTTGAAAAAAGTGTATCATCTTCACCTCGAGTTACATTTTCACCTGGGTGAATTTTTGTACCTCTTTGACGAACTATGATGCTACCAATTTGAGCTTTTTGAGAACCGTAGATTTTTACTCCTAATCGCTTAGATATTGAATCACGGCCCAGACTGGTGGATCCACCGGCTTTTCGATGTGCCATAGTTTAAAAGTTAATATATTAAAGGGAAAGACCGCAAAGTCTTCCATAAATTTTTATACTATGATATTATAGCTAAAGAATTTGATATTGTCAATGGACGTGTGTTATAAATAATTAATTATGTTATATGAACATGCTAAGTTGGAAAGAAATGCAATTGAAAATAAATAAATTACGAAAATCTCTAGTTAACTGGTTTTCAGAGAATGAAAGACAAATCTTGTTAATTATTGGTTTTGTGGTAGTAGCTGTGCTTAGTTTTGTATTTGGAACCTTAAAAGGAGCTGGAATTACACAATCTCCTATTATTGTAGAAAAACCAATTAATGCACCTGTTATAATAAAGGAAATCTGTGAGAACTCTGTACTAACGCAAAAAGATTGTATTTATGTAGGAAGTGTAAAAGGAGCTAAATACTATCCACCAGACTGTTCATATGCAAAAAAGATATCAAAAGAAAATTTAAGATGCTTCAAATCGGATGCAGAAGCAATTGAAAAAGGTTACAAAAGATCAACTTCATGTAAATAATAAATAATTAAATAAAAAGACATATGGAAAAAACATGTATTATCAATCTAGGTGGATCCTTAATAGCTCCAAAAGATATTAATGTAGATTTTTTAAAGGAGTTTCGTGCATTAATAATAAAACATGTAAAAGAAAATGATAAAAGATTTGTTTTTATAACTGGTGGAGGTAAAACAGCACGACAATATGCAAATGCAGCCGAGGCAATCTCTCCGGATGTAAATGATGAAGATAAAGACTGGTTAGGTATACATGCTACTCGTTTAAATGCACATTTAATACGTACAATATTTCGTGACTATGCGCATCCTCGTATAAATACAAATCCACATGATTTAGAAGATTTTTTCCAATGTGAACAGCCTATTATGATTGCTGCTGGATGGCGTCCTGGTTTTTCTACTGATTATGATACTGTGCTACTTGCAAGATACCTAAATATCAAAAAGATTGTAAATTTATCAAATATAGACTATGTTTATGATAAGGATCCTGCAAAGTTTCCTGATGCTATAAAAATAGAGGAGATGTCTTGGGAAAGATTTCAAGAAATCAATACAGCTGAATGGAGCCCTGGTATGAATGCTCCATTTGATCCTATTGCAGCCGAATATGCCAAACGAGAGAATTTGGAGGCAGTTACATTAAACGGTGCAAATTTGGAAAATTTAGATGCGTACTTATACAATAGAAAATTTGAAGGAACTCTTATAAAAAATGACTAGAGTTAAGGAGGAGAATTATGGATATTATTGTTAAAAGGTTAGCTGTAAAAGATAACCTTTTAGATGTTCAAAAACTATTTTTGCAATTAACACGTAACTGCGTTACCAAAGATTATCTGAGGCAATGTGTTTATGATGATCATTGTATTTGTTTTGTAGTAAAAGATTCTGGTAAAATCATATCTTTTTGTGCACTTACTGTGCGATTGGTTCCCAGTCAAGGCAGTGTCGGTACTATTGAAGACGTTATTGTTGACAAATCTTATCTGCGACAGGGGATAGGTAGTGCAATGATTGATTATTTGATATCAGAAGCTAAAAAGTTGAAGTTATGTCGCTTAGAATTAACTAGTAATAGTGCCAGGAAAGCAGCTATACAACTTTACCAACAAAAAGGTTTCGAAAAAAATGACACTAATGTATTTAAAATGATGCTGTAAAAAGTAGGGGAGAGGTTATGCATTTCATAACGAAAAAAACTTAGGTCATCGCAGATTATTAAATCGTAAACTTGTAGGCATTAAAAAACCTGAAGTACTGATGCCGGATGGTTCGATTAGAACCTTAAGTCCTGCAATTATGGGATTAGCAAAAAGAATGTCCCAGAGATTGCATAAACAATCAGAATAAAAATACATAAACCATCCAGTATATAATAGTATAATGGATGGTTTTAAGTTAAAAAGTTAGTCAAATGCGATTTTTAGAGGTATCAGTAGCAAGCTAATTTATTCAAGGAACTAGGTTAAATGGTATGAATTCATGATATATTCTATGTCGCACAATGTATCTTATGCGACATACCATCATTAAAAACCCTTTATTTAAGCCAAAAAAGTACCTTTTAAACAAAAATATATAATATTTCTAGTTTTTGGAGATCTATATACTATCTTACTTATGATAAATAATGAATTTTAGCTTAAAATCTATATTTTAATAAATTAAATTTTAAATAATTTATAAATTATTTTGTATTTTAAAAATGTTTTTTATCCAATTATTTATAAAATTTTTAATCCCAGATATGCTATGGAAGTTTTATAAATAGTTAATTTGAGTTTATACAACTTAGTTAGTTTTTAACTCTGCAAAATATACAATTTCAGTGGTACTTACGTATTACTTTTTTATTCAAAACGTATACATGAAATCTCCTTAGACGTTTTGTAAAAAATTAGTGGTATATAGGTATTACTTTTTTCTTACAAACACACCAGTCAATCTGTCACTTGCGTATTTAGTGCTACTAATTATCAAATTAAGCACTAAATAGATACATTATAAAATAATACATATGTACATACATATTCATTTCTTTTTGAATTAGATTTTAATTTAGCTAATATTTATTATAATTTTTTATTCAAACTTAATAATAAAATATTTTTTAAAAATAAAAATGATTTATAGTTTATGTAAAGTTAACTAATAATGGTTTAGAATCCTATGATATATGAGTATAAATTTATACTGCATTAGTAGTGAAAAATGATTGATAAAAGGCATACTTACAAATACAACTCTTCCCCAATGAACTTTATATACTAAAATATTGTGCGACATAAAAATATTTATCTATTACACTTTTAATTTTGATAAAAAAATACCACATATATTTAATATCTATAGTATTAGACTAGTATCCATTGTATTCTAAAATGATTCAAAGTTATGTTTTTAACTATTTTATATTTAGGACATACTCAACACCTACTATCTTATAGACCTCTTCCCCACGCTTTAATGTTTTTATAATTGAAGTTTATTATTTAGTGATATTGTATGGTATAATAGATTTTGTGTTCGTAAAATAATTAAACAAAAAAACATATGAAAGATGTACAAGAAGTCTTTAGTGAATTTCAAATCACTAAAAAAGAAATGAAAGAAATTCGCAAAGAATATAAAGATGTTTTAGCTCAAGATGCTGAATACCAAGAATTGATTGAAAAGATGAATGTTATGAGAGAAACAAAAAAACAACATGAATTAAGCGCACAAAGAGATCTAGGAATGCGTTGGGAAAAACTTGATGAACTTAAAGGAGAATCAAAATCATTACAAGAAATGATGTCTGATATTTCCCTATCAACTATGATGGATGGTGAGACAGTTGAGGTTCGTGATGCATATGATAACTTATACGAACCAATGTATAATGTAAACTTCAAGAAGGTTAACTAAAACATCTGATTTACTAAATTAAGTTCAGGATGACAAACATGGTAGTGGCGGGTTTTATACCCGCCTTTTTGTTTATACAAATTTAAAGGACAGACACACAGGTCTGTCCTTACAAATTATTTGTTCAGCTTTTTATATTCTTTACGTAAAAAGCCAAAATTAGCGACATCATGATACTTGCCATTTTTATAAATAGCTTTTCTACTAATTCCCTCCTCCATAAATCCAAGTTTTTTATGTAATGCGACACTTCGCTTGTTAAATGCATAAGCAGCTGATTCAATTCTATGTAAATTCAATGAATTAAACCCATATTTAATAAGTAACTCGGCAGCCTCCGTGCCATATCCATTGCTCCAGTATTTTTTATCACCAATAACAATACCAAATGTTGCACTACGGTTAAGCCAATCGATTTTATGAAGTCCGATGCTACCAATTACAACTGGTTTTCTACCATCAATGGCCTCAATAGTAAAAACTATTTCAGAATCAGACTTTCCAACACTCTCAATCCATTCTTTTTCCATTGTTAGTGTTATCGGTTTTGAGCGCACGAGAAACTTAGTTACTTCAGGATCATTCATCCAAAGAATAAATACCATGGCATCTTCTACGGACACTGCTCGTAAATTAATCTTATGACGTTTTAACATGTTTTTTCCTCCATTGGAAAATTAAAATAAATATAAGGACATCTAATACTATCTACGTATCATGATATAATTTCCTCCTTTTCTATTAAATTTTCAAAAAACTAATATTTTTCAATAGATTGCAAGACAAAAAAATCGGCTTGTAATCTAGCCGAGATAGTTTTTGATATTAAGTTAACTTTTTGAACTATGAAATAAGAAAGTATTTTCTATAGAAGTAAGTTAGACAAAAACAACCTTGGCTACAAGTATCCATTTGCTCAATAATATTTGAGCGCATAGAAAAAGTAGGCTTTACGACATCTGTCGCACATCCAAGATTACTATTTGAATAATTTTTGAAATCTTTAAATTTCATAACTTCTTTATAAAAATTATATTAATTACTTTATAACATAATGCAATACCCTTGTCAAACGAAGTAATTTTTTATCAAATAAAAACTGAGGATTTTATATTAAAAAAACCTCAGTTTAGTTTCAAGAAATTATGTAATGTAAAGCAGGTTCCTGCCATAAACATTCCTGCAACAAAATCAATCGATGACAATATTCTGGTAAGTCTTCAATACATAAAAATGTAATATCTTCTACCAGTCCATATTTAGCAATACTACGCAGAGTTTTTCGGTAATCTTTTTGCTGTAAATACATTCTATATGCGTAGCTATATTGTTTAAATGATAGCTCACCTCTATAAAAGGCACCTACTAAAATATCTGGTGGTGCAAGATTCTTACAATGAATATCATATAATGTCTGTGTAATACGGATGTCCGGTGTGACACCATCAACTAATGTATGCCTAGACATAACAGAAATACGTGTACCATCAGTAACACATGGTTTTGTTAAAATACATTTTGTTTTAATCATGTATATTCACCTCCCTGCAAATATTAAAATACTATTACAATAATTTCAATGCTATTTCAATTCGTTTAATTGTTTCATCCTTACCAAATATCCAAGCGCAATCAAATGGACTTGGAGATCTTTTTTCTCCTGTTAACGCACTGCGAAGTGGCCAAAGAAAATCTCCACGTTTATCCCCTGCTGCATCCATAAGTAATTTTTCTAAATTTTCACGAGTCCAATCACTATCATCAATCTTAGTTAAAACTTCTTGTGCTCTTTCTAAAACTTCCTTTGTGTCTTCAAAAGAATTATCTTTCCATTTTAACAACTCTTTATTAGTTACAATGTCCGTAAAAAAGAATTGGTTTTCTTGTCCAATTTGAGTAAATTTCTCAAGTCTATCTTGCTCGACTGTTATAAGTTTTTTAAGATATGCTTCCGATTGTTTATCATCAGTAGCATCTTTGAAATAGTTTTTTTCTTGTAAAAAGTCTATGGAATTATCATAAATATAATCAACATCCATCTTTTTTATATGTTCTTTGCTTATCCATGCAAGTCTATCCAAGTCAAACACACCACCAGACTTGTTCATTTTTGCAATATCAAATTGTTCAATTAATTCGTCCATTGTGAAGATTTCTTGTTCAGTTTTTGGATTCCATCCAAGTAATGCAATAAAGTTTATAATCGCTTCTTTAGGATAACCTTCTCTGCGGAAATCAGCTACAGAAACACTGCCTTCCCGTTTAGAAAGTTTCTTTTTGTCCTTATTGAGGATGTTTGTCATATGACAGAATTCTGGCATATTCTCTTCCCATCCAAGTGCTTGATAAAGCAAAACATGTTTTGGCGTACTTGGAAGCCACTCTGCACCTCTGAAAATATGAGAGATTTTCATAAGATAATCATCCACAACAACTGCCAAATGATATGTTGGTAATCCATCTGATTTCATAATTACTTGATCATCCAATGTTTCGTTCTCTACCTCAATTTTGCCGTAAACTGCATCAGTAAAAGTTGTTTTTCCTTCTGGAATTTTAAACCTTACCACATACTCATCACCTAATTCAATTCTTTCTGTTACTTCTTTTGCTGACAAATACATACATTTTCTGTCATATTTTGGAGGTAGTTTTTGTGCTTGCTGCATCTCACGCATTTCTTGTAACCTTTGCGAACTACAAAAACAATGATATGCTTTTTCTTCTTCAAGAAGTTGGTTTATATATGTTTTATAAATTTCTTTTCGTTTAGATTGCGTATATGGACCCGCATCACCAATTTCTGTTTCAATGCCAGAATCAGCTACAGTTACACCTTCGTCAATTTCAATGCCAGACCAATTAAGCATCTCGATAAAACGACCCACAGCACCTTCCACAAGACGTTTACGATCAGTGTCTTCAATACGTAATACAAAAACACCACCATTTTTGCGAGCAAATAAATAATCCATTAGTGCAGTTTTTAGTGCACCAATATGCAATTCTCCTGTAGGTGATGGTGCAAATCGTACTCTTACATCTTTATTATTCATGTTTATTTTCTAAATTTGTTAATTCTTGCTTATATTCTTTGCTAAATGTAGTAACATCACCATATTCTAAAAAATCTTTATGATGATCTGGGTAAACACCATCTTTTTTACTATGTTTTATAGCACACCAATATTTTTCTGTACGTGCTCCAATTTCTGTTACATATTTCAAAAGACCATTGATGTATTCACAATAAGCGCAGTTGCTTTTTTGAACTCCAGTTAAATAATCTAATTTATATCTATCTAATATAATATATTTTGAACGATTTACAATTTTAATTCCGTACAGTGGAAAACAAATTCTATGATAAATTTCTACACATAAATCCAAAAACACAAAAGGTATAATCAAAAGTACAATAAAAGGTATTGAAATGATATTATTTATATAATTTTTTTTCTTCAAATGCTCCATATTATTACTCGTTTCACCAATGTTTCATTGAAGCAAAGGTTGCTTATTTAATTTAAACCAATACACCAAAATATAACATTTATTTAGGCACTTGTCCATCCTCGCTGGTAAATAAAACAACTATTGGGAAAACTATAACAGCATCCATTATGCGTTTGAATCTATTAGGCTGTTTAAATAATCTATATAACCACTCAAAGCCAATATAGCGCATTATTTTAGGTGCTCTAGGCACCTTGCCTGTAATGTAATCAAAGGACCCTCCAACTCCGATACCTAACCGCAAAGATGTACTTTTGGAGTTCCTTAGTCTATTTATTAATAGTTCTTGATGTGGAGCTCCTAAGTTCACAAATAGAATATCATTCTGACATATGTCATCCTGAATTTGATTCAATATTTCTATTGTATAATTATTTTTTGTTGCATTAGATCCTGAATCAAGTTCAGGATGACAACACACATCAATTCCATTAATTTTTAAATCTGGATATTTTTTTTGAATAGCTTTTCTTGTTTCTTGCCATGTACTTAAGCCATCTTCATTGGCTATTAGATAAATGCCTAAATTTTGCTCATTTGAAATATCTAAAATATCCCACATTAAATCAATGCCCGAATACCTAGCTTTAAGATGTTCTCCATAACGCCAAAATGCAAATTTTATACCAATACCATCTGCAACATTTAATTCAGCTTTATTTAGAACTGCTCGAAAATTCTTATCTTTATGTGCTTTAAGTAAAATTTCAGGATTTAAGGTTGTAACGTGTTGTAATTTTTTATTACTTAAAAAAACTCTCATTTCACTCAGAATTTCATTCTTTGAAAGATTGTCAATACGTGTGCCAAAAATGTAAGTTTGCAAATTTGTAGTCATTTTACTAAAGGTCCAACCTAGGGTCGACCCTAGGTTGGACCTTGCCCATGAAGGTATACTCTTATATTATATCAAAAAAAAATTATTTCAACTCAAATACATTAACTGGTTCAACTACCCATTTCCCATCAACTTGAACAGTTTCAAAAAGCGTAATGTTAAATACATCCATCGTCATCGGAAAGTCTACATTAATATTTGGAAACTCTTCAAGCTCTTGCCACTTCTTTGCTCGCATTCTCCCAAGTGTAACTAATGGTTTAAAATGCTTCTTTTTTATAACTGGCATACCTAATTCATCTTCAAGTTTTTCAAACAGCATTCGCATATTATCACTATCATCTCCTTCTAAACGAACTAATTGAGCATCTTTTGCATTACTAGAGTCATCTTTTGAAATAGTAACTATCTCATTAAATACTATATCAAAATTACTCATATCAGTTGTGACTGCCTCTATAGCATCTGATATCTCAAATACATCATCTTCATTCACCCATCCAATAGGAATAAGTGAAATATGAAGACTCTCCTCTTTGTGCCATTTAATAGGCATGTTGTGCCATTTACTAACAGCTTTAACAAGCATGGTTTTTACATGTGGATCCAAATCAATTCCGATAAATACTTTTCTTTGCATAAATTTTAGTAAAACTAATCAATTAACTACTATACTACGCTATTTTTAAGTAAAAAACAACGCTTGACAATAGTAATATTTCATGCTATTATTATATGTTAAAGTTTAATAAACATATCTAAGAAATAGTAGTGTATTATAATGAAAAAAACTTTACGACAACGGAGGTATGCTCATGCTGTGATATAGAGTAAGTTTAGTCTTCGCTTCAAGTGAGACTCGGTGATCCGATGACACTGACATAAATATTCGGACATGTTCAGAAGACTTTCTATTTAGAAAGAATGCTCAATGAAACATTGACATGTGGGTGAAATCTTCCAGTACCACGCCAGGATCATTAATTTGATACTGGCGTTTTTATTATGTTACAATACATGCATGCAAAAAAATGATACTAAATATTTAATTTCAGTTGCTCCGCTCACTCGTATATCACTGGCTAAAGATCAGTCGTTTTTTTATATTTATGAAAGTGAGTTGTCTGTGGGAACTTTAGTTGAAGTGCCTATTGGTAGGCGTAGAGTTGAAGGTGTTGTTACAAAGTGTTCTATGGACTTTCCTAGAGAAAGTAACTTTCAATTAAGGAGAATTTCAAAAGTTATTGAAAAGGATTTTCTCACAGAAGAACAACTAGGGCTTGCTGAATTTATTTCTTCTTATTATCTATCCCCTATCGGTGTAGTTTTGAAACATTTTTTACCTAAGCGAGTGCAGATGCGTGGTTCAATTGTGCACAAAAAAATAAAACAAAAGAAAATCGTAACATCTCCTGAACAAGAAGAAATCATAACACAGATTTTAGAGTGTTCTACAAAGAAGTCCACACAATATTTTTTACATATTACTAATCCAACTGATAAATTTTCAATTCTTTTTTCACTTATACAAAAAATAATTCAAAATACAGATGGTCAGATATTATATTTACTGCCTGAACTTATGCAGACACCTTACTTCACTGCTTTCATTTATCATTTTTTTAAATCTGAAGAAATTGCTGTTATGCATAGTAAACTTGGTAAAGGTGAATTTTATAAAAAATGGCGTGATATTAAATCAGGCAAAATCAAACTCATAATAGGAACTCGAATCGCACTTTTTGCACCGTTCAAAGATTTAAAACTAGTTGTTGTAGATGAAGCACATGATATGAGTCACAAACAATGGGAACACAATCCTCTCTTTGATGCTAGGACCACTTCGAAAGCTCTAGCAAAAGAATTTACTTGTCCTCATATACTTACATCAGCCACACCACGTACAGTGGATTACTATCACAAAGACAATCCAAAAACTGACACGGAATTTATATCTTTTGTTAAATCTAATAAGCCTACTATCGAAGTAATTGATATGAAAAAAGAAAGATGGGATAAAAATAAATCCCCACTTTCCAGAGAGTTGATGTCACGATTGCGATTTGCATTGAAAGATAAAAAGCAATCCCTCCTTTTTGTGAATAGACAGGGAGTAAGTGCTTTTTCTGTTTGTTCAAAATGTAGAACTGTTTCAAAATGTCCAACTTGTACTCGTGCCTTAGTAAATACTGATGCACGAGAGTATAAATGTTTACATTGTAACTATACTCAAAAAACTAGTGCAAAATGTTCATCCTGCAAAGCACCTATTGAACATATAGGCATAGGAACCCAGCGTATTCAAAGAGAATTAAAAAAACTTTTTCCTAAAGCAAATGTTGTAATAGCAGATAGCTCAACAATGAAAAAATCTGGAGCACACAACAAATTATACAAAGATTTCAGTGACGGAAAAATTGATATAGTTATAGGCTCACAAATGATCACAAAAGGATGGAGTAGTAGCAATATAGCAGTAAGTGCCATTATTGATATGGATCATCTTTTGAGTATGCCTAGTTATGACGTGAATGAAAAAGCTTTTTCATTTATTGTTCAAATGGCTATGAGAGTTGGTAAGGGTAAATTGATAGTTCAAACATTTCAACCTGAAGATCCAACTGTACAATATGCTAGTAAATACAATTTTGAAGAATTTTATGATGATGAACTAGGATTGCGCAAAATATTAAAATACCCTCCATACATAAAACTCGTAAAATTAATGTATCAAGATATTACAAAAAAAGAAGTTGAAAAAATAGTTGATGACAAACATGTAGAATTAACTGAGTTGTGTAAAGATGACAAAAATATAATCTTATCAGAACCATATCAGCCTCTTGTAAATAAAGTTAGGAATAAGTATCGCAAACAAATCATTATAAAAATAAAAGGAGATGTATTATCTGTAACTTTAACTAATTTTTTAGTAACTCAAAATACAAAATGGACAATAGATATTGATCCAGTAAATACTGTATAAAAATAAGAACAGGCTCGAGGCCTGTTCTTATGATGATAATAATGCTATTTATAAAATCACATTTTTTAACGTCCGAAAATGCGAAGCAAGGCTAGGAACATATTTATAAAATCAAGATAAAGTGCAAGTGCCCCCATTAGAGCTGCTTTGCTATTTGCCTCTTTATTATCTCCAGCTTGTGCATGATATTTCTTGAGTTTTTGTGTATCATAAGCTGTTAGCAGAGTAAATATAATTACGGTAATAATGGATATTACGAAATCAAATATTGAACTTTGCATGAACATATTAATAATTGAGGCTAATATTACACCAATAAGTCCCATTAATAATATTCCACCCATTTTTGACAAATCTACTTTTGTAAACATCCCAATTATACTCATTACAATGAACATTACCGCTGCTGTAAAAAATGCTATTGCAATAGTGCCTATATCATAAGCTACAAATATTACAGATAATGTGACACCATTCAATGCTGCAAAGAAAAAATAAAATCCATTAGCCATACCTGCTGACATTTTATCAAGTCTAGCAACAAGCCATACTACAAGAAACAGTTCAAAAATAATTAGTCCAAACATAATCCATCCATTTGTATATAGCTTTAACTGTACTCCTGGCATTGAATTAATCCACAAAGCAGCTACTCCAGAAACAACTAACCCTAAAAATGTCCATCCATATACTTTTGCAAAAAATTGCGATAATGATTGTTGCATAAATTCACTTTACTAATAATACTTTTACGTTACCTTACAATTATGTTTTTTGCAATCACTTTCGTTGTGGCAAACTCTGACATGCTACTCCATCATTATTGCCATCAAGTCCATGTACATCATTTCCATTTTCTAAACATTTTTCATAAACTGATTGTGCTTCTTCTTGTGTAGTAAAATCAGCACAATTATAATTATGGGTATCTCCAGAGTTACACATAGCGCCTATTATGAGATTTCCACTTTCATCTCGCTGTATCTTTGCTTCACTGAATGAGCCTGTTTCAATCATCTTGCCCAAATCATAATCATTTTCTGTTGCTTCCATGCCCAATGCTGCTAAAAGAGCGACAATTGCAATCAGTGCTCCGATACGGGCTTTTTCCCACATAACAAACATGATGCCAGCAATAATAAGAAGTATTATAATAACTGTTAATCTAACCTTTTTACTTCGTCTAGTCTTACTTATATTTCTCATAAATATATCTTTAAAATTACAATTTATAGTATATCATATTTTTTTGACCTTTTATCATAAATCAAGCATAATATACTTATGTTAAGACATAAGAAAAAAAGTGATAATTTGAATATTACCCATATTGGAGACGCTATCCTCAACCAACAGGCTGAGGCTATTTCTAATGTTGTTTGTGAAGAAACACAAACATTAATTGATAAAATGTTTGAAACAATGTACGCAGAAAAAGGTGTTGGACTTGCTGCTCCACAAGTAAATGAATCAAAACAAATAGTAACAATTGATGCGGAGGGTGATAAATTTGTTTTTATAAATCCAAAAATAACAAATCAATCTGACGATATGGTTATATTTCCAGAAGGTTGCCTGAGTGTGCCTGGTAAAGAATTACAAATTATACGACATAAAAAAGTAACAGTGCAGTATACTGATAGAGATGGAAATCCATGTATATTAAAAGCTCGTGATTTTTTATCAATTGTTTGTCAGCATGAAATTGATCACATCAATGGTTTACTTATGACAGATAGATTTGAGCAACAAAAAGAATTAAGGGAATCATTAAATATTACGTAATAATATGAATAAAATAGAAGGAATAAAAATAGTATCAAAAACAAAACATATTGATGTAGACGACCAAACAAAGGAGTCTCATATAGATGTTGCACAAAAAAAAGATAACCCAGAATCTAAAAAAAATACTGCTACAGTAACATCTGCAAAATCAGAGGAAGCACAAACACAAATTAATGCTAACGAAGATACGGTTAATCCCAATGATGTAGAATCAACTAAGGTACTATTTATGGGAACAGGTAAATTCGCTGGACATATCTTAGATGAAATCCTTAAACATGGTGAAGCCAACATTGTTGAAGTAATGACACAACCTGATAAAAAAATCGGACGTAAAAAATCAAGCATACATAGAACTCTTGCAGACAATCCAGTTCGAGATATTGCCGTAAAGCATGAGATAAACCTATTTCAACCAAATAAACTAGATACTACTGCCATTACTAGAATTAAGAAATTAAACCCTGATGCAATAATGGTTGCATCTTATGGCAAAATTTTGCCAAAAGAAATTTTAGATATTCCAAAAATAGGAGTTTTTAATGCGCACACTTCCCTTCTTCCAAAATTACGAGGAGCATCTCCGGTTCAGAATGCTTTACTGCTTGGATTAAAAGAAACTGGAGTTACTATAATGAAAATGGATGAAGGAATGGATACTGGAGATATAATTATACAAGAAAAAACTGATATAAAAGAACATGAAAAAGCAGATGAATTATTAGCAAGGCTATCAAAAATTGCAGCTGATTTGATTGTGAAAACAGCTCCAAAATTGATAGATGGTTCTATAACCGCAACACCACAAGACAATTCAAAGGCAACCATGTGTCAATTGATAGATAGAGAAGATGGACATATTCAATGGACTTTAACAACGGAAGAAATTTATAATAGATATAGAGCGATGTATCCTTGGCCTGGAATCTTTAGTTATTGGGAAGAAACTGAAAATCAATTGATGCGAATAAAGTTACGTGCAATTTATCCAGTTTCTACTGAACTGACTCCAGAACAACAACAAATGACCGCTGGAACAGTGTTTATAGGTCATGATCAACTGTGCATAAAAACATTTGATGGAGCTATTATAGTAGAAGCTGTACAGCCTGAATGTAAGACAGTTATGCCAGTATATGACTTCTTAAATGGACATAAAACCTTTGAAGGAGCTATTTTAAAATAAATAACTATTACATAAATGAAACAAAAAGATAAAAATATATTGATAGCAATCATATTTGTAATAATATTTATATTGATATGGACTGTAACTAAATATACTTCAATAAAGAAAGAATCGGATGTTATCAAGCAAGAAATAGAACAATTAGAAAAAGACTCCCAAAAGACTTCAGAAACATTTCAAGAATTAGAGGATATAAAAGAAGCTACAATAAAAACAATCACTCCACTTAACTTACAACAAAAAATATTTTCTTCAGATGATTTGTTAGTAATAGATACTAGGTCAAAAGATGACTTTACTAAAGGACATATAAAAGGAAGCATCCATATTACTGCTATAGATAATCAAGATATTGCAAAAACAATTGTGCTAATTAGTAACTCTGGCGATGAAAGTTCAATGATTGATTTATATCGAGATTTACCCAGTTCAAGTATTATTTATAATTTATCTGGAGGTATATTAGCATGGGAAAAAGAACATTTTAATCTAATTAAATCTACTATTGAAAAAAGTTTTGAAAATCAAAGTAAAATATCTTTAGTAGAACCCCGAGATTTAAATGCCTTACTTGAAAATGAAGAAGAATTAAAAAATATATTTATTATTGATACGCGTAGATCAGGTAATTATGAAAAAGAACATGTACCAAATTCGATAAATATACCTTTTGATGATTTAGAAATGTTAAGTAACGATATACCTAGTACAAAGAAAGTTTATATTTATGGAGCTGATGAGGATACTAGTTTTGAATCAAGTGTCTTATTATATGATTTAGGAATTTCAGGAGCAAAAACCATTAATGGTGGTTTTAAAGCATGGAAAGAATATGGATATTCTACAGAAAAATAAAATTTGAATTAAAAGACATCTTACAATTTTGTAAGATGTCTTTTTTGATTTTAGTATATGTTATTAATTACAGTGCAAGCATTAACATTGCTTCTTGATATTTTGCACTAGTTTGTTCAATTATATGCGTAGGAATAGTCGGTGGTTTTGATTTCTTATCCCAATCAGTTTCTGTGAGATAATCACGTAAGAACTGCTTATCTAAACTGGGAGGTGTTTTGTCCAACTCAACTTTATCTTTTGGCCAGAATCTTGATGAATCAGGAGTTAAGACTTCATCGCCAAGACACAAATTACCCTCAGGATCAATACCAAGCTCAAATTTTGTATCAGCGATAACAATCCCACGCTCATTCGCATAATCAACTGCCCTTGTGTACAGTTGCAAACTCACTTGCGCTACCTTATCAGCCAAGCCCTCATCCAGTAATTCACGCATCTTCTCGAGGGAGATGTTTTCATCGTGTAATCCCTGTTCAGCCTTTGTACTAGGAGTAAATAATGCTGGATTTATAACAGCATTTTCACGCATATTTGTTTCAAAAGAGAAACCACATACTTCTTTTGATGAAGCATATTCTGATTCTGTGCGTTTTACTGGGGCCTCTTTATATGCTTTCCAATAAGACCCTGTCATTCTACCTCGCACAATGCATTCGATGGGAAGCATTTCAAGTTTTTTAACAAGCATGCTCCTGCCTTCAAGATATTTAGCAAAAGGCTTACATGCTTCTGGATATTCAGCAACATCAGCTGTAATTAAATGATTTGGGATGTCATTCAGAACATTAAACCACAACAGTGACATCTGTGTCAAAACTGCTCCTTTCCCAGGCACACCTTCATTCATAACAACATCATATGCAGATATCCTGTCAGAGGCTACAAGTAATAACTTGTCAGGGTGTCCAGGAATTCCATAGCTATCTCGAACTTTTCCTTTACTGAGACATGGTAATCCGATTACTTCGCTGGTATCAACTAAACAATTGTCCATTAGTCATTTCTCCTTTATCAAAGATTTATAATTAATAAAACATATGTAAAAAAACAAAAAGTTGATTATTATTAATCAACCTTCTTATAATAAGCTTTTTCAAGTTAAATGTCAAAATGCAAAAAATCTCTACACCCACTTTTTAATCTCAAGTCCAGCTTTTGCAGCCTCTCTCTGTGCATCTTGTTTACTTCTGCCACTTCCCTGTGCAATCTTTTCACTATTTAAATATACTCCAACAATGAAAGTTCTATCATGATCTGGTCCAGATTCTGATATAAGTTTATAATGTGGAGTAATTCCTACATGTTCTTGTGATTTTTCTTGAAAATAACTTTTTGCGTCAAGGTATAACTTTTTTTCAAGAATCTCATCTATATGTGATATTATTTTTTCTGTGATAAATTTGTCAGCTGCATCATAGCCACTATCCAAATAAACTGCTCCTATGATAGATTCTATTGAATTAGCCAGTAAATAACTTCTAGCCTTTCCAGTATCTTTTGCTTCACCTTTACTCATCATCAAAAACTGCTCAACACCTATTTCACGAGCTACTCTAGCAAGCATCTCACCATTTACAAGCGCTGCTCTCCATGCAGTCATTTCTCCCTCAGGATTATTAAAATTCTCAAATAAATATCTAGTAACAGATAGTTCTAATACAGCATCTCCCAGGAATTCTAATCGCTCATTATGAGGAAAACCATGATTTTTATTTTCATTCAAATAAGAACGATGTGTCATCGCCTCTATAAAATAGTCTTTATTTTTTATTGTTACTCCACAGACTTTTGAAAAGTTTTCTATATCCATCTCAAATTTAAGAAAGGATAGCCAATGTGTTTAAATCATAAACTGATACAAAAACACATTGAATATACTTTGATTATGTGATTATTTTTCTTTAACTGTTTCTTTTTTTACATCATCACTACGACGTTCACGCGCTTTATCAGCATCATCATCTTTCATAGGTTCTCCCATTTCCTTATAAATAGTTCCCAGTACGCCATTAATAAATCTGGCACTACTATCACCACCATAAGTTTTTGCTAATTCAATTGCTTCATTTATAGCTACTTTTGGAGGAGTTTCTTCATAATTACCAAACAACAACTCATATGTACCAAGTCTCAAAATATTTCTATCCACAATAGCTATCTGATCAAGTGGCCATTCTGGAGCACATTTAGATATCAATGGATCAACATCTTCTAACTTTGATACAGTTCCAGAAACAAGACTATTTACAAAAGAAAAATTATCTGCTCCAGGTGCGAACTCTTCACAGTTATGCACAATTATTGCATTTAATTTATCTTCTTCTTGACCACGAAAATCCCATTCAAATAAACTTTGCATTGCAATTGAGCGTTGTAGATGTCGATTAGCCATAATTTTTAATAGAATTTTATTTTAAAAAATCAAAAATACGCAAAAAATGATTACGCATTCACTGTTTTAACAACTTTTTTATATTGTACTCCACGGTACATTCCACATTCATCACATACACGATGTGCTAATTTTGGCTCTCCACAAGAAGAACATTTTTGTGTAGTAGCTACTTTAATTTTCCCAATATTATGTGAACGACGACGATCACGCCTTGAGGAATTCTGTCTTTGCTTTGGTACTGCCATAGTTTTATAATTAATTTGAAAATAAAATAAATACTGTAATTTAACACAACAATAACCTGTATTACTCCAGTAGATTTAATAGTATCACGGTTTTTCTATTTTTGCAATAGTAAGAAATATCATAGATCTTTCTGAAAGATCTATGATATTATGTGTTTAGTCGTATTTAATCAACTATTTTGATACTTAACTCCTCTAACTGTTTGTCAGATACCTCTGAAGGTGAATCGAGCATTGCGTCTCGTCCCTGTCCATCTTTTGGAAATGCGTAGATATCACGAATAGAGTTACAATCTTTCAAAACCATGAATGCCCTATCAATTCCAGGTGCACTTCCTCCATGTGGTGGAGCTCCATACTTAAATGCTTGTACCATATGTCCAAATTCTCTATCTACATCATCTCTTGTATATCCAGCTATTTCAAAGGCCTTGTACATAAGTTCCGGAGAATGATTTCTTATTGCTCCACTAGAAATTTCAAATCCATTCAAAACTAAATCAAACTGATACGCAACTATATCCAAAGGATCTTCATTTTCAAGTGCTTCCATTCCACCTTGTGGCATAGAAAATGGATTATGGGAAAAGTCAATTTTACCTTCTTCAATTTCAGAATAATCATACATTGGGAAATCCACAATCCAAGCATATGAAGCTTTTGTATTATCTTTTAGATTTAACATAGTTGCACACTCATTTCTTACTACTCCCAAGCTTTCACATACAGTTCGCCACTTGTCAGCTCCAAAGAATATTATATCACCAGCACTAGCATCAACAGTTTTTATAATTTGTGCACATACTTCATCGCCCAAAAATTTAACAATCGGAGATTTCAATGAGCCATCTTCTTTCATTACAATATAAGCAAGTCCTTTAGCTCCTTTTGTTTTAGCTAATTCTGTTAGGTCATCAATATTTTTCCTAGAAAATTCTGCACCTCCATCAATTTTAAGCGCATGCACAACGCCTCCATCTTTAACAGCTCCAGCAAATACACCAAAATCAGAACTCTCAACGATCTCTGAAACATCCTTAATCTCCAAGTCAAATCTCAAATCTGGCTTATCAGAACCATATTTATTCATAGATTCTTTCCAAGGAATCTTTGGAAAATCTTTAGTAATAATCTCTTTATTACTATGAGCAGCAGTTAACTCAATCCACAACTCTTCTAAGATTTCAAAAATATCTTCTTGTTCAACAAAACTCATCTCCATATCAAGTTGATAAAATTCTCCAAAATGTCTATCCATACGAGGATCTTCATCACGGAAACAAGGAGCTATTTGAAAATACTTATCTACACCACCTATCATCAAAAGCTGTTTAAATTGTTGTGGTGCTTGTGGTAATGCATAAAATTTGCCTGGATACAATCTTGATGGAATCAACCAATCACGAGCGCCTTCTGGACTTGAATTAGCAAGAATTGGAGTTTGTACTTCTTGAAAATCTCTTTTTTGGAAGAAACTTCTCATGTCTTGTATAAACAAATCCTTATCAGCAAGCAGTTTTTGAATTTTTTTTCTTCGTAAATCCAAGTAACGATACTTCAATCTAATTCCTTCTCCTGCTTCAGCAGTTTTTTCATCATCAGCAATTTCAAATGGCGGAGTCTCTGATTCGTTCAAAATCACAAGCTCACTAGCAATTATTTCAATTTCACCAGTATCTAATTTCTTGTTCACCATATCACTTGGACGAGCAATAACTTCACCAATGACTTGTATAACCCACTCACTACGCAACTTATCTGCCAAAGTATGTACATCAATATTTTGTTCAGGATTAAATGTAATTTGAGTAAGTCCATATTTATCGCGTAAATCAATAAATATCACGCCACCATGATCACGCCGCCGGTTTACCCAACCAGTTAACGTCACTTTTTTACCAACATCTTCTTTGGACAATTGCCCACACGTATGAGTTCTAAGCATAATTTTATATTTAACTATAAATTAAAAAAATCGTTCATCAAAAACAAAAATTAATTTGTTTCTAACGGACGATTTCTTAAACAAAACCGCGGTACCACCGCAATTAATAACTTAACCCAAGTTATTCACTTTATTAATGAGTGATAACGGACACTAATGACCGAGAGGTTCTAATTTCTGTAAATAATCACAGATTTCTTCCTCAATCTCCACCGTGTTGCGGCTTCATAGACACTTGTAAATACAATTATACATACTAAAAAATAAAATGCAAATAAAAAAGGATGAAATTATTGTATAATAATTTCATCCTTATCTTTTATATACCTTTTAAAACCGCATCGTATTCTCTGCGAAAGGATATAAATGCATTGTTCATCCTGTGAAACTCGATTGTGCGCCCCGCTGTATAATGTGGCACTTTTATATCAATCAAAGCTACACTGCCATCTTCTAACGTAACTTGTCTTGTATCATCCACAAAATCTGCAGTGCCATCACAATCTTCATCATAATAATGGTAAAGCTTATGAGTAAATGTATAGTTGAATAACAAAATATCACACATTTCTCCATCAGCATCTCGCGTATAGTAAGCATGTTCTGACCAGCTTAACCAACGTTCAGATGTGTATTTGCCACTCTCCATGATTCTGGGTGGTTCATCACTATGCGTCAAATAAAAAACAATACCCAAACTGATACAAATAGAACCTAGCATGATAGAAAGCCGCTTGAAAGTATAACTCATTATAACTCCTCCTACTTTTGTACTTAATTTATTTTGTGTTAAATTTGCCATTTTCAAGTCTTTTAACTAATTCAAAATAACAAGAAATTGTCTCACAACAAGTATATTTATGCATACTTTCTTGTTTTCCAATTTTTTCAGGGAAAACAAAAGATGTAGTTTCATCGTTACAGATCTTGCAACGGAGTTCATCAGCTAATCTATCTACATCAACAGTTTCAATTGGACACTTACCATAACTCTTGCTAATCAATGGTAGTAATGAGTCATCGTCATCTTTTTCATGTCCACAATTATCACATTTGAGAATAAGTTGTTTGTAGAAAACCTTTGTTTTATAAGCTGTTAGCAGGAAAGACTCACATCCTATTACAGGACATTTAGTACGAGTTTCAGTACCTTCTTTTGGTGGTAACATTTTTTTTGTTTCTCCTTGAATTAATTATTCACTTGATACTGCTCTATTTTTCCAGCATCCTGACAGTCTTTCAACTCTTTGAATGATGGCATATTATCATAATCTTTTTTCACATGTCTATATAAAAGATTAGACAAAAGAAATATAGCATTCACTAAAAAAAATGAAAATATTGCGATAGCTCTCAATTTGCTTGGAGTCCCTTCGTACATACCTATTACTAATGCTATCCCAGCCATACCCATGCCAATAGTAGTACCCATCCCGATTTGTATCCAAATTAAAAATGGATGTATATACTTCCAATTAACAGCAATTCTCCACACTATTATTATTGGAACTACTAAATAAAAAATAAAGCCCCTTAAAATCGTGTTCAATGCATGAGCTGCGGGATCTACCAGTTTTATATTAAATACTTGCACGCCCAATATGAAATCAAAAAATAATTCCAAAATAAGCAATGCTCCAATTACATAAATAATATTGGATATCTGCTTTTTCTTCATTTAATTATTCCTCCAAAAAATTTTGTTTCTACTGTCATGATTTTATCCCCTTTACAATATATTTTACTTTTAAACAACCAATTTAAAACTTGAAAGTAGTATAACATTCATTTTTAAAGACAGTCAATTAAAAAAGTAGTGGACGGGCATGCCCGTCCACTACAATTATTTCATTTCAGAATATTATTATTCTTGCACAGATTCTTCAGGATTCACAATTGCTTCAATTTGTTCTTTTAAGTTTTCATAAGTTATTACTCCTACATGTGGTTGTCCATTTATGAATAATGTTGGAGTTCCTGTTATTCCAAATCTTGATGCTTCTGTTATATTATCCTTTACTTTTTCTTCAATTTCTTTGCTGTTCAGACATTCTTCAAATTTTTCTGCATCTAACTTTAAGCTTGTTGCATATTTGATCAATGTAATATTTACATCATCTGACTCCTTCAGGATTTTTTGATTTTTAAATATAATAGCACCATATTTATCAAAAGCATCTTGTTCATCTGCACATACAGCTGCATTAGCCAATTTCATCGCATTTTTTTGTTCCGCATCTGGAACAGTTTTTACAATAATTTTAACATCATCCTTAAATTCTTCTTGAATTTTACTAATTATAGGATCTACGGTTTTACACATAGCACAAGTAAAATCTGTAAATACCACAACATCAACTTTCGCATCATCATTTCCGATAACTATTCCATTGTCAGCTGATGGAGTTTCTAGATATTCTCCAATTGGCACACCTACATTTGCTGCCTCAAAGTAATATTTATCATTTGGCGCATCTTTAAATAAAATTGCAGCACCTTGATAAAAATCAGAATCAATAATGTCATCAGTAAAAAGAAATGCTGGAATATGTTTAATATCATTTTCCCTCGCATATTGACTACCCTCCTCAGTTCGCACATCTATTCTATGAGCTTCTAGTGTTGGAATAAGTGAACGAAGTCTTACCAATACCTCATCAGTAACACAATCTTCACAATCCGTAGCATCAAATACATCAACAACAACTTTTGGATCATCATATCGTACCCAAGTATTACCATCATATTCAACAACTTGTGCATCTTTCAAAGCACGAGCTGAAAATCCTTTACCGCTAAATAATTGTGCGATATCCACAAAAAATGAACCAGCTGCAATTCCAGCCAATAGAATAACTATTGCAAGAAGTGTTTTATTATTCTTTTGCAACTTGTCACATCTTGATTGTTTTTCGTCATCCTTTTTTAAAATCTTTTTTTTCTTTTCAATAGTAGTAGTTTTTTTCTTATTATCTTTTTTACTAACTTTTTTCTTAACATCGGCATCTTTTTTTGATTCTTTGTTCACCTTCTTCTCCGATTTCTTATTACTTTTTTTTGACATAAGCTTTTTACAAAATTAAATCAATCTATCTTCATTATTTAATATCTATCTCAATAACTTCTTCTATTGGCATTTCTTTTGGAATTCCATTTTTTAACAATTTCTGCTCAAGTTCATCGATATCATACAGTTCTCCCTGCATAATAATAGTATTTGGATCATCAAATCCTATACGTATATTATTCCCAATTGCTTTTTTTGCAATTGCACCAGCTAAAAAAGCTGCAACAAAAAGAAAAATGAGGTTTCCCCGAGAAAATCGTTTGTTTTTACTCATGTTTATTACGTTTATATATAAAAATAATCACTTTCTACCAAATGATTATTTAGTTAAATTTAGCATATCTCGCATAAATGAGCAATCTTGACAAATGACTTATTATGTGATATACTTTTGTGTTGTTCTTGAAAAATTAATTTAGGTAAATCACCTTAAATATTACTCCTTGGAGGAACTATTATGTCCATGACATTAAAAGAGGTTCTACAAAGCCCTACAACAGAAATTCAACGATTGAATGACAGTAATAGAGGTGGTACGTATCTCCAAATCAAATGCCATAAAGTACATATTCCCAGATCTTGCAAAAAAGAATGGGGTTGTGTATGGTTTACTATCCAGGAAGCACTTGAGTATAATCATGTGCCTTATGATTCATTCACCGATCAAGTATGCGGTGAACATGGAGCACTGGAAGTTTCTTCGGATTATCAGATTATCAGAATGATCTTTCGTGAGCGTCCTTTTTGGTTTTTGCATGATATTCTCTGTTGTGTCATCGATGACATAACGGCATATAATCATAATCTATATTTTATGCGAACAGTTCCAAGAGTATCGTTTTGCGGATATACTTTTGATGAATATGACTTGGCCCACAAGGCTGAACCGTCTGAAAAGGTGCGCAGGATTTTTGCGCAAGTTCTTGCAGAAGATTATTTGTCTGGAGCTGTCCTTCGAAACAACAGATGTCTTATTGAGAAATGCTTACACAGTGGAAACCCTGCCGTAGCAAGTGTTGTAAAAAAATTCGATTTAACAGAATTTTATTACCAAAAAATTGGTGATACTGTCGACTTTGACAGATTACCTTGGGATACAATGCAACTCAAAGCAACATACTTTGCGTCAATTGCTTTTGATGCATTGCCTAAGAAACAACAAAACGTACAGTCATTTAAAATATTGACTGAACGTTTTCAGGTTAATTAACCTGAAAAACCCACTGACTCACTTTCTACAATAGAGAGTGAGTCATTTTTTTATTAAAATAAACCACCTTCTCCCAATTCCCCATCAAGCGCTTGGTTTACCATTGCATCAGCAATTTTATTTTGCTCTCTAGGCACATGTAAAAATGTAACTTCATTGAAATCTAGCATTGTATTCCATACTTCTATGAAATAACCTTGCATGTTTTCTTTTGATATCTTATATTCATGATTTAATTGCTTCACAATTAGTTCGCTATCTAGTCTGCACTCAAGAGATACTTGCTTTGCTTTTTGTTTACCTAATAATGCTTTAGTTTTTTTCAAAGCAAAAATGAGAGCTTGATATTCGGCATCATTATTGGTAGCATCTCCAATTGTCTCCCCATATTTTTTATTTAGTGATTCAATCCAAATACCAATACCTGCCGGACCAGGATTTCCACGTGAACCACCATCTGTATAAATTATTATTTTTTCCATATCTATATATAAATTATGTTATTAACTCTATTTTATACTTTTTTATTATTAAAGACAATAAAACCTCATCATCAATAAGACAATGAGGTTTCTTAAAGCAGTACTAATTTGTGATGTTATTATTCTGATCATCATTTTGTGAAGGTTGTGCCATTGATTGTTGAGTTGATTGAGGTGCATTTTGTTGTATAGAGGTATCTTGTGTGCTTGTATTTGCCACAGAAGTTGTTGCCTCAAGTTTTCTTTTTTTTGATTTTTTCACAATATATACAATGATTGCAATTATGCTAATTACAAACAAAAGTCCTATACCTACTATACCTATAACAATAATTTTTACTGTTTTTTTAGCAGTTTCGACTCCATTTGTAACTTTCTCTCCTAAATCAACAGTATTATCAACAAACTCATTAGATTCCTTATTAATACCATCATTAGTAACACCCATCACTATAGCGTCTTTATTATCCTTATCATCTTGTTTCTCAATTGGTGTACTGCTAATATCCATCTTATACGTTCCAAAAAAAGATGAGTATGTCTTATCAGTAATACAAAAATAAAGAGTATCTCCAGCACTCACCTCTGCATCAACAAAAAATGCTCCACCTGAACGTGAAGTACTTTTTCCCCTTACTATATTATCGCTATCTCGCACGATTAAACTCAATGCAGCTGCACCGTTACCGAGATCACTGTCTGGCGTAATTTTAAATTTAACCATCTTGTCAGCATCAAAGTCAATTGCGTAACAATCTGTATCATCATCTGCAAGATACATTTTTGTACCTCCGTTTGCAGTATCTCCAGCTTCTGTCAAAAAGTTCTGCTCATATACACCTTCTTTGATAACAAGTGCCTCCTCCACTACATCAGCTGCATCTAGCTGTGTTCTTGCGTCACCCTTATTATCTATTCCTACTGTAAATTGATAGCCCTTTTCACTATGTCCTGCAAAATTATCAAAATGCAGATTGATATAAATCATATCATCAGAGAAAGCTCTCTCCTGCACATCATTACCAACTGTATAATAAACACTTGTATTTTCTTCATTTTCCATGTTTATTGTTTTGGCAAATTGATCACCATTTACTCTAAAAAAGGTTAATCCTGGACGTGTATAGTTTTCTTTACCAAAAATACCATGCAAACCCAATCTTTCTCCAGATGCTACAGGAATTTTGAAAAATGTTTCACTTTTTGGATTTTGCTTTGTTGTAAGCACACCATCATATCTGTACTCATCACCATCTTCTAATAAAATTGCATTTTCAATGCTGTTTGCAGCTTCTAATTGTTCTACTGTAAAAGTTGTAGTCGCTGCCTTAACATTTTGAACAAGTGCAAAACAAAATATTGCACTAAGTACTAGTATTGTATTTTTTTTATACTTCATATTTTATATTTATTTTATTATTTATATCTTATATATTAACACTAAAAATTTATATCTACAATATTAACTTTTCGTTATCTACTTAAAAACTCAAGCACATTAATATTGTACCTTTCTATACTTAACATACAAAAAATTTAAAACCCCGACCACATGTTATGTGATCGGGGTTTTTGTATTATTTCACAAAATAATACAATGTTTCTTTGCAAACTGTTCACCTTTTTTCGAAAGCCAGAAGACAAATGGATACCAGTTATCAGAATCCCTGTCTGTCATGACAAATTTCTTAGTAATTAAATCTTCAAAATCACAAAATTGATGAGGATTGAACGAATTATCTGCAGAAGATACTTTTCCATCCATCAATGACATTATGATCAATGTTTTTTTCTGATTATCTGTCAAAATTACATCTTCAACAATATCAGCATCATCCATAGAAATTATAAAGCGACCTCTATTTGTCACTTTGTACAATTGCGCTTCCTCATCTACACATTCGATAAAATATTGATCTATCAATGCATCAAAAAATGGCATAACAGTTTCAAACATAATAGCATTATCTGTCTTGATGCTATTTGGAGAAAAATCATCTGTTATAAACCTGACATCCAATAAATCTAAAGCATGTCTTGTGCCCACAGTTACATTCTCATTCATTTACTAACCTCCTTTGTTTTTCTAGTTCTCTAGCAATATTATAGTTGTAATACATAGCCTCATCCGTTACCTCAATAGCACAGCAACTTAGACAATCTGGTAAAGTTATATGCTCTTGCTCAGTTGTTGGTTGTACTTCTAGCAAATGTGCTCCTGAGTTATGTGGAAAAGTATCTAACCTAAAATATTGATTATTATCAATAAAGTAATGTCGAACTTTTTCAATTGGAGCACACTCTGGATCAGCACTTCTAAGAAGCTCCTCATACTTCGCACGAGAAATAATTTTTTCAGTTTTTATTCTCTGGACAGATGGCTCGTTACTTTTTTTGGTATGAAAATAAGTTGTCACACTATCACGAGTCCAAGCACGCACACGTTCTTCCCCATCGCCGATAAGATAATGCTGTACTATATTAACACACACCGCTTGTTTACGCTCAAGAAATTTTTCCAACACAATACTTTGCCTATCGCGAACAAGATACTTGCGTTCAATAGCTAACGGCTCTGGCACACCTACCAGCTGAGCAACATTTTGGATAACAGCATTTACCTTGCCATCAAAGTCATCATAATTATTACCAACAAGTATTAAGTTAGGATGTCCAACCCAGGCAGTAGCAGTTTTTGAACCTAGTAAAAGTGCCTCCGTGTAAGTTTCTTCTCGAGCACTATTATTTTGGTTCGTATAATATTTCTTAGGTGCCACATCCATAAATATAGCCATCGCATATCTTGAACTTATTTCTTTTTCAAGACTCAGCTCATGATGTACGAACAAAGTTCTTTCTACTGACTCTTTATCTGAATATGCCAAACAATCATGAAGACCTCTGTCACAAACTACAATACCTCCATTTTCCATAACACCCTTACTATGTCGTAAAGCTCTCGTAAAAAAACTCTCATTAAACAAAAGCTTTTCTATAAGAAAAGTTTGAAACATGGCAGGATCTTTGTAATTTTCTGGAGTAATTCCATTTATCTTTAATTCTGTAGCAGCTTCTGGAGCAGAAACAGCCCTAACACCAAGACTATTTACAAATTCAACAACCCTGCTTATAGCTGTACTTTTTCCAGAACATGGCGGACCAGTTAACACGATCTTGTGTATACTTTTATTCACTTTTTTCTCCTCACGTTTTTAATTGATAAATATGTTGTTGTCAAAAAACTATAATATTATATAATACCTTAAATTTAAATTTTAGTCAAGAAATATAAAACTCTAACTACATAATATGTAGTTAGAGCTTGCGTGCATAACTGTTAACTAAAACCTCCAAATAACTCTCAATCCAATTTCTGTAGAGTTATTATTAGGCTCAAAGAACCATTTTCCTATTGGACTTCCATAAGAAGTCAGCATGGATATATCAGAATCTCCAATATTCCAATAACGTATAAAGGGTTCAATTAAAAAATGAGATTTTTGAATTTTAATGGATCCTCTGAGTCCATAACCACTATGTTGATCTTTCTTTATATCATTATAACCATGTTGTAGATTACTCATATAACTTTTTTGAGTTCCTCTCCAAAAAACATCATATTCCAATATTACTCCAACGGACCATCCATTTTGTAAATTGGTAAGAGTTGTTAACCCTATAGGACTATACAAATAATTTGATTCTCTATCATATCCATGCATAAAAACTGATCCCATAGTATCAATTAAATACCTATAGCCTAATCCTATATATGGAGTAATCGTCGTCGTAGCCACTTGAAAATCGTAACCACTTAGTCCCCGAATTTCTGTAATATAATCATCAATATTATTTAGCGTAATTGGTGTTCCATTTTGTAATTTTCCATCATAATCTACTTGTCCATATTTGAAAACGCCTTCAAATTTAATCATCACATTATTATGATATGCATAAGAACCAGTTATTCCTATCATATCTCCACTCTCTTTCATGCGACCAGGCTCTTTATATACAATATTTGATAATTCAACTCCCACATCCCAAAAATGATATTGATCCTTTGCATTTGCTTGCACAACAGTTGAATTAATTAATCCAACCACCAACGCCAAAACAACCATTGTCACCTTTTTCATCAATTAATTCCTCCTATTTGTAATTTATAAATTTGTTATTGTTAAAAAACTATACTAAACCGTACCACAAATATAAACTTTTTCAAATATTTTTTGAAAAGTATGTAATATTAAAACTCTACTTTTTCATAATGTCTACAATATTAAACTGCACACTTACATTACCCATCCATTCATTCTCTTGAATATTAACCACAACGTCAACTAAATCACCCCTATTCAGTTCATTGATTAAATTACCAATTCCAAAACCTATTGCATCATAAGATTGTGCAAAGCCTTCTTGTGCTAACTTTAATTTAAGATGTTTTTTGTCGCTACCCACAGTTCTTATGTCATCTATAACAAGATTTTGTAACATGAAAACAGGCTCCTCATTACTTTCTCCAAATGGTTCAAATTTCTGTAATTCTGTCGATAATTTTCTACTAATATCCTTAAATGTTATCTCACAATTTGCAGTTAGGCATTGCTTATTTTTCTTCAAATCTATATTTTCATCTATAAACTCATTTGCTGCAATGCTAAAATTATCAAAATTATCATTTTGGATAGTTGCTCCAGCTGCTTGTTCATGTCCTCCAAACTTACCCAGATGCTCACTACATGCATTTAATACATCTAATATATGTACACCTTCTACACTTCGAAAAGACCCTCTACTTTCATTGTCATACTTTGTAAAAATACCTGTTGGTTTACCATATTTCTGAGCAACTCTCCCTGCTATTATCCCCACTATCCCAACTGGGTAATTTCTATCTGCTATTACTATAAAAGACTTATCCTTATGATCCTTTTCTATTATTTGTTCTACCTCGGCTGTTAGTAATTCTGTTATTTCTCGTCTTTGTAAATTTTGCTTTTCTAGTTCTTGAGCTTGTTTGATTGCTAGTGACTTATCAGTTTCACGCATAAGCTCAAATGCATACTTTGCATGACTCATTCTACCTGCTGCATTAATCCTAGGAGCAATTTGAAAGGCTACTGTAGTTGCTGATGGAATACTTCCATTATTTATAGCTATATTACCCACATTGCACATCTCCTGATAACCCAATCTCTGAGTTTTTGATAAAACTATAAGTCCATATTTAACAAGTGTCCTATTTTCACCAACTAATGGCATGCAATCAGCTATTGTTCCTACACATACGACATCAAGTAACCATTTTAACTGTTCAGATTTCTCTGGTGCAATCCTATCAAATAGTGCTTCCACAACTTTAAATGCGACTGCTGTTCCTGATAAATTTTTAAATGGATACTTACATTTAGGTAATTGTGGATTTATAATTGCATAAGCATTTGGTAGAGTGTCAGGAGCATGATGATGGTCCGTTATTATAACATCTAACCCCTGCTCATTTGTATAATCAACTTCATCAACATTTGAAGTTCCGCAATCAACACTGAACATTAAAGTGACTCCAATGGCAACAAACTCATCAATAGCCTTTTTATTTATACCGTGACCTTCTGTAATTTTATTAGGTATATAAACATCTACATTCAAACCTAATTTTTCTAATCCCTCAACAAGTACAGTAGCACTACTTACTCCATCAGCATCATGGTCACCAAATATTCCTATTATTTCTTGATTTTTAATTGCCTTTTCTACACGCTCAACAACCTTATCCATATCCTCAAATAAAAAAGCATCATGAAGTTCATCATAATTTGGTGTAAAAAAATTCATTGCATCTTCTTTTGATGTAATGTCTTTTTGTAACAACAATTGTTCTATGATTTCATTATCAATTCCATCTATAGAATCATTAATGTATTTTTTTACATTCCATTTTTTTTGCATACTGATTATTGTAACATAAAATAAAAAGATGGGATATTTATATATTCCATCCAGTTAATTACCATTCATACACCTTCAACTGTGCTCGCATTGTTTCACCTGTTAATGTAGCATCTGACATTTCAACGTAGCCCTTACGTTTTTTTATTGTTTCAAATGTGCTTTTTAAAAACTCTTCATCACTCTCACCCTTAAGTTCTTTTCTTTTCTTAGAAACCGAATCTAAAATACTTACAACGGTCTCAACAAACTTTTCAAATGATACATTATTTGATTCCATTAACCCTCCTCCTATAAAAATAATTATTGAATATATAATAACTCAATCATCTACAAAAAACAACTATTTTTTATCATCCACACAACTAAATCTAGCTGAAAAAGTTAAGTTTTGCTCATCATCAATATGAATTTTTAAAACCATTCGCTGACCTTGTGGACAGTGTAAAAAGTCTGATGTTCCCAAATCATTTGCCAACCTTACAATATCTTCATCTTGTGAATCAAAATGTATTACATATTCACTATGTAGTAGTAATGCTCCCACTCTCTCCAATACTTCTTTTGGCTGCGTAAATCCTCTTATTATAAAATCTTTTGCACCCAACTCCTGAGCTTGTTTTTTATCGGTATCTCTCCCTAAATGAGAATTAATAATAACAGGAATTCCTTCCGTACGTTTATCCTGTTTCAATGCTTGCATCATTTCAAAACCATCCATCCTAGGCATAACAATTCCAGTAAATATAATATGTGGAATATTATTTGATAGAACATGTATAGCCTCTAATCCATCAGCTGCTCTCAAAACATTATAATTAGCATTTGTAAATACATCTGCATACATCTCCAATGTATCAATATCATCATCAACAATAAGTATTGTTTTTTTACTAGGATCTACATGAATATTATTATCCAAAAACTTCTCAACATCCCCCGTATAACTCCTTTTTATAGTTTTTTCTTTTTCAGTTTTTACGCCATTAGTTGAAGCAGAAGCCTCATAGACAGATTCTTCTTGTTGAGTAACTATTACATTATGTGTATCCAACTGTTTTGAAACCGAATTATAATTATCTCTAACGGGCGCTATTGCATGAATAGGTGCTTCATCTTCATTAGTCTCAGATACAGAAATATTATTTATTGATTCGGTGTCATCATTTTTTTCATTAATCTCACTTTTTGTAGAGTTTATTGATTCTTCCGATTTAACTATAACTTCTTCTTGTACTAGCGGCTCCTTTTGCTCTTCTAATTCATTTTCAATACTTAAATCAGCATTAATTTCAACTGGATTATCTTCATCAATTGTTACACTGTATTTATCAAATAAATCTAATGCATTATCGTCGTATGCATCTTCAGTGTTTAATAAATCGTTTCTTTTATTTTGTAATGTCATATATTTTTTACAATACAATTTTAAAATCAACCGCTACGTCTGGTTTATCATCGTTATACACAAGGAGTGGATTTATATCTATCGCTACGATTTTTGAATTTTCACTCCCCATAAGTGCCATATTGTATATGATATCTGCTATAGAATTCAAATTATAACTTTCCTCTCCACGAGTTCCATCAAATAAAAAACTTAATGCACCACTTCGTAAAGTATTTTTTATTTCTGACGTGGTCAATGGTGATATGTAAAAATTTACTTTATTAAACACCTCCGTGTATATACCTCCAAATCCAGCTACAATCACAACTCCAAAAACTGAATCTCTTTTTAACCCTATGATCAATTCTGTCTTTATCTTAAGCATTGGCTGTGCAATAACTCTAGTACCATCTTCTTCAAATCTATTTAATAAGATTTCTCTAGCCTCAATTAATTCTTTTAAGTTATTTATAGGCAATAGCACTCCACCTCTATCAGTCTTGTGTAATACATTTGGATTATCAACTTTCACAACACATGGATATTTTATTTTCATTTCAGCATCCAAACCATTTGTTACATCCCAAAATTTACTCATTGGAATATTATACATTTTTGCAATATCAGCACACTCCTGAAAATATAGTGATTCCTGTCCTGAAGCATTTTCTATAATCTTACTGACTTTGTCAGACCGCTCTTTGGAAACAGGCTTTTTTACAATATTATAAACATCACGCTTACGCACAAATGCTGATACAGCAGTTAACGCAACTCGTGGAGATATAAAATGTAATACACCACCAGCATTCATCTCTTCGATAGCACCTCTTACGCGTTCTCCTCCTATGAAGGATGTTATAATCAATTTCTTTGTCTTAGCTTGCAATTCTATCACCAACTTAGCCACCTCTTTAACTGGAGTTTGATCTTGTGGTGTCAGCAATACTAAAATGACATCTACTGACTTATCAGAAATCATTTTTTTAATACCAATCTCATACCTATCTAATGTAGCATCTCCAAGTAAATCAACTGGATTATGTACTGAAGCAGCCTCTGGTAGCTTCTTTTTTAAAATGTCCCTCGTATTTTTTTCCAATTTACTCATTTCAACTCCTTCAACACTAGCAACTACATCAGTTGCCAAAACTCCAGGACCACCAGCATTTGTGACTATACCTATATTAGCTACTCCATCAATATCACTCTTATAATGCTGAGCAAATCTAATGAGTGCAAAAAACTCACTCATACTATTAGCTCGTACACCTCCAACTTTTTTCAAAGCTGCGCTAAATATATCATCACTACCAGCTAAAGAGCCCGTATGAAGAGCAATCGCTTCTTGTGCTTCTTGTGTTACTCCTGCTTTCAGAATTATAACTTTCTTACCATCGTTAACTGCATTTGAAATAGCCTCTAGAAATAATGTTCCACGATTAACTCCTTCTAAATATAATGCTATCGTATCTGTATTTTTATCTTTTCTAAAATACTCTATTAATTCAGCCGCCCCAATTTGCATTTTATTTCCAATTGATACAACAGATGAAAAACCTATATTTTCTTCTCTGGCTTTATCCATAATTGCAACTGCTAATGCTCCAGATTGAGATATCACTGCAGTCTTTCCCTCTGCAGGAAGCCCCTCTGCAAATGAAGCATTAAGACCAATTGATGGCGTAAGAAATCCCAAACAATTTGGTCCTAGTATATTTATGTTTTCTTTCATGGCTAATGCATTCAATGACATTTCCATATTATGACCCTTCATTCCAGTCTCCCCAAAGCCTGCTGATATAACAACAAAATTTTTACAGACATCTATACTCTCACGTATAACTTGTTCAACAAATTTTCCAGGTACAACTACAATGGTACAATCAACAGACTGTTTTATATCAATTAATGATTTATAACACTTTTTACCAAGTATTTTATCTCTTTTAGGATTCACAAAAAACACATCACCATCATATTTATGAGATGTAATATTACGCGCTATCATATTTCCAACCTTTCCCTTCGTGCTACTTGCTCCTATAACCGCAATTGAACGCGGATTAAATAATTGTGAATAATTTTGTTTTTGTTTCATGTATATAGTATACCACAAAAATTAAAGTAACTAAACATCTTTTCTATATTGACTTTTCACTCAGGATAATCTATTATATATTGACTTATACATGTTCACTAACAATATAAAAGGAGTTGATTTTATGCTAGATTTGTTATTAATTGTATGTTTGATTGCTTCTTCAAAGGCACTCTATACATATATTTTTGAAACAAAAAAATCTTTTAATTCATTTTTTTTGGAAACACCCACAAAAACTGACTTTCAAAAATTCAAAAACACACTACTTTCAATGGGAACGATTGCTATAGCATCGCTTGGCATGACAGCATGTCTTGCATTACTAGATCAATCTTTATTGATTCTACCAAATAATCTATCTGCATTATTAGATAAACTAGTACCAATAGTATTCATTTGTAATTTTTTTCTATTTCTCATTACATTTATACTTTTTGGCATTATCCTCATTAAACGTTCTTTATAAAAATATTTCTTAATGCTTATGATATAACATATCATAAGCATTTTTATTATTGACAATTCATAAAATTACCTATATATTTATACGTTATATAGTTATTTCAAAATTTAACATTAAACCAATGCTAAGGAGTATTAAAAAATGTGCATTTTTTATCCAGAAAGTTTTAATACTGATATGAAAGAATTCTTTTCTATTCTTTTTGGAGGACAATTTCTAAGACTTGAACCAACGGATCATTCCAAAAAAATTATTTATTACAACAATTTTGATTCTATTGGAATTTCTATCATTGTCACTTTACCTCTTTATGTTAATGCTTATGATAAATTTGATTTGGATAGTAGTAGAAAAATTAAAATAGTATCAAATATTATTGGCAAAGATACTCCTCCCTATCTCATAGAGATGAAGGATATCTCAATGTATGGTAAATGGCGTATGCGACTAAAAGAACGTGTGACTATTTTACTTGAGTTAATGCAAACTCAAACACATACCTGTCCTAAATGTCATATTCCCAGGATACCTAAAGCGTATGAGAATCGACAGGATGAAAAATGTGTGCAATTTGTTGCACTATATTGTTCTAAATGTCATAGTTATTCACCTATTGATCGTAAGACAGGACTACAAACACTGCTTCATAAAAACCTCAGAAAAAGAAGGAGTTAATGATATGCTTTCTGATAAACAAATTATTGAGTTGTATAATAAAATTACAACTATCACACAAAGATGTGGTGATGAAATTTATGTTATATCATATATTTTTGATAAACATCCACAATTAAAAAATTGCAAAGGAAATGCATTAATTACACGCAAAAGTCGTATATTACAAACTTTGCTTCTTGGTGAAAATTTAAATGGTTATATGCAAACTACAGAGGCAGTTAGTGATTTCTGGCTTCCAGCCATTACGCCTTCTCAAAAGAGAAAAATAAAATTATTATTTTAGAGGTATATCTATGGATGACATAAACACACAAAAACTCATTGATATATTAGTAAGCACTGATGAAAACATGACACCACTCATAGCATTATTTTTCATCTGTGAATACCATAATTGCTTCAATAGCAATATGTTAACAATAACAGCTAGTTCCTTGAATGTTTCTGATAAGCTTGGGGACACTGCTGAATATTATATGGCAAGAGGCGAATTCTTCAATTACATGAATTCAACCAGCAATTTCAGAAAAAAACAACTGATAAATTGCATACAAGACTAACAAAAAAA